>Ga0123329_1002598_pt1 | contig 15659 bp, 18 predicted proteins | sample BioC12SIPDNA_FD_89703 | JGI IMG/M metagenome (GOLD analysis project Ga0123329, IMG submission 89703) | Anaerobic biogas reactor microbial communites from Washington, USA - Biogas_R1_B C12 SIP DNA | ecosystem: Engineered > Bioreactor > Anaerobic > Unclassified | place: Washington, USA | collected... | reverse complement strand
GAGCAAGAAGAACATTGAAGTTCTTGCTTTACTCCGGCCCAGTGGTGGCTCATTCGGCCCCGGTGGCTCAGTCAGTAAAACCCTTGGTCGCTACACGGTGGCTTTCTTTACAATCGATGAGGCGCGCTGCCCTCTTCCAGTGCCCAGGTCGACGGTGAAGCACCGCCTGCACTTGGGACAGACCACGGACACCTGGCCCTTGGCGTCCTCAGAACCTATGACCGCCCCGCGCTCGCACCAGGGGCAGGGGATCTTCTTCTCCATCTTACTCTTCATGCTCATGCTCCTAAACATAACAAAATTGTTACGATACTATGGAAAAAAATTACCGGACGTACCTTCGCCTCGCCTCGCGTTCCATCTCGCGCTCTCTGGCGCGCTCCCAGGAGAGCTCCACGCGCTCCCACTCGCGCTCTTCCTTGGTCATACGCTTCTTCTTGGGTAGGTTGAAGAAGTCCTCCCAGGGGTCGACCCTCTGTGGTCTCAGGTCTGGCAAGCGCTCAATCTCCAATGCCTGGAGCCGGATCTCGGCCATACGCGGGGATACCCTGAATGCAGCCGCCAGGCCTCTGACCAGCTCGCGGAATGCAAGCAGCTCTGAGCAGGGGGTGTTCACGCGCTGGAGGTAGTCTTTATACAAGCGGTACTTCTGCAAAGCCCACATCACCCGGGATTCCGGCATGAGCAGCGCGCTGGCAAAGTAGTTAGCCTGCCATTCCAGGCGATCTTCGTCTGTCCAGGGCTGCTGGCTCAGGGAGAATGCCTCGTCCTTATCCTTCTGGATGGAATAAGCGACCTGCTTCCCGGAACCAGTAGCGGCTTTGTGACGGTAGTACCCTGTGTGGAGAAGATGATGGGCGCACTCATGCATCAGGGTAAAGCGGGGCTTGGAGAGCGACACGAACGGGTGCTCCATGTCCTTGCTCAGCAGGATGGTGTCCCCTTCAAGCTCCCTCCGCCTCACGGTATCTGCTTCGGGATCGTATACGGGAATGTTGGTGCCGTCCACGAAGGATGATAGCCCAAGAATACAGCCGTCATTGGAAAGCCACTCAAAGCTTACTTTCTTTCGCAGGAAGTAGGCAGCGAATTTCCAGACCTTGAAGTTGGCGTCGTCTTTGCCATCAAACCGGGCAAAAGCCTTCATCTGCTCCTCGGCCAGGTACTCCAACTCAGGCTTTCCAAGCGAAGGAATAGCGGAGCTGCTTGTGGATACGCTCATTGTTCTGCCTCCGATACCCGGTCGCATTGCCGGATGAAGGCCAGCCATTGCTCCATACCGATCTTGGAATCCCGCGCCTTGCGCAGCGCCACCCGAACATAGGGGTTGCTGTTGATGTAATCAGGGAGGTCCGCCGCCACGATACCGCGCGTCTGGCCAGCCAGGTCATACAGCTGCAGACGCTCTGTAGAGGACAGTTCCAGGATGTCGGCGAGCTGGTCCTGGACTTCGCGCTCCGGCGCTTTGCGGTCGCCGGATTCAAAGTAGCTGTAGTAAGCCGCGCTGATCTTCAGTTTCTGCGCCATGTCCTTGATGGTGATTCCGGCGTCTTTGCGCTTGAGCGCCAGGAAATCGCCAAAGCTGCCGATAAAATCACGCTCCATACTCGACTGCTCCTTTCTTGGAATAATGAGAACAAATGTTCTCATATCGTGTGCTGAGGATAGCACACCGACCAAGAAGGTGTCAACAACAAAATTGTGAAAGGCTAGAAGCTTGAGTGAATACGACTACAATACCGCAGTGTTACATGGCAAATCTGCTGTTATCATGTCCCTAATTCGCGAAAGAATAGGAGTTGTGCCTTTCTTTTCTGCTCTGTCTGCCTTGTTGATGGAGCGCGCTGGCCGCATTATTGACCGAAGTCATTTTCTTTCTGCTATTAAACGAGTTTCTGATCAGGACTTTAGCAAAGAACTAGCGGATTGGCTTTCCACGGACGACTGCATTATCTAGCTAGAATAAATGAGAATTGCCCAGTACAGTGATGACAAACTATGGGATGAATGTAACAGTTTGGAGGCTGATCCATGACTTCAAAACCAAGGGTCCGAGTGATTCCTTCCAAGCCCCAAATGCGCCTAAGCCAGGTTGGCATCTATTGTCGTGTCAGCACGAGGAGCCAGGAGCAGATTGAAAGCTTATCGACGCAAATCTCGTCCCTGACCCGGTTTGCCGCCAGCAGATGGCATTGGAGACTTGCTGATATTTACATCGATGTGAAGTCCGGCTCGGACTCTGCTGGCAGGACAGAGTTTCAGCGCATGATGGCTGATTGCCGTGATGGCAAACTTGATATCATCCTCACGAAAAGTATCAGCAGGTTTGGCCGTGACACCGCTGAGTCATTGAAAGCCCTGAATGAGCTGCGGGGTCATCAAGTAGAAGTGATCTTCGAAGCGGAAGGGCTCAGCACAGCTGATCCGGATAGCAGCCTAATCGTCTCAATCCTGGAAGGTTTTGTGCAGCAGGAAAATGAGGAGAGGCGGAAGAACATCCTCTGGGGCATGCGCAGAAAAGCGGAGAACGGGACTTCAAGCCTATATGCTCGGAAGTGTTATGGCTTTGGCCATGATGATCATGGAAACCTAACAGTTGACGAGACAGAGGCAGCGGTGGTGCGTGACATCTTCACCCTATACCTTCATGGGAAAAGTATCCTTGGCATCCAAAGGGAGCTGGAGGCACAAGGCGTTAAATCACCTACTGGCAAAGACACCTGGTGCAAGCGGACCATCGATGTCATGCTCAGCAATGAGAAGTACGCTGGGGATGTAATAATCTTCAAGACCTTCAGCACTGGCTTGCCGCAGAAAAAGCGCAGGGTCAATGAGCCGGTACAGCACACCAAGTATGCCGCAGTAGGGAATCACCCAGCCATCATAGATAAAGAAGCTTTTGAAGCAGTTCAAGCGGAGAAGACCCGGAGAAGCAATGTGCAAAAAGAAGGTGTGATGAGCGTCAGAAAGAGTACCAGATATAGTTCTTTGAAGGAAAACCAGGTTGCTGAGGAGAAAGAATAGCCTATTTAAAATCCTGAAATTGGACACTAATGCTGATTAGTCTAATCGTGTTTCCGACCGTTCTGCTACTGCACTATTGACTAACGTAATGCGATCACAAATCCGCCAGCAACCCAAAACCTGTTGAGAATACTATACTTTCACATGCCCATTTATACTTTCGCATGGCGACCCGATACTTTCTCACGCGGGAGGGGAGGGGGTTGCATTTTTTCTGGGCGATTGGTGGAGAGCGTTCCGAAACAGAAAATCAAGCGCTTCTGTTGCCGGTAGAACCGAGATTCGTCAAACTTCCGAAACTCAAAAAACCCAGTAATATCAACGCTTTTCGCCCCGTAATAACAACGACCCGCCTCTATCTGAGACGGGCCAAATTGTATCAACTGATGTTGATGATGTGTATTGAGTGCAAAGAATTGATACAAACGCACGGAGGTCGCCAGGGGGTTGCGTTTTGGAGGAGGGGGTTGCATCACTTCTGCTTCACCAAGCCAATCAGATATCGAGCAAATGTAACTGCTGATTTGGGTTACTGTTCAGCACAATTATTAATTGCGGCTTCGTCCTTCAAGCCTAATACAAGCCGCGAAAACCGAATATGCAACTGCAATTTCTAACGGAGAAATCGCGGCTAAGCCTTGTATGCGATGTGCAATTATTTCCATCAGGTATTACGGTTTAGACAATAAACGGAGAGGGTACATATAAACCGTAATCGACTTATGTCGGAAATGAAAGGAGAAAAACTATGGAAACCACAAGCACCGTCACCTACAATCGCATGCCGCTCATCGGGGATCTGGCGCCTTCATTCACGGCTGTGACAACGCAGGGGACCATCAACTTTCCGGAGGACTACAAAGGAAAGTGGGTCATCCTGTTTTCACACCCTGCGGATTTCACCCCGGTCTGCACAACCGAATTTATGACTTTCGCCTCGATGGCGGATGAGTTCAAAGCTTTGAACACAGAGCTGGTTGGACTCTCAGTTGACTCCCTGTACGCTCACATTGCCTGGCTTCGCAGAATTCAGGAACTGGAGTGGAAGGGCATGAAGAATGTGGAAGTCAAGTTCCCGCTCATCGAGGACATCCGCATGGAAGTCGCCAACAAGTACGGAATGATGCAACCCGGCCAGTCCAATACCCAGGCAGTCCGTGCTGTGTTCGTGATTGATCCGGAGAGCAAAATCCGCACGATCCTGTATTATCCCCTTTCCACCGGGCGCAACTTCGATGAGATCAAGCGCATCATCCAGGCGCTGCAAAAGGCTGATGCAGACAAAGTGGCGACTCCCGCTGATTGGCGCCCCGGGCAGGATGTCATCATCCCCACTGCCGGATCCTGTGGCACTGCCAAGGAGCGTATGGAAAGCAAGGATGAAGACAAGTATTGCCTGGATTGGTTTATGTGCTTCAAGAGAGAAAAGAAAGCGTAACCTAGTTCTGATAAGGAGGGTCCGCTTCCGGGCCCTTCTTCTCTTTTTATCTCACACCGGCGTGTTGCTTATACTCGCAGTCTGGTTTCTCAGGGACAAGGACTCCGCATACCAGAATTATTTGGATGCAGTGTTATTGCCCAAGCCCTTGACTGCACGAAAGGAATACTATATGTTGTGTAAGTCACTAAGGCAACCACAATATGTGCCGGTTATGCTGGCGAGAAGGAAGATGCCAGGATGAAGATTGCCGGCTTGCAGAAACTAACCCTGCTGGACTATCCAGGCAAAGTGGCGTGCTCAGTGTTTACCCCTGGATGCAATTACCGCTGCCCCTTCTGTCACAACGCCGCGTTAGTGCTGCCGGAGCGGTCGCGAGATGAGATATCCAAGGGTGATGTGCTCGCATTCCTTAGGAAACGCGTCGGGATGCTGGACGGAGTATGCGTCAGCGGCGGGGAGCCCCTGCTGCAAGCGGGCTTGGCAGACTTTCTCAGGGAGGTCAAGGAGCTGGGCTACGTGGTCAAACTGGACACCAACGGCAGCAACCCGGACCTGTTGGGCCGGCTGATCGATGAAGGTCTTCTGGACTACGCCGCGATGGACATCAAGAACACCCTGGCGAAGTATCCCGAAACGGCTGGTGTGCCCGGAATGGACCTGAACGCGGTGGTTCAGAGCGCAGAGCTTCTGATGCGGGAGCGTATTCCTTTCGAGTTCCGCACCACCCTGGTCCGGGAGTTCCATACCCTGGAAGACGTCCTGGAAATCGGCCGGTGGCTGCAAGGCGCCCCGCGCTACTTCCTCCAGCATTTCGTCGATTCCGGAGACCTATTAAGCAGTGGCCTACACCCCGTGGCGGAGGACGAAATGCGGGTTATGGCTGACAGCCTCCGGCCTTATATCAAGGAAGTTGAACTCAGGGGCATTTAACATTTGAATAACGTCAAAGGAGACGAAGAGATGTACCAGGTCACGAAACGCAACGGGCAAACGGCGGCATTTGACATTGCTAAGATATCCGGCGCTATCAAAAAGGCGTTTGATGCGGTAGAGAGGCACTACACAGACAATGTAATCGATTTCCTTGCATTGAAAGTGACCGCCGACTTCAACGAGAAGATCAGCAATGGGCTGATCAGCGTTGAGGACATCCAGGATAGCGTGGAAAGCGTGCTGTCCCAGGCCGGGTATGCCGACGTGGCCAAGGCCTACATCCTCTACCGCAAGCAGCGTGAAAAACTGCGCCAGATGAAGTCCACCTACCTGGACTACCGCGACATCGTCAATAGCTATGTCAATGTGACCGACTGGCGCGTGAAGGAGAATAGCACCGTCACCTACTCGGTAGGCGGCCTTATCCTTTCAAACTCAGGCGCCATCACGGCCAACTACTGGCTCAGTGAGATTTACGACGAGGAGATCGCCAATGCCCACCGCAACGCGGACATCCACCTGCACGACCTGAGCATGTTGACGGGCTACTGCGCCGGCTGGTCGCTCAAGCAGCTCATCAAAGAGGGCCTGGGCGGCATCCCCGGCAAGATCAGCTCCAAGCCCGCCAAACACCTGGCGACCCTGTGCAACCAGATGGTCAACTTCCTGGGCATCATGCAAAATGAGTGGGCAGGCGCGCAGGCCTTTTCCTCCTTTGACACTTACCTTGCTCCCTTTGTCAAGGCGGACAGTCTGAGCTTTGAAGAAGTCAAGAAGGCGATCGAGTCCTTCATTTTCGGGGTGAACACGCCCAGCCGCTGGGGCACACAGGCGCCGTTTTCCAACATCACGCTGGATTGGACTGTGCCGCCGGACCTGGCGGAACTGCCCTGCATTGTGGGCGGTGTGGAGCAGGACTACTGCTACAAGGACTGCAAGCCCGAGATGGACATGGTCAACCGGGCCTTCATCGAAATCATGATAGAAGGCGACGCGGACGGCCGCGGCTTCCAGTACCCCATCCCCACCTACTCCATCACCCGTGACTTCGACTGGTCGGAAACCGAGAACAACCGTCTCCTGTTCGAGATGACCAGCAAGTACGGCACGCCCTACTTCAGCAACTATATCAATTCCGACATGGAGCCCAGCGACGTGCGCAGCATGTGCTGCCGCCTGCGGCTGGACCTGCGCGAGCTGCGCAAGAAGTCCGGCGGTTTCTTCGGTAGCGGTGAGTCCACCGGTTCCATGGGCGTGGTCACCATTAACATGCCGCGCATCGCCTTCCTGGCGGCTGACGAGGCGGATTTCTACCGCCGCCTGGACCGGATGATGGATATCTCCGCACGCTCCCTGAAAGTAAAGCGCGACATCATCTCCAAACTGCTCCAGGAGGGGCTCTACCCCTATACCCGGCATTACTTGGGCAATTTCGACAACCATTTCTCCACCATTGGCCTGGTAGGCATGAACGAGGCGGCGCTCAACGCCAATTGGATCGGGCAGGATATGACCCACGAGGCGGCGCAGCGTTTTACGGCCGAGGTACTGGACCACATGCGGGATCGCCTGCGCGATTACCAGGAGAAGTATGGCGATCTGTACAACCTGGAGGCTACCCCGGCAGAGTCGACTGCCTACCGGCTGGCCAAGCACGACGTGAAGCGCTTTCCCGGCATCATCACCGCGGCACAGGACGGCGGCACCCCCTACTACACCAATTCCTCCCACCTGCCGGTGGGCTTTACGGAGGATGTGTTCTCTGCCCTGGACATTCAGGACGGTTTGCAGACCAAGTACACCTCCGGCACGGTCTTCCATGCTTTCCTGGGCGAGAAGCTGCCCGACTGGAAGGCTGCGGCCGCACTGGTCAGGAAGATTGCCGAGAACTACTCCCTGCCCTACTACACCCTCTCGCCTACCTATTCAGTGTGCAAAGAGCACGGCTACCTCGCCGGGGAGCATTTTACCTGCTTGAAATGCGGCCAGCCGGCCGAGGTATACAGCCGTATCACGGGTTATTACCGCCCGGTGCAGAACTGGAATGCGGGAAAATCGCAGGAGTTCAAGGAGCGCAGGGAGTACGTCCCCACTTTGTCTGGGTTCGACTTTGCCGAGGATCCCGTGTCCTCCCCCGCCACCAAAGCGCCAGAAATGGAAGTGACAACAGGAGGCAAACTGCTGCTGTTCGTCACAGCGACCTGCCCCAACTGCCGCGCAGCCACCATGTTGTTGGACAAGGCAGGTGCAGACTACCTGAAGCTGTACGCCGTGGAGAACAAGGAGCTAGCCATACAATATGGCATCAAACAAGCGCCTACCCTGGCCGTCGTGCAGGGTGAATCCGTCCATCAGCATGTGGGTGTTGCCGACATCAAGCGTTACCTGCAGACGCAGACCGTCACTGCGTGATTTGAAGAGGAGTTCAAGCTTTGCATGACATCCTGATCATTGGCGGTGGCCCGGCTGGCATGACCGCCGCGCTCTACGCGCTAAGGGCGGGCAAGTCCGTCCTGCTGCTTGAGAAAAACGCCTTTGGCGGGCAGATTGCCTACTCCCCGAAAGTGGAGAATTTCCCCGGCACGGACAGCATGTCTGGCAGCGATTTCGCTGACCGCCTCTTCGGCCAGGTAATCAATCTTGGCGCGGAGTTCGATATCGCGGCCGTTACCAGCGTTGAGGACTTAGGTACGTATAAAGCCGTGCGGACGGACGATGGCGCTTCATACGAGGCCCGCAGCGTGATTATCGCGGCGGGGGCGAAGCACCGCATGCTCGGCGCACCGGGCGAAGCGGAGCTCTCCGGCAAAGGCATCTGCTACTGCGCGGTGTGCGACGGTGACTTTTACCGCGGAAAAAAGGTCGCTATGGTCGGCGGCGGCAACACAGCGCTGCAGGAAGCAATCTTTCTGGCCGACATCTGCGAGCAGGTGACCGTCATCCAAAACCTGAACTCTTTTACCGGCGAGGAGAGGCTGGCCGTGGCGTTGCAGGGGCGAAAGAATGTCTCCTGCATCTTCGGGGCACAGGTCACCTCCATTCACGGCGGGGATGGCGGCCTCTCACACGTGATGGTGCGCAAGGAGGCGTCCGGGGAGGAACTGCGTGTCTCCGTCGATGGTCTCTTCGTTGCCATTGGCCTGGAGCCGGAGAACGGTCCTTTCGCCGGCGTTGCCCCGTTGAACGAGTACGGCTACGTCGACGCCGACGAAACCTGCCTGACGGGAACGCCGGGCGTGTTCGTCGCCGGGGACTGCCGCGTAAAACAAGTCCGCCAACTGACCACTGCCACAGCGGACGGCACTGTTGCTGCATTGGCTGCCCTCAGTTACCTGGCCTGAGTGATTGCGAATAAAGAGATTCAGAATTAGTCGTATGGACGAGTGAATGCATTTGGAGCCCTTCGCAACCCATTGAATAATCCCACATGATAAATGGTCTCCAAAATATTCTAAAAAATATTCTCTCCTGGATATTGACATATGCCGGAAACCTGTTATGATGGGATTGGAAACTGACATATGCCAGTTACAATCTCAGGATCAGCCCTTGCAGGCTGAGAGGCAGGACTAAAGGAGGTCAACATGCCAGGATTTGATGGAACAGGACCCGCAGGCGCGGGAAAGAAGACCGGGTGGGGCCTTGGCCCCTGCGGCAACAACGGCAGCATTGCTGCTGGCGGAATCTACGGACGTGGGATGGGCTTCGGCCGTGGATGCGGACTTGGATACGGCAGGGGCTACGGGCCGGGCTTCAGGGCCTGGAACGCGCCAGTCCGCGAGATGGACACTGTGGATTTGAAGGGGGTACTCCAAGACCAGAAGGACTATCTGCAAGCCCGGCTGGAAGCGATCGACAAACGACTTGAAATGCTATAATACAAAGCAGGAATGCGGGGCGGTGTATGCCGCCGCCCCGTCTGTCCCAAGCTCATGGGGCAAAATTCCATCATACCGTGCTCAGGCTTCCGATTATGGTTGGAATCCTATAACCGGGCCTGAGCGGAAATCGAGGTGAGAACATGCCCAGACCCATGAAGGGGCGCAATGTCTGCTGCCTGCCCCGCAACAATCGCTTTGGCCCGCTTGGTCAACGTGCCGGCATGCAGGAAGAGGTGATGATGACAGTGGATGAGTTTGAAACCATCCGGCTCATCGATTACATGAACTTCACCCAGGAGGAATGCGCGGTTCAGATGGGTGTCGCGCGCACCACGGTGCAGGCAATCTACGACCAGGCGCGCAAAAAGATCGCGCGCGCCCTGGTGGATTGTTTGCCGCTGACAATCAGCGGGGGCGTATACCAATTGTATGGCGACAATTGGGACAGTGAAGCTTGCAGGCGCGGCGCCTGCAACCGCCACCGAGGCGGTTGGAAAAGGGAAGAGCCGCAGGATACCGCACCAGGGGAGGAAGAAACATGAAGATTGCTGTACCGGTGGAAGGTTCGGGAAAGGACACAGCCGTATCCGCGTCTTTCGGGCGCGCAGCAGGCTTTCTGGTTTACGATGATGATCAAGGGACCACAGACATCCTGAATAATGATGCCGCACAAAGCGCGGGCGGCGCAGGCATCCGGGCCGCGCAGACCGTGGTTGACAGCGGGGCAAAGATCCTGCTGACACCGCAGTGCGGCGGCAACGCGGCCAAGGTTCTGCTGGCGGCAGGGGTCAAACTGTACAAAACGCAGCCGGGCGTGAGCGCGTCGGAAAATATCAAACGATTTCTGCGGGGCGAGCTGACAGAACTTTCCGAAATCCACGAGGGGTTTCACAAGCACTGAGAGAATGGGAAGAAAAACGATTGCGGTACTCAGCGGCAAGGGCGGCACTGGCAAAACCCTCGTGTCGGTGAACCTGGCCTGCGTTTCTGCACCGTCAACGTACGTGGACTGTGACGCGGAGGAGCCAAACGGCCACCTCTACTTCAAGCCTCAACTTCTCCATGTGCAAAAGGTCGATGTACCCCTGCCCCGGGTTGACCCCGCGAGATGTGAGGGATGCCGCAAGTGCGTGGACTTCTGCGCATTTCACGCACTGGCCTGGGCAAATGGGTCCTTACTGGTATTTGATGAGCTTTGCCATGCCTGCGGCGGCTGCGTGATGGTGTGTCCGAATCACGCGCTCAGCGAGGTTCACCGGAACATCGGTGAAATCAGGGACGGGATGTCCGGGCGAGTGCGTGTGCTGTCGGGATTCCTAAACCCAGGTGAGGCATCCGGTGTGCCCATCATCAAGGCGCTGCTGGAAATGAAAAACAGCGGCGTCGGGGAGTACATCTTTGTTGATTGTCCGCCGGGCAGTTCCTGCATGGTGTCTGAAAGCATCCGGGACGCGGATTACTGTGTGCTGGTGGCTGAGCCAACACTTTTTGGCGCACACAATCTGAAGATGGTGCATGAACTCGTGCGGCTGCATGAGAAGCCCTGCGGCGCCGTGCTCAACAAGTGCCTGCCGGGAGACGATCCGTCGCTTGACTACTGCCGCGCGGAAGGAATCCCTATCCTGGCCCAAATCCCCTTTGACGAGGAGCTTGGCCTGCTCAACTCCAACGCGAATATCGCTGTGTTGGAAAGCGAGCGATACCGGATGCTGTTCCGGGAGCTTCTTCTGGAGATTGAAACGGAGGTTCCCGATGCGGCAGCTGGTCATCCTTAGCGGCAAAGGCGGCACCGGCAAAACGACGGTGGCCAGCGCCTTGATCCGCCTGTCAGGCGCCCGTGCCTGTGCGGACTGCGACGTGGACGCGCCCAATCTCCATCTGGTAAACAACCGTTATTCTTCAAGCGAATCAGCGCCGTATTACGGGCTGCCGCTGGCGGACATCGACCCTGCGCTTTGCACGGCCTGCGGCGTGTGCCAAATGAACTGCCGCTTCGGTGCGATCATCCCCGGTGCGCCCCACCGGGTCGATCCCTATGCCTGTGAGGGCTGCGGCGTATGTATGCTGGTTTGTCCGACGGATGCCATCAGCATGAAACCTCACGAAGCCGGGACCATGACGCTGTACACACAGGAGGACAGGGTGTTTTCGACCGCGCAGCTTCGAACCGGCGCGGGCACCTCCGGGTTGCTGGTCAGCCAGGTGAAGAAGCGGATGAATGAAGCGGTGAATCAGGACATCCCCCTTGCCATCGTCGACGGCTCTCCGGGCATCGGCTGCCCGGTCATCGCGACCCTCAGCGGAGCGGATGTCACACTGATTGTTGCGGAGCCCTCGCTGTCGGGCATCAGTGACCTGGAGCGTATTGTGAAGACAGCGCGCGGCTTTGGCGTCAGGATCGCCGTATGTGTCAACAAAGCAAACATCAACTCGGAAAAGACCGAGCAGATCCGGCGCTATTGCGAAAGGGAAAACATCATTTTCGCAGGCGTCATCCCCTTTGACCCGTTGGCCATCGAAGCGGCGAACCGCAGGCAGTCCATTGCGGACATTCCCTGCCCCAGCGGGAAAGCCGTCAGGGAAATCTACCGCAATATCCTTTCCTTGCTGAAAAATGGGCAGACCAGTGCCTGAGCTGTTTGGTACAAGGCAAATCAATCCCTAAATGAGGACCATATGTTGAGCGATCAGAATACCTTCCTCTGGATCCTGTTGTTTGCCTTAGGGGCAATGCTGGTCAACAGCGTAGGGATTTACGTCATCTGGAAAAACAGCCGCTGGGCGATGAAGGTTCTGGAATACTTCATGTGCTTCGCGGCAGGCATGTTGATCGCTTCGCCGCTCATCATGGCGTTTCCCAACGCGGTTGCGAAGAACAGCTCTGCCGGCATCGCGGCATTGATAGGCTTTGTGTTCATGTTCATGAGCAACAGGCTCATCAAAAAGCGCACCAGGACGAAGGAACTGGCATTCGGAATCACCGCCATCCAGGGCATTCTGATCCACTCCCTGCTGGACGGGGTCATCTACACTGTCACCTTCTCCGTCAGCACGATGACGGGGGTGCTCACAGGCCTGGGATTGGTGGCGCACGAGTTCGCCGAAGGCGTGGTCACATTCTCCATGCTGCTCAAGTCCGGCATCTCCTCTAAAAAGGCGGCATTATACGCCTTCTTTGCCGCCGCGCTGACCACCCCCATCGGCGCGCTGATCGCCTATCCCGCCATTTCCCGGGTGAGCGATTCCCTGCTGGGTCTTGCGCTGGGTTTTGCATCCGGTGTGCTCATCTATGTTTCGGCCTCCCACCTTTTGCCGGAGGCGGGCGCGCATGAGAAGGGGCATTCCGTTGTCTCATTTTTTGCCGGTATCACACTGGCACTGATGCTGCTTCTGATCAAATGACCGCGAGAGGGAATGCCCATCAAGACAGGCATGAAGGGAGAAATCCGGATGAAAATCACGGTTCTGGCGGAAAACACGGCTGCGAATGCGACCCTTGGGAGCGAACATGGGCTGAGCATTCTGGTGGAAATGCAGCAAGCCGTCATTCTCTTCGACACCGGGTGTGGGGAGCTGTTCATCCAAAACGCTGAGAAGCTGGGCGTGAATCTGTCTAAAGTCACGCACCTCATCCTGTCCCACGGCCACTACGACCATGGCGGGGGCATCGAGGCCTTTCTGCGCATCAATAACCTCGCCAAAGTCTACCTGCGGGAAGAGGCGTTCTCGCAGTTGTTTGCCATCCGTGCAGGCGGGGAGATCGAGTACATTGGGATTCCGCAGGGACTCAGTGGGCATTCCCGGCTGGTGTTTACACACGATCAAATGAGAATTGCCGAGGGCGTCATCCTGTTCTCTGATATCCGGCTATCGGAACCTATTCCGGAGACCAACCGCAGCCTGATGATCCAGGAAGGGGAAAAGCTGCTCCCAGACGCCTTTGTCCACGAGCAAGTCGCTGAGTTCACCGAGAATGGGAAAACCCTTCTGTTAACCGGCTGCTCGCACCACGGCATTGTCAACATCCTCAGGGACTACAGAGAGAAGACAGGCCGAGCGGCGGACATGGTCATCGGGGGCTTCCACCTCCACTCGCATACCACTGGCAAAGCGGAGGACAGGTTACTGAAAGGGGTCGCCAATTATCTGGAGAGAACAGAAGCGCAGTACCATACCTGCCACTGCACTGGTATTGCCGCGTATGAGGATTTGAGGAAGATGCTCGGGGAGCAGATTCATTATGTTTCCGGGGGGCAAACCCTCACGTTATAAATGAAGGAGAAGTCAAGCGAATGAGCGAACAATGTGACAACAACTGCGAAAGCTGCAGCCAAAGTTGTGCGGACAGGAAAGCGCCGCCGGACCTGAAAGCGCATCTGAACGCGGAAAGCCGGGTCGTTAAAGTCATCGGGATTGTCAGCGGTAAGGGCGGCGTGGGCAAATCCCTGGTGACCAGTCTGCTGGCCGTCAGCGCCAACCAGTCAGGCTTGCGAACCGCGATCCTGGACGCTGACATCACCGGGCCTTCCATTCCCAGGGCGTTCGGCATCAAGGGGAAAGCCAGGGGCGACGGTCTGCACATCCTGCCTTGTGAAAGCCGGGAGGGTATCCAGATTATTTCAGTAAACATGCTGCTTGAAAATGATTCTGACCCGGTGATTTGGCGCGGCCCCATTCTGGGCGGCACCGTCAAGCAGTTTTTCAGCGATGTGTTCTGGGACGACGTGGATGTGATGTTCATTGATATGCCCCCGGGAACCGGTGATGTCCCGCTGACCGTGTTCCAGTCCCTGCCGCTGGACGGCATCATCGTAGTGACCTCGCCCCAGGAACTGGTGGGCATGATTGTGGGCAAGGCGGTCAAGATGGCGCGGATGATGGACATTCCCATCCTGGGGCTTGTAGAGAACTACTCCTACTTTATTTGTCCAGACAACGGCAAGCAGTACAGTCTCTTTGGAGAAAGCAGGGCATCCGCGGTCGCGCAGGAGCATGGACTGCCCCTGCTGGGCAGGCTGCCGGTGGACCCGGCAATCGCAAAGGCCTGCGACAGTGGGAAGGTAGAAGACTTGAAAAACGGCTGGCTCACGCCGGCAGTTGATATCATCAAGAATATGGGAGGGACAAGGGGATGAAAATTGCGGTTGCGGCGGTTGAAGGCAGGGTAGCGGAACACTTCGGGCACTGTGAGACCTTTCTGATCTATGATTCTCACAGCGGGGAGGCATCATTCATTCCTAACCCCGGGCATAAGCCAGGATTTCTCCCGAACTTTTTGGGAGACAAAGGCGTTGAAGTCATCATCGCAGGCGGCATGGGCGGCGGAGCCGTAGAAATATTCAACAGCAGAAACATCAAGGTTGTTACAGGCGCTCAGGGGGACGCCCTGGCAGCGGCGGAAGCATATAGCCGTGGCGAATTGAGTTCATCAGGGGATGTCTGCCGGGAGCATCTGCATTGACGGGCCAGGCAAGTCAGAAACTGCTGATGTTAGGGCTGGATTTGCGTAAAAGCAGTAGTTATTGGAGATTAAAGCCATCGCTGTTTTGGACTAGTACGGCTAAGCGAAATATTTCGCTATAAAAAAGGGAGGGGAATTGTCATGATCAAAAATGAAATTGCAAAGATGCTTGTTGAACAAATCAACAAGGAATTACACTCCGGGTATCTCTATATGGAATTTGCAAACTTTTATGAGGAGAAGAATTTCTCCGGATTCGCGCATTGGTATATGGTTCAAGCCGGCGAAGAGTATGAACATGCAATGAAAATCCGTAATTTTCTGATTGAAGCCGGCCAAAGAGTAACCTTGAGCGCTATTGAAGAACCGGATAAATCTTTCAGGGAAATCGGAGACCCGCTGTATGCCGGGCTGAAGCATGAGCAGTATATTACAGCATCGATCTATCAAATATATGAAAAGGCGCTGGATATGCATGACCATCTGACCGCCGAATTCCTCAAATGGTTCATTCAGGAACAGGGAGAAGAGGAAACCAACGCACAGAATCTCATTGACAGGTTCGAACGCATTGGTGGTAAAACAGGCAGGGGTCTCCATATGCTGGACATGGAACTATCAAAAAGAGAAGACGATTGAAGGACGTTTGGCAGTTTCATGAATTCATCCCGCTAATGGGCTGCCCCGCTCGGCGCGAACAGCAAGGCGAAGAATTGAAAAGCAGCCAAGCGGGACATCATGCTGTTTTATGCCCGGTGCTGCCTTGTGTATTGCAGTATGTGTCAGCAAATAAAGGCGCTGGCACTTGAATTGATCAGCAGAGAAAAATCAGGTTCACGCGACGCTGCAGAAATCTGGCTTTTCGAAAAGCAATGGCTGCAGACAATCAACCAAATGCAGACCTGTACCGTTTGGATGT
>Ga0123329_1002584_pt1 | contig 15704 bp, 10 predicted proteins | sample BioC12SIPDNA_FD_89703 | JGI IMG/M metagenome (GOLD analysis project Ga0123329, IMG submission 89703) | Anaerobic biogas reactor microbial communites from Washington, USA - Biogas_R1_B C12 SIP DNA | ecosystem: Engineered > Bioreactor > Anaerobic > Unclassified | place: Washington, USA | collected... | reverse complement strand
TCCGCCTCAATCCCGTTTTCACCAACGGCTACCACTACCGGGCGATCACGGAAAGCCGCTTCGGCGATTATGACGCCGCCTTCCGCGACTTCGACCGCGCCATCGAGCTGCGGCCCGGACAGGAGGGCGTATATTTCTCGCGCGGGGTGGCCTATTTCCTCGCGCAGCGTTTCGAGGAGGCCGTCGCGGACTTCGACTACTACATCAAGAAGGAGCCCAGGGATCCCTCCGCCTACCTCAACCGGGGGGCCTGCTACCTGTTCCTGTCCGACACCACCCGGGCGCTGGACGACTACAACCGCGCCATCCGCATCGACCGCTTCGAGCCCGAGGGTTTCGTGCGCCGGGCCCGCGTGTACGCCGACCAGAAGCGTTACGACGAGGCGCTGGCGGACCTGGACCGCGCCATCGAGCTGGACGAATCCAACACCTTTGCCTATTTCAACCGGGCGCTGATCCACTATGAGCAGAAGCGTTACAACGAGGCGATGAAGGACCTGGACACCGTGCTCGAGCACGAACCCGGCAACGCGCTCACGCTCTACAACCGCAGCCTCATCTACGCCCAGGTCGGCGCCTTCGAGGAGGCGCTCGGAGACATGGACCGGGTGATCAACATCAACCCGGGCAACGTCCTCGCGCACTACAACCGCGCGGCCATTTTCGTGGAAATGGGCCGCTGGCAGGACGCGCTGGAGGATTACAACAAATCCATCGAGCTTTATCCGGACTTCGCCAAGGCCTACCTGAACCGTTCCTACGTCGAAAACATGCTCGGGCGCACGCGCGAATCGCGGGCGGACTACCAGACCGCGCAGCAGAAGATCCGCGACTACCGCGCCCGCAGCGGCGAGACCTCCTTCGCCGACACCACGCGCCAATACAGTTCGCTGCTCGCCCTGGACGCCGACTTCGCCAAGAAGGACTTCGACGACGAGCTCCTGCAGCACCGCGACATCGACATCCGGCTGCGGCCCCTGTACCGCTTCAGCCTGGCCCCGGAACGGGAAAACCGCAGCGTGGCCCTCTCCCGCCAGTATGAGAACGTGCTGATCGACCGCTTCATCGACGGCGCCCCGACCCCCATCACCCTAGGCAATACGGAAAGCACCGGCACGGACAACTACCTCTTCACGACCAATGCCGAGGAATACTTCGCCAAGGGCCTGCAGGAGCTGCAGCGCAAGCAGTTCAATTCCGCCCTGAACTGGTTCGACCGGGCGGTCGAAGCCGCGGAGGACGACGGGGAGCGGGACCGCTACGCCCGCTACTACAAGGCCTTCTACCTGATGAACCGGGGCGTGCTGAAAGCGGAGATGATCGATTTCATCGCTTCGCTCGAGGGCAACGTACAGACGCTCTCGATGGACACCGACGGGGCGGCCCGGGCGCGCGTGAGCGACCGCGTGGCGCGCAGCTACGATTATTCGGAGGCCATCGCCGACATCCGCGAGGCGCTCGCCATCCTGCCCGACATCCCGTACCTGTACTTCGACCTGGGCAACCTCCAGTGCCTGTCTTCGCGCTTTGTCGAAGCCCTTGAGAACTACGACATGGCCATCAAGCTCTATCCCAACATGGGGGACGCTTACTACAATCGGGGACTCGTACTGATCTACCTGAAAGACACGGAGAAAGGCTGCATCGACCTGTCCCGCGCCGGCGAGCTCGGCGTCGCGGACTCCTACAGCGTGATCTCCAAATACTGCTCGGATGAAAACAATTAAGTTCAAGTCCTTCTCGTCCGGCAGTTGCGGCAACTGCTACTTTCTCGGCATATTCAGCGAAGCGGGCGCCTGCGAGGCAGGCGTGCTGGTGGACGCCGGCTTCAGCCCCCGGCGGCTCAAGAAGGAGCTGGCGCTCGAAGGGCTCTGCTTCGACGACTTCGCCGGCCTGCTCATCACCCACGACCACAACGACCATATCCGCTCGCTGGGCTCCTATTGCAAGCATCTGCGCAAGCCCGTCTGGACGCCGCCCCCGCTGGCCGGCGCCCTGTCGCGCCATTTCATCACCGGCGAGTACTACGGCCGCTGCAGCCGGACGCTCGCCCCGGGCTGGAACGAACTGGTGCCGGGACGCATCCGGGCGCAGTATTTCGAGGTGCCGCACGACGCCTCCTGCACCTACGGCTACGCCCTCCTCCTGGACGACCACAAGTTCGTCATCATGACCGACATCGGGCGGATGGTGCCACAGGCGCTGAGCTTCGCCCGGCAGGCCGACACCGTGGTCGTCGAGTCCAACTACGACCTGTACATGCTCCGCCACGGACCGTACCCCAAAGACCTGCAGGACCGCATCTGCGGCGGCCACGGGCACCTGTCCAACGAAGAATGCGCACAGGCCCTGCGCGACTTCGCGCACCCCGGCCTGCGGAACGTCTTCCTGTGCCACCTCAGCGAGCACAATAATACCCCGGAACTGGCCTACCAGGCCTCCTCCGGCATCTTGCAGGGCCTGTTCGCCGGCACGGACACCCGCATCCCGCGCCTCTGTCCGCTGCCGCGCATGACCCCCTCGCCCCTCTTCGTCCTATAACCGCCCGCCGGGAGCAAATCCGGCCCCCAGCGCTCCCGGCAAGCGGAAAAACTGCCCGCCGGGAGCAAAATGACCTGCCGCCGCTCCCGGTATCCGCTTTCCCTCCCTGGGAAGATGGTCCCCGGCCGCCGGGAGCAAATCCGGCTCTCACCGCTCCCGGGAGGCGGAAAAACTGCCCGCCGGGAGCAAAATGACCTGCTAGCGCTCCCGGTATCCGCTTTCCCTCCCTGGGAAGAAGGTCCCCGCCCGCCGGGAGCAAATCCGGCTCTCAGCGCTCCCGGGAGGCGGAAAAACTGCCCGCCGGGAGCAAAATGACCTGCCGCCGCTCCCGGTACCACCGCCCTTTCAGCGCCGGCGACAATAGGTGAAAGAGTATAAAACCCGGCGTACTTCCAGGTTATTTATCGGCGACTGCGCACACCCGGCAAGCATAACTCATTCAAGGCTAGCCTCTATCAACAAAATCCGGCAATTAAACGATTAAGCGTCGGGACAAACGGCTCTTTCTCCGTAGTTTTGCCGCCATGAAAGACTTTACGACAAAACCATCACGCCTGCTATCCTTTCAGGAACAGGAACGACAGTGTGAAAGATTATTCTGTTCCCACGGACCTTTCTTTCATCTCTGCACACCGGGGGATGCGGTCGCCCAACTGTTTGAAGAAGAGACGGACTTTCGCTTTGCCATGAACCTGGTGGCCCTTTGCTCCCACTTGGTCCCGGACATCCGCATCATTACCTTCGAGGTGATGCGCAATCACCTCCATCTCGTTGGAGAAGGACCGCTCATGCGAGGTGAAGAATGGTTCTCCCACTACCGGCGCCGTCTATCCAGATTTTATCAATCCAAGGGAAAGATCATGGATCTCGGCGCATTCAAGGCAGAGTTGTTCCCCATCGGAGACCTGCCGTTCCTGCGCAACACCATCGCCTATGTCAATAGAAATGGATATGTCGTTCATCCGGATTATACACCATTCACTTATCCCTGGGGTGCCAACCGGTTCTTCTTTAACCGTGATGCCTGCCTTCGGGCGGACGGGATCTATGGCGATCTGACCTTCCGTCAGAAAAGAGATCTGTTTCTCAGCCATTCGATTGAATACCCCGCCCAACACTTTCTTGTAGACGGATATCTGTCCCCGGCATCCTACTGCCAACTGGACTTGGGAGAAGGCGTATTCCGGGATGCCCGGCATTATTTCTCGCTGGTATCCCGGAATGTCGAGGCCTACCGGGACATTGCCAACCTATTGGGAGACAGCATATTCTATACAGACAATGAGCTGTTCCTCGTCCTTCGCCAGTTATGTAAAGACCACTATGGCAACAGCCGGCCGGAAACGCTCCCGATGGACGCCAAACTGGAGATGGCCCGCCTGCTCCATTTCGACTACAAAGCCGGCTACAAGCAGATCCAGCGGATGCTCCGCCTGGATGAAAGGGTCGTAACCGCCCTCTTCGGGAAATAGGTTGCCGGGAGCAAATCCGGCCCCCAGCGCTCCCGGGAGGCGAAAAAACTGCCCGCCGGGAGCAAATCCGGCCCCCAGCGCTCCCGGCATCCACGGCCCTCTCCGTGGCGGCAGAGCCCGGCGGACAGGCAGCTGCCTCAGGCAAAACCGTGGCCGCCCGCGGCCTCGTGAACGGGAGGGGCCCGCGCCGACAGGCGTGGGAGGGATGAGCGAAGCGAAGTTTTGCAGAGGCAGCTGCCTGTCTGCCGGGCGGGAACCGTGGCCGCCCGCGGCCCCGTGAACGGGAGGGGCCCGCGCCGACAGGCGTGGGAGGGATGAGCGAAGCGAAGTTTTGCAGAGGCAGCTGCCTGTCTGCCGGGCGGGAACCGTGGCCGGGGTGCGGGGATCGGCTGACGGCAATGAAGCTAGCCGAGGACAAACGGTCTTGCTTGTCCGGCGATTATTGCTATATTTGTGGGATAGTATGAAAGCATTCTGGCAGATAGTCAAGCGCTATGTCGCGCCCTATAAAGGCTACGTAGGCGGGTCGGTGGTCATGAACATCCTGTCGGCGGTTTTCAACGTTTTCTCCTTCTCGCTGCTGATCCCCATCCTGAAGATCCTCTTCAACGTCGAAGAGACGCAATACGCGTTCACCCCCTGGCACCTCGGCATGCCCTTCAGCGAGATCACGTCCAACGCCTACTACTACGTATCGCAATACATCGCCCAATACGGCCATAGCCGGGTCCTGCTGATGCTCTGCCTCTTATTCATCGGCATCGTGATGGTCAAGGTGGCCTGCCACTTCGGCGCCGCCGCCGTGATGGTGCCCATCCGCACCGGGGTGGTGAAAGACCTGCGCATGGAGCTCTACCGCAAGATCCTGTCCCTCCCGCTGGCTTTCTTCAGCCAGGAGCGCAAAGGCGACATCATCGCCCGCATCAGCGGCGATGTCAACGAGGTCGAGACCTCCATCACCAGCACCATCGAGATGCTGATCAAGAACCCGATCCTCATCCTCATCTACCTGTTCGTGCTCTTCCGCATGTCCTGGCAGCTCACCCTGTTCGTCATCGTCTTCGCCCCGCTGATGATCCTGATTATCAGCGCTGTCGGACGCCGGCTGAAAGCCCGTTCCGCCGAGGCGCAGCGCTACTGGAGCGACACGATGAGCCAAGTCGACGAGACCCTCGGCGGACTGCGCATCATCAAGGCCTTCCGGGCCGAACGGCGCATGCAGGACCGCTTCGAGCAAGTCACGGACGCAATGCGCCGCAAGAGCAACCGGGTCGCCATCCGCCAGGCGAGCGCCCACCCGGTCAGCGAGCTGCTCGGCACGGCGATGATCGCCATCGTGCTGTGGTTCGGCGGCACGCTCATCCTGGGCGAACGGGCCGTCATCGACGCGCCCGCCTTCATGGCCTACATGGCCATCCTCTACAGCATCATCCAGCCGATCAAGGACCTCTCCAAGGCCGCCTACGGCATCCCCAAGGGACTCGCCTCGATGGAGCGCATCGACGCGATCCTCCAGGCGCAGAACACCCTCCTCGAAAGCCCGGCCCCCAAGGCGCTGGACGGCTTCCGCGAATGCATCCGCTTCGAGGGCGTGCATTTCCGCTACGAAGACGGCCGCGAGGTACTTCGCGGCATCGACCTGGAGATCCCGCGGGGCAAGACCGTCGCCATCGTCGGCGCAAGCGGCGCCGGCAAGTCCACCCTCGTGGACCTGCTCCCCCGCTTCTACGACCCCTCGGAAGGCCGCATCACCATCGACGGGGTGGACATCCGCGACGTCCGCGTGCAGGACCTGCGCGCCCTGATGGGCAATGTCAACCAGGACCCGATCCTGTTCAACGACACCCTCTTCGGCAACATCGCCTTCGGCAAGCAGGACGCCACCCAGGAAGAAGTCGAGAACGCCGCACGCATCGCCGGCGCCCACGAATTCATCCTGGACAAGGAAGACGGCTACCAGACCGGCATCGGCGACCGCGGCGTCAAGCTCTCCGGCGGCCAGCGCCAGCGGATCAGCATCGCCCGCGCCATCCTCAAGAACCCTCCGATCCTCATCCTGGACGAGGCCACCGCCTCGCTGGACACGGAATCCGAACGCAGTGTCCAGCTGGCGCTGGACGAGCTCATGAGCGGACGCACGACCATCGCCATCGCCCACCGGCTCAGCACCATCAAGAACGCCGACGAGATCATCGTCCTGGACGACGGCCGCATCGTGGAGCGCGGCCGCCACGACGAACTGATCGCCCTCGGCGGCTATTACCGCAAGCTCCACGACATGCAGGCCCTGTAGATGACTCCCAACCGCACCCGATCCCTGCTCTTCAAGCTCGCCATGCTGCTGTACGTCCTGGCCGTGGCCTACCTGTGCTTCGCCAACTTCCACAAGCTGCCGGATGTACCCAAGAGTTTCCTCGGCATCCCGATGGACAAGATCGTGCATTTCTGCATGTTCTTCCCCTTCCCCATCCTTGCCTTCTTCGCTTATGACAAGCTTACGCAGACGCCCTGGCAGGCCCTTGCGGCCCTGCTGTGCATCTGCGCCTTCGGCGGCATCTTCGCCGGCCTCACCGAACTCGTCCAGGGCCTGCTCCCCTACCGCGGCCAGGACATCGACGACTTCGGCGCAGACCTCCTCGCCATCGCGATCTCCGGCCTGCTGGTCTTCGTGTACGACGTCTCCAAGATGAAAAAGAAACCATGATCCTCCGACGCCTCCCCGCCCTCCTGCTGAGCCTGATGCTCGTCCTGCCGGCCGCCGGCCAGACCGTTCCGCGCACGCGCGATTTCCGTCCGCTGTGCGATACCCTCGCCGCCCGGCTCAAGCGCCGCACCACCGTGGACTTCCGCCTGTCGGTGTCGAGGATCCGCCGCAACGGCAGCGAGCTCGACCTCACCTTCAACGCCAACCTGTCCTACTTCCCCTGGCACGACGACGACGTGCAGTGGTTCCGCGAGCAGCTCAGGGGGGAATGGAGCTTCCAGGGCTTCACTCCGGGCAGGATCCGGACCAACGGCTACGAGCTCGACGAGCTGGTCACGCCCCGGCTGACCTCCGACGGCAAGCCCTACCGCTACCCGTTCAGCGTGGAGGACCCCCGCCGCAACCAGCCCCGCTTCATCACGCGGCTGGGCGCGAGGCGCTATCCCAAGGGCCTGGACGACCGCTACATCGTCCTGTGGCAGAGCCACGGACGCTACTACAAGGAAGAGGCGGACGACTGGACCTGGCAGCGCGCCCGCATCCACCGCACGGTGGAAGACATGTTCACGCAGACCTTCGTGCTGCCCTTCCTGATCCCCATGCTGGAGAACGCCGGCGCCTACGTGATGACCCCGCGCGAACGGGACACGCAGCGCCTGGAGGTCATCACCGACAACGACCCCGCCTTCAAGGGCCCGCGCGAGGCGCTCATGCGCCAGCAGGGCTTCTACAGCGAGTCGGGCGGATGGAGCTCCGCCGGCGAAGGCTTTGCGGACACGCTCGCGGTCTATACCTTCGACGACTTCCCCTGGCGCGCGGGCACGGCGCGGCAGGCCCCCTGCGCCGGCGACGAGCCGGACGCCTCGGTCAGCTGGACCCCGCAGATCGCCCGGCGCGGCTCCTACGCCGTGTACATCTCCTACAAGAGCCTGCCCAACAGCTGCCAGACGGCGCACTACACGGTCCGCCACCTGGGCGGACAGACGGAATTCACCGTCAACCAGCGCCGCGGCGGCGGGACCTGGATCTACCTCGGCACCTTTGAATTCGCCGAAGGCTCGGCCGGCTCCGTGACCCTCGACAACCGGGGACCGGAAGGCGAGGTCGTGACCGCCGACGCGCTCAAGGTCGGCGGCGGCATGGGCAAACTCGCCCGCGGCGGGCGCACCTCCGGCATGCCCGCTTCCGCCGAAGGCGCCCACTACTGGATGCAATGGGCCGGCGCGGACACCTCCGTGACCCGCGCCTGGGAGACGGACTACATCTGCGACTACGCCTCCCGCGGCGCCTGGACCGTGATGATGAAGGAAGAGAAGGACATCCCGATCGACCTCGCCCTCGCTTTCCACACCGACGCCGGGGTGACGCCCAGCGACAGCACCGTCGGCACGCTCGCCATCTATACCCTGAACAACGACGGCGAGCGGACCTTCGAGGACGGGCGCAGCCGCGTGGTCAGCCGCGTACTCTGCGACTACGTCCAGAGCCAGATCGTCCAGGACCTGCGCGAAGATTTCGACTCCCAGTGGTCGCGACGGGGCCTGATGGACCGCAGCTACAGCGAACCGCGCACCGCCGGCGTCCCGGCGATGATCCTGGAGCTGCTCAGCCACCAGAATTTCGCCGACATGAAATACGGCCTCGACCCGGCCTTCCGTTTCACGGTAAGCCGGGCCGTCTATAAAGGCATCCTCAAGACGCTGAGCGAGTTCTACCACAGTCCCTACGTCGTCCAGCCGCTCGCGCCGCAGGCCTTCGCCGCCCGCCTCGACGGGCAGGACCGCGTGTCGCTCAGCTGGAAGCCCACCCCGGATCCGAAAGAACCCACCGCCACGACCGACGGCTACATCGTCTATACACGCATCGACGACGGCGCCTTCGACGACGGCGTGGAGACCGCGGAGCCCCGTTTCTCGCGCAGCATCGAGCCCGGCCACATCTACAGCTTCCAGGTCGTCGCCTTCAACGAAGGCGGCAAAAGCTTCCCCTCCGAGATCCTCTCCGCAGGCGTCCCGCTCGGACTCCGAAACCGCGCTCCCGTGCTCATTGTCAACAACTTCGACCGCATCAGCGCCCCCGCATGGGTGGAGAGCCCCGGCTTCGCCGGCTTCGAGAGCCGCTTGGACACGGGCGTGCCTTATCTGAGCGAGATCGGCTACACCGGGGAGAACTATGAATTCCGCCGCTCGGCCCTCTACGTGGACGACGACTATCCGGGCTTCGGCGCCTCCTACGACGACCGCGCCGGCGAGATCATCGCCGGCAACACCTTCGACTATCCCTACCGCCACGGCGCCGCCCTGCTCCGCCTCGGCTACCCCTTCTGCTCGATGTCCCGCGACGCCTTCTGCGAAGCGGCCGAAGAATACGCCGCCGTGGACCTCATCTGCGGCAAACAGGGCCGCACCCCGACCGGGCGCGGCGAACGGCCGGACCGCTTCAGCGTGTACACGGAACCGCTTCTCGCGGCCCTGCAGCGGCACGTCGGCCACGGCGGAGGCCTGCTCGTCAGCGGCGCCAACATCGCTTCCGACGCGCCGGAAGGCAGCGCGGCGGCCGCGTTCATCGCCGACGTACTCGGCTGCACGCTGGCCAACCCCTTCGGCACCAACACCGGGCGGATCGCCGACATGCCCTTCAGCCACACGTTGAACCCCGACATCTACAGCGTCGAATGTGCGGACGCCCTCAAGCCCAGCGGCAAGGGCGCCAGGACCTGGCTCCGCTATCCAGGCGAACTGTACGCCGCCGCGGTCTGCAACCAGGCCGACCAATACAGAACCGTCTCGATCGGCGTACCGGTCGAGACGGTCCTGCGGGCGGGCGACCGGGAATGGATCCTCGGCCAGGCCCTCGCTTTTCTGTACGACGGGAAGAAACCCGCCAAAAGATAAATCTATTTATCGAACTCCTCGAAACGGGAATTGTTGGAGATGTACTCCGGCACGACCGCCTTCATGAGCTTCACCATCTCCGGAATACGGACCTCGCGGCCCAGCACGGCCAGATCCTCCACCGCCTTGACGGCATCGGCGTAGGCATATTCCCGCACGCGGGCGATGCGGATGCGGTCGTGGGAAGTCTCGTCGGTGTTCTCCTTCTTGGAGAGCACCTCCTCGTAGAGCTTTTCGCCGGGACGCAGCCCGGTATAGACGATCTCGATATCCTGGTCCGGGATCAGGCCGGCCAGTTCGATCATCCGGCGCGCCAGGGTGTCGATCTTGACGGGCTGGCCCATGTCGAACACGCAGATCCGGTTCTCCGTCGGAAGCGTCGCCGCCTCCATCACGAGCCGGCAGGCCTCGGGGATGGTCATGAAGTAGCGGGTGATATTGGGATCCGTGACCGTGACGGGACCGCCCCGCTCGATCTGGGCGCGGAAACGCGGGATCACGGAACCGTTGGACCCCAGCACATTGCCGAAACGGGTGGTCACGAACTGTGTCTTGCCAGCCAGTTCGCCGGCAGCGATGGCCTTGCCGAGGCTCTGGACATAGATCTCCGCCAGGCGCTTGCTGCAGCCCATGATGTTGGTGGGATTGACGGCCTTGTCGGTGGAGATCATCACCATCTTCTCCACCCCGTATTCGATGCACTTGTCGGCCACGTTGCGCGACCCGACGACATTGACCAGCACCGCCTCGCAGGGATTCTCCTCCATCAGCGGCACGTGCTTGTAGGCGGCGGCATGGAACACCACCTGCGGACGGTAGGTCCGGAAGGCATAGTCCAGGCGCGAGATCAGGCGCACGTCGCCGATGATCGGTATGAAGCTCAGCGACGGGAAACGCTCCTCCAGCTCCAGGCGGAGGTTGTGCATGGGCGTCTCGGCATTGTCGAAGAGCACCAGCTTGCGGATGCCGAAGCCCGCCAGCTGGCGGCACAGTTCGGAGCCGATGGAGCCGGCGCAGCCCGTTACCAGGACCACCTTGTCCTTGAAATTCTCCTTGATGGCGTCCAGCGAGATCTTGATCTCCTCGCGGCCCAGCAGGTCCTCGATCTTGATCTTGCGGATCACGAGCTTGCCCGTGCTGGACAGCTCGTCCACGGCCGGCGCGATCAGCACCTTCAGGCCGGCCTCCGAGCAATAGCGCACCAGCCGGTCCTGCTCTTCGTTCACATCCCGCTCCGCGGTGAAGATCACCCCGCGCAGCGACAGATTGTTCACCTCCTCCTCGAAGCCATCCCTGTTCTCGAAATGATAGACCCGCTGGTCGGCGATCAGCGTATGCACGATCTGGGTGTCCTTGGAGATCAGGCCGACGACCTCGTAACGCTTGGAGCCGCGCAGGCGCGTGGCCGTCGCCACCGCCTTGTCGTTGGTGCCGTACACCAGCACGCGGGAGCGCTTCTCCAGATCCCGTATCCTGGATTTGTAGGAGTCATACACGAAGATCATGATCAGCCGGACGGTACACAGCGCCAGGACCGTGAGCATCGCATCGATGATCAGCATCGGGATCACGACGGGCGACATCAGGCCGCACACCAGCAGAGCCAGGGTCATCACGAGCACCTTGCCGAACGCGGCAAGCCCGAACAGGAGCGTATCCTTGAAGGAGAAATGCCGGATGATGATCGTGTGCGTCTTCAGCAACAGGAACATCACCCCGGAGCCCAGCCCGGCAGAGAGCCCCCAGCAATAGTCGAACATCCGCACGGACACGGCTTCCACCTCGAACAGGAAGGCCAGGACCGCCACCGCGATCGAGATGATGATCGAGATGGCCAGGTCCATCAGGAAGACATTTCCTTTGCTCAGGAATTGCGAGCTGTATTTATCCAGAATCATAGGGTTCAACCTTAGGAATTACAAAAATACGGTCAAACTACTTAAAAAACAATAGCCAGCTGCGGACAGAGCGTTCCGCTGACCGGGTCCATATAGGGCGTGAGACTCGCCTGGATGCCGGCCGTGCCGGACCCCGGAACCAGTCCCAGCACTTTCCGGGCCGGTTCCAGCAGCCAGCGGCCGACATGCGCGCTGAGGATGCCGAGACCCGCCCCGGCAAACAGGTCGCTCAGCCAATGGCGGTCGTTGTACCAGCGCATCGCGGCCACCGCCGTCGCCACGGCATAGGCCCCGGCGCCCCAGCCCCAGCCATACTCCATGCGCACCAGTTCCGCTCCCGTGAAGGAGAAGCAGGTGTGGCCCGAAGGGAAGGATTCGTCGTTGGTGCCGTCCGGACGCGGCGCATTGATCACTTTCTTCATCACCAGGGCGCTCCCGGACACGAAAGAATACGCGAGGCCCGCCTCGATCGCACGGTCCAGGAAATCATGCTCCGCACGCACCCCCGTAAGCCCCAGCCCGAGGTCCATCACCGGCGGCAGCAGCGGGAGATAACGCAGCAGCTCATAGTGGGGCAGCGTCCCGTTCTCCGCATGCAGGCGCACGCCCGCCTCCCGCACGGGGACATTGATGGCATTGTGGCCCAGATAACGGATGCCCATGCCCACGGCGAACAGCGCGCCGGGGGCGATCAGCTCCCGGGGCCGGAAGCCCGAAGGTCCGGAAGGATCGGCGAAGTCCTTCACCGGCTCCAGCAGCCATTCGCCGGCGTGCGCGCAAAGGATTCCGAGGCCCGCTCCGGCGAACAGGTCGCTCAGCCAGTGGCGGTTGTTGTAGCTGCGCATCACGGCGACGGTCGTCGCCACGGCATAGGCGCCGGCACCCCAGCCCCAACCATATTCCATCCGGGCGAGCTCCGCGCCCGTGAACGCCGTACCGGTGTGGCCCGACGGGAAGGAATGGAAATCACCCCCGTTCGGCCGCTGCGACGGGATCAGTTCCTTGAGGATCTTCGACGACACGGTCAGCAGGGCGAAGGACATGCCCGTCTCGATCAGGCGGTCCGAGGACCGATGCTTCGCCGGCACTCCGGTCAGCCCCAGCCCCAGATTCATCGTCAGGGGCAGGTACTGGACATAATCGTCGAAGCGGAGCTGCGGGCCGTCCCCGCGCCAGCCCTGCATCGCATTCCGCACCGGGACGTCGATAGCGTCGTGCCCCAGCCAGTGGACCAGTGCGCCCGCGCCCATCAGGGCGCCGGGGGCGATCAGCTGGCTGGCACGGAACACCGGCACCCGCACCGCAGCCGTATCCACCCGCACCGCCATCTGCGCGCGGGCTGCAGGACCCGTCAGCAGGGCGGTCAGCAGGAGGACGGGCAGCAGGCGTCTCATCGGCCGGCGTACATCTGTTCGTAATACTTCTGATAGTCGCCGGAGGTCACATTGTCCAGCCATTCCTGGTTGTCGAGGTACCAGCGCACCGTCTTCTCGATGCCCTCCTCGAACTGCAGGCTCGGCTCCCAGCCCAGCTCCTTCTGCAGCTTTGTGGAGTCGATGGCGTAGCGCAGGTCGTGCCCCGCGCGGTCGGTCACGTAGGTGATGAGGTCCATGTCCTCCCCCTCCTTGCGGCCCAGCAGCCGGTCGGTGGTCCGGATCAGGACCTTCACGATGTCGATGTTCTTCCACTCGTTGAAGCCGCCGATGTTGTACGTCTCGCCCGTCTTCCCCTTGTGGAAGATGAGGTCGATGGCCCGCGCGTGGTCCTCCACGTACAGCCAGTCGCGCACGTTCTCGCCCTTCCCATAGACCGGCAGCGGCTTGCGGTGGCGGATGTTGTTGATGAAGAGCGGGATCAGTTTCTCCGGGAACTGATAGGGACCGTAGTTGTTGGAACAGTTGGTCACGACCGTCGGCAGCCCGAACGTGTCGTGGAACGCCCGCACGAAGTGGTCGCTGCTCGCCTTCGCCGCACTGTACGGACTGTGCGGCTGGTATTTCAGGTCCTCCGTAAAGAAGCGCTCGCCGTACGCCAGGTGGTGCACCCCGCTGGAAGCCCGGGTCGAGAACGGCGGCGCGATCCCCTCCGGATGCGTCATCTCCAGCGCGCCATACACCTCGTCGGTGCTGATATGGTAGAAGCGCTTGCCCTCGTAATCCCCGTCCCAGCAGGCCTTGGCGGCCTGGAGGAGGCTGAGGGTGCCCATCACGTTGGTCTGTGCGAAGGTGAACGGATCCTTGATGCTGCGGTCCACATGGGACTCCGCGGCCAGGTGGATGATGCCGTCGACGTGCTCCTCCTGCATGAGCTTGAGAACGCCGTCGAAGTCGCAGATGTCCATCTTGACGAAGCGGTAATTCGGCTTGTCCTCGATGTCCTTGAGATTCGCAAGGTTGCCGGCATACGTGAGCTTGTCCAGGTTGATGATCCTGTAGTCCGGATACTTGTTCACGAACAGGCGCACCACGTGGCTTCCGATGAAACCGGCGCCGCCGGTGATGATCAGGGTCCTTTCGAAATTCATATGCGTTAAGTATTCGATTAGTCCACAAAAATAACTAATTTTGCAAACAATGACAACGAGGCCCCCCATATACCTCTACACCGACGGTGCGGCCAGCGGCAACCCCGGCCCCGGTGGCTGGGGCGCGGTGCTGTGCTGCGGCGAGGCACGTAAGGAGCTTTCCGGCGGCTACGCCCGCACCACCAACAACCGGATGGAGCTCCTGGCGGTGATCGAGGGTCTCGAAGCCATCCGATGGGAAGGCGCCGAAGTGCACGTTTTCAGCGACTCCACCTACGTCGTCCGCACGCTCACCGAGGGCTGGAAACGCAAGAAGAACCACGACCTTTGGGCGCGTTTCGACGCGCTGGCGCCCCGCTTCCGGCTGGATTTCACCTGGATCAAGGGCCACGCCGGCCACCCGGAAAACGAACGCTGCGACCGCCTCGCCGTCGAGGCGTACTCCCATCCCGGCCTGCCGGAAGACGAAGGCTACATAGCCTCAACGGAAACATTACTATAAACCAGATATGCAAAACGGAAAAATCATCGTCGGCATCACCCAGGGCGACTCCAACGGCATCGGCTACGAAGTCATCATCAAGGCCCTGGCGGACCCGCGCATCCTCGAGCAGTTCACCCCCGTCATATACGGCTCCTCCAAACTCTTCGGCTTCTACCGCAAGACCATCCCCGAGGTGGAACAGATGGACACCAACGCCATCGCCTCCGCCGCCGAAGCGCACCCCCGGCGCATCAACATCGTGGGCTGCCTGCCGGACAGCGCCTACGCCGAGCCGGGCCAGGCCACGGCCGAGTCGGCAGGCGCCGCCATCAAGGCGCTGGAGACCGCCGTGCGCGAGCTCAAGGAGGGCCTGATCGACGTGCTCGTCACGGGCCCCATCAACAAGAAAGCCATGGCCGTCGAAGGTTTCGGCTTTCCCGGCCACACCGAATACATCCAGAACGTCTTCGGCGCCCCGGATTCGCTGATGTTCATGGTCAGCCACCGCCTGCGCCTGGCCGTCGTCACGGGCCACATTCCCCTCAAGGAAGTCGCCGCCCAGATCACCGAAGAGCGCATCCTCAGCAAGCTGCGCCTGATCAACAAGTCTCTGAAAGAGGACTTCGTCGTGGACCAGCCGCGCATCGCCGTGCTCAGCCTCAACCCCCACAGCGGCGACGGAGGGCTGCTCGGCACCGAGGAGCAGGACATCATCATCCCGGCCATCAAGAAGGCCACCGACGAAGGCATCCTCGCCTTCGGGCCCTTCTCCCCGGACGGCTTCTTCGGGCTGAATCATTTCGAAGACTTCGACGCCACGCTGGCGATGTACCACGACCAGGGGCTCGCCCCGTTCAAGGCCCTCTCCTTCGAGGACGGCGTCAACTTCACCGCCGGCCTGCCCATCATCCGCACTTCGCCGGACCACGGCACGGCTTTCGAGATGGCCGGCCGCGACCAGGCCGACCCGCGCTCCATGCGCGCGGCCATCTTCACGGCCATCGACATCTGGCGCAACCGCCGCCAGTGGGAAGAGCTCCAGGAAGACAAGATATCCGAGCGCTTCCTCAACCGGGAGAAGCCGAAAAAGGACGGACGTCCGCAGATCGCATAGTCCCGCGAATCAGAAAAGAAGGTCCGGCAGCTTTCCGCTTGCCGGACCTTCTTTTCTGACGTCTGCCGCGTAT
>Ga0123329_1002583_pt1 | contig 15719 bp, 12 predicted proteins | sample BioC12SIPDNA_FD_89703 | JGI IMG/M metagenome (GOLD analysis project Ga0123329, IMG submission 89703) | Anaerobic biogas reactor microbial communites from Washington, USA - Biogas_R1_B C12 SIP DNA | ecosystem: Engineered > Bioreactor > Anaerobic > Unclassified | place: Washington, USA | collected... | reverse complement strand
CGACGTGGCCCGGCGCTCCGGGGCCGAAGCCATCCATCCGGGTTATGGTTTCCTGGCCGAAAGGCCCGCTTTCGCCGAAGCCTGCTACGAGGCCGGTCTGGTCTTTATCGGCCCGCCTCCCGAGGCCATGCGGGCGATGGGTAATAAGCAGCGGGCGCGGGCTATCGCCGTCAGCCATGGGGTGCCTGTCGTACCTGGCACCGAGGGAGAGCTGGACGACGCGGCATTGCTCGCTGCCGCCCACGAAATGGGCTTTCCCGTTCTGGTCAAGGCGGCAGCCGGAGGCGGTGGCAAGGGGATGCGGCCAGTCTTGCGGGAGGAAGATCTGCCCGACGCGCTGCGTACAGCCCACCGGGAGGCGCTTGCCGCCTTCGGCCGGAGTCAGGTCTACCTGGAAAAGATGATCGCCGATGCGCGGCACATTGAGGTCCAGATCCTGGCCGACGCGCACGGTAATTTCATCCACCTCGGCGAGCGTGAATGTTCGCTGCAGCGTCGGCACCAGAAAGTCATTGAGGAAGCTCCCTCATTCGTCGTGGACGAGGAGCTGCGCGAGACGATGGGCCAGGTCGCAATCCGCGCTGCACAGGCAGTGGATTATATCAATGCCGGCACCGTCGAATTCCTGGTGGACCGGGACAAGAACTTTTACTTTCTGGAGATGAACACGCGCGTGCAGGTCGAGCATCCGGTGACGGAGCTAGTAACGGGCGTGGACATCGTTCAGGAGCAGTTGCGGATCGCCCGCGGGCGGCGGCTGCGTTACAGCCAGGAAGACATCCGCATGAATGGCTGGGCCATCGAGTGCCGCATCAACGCCGAAGATCCTTACAACGATTATCTCCCCTCCACCGGCAAGATTACGGCGATCAATATGCCATCCGGCCCCGGCGTGCGCGTGGATACGGGCGTCTACGAGGGCTATGAGATTACGCCCTATTACGACTCCATGATCAGCAAGCTAATCTGCTATGGCGAGACCCGTGGCGAGGCGGTGCTGCGCATGCGCCGGGCGCTGGAGGAATATCGCATCATGGGGGTCAAGACGAACATTCCCTTCCACCAGCATATGATGGAAAGCCACCGCTTTCTCTCCGGGCAGTTCGACATCCAGTTTGTCGAAGAGCGCTTTGGCATGAGCAGCCGGGAGCTTCATGACGAAATGGAGGCAGCGATCTTCGCCGCCCTGGTCGCCCACCGGCAGAGCCAGCGCGCCAGCCAGATCGTCGCGCCGGGAGGCCGCGACACGAGCAACTGGAAGTGGCTGGGACGCTGGCGGCGGATGCGCACCTGAGCAGGAAGTCAGCCGATGAAATACTTTGCGACGGTTAACGGCAAGGAATACACCATCGAGATCGACGCAGAAGACAGAGTTCTGGTCAATGGCCAGCCGCACCGGGTTGATTTCCAGCAGCTAACCGAAACGGGTACATTGTCGCTTCTGCTTGATAATCGCTCGCTGGAAGCGATCGTGAACAGCCGTGAAGACGCCTGGGAGGTTCTGCTGCATGGCGACCTGTATACGGTGCACGTGCAGGACGAGCGCAGCTACAGACTGGCGCAGGCCCGCGGCACGCTGGTGGAGGAGGCAGGCGAGCTGATCATCCGCTCGCCCATGCCCGGCGTGATCCTCGAAGTCCTCGTTGAGCCGGGCCAGCACGTTGCCAAAGGCGACAAGGTCGTCATCCTGGAGTCGATGAAGATGGAGAATGAGCTGCGTTCCTCGCGGGATGGTATCGTGCGCCGCGTGCAGGTTGCCAAGGGTGACAGCGTGGAGAAGAACCAAATTCTGGTAATCATCGGCGACCCCGAGGACGGTCGGTGAGCGGCGGCAATTCGCTGGAAGTAGAGGTCAAGTTCTATGTCGCCGATCTCCAGGCTGTGCGCGACAGGCTGCTGGCAGCAGGCGCCATCCAGGAGCACCCACGGCAATTCGAGCGCAACCTGCGTTTCGACACGCCGGAGGAGGCGCTGCGCCATGGGGGCCGGCTCCTGCGTCTCCGGCAGGATGAGCGCGTGCGCCTTACGTTCAAAGGGCCGGCGCTACACCGCGAAGGCTCCGAAGCGAAAGTGCGCGAAGAGCTGGAAGTGACCGTGGACGACTTCGAACGCATGGCGGCGATTCTCCGCCGGCTGGGCTTTGTGTCCTTCCAGAGCTACGAGAAATATCGCGAGACCTTCAGCCTGCAGGGGGTCGAGGTCGTGCTGGACGAGATGCCGTTCGGCGCCTTTGTCGAGCTGGAGGGCGAGGAGCCCGCCATCCGCAGCGCCGCCGAATTACTGAAGCTTCCCTGGTCGGAACGTATCCTCGACAACTACCTGAACCTGATGGCGCGGGTCAAAGCCTACTACGACCTTCCTTTCGACGACCTCACCTTCGCCAATTTCGCCGGACGGCAGACGGACATGGCTGCCGTGCTCGCCCGCTGACCGGCCCCTTGAGCGGCTGCTTAGCCCTCGTTGCCCTTCCTCTCTTTTGCGCGTAAAAAAGACGACCATGAAACACATCGCACTCAGCTTCTCGCTCCTGTTTCTGCTCGGGGCGCTCCTTGGGCTGCCCGCTCTCGCCCTTGCCCAGGACGGCAGCGTCGCCCAGGTCACGCCGGAAGCAACCGCGGAAGCGACCCCTACACGGCCGCCAAACCACGTCGTCGAAGATGGCGAGACCCTCACCTCGATTGCGGCCCTCTATGACGTCACCGTCGCCGATCTGCTTCTCGTCAACGGGATGCAAGAATCCGACCTCATCTTCCCCGGACAGACGCTGCTCATCCCCGGCGGCGAAGGGGCATCGGTGCCGGCCGGTTACGTCGTTCAGGCCGGCGATACCCTGGCAGCGTTGGCCCAGCGCTTTAATTCCACGGTAGAGGCCATTGCCACGGCAAACCGGCTGGTAAGCAGTGACAGCCTGTATGCCGGCCAGACACTCGCCATCGTCAGCGAGACAGGCTCGCCCGAGCCGCGCCCGTTGACGGGCACGCTGCATCTGGCGCAGCCGGGCGAGACGATGCTCATGCTGGCAGCGCGCTATGCTCTCTCGCCAGAGGCGATTGCCGCGGCCAACAACCTGGATCTCCCCGTGCAGCTCTTCGAGGGGATGCGACTGCGCATCCCAGTACCGGGTGAGTATCAGGATCTACCCGGCGGCTGGGAACGCGTGCGCGTCCGGCCGGTCCCGCTCGTTCAGGGCCAGACCGCCAGTATCTATGTCGAACATGCCGGGGAGGGCGTCCCCACCGGCACCTTCGGCGACCAACAGCTGCAGTTTGCCCCATACGACGCTGGATACGTCGCCCTGGCCGGCGTGGATGCGCTGAACGAGCCGGGCCGCCTGGAGCTGGCGCTCGCAGGCGAGGGGAGCAGCGATTGGTGGCCTTTCGCCGAAGAGGTAGCGATCATCTCCGGCGACTATCCTACGCAAACCATCAACGTCGCCGCCGAGCTGGAACCGCTGCTGGCGCCGGAGGTGCGCGCCGAGGAGGATGCTTTTCTCCACGATATCTATACCCGGTTTACGCCAGAAGCGCAGTGGGACGGCTTATTCCAGATACCCGTAAGCACGACCATCGTCACGGCCGGTTATGGCGGCCTTCGCTCGTACAACGGCGGCCCGTTTGAGATCTTCCACACGGGGGTCGATTTTGCCGGCACCACCGGCACGCCCATTCTTGCAGCGGCAGCCGGCACCGTCGTCTTCCGCGATACCCTTGAGCTACGCGGCCAGACGTTGATCATCGACCACGGGCTGGGCGTCTTTTCCGCTTACAACCACCTGTCGGCGATCAATGTCCAGGTCGGCGATCGCGTGGAGCCGGGGCAGCCCGTCGCATTGGGCGGTTCTACCGGCCTCTCCACCGGCCCCCACCTGCACTGGGAGCTGCGCGTGATGGACGTGCCGGTCGATGGCATGCAGTGGACCCGGGATCTTTTTCCTTGACCAGACGGGCGAACGGTATGAGCGTCGGTCGCCCCGGCTGGCAACTCCAGAGAGTACTGCTATAATTTATAGTCGCGTCTCCCACGGGGGGATGTCTAATTCTGGCTGTCTTTGCCTCGTATTCAGGAGCACATAGTGATTCAATCTCAGACACAAACGCAATCCTACTGGCAGAACCGGTTCGAGCTAACGGATGCGGATGTGGAACAGATTTATAACCACCTGCTGGAGGTGGAACGGCCCCAATCGGCTGCAGAACTGGCCGCCATCGTCATCGAACACCGTGTTGCCCAGGAGAAACAGGAAATCAAGCGGCGCCTGGCCGGACGCGTCGTCTACCAGCCCGCGAACCACTATGAAGTGGGCGACGAGCTGGTCTTCCCGGCCCTCGATTTTGCCTATGGCACTGTCATCGGGACTCGCCCGGGCGTGAACCCAGAAGCCGGCCGTTTCACCGTCATCCGCGTCGAAGTGAATGGCAAAGAGCGGGAATTCGCCGCGGACCTGGAGTACGAGCACGTGCTCAACCGCGAAAACGGCAGCATCTTTGAAGCGCTGGAGATGATTGAAGCCGACGAGCTGGCCGAGCTTTACGGCGATCTGGTCGCCGACCGGATCGCCGCCGGGCTGGAAGAGCGCGACGCTTTCCTGCGCCTCGGCGAACAGTGGTTCCTCCAGGCGTTGCTGACCGAAGTCAATATTGGCCACCTGAATCTGGCCGAAGCGGTGCTAGACATGTACGGTGGCGGCCCGCTGCCACCCGAGGAGATTCTGCCGCACCTGGATCTGGGCGAAGACGTGCCGGAAGCGACCCAGATTTTCTCCCTGAACTACGCCCTGCTGCAGGACAATCGCTTTGACGAGGTTGGCCCGCCCGGTAAAGTCGGCTGGTTCCTGCGCCGGATGGAGCCGCAAGCGGTCCGGGAGGTTCCCGGCCGGCTGGTCTATAACCCGATCCCCTACGACCGCAGCGTGCTGACGCCGGAGCTGCGCCTGCTGGAAAGCGAGCTGGACGACGAGTGGTCCGATCTGGAGCCGGTGAAGAATCCGCAGCCGGTCGTGCTGACCCTCACCTATCCCCATCGCTGGGCCGGCACGCTCCCGCTCAGCGCCCGTACAAGCGCGCTTTTTCCAACCGGCCGGGCCGCGCGGCAGCGTATCGTGTTCATCGACGAGGACACCCAGGAAGAAATCGTCGGCTGGGTGGTCAAAGAGCATCGTTACGTCTATGGGCTTGAGGCCTGGTATCAGGAAAACGAGATCCCAATCGGCGGCTTCATCAACCTGCGCCCCGGGCCGGAAACGGGCGTGGTTCTGCTTGGCTATGACCGCCGCCGCGCACAGCGCGAGTGGGTTCGCCTGGCCTCGGTAGACGAAAACCGTATCCGGTTTTCTCTCGAACGATGCTCCATTTCCTGTGGCTACGACGATCTGCTGATCGTCGGGACCGATTACGTGGCTGCGGTCGATGCCCTGTGGCGGCGCGCTGACGCTAACAATCGCTCTATCGAATCGCTCCTGCGGGAGCTGTTCCCCGAACTGGCGGGCCTGAACCCCCAGCAGACTGTACACGCAAAAACGCTCTACAGCGCGATCAACATGCTACGGCGCATGCCGCCCGGCCCTCTGTTTGCCGAGCTGGTCACCAACCGGGCTTTTGTTCCAGTGGGCGATCACTACTGGCAGTACGAGGCGCCGCGCAGCTAAGCCCTGAACTGCAGAGGAGAAACGTTGACCAAGAGACCACATCCTGCCGTCCGCCCCCCTGCAATCAAACGGCCAACGGCCGAGACACGCTTCTTCATCGACTATGATTGGTGGGAACGCTCTAACCTGGATTTGAAGACCTATCTCTACAGCCGCCTGGATATTGGCGACGATCTAGAGCTGGAGGGCGAAGACGAGAAGGTTGACCTGATTGACCCGGCTACCGGCGAGGTTCGGCAGGTTGACGGCTTCCAGTACGTGCTGCAGACCTATTTCAGCCAGCTTCCCGACGATTTTGCCGCACAAACGTCAATGGTCGATGCTGTCTTCTACGTCTTGTTGGCCAATGGCAACCAGCCGATGACGGCGGAGGCCATCGCCGAACGGCTGCAGAAGCCGGTAGAGACGGTCCTGCGCACGCTTGCCGGTCCCACAGTCTATCAGGGTATTCGTCCCATCCTCGAGGAAGACTGATGCACGTCTTTATCGCCGGGGTCATGCAGGGCTCGCGGCTCGACCCCGAGATCGACAGCCAGGATTACCGCGTAGCCATTGTCGAGGCCCTGAAAGCCCACTTTCCTCATACCAGGGTCACGGACCCCTGGGCGATGTACCCGGACAGCGTGGGGTACGATCTAGAACGGCTGCAGACCACGTTTATCGCCAACACGTCGCTGGCTGCCGAAGCGGACCTGCTGATTGCCTATTTGCCGCATGCCAGCATGGGCACGGCCATCGAAATGTGGACGGCGTACCACAACAACGCCTATATCGTCGCCGTCACGCCGATGACACACAACTGGGTGGTGCGTATCACGGCCGACGAAGTACTGCCGGACCTGGAGAGTCTGCTCGCCCATATCGCGAGCGGCAAGCTCGCCGAGAACATCGCCGCGCGTAACGGCCAACGCCAGGCCTGATCCCCTTTTCGGAGCCCGCGCCTGTCTTGGAAGCCGGTCAGAAAAGTTGCCCGCGCTGTTGGCGCTACCTATAATTGGATGGTTGAAGTCTGCCCCCGTAGCTCAATGGACAGAGCGCCAGTCTTCTAAACTGTAGGTTGCAGGTTCGAATCCTGCCGGGGGTGCTGCGTCGTGTGGGAGTTGGCCAATCATGACATTGCCGTTCCGTTAACTTTTTGCTGCTCCATTCGCGAATCGCGTATAATGGCCGGTGCTAAGGGGCCATTAGCTCAGTTGGCAGAGCAGGTGACTTTTAATCACTTGGTCGGGGGTTCGAGTCCCTCATGGCCCACTGCAGGAAAAAGGCCCTCCGAGAGCGCTCTCGGAGGGCCTTTTCTGTTCCATGCGGGACGAGCCGCCGTGCTTTGTTAGAATACAATGGATTGGAGACTGCCAGAGCAGCACGTAATCAAGGACGGTAGCGCCATGAAACGACACATCTACCTTGAAGACATCCCGCTGGAAGAGGCCCAGGCTGCGTTCGCGGCGGCCCTGCAGGAAGCGGGCCTGGCCGGTCCCTTACCGGCCGAGAGCGTGCCGGTCAGCCAGGCAGCAGGGCGCGTCACCGCCGAGGCGATGTGGGCCCGGCTGAGCAGTCCGCACTACCACGCCAGCGCCATGGACGGCTACGCCGTGCGGGCGAAGGACACGGTAGGCGCGACCGAGACAGCCCCGGTACAGCTTGAGCTGATCACCGCGGAAGACGACGTCGAGCGCAGCCGGCGGCCTGCCCAGGCGGTGAATACGGGCCACCCACTGCCACGCTGGGCTAACGCCGTGGTCATGATCGAACACACCGAGCCTCTTTCTGGCGCGGATGGGCAGCAGACAGGCATCGAGATTCGCGCGTCCGTCGCGCCCTGGCAACATGTGCGTCCCATGGGCGAGGATATGGTCGCCACCGAGCTGGTCCTGCCGGCCAACTCTCGCCTGCGCCCCGTGGACCTCGGCGCGCTGGTCGGCGCGGGCCACACGCGCGTTCCCGTCTATCGCCGCCCGCGTGTGGTGATTATTCCGACCGGCTCGGAGCTGGTCTCTCTGGAGGAAATAGGCGAGGATGGCCCGGCAGCGGGGCAGATTGTCGAATACAACGCCATCGTCCTGGCGGCGCAGGTCGAGGGCTGGGGCGGCATTGCCACGCGCCGGCCGATTGTGCCGGACGAATTCGAGGCGATCCGGGCAGCAGTTGCCGAAGCAGCGCAGGAAAACGATCTGGTGCTGGTCAATGCCGGCTCTTCGGCCGGCAGTGAAGATTACACTGCTCACGTCGTACAGGACCTGGGCCGGCTGCTCGTCCACGGCGTCGCCGTCCGGCCGGGCCATCCGGTGATCATCGGGATGATTGCGGCAGGCGAAGGGCGCGAGGTGCCGGTAATTGGTGTGCCGGGTTATCCCGTCAGCGCGGCGCTCACCGGCGAAATCTTTGTCGAGCCGTTGCTGGCCCGCTGGCAGGGGCGGCAGCCCCAGAAGCTGCCCACACTGGAGGCGACGATCACCCGCAAAGTGGTCTCGCCTACCGGCGACGACGACTTTGTGCGCGTAGCGGTGGGGCAGGTGGGCGAGCGCGTCATGGCAACGCCGCTGAGCCGGGGGGCCGGCGTGATCAGCTCGCTCGTGCGCGCTGATGGACTGGTCCGTATTCCCCGCTTTAGCGAAGGGCTGGAAGCAGGCAGCCCGGTCACCGTTCACCTCTACCGGGATGTCGAGGAGATCGCCCGCTCCATCGTCGCCATCGGCAGCCATGACCTCACCCTCGAGCTGCTGGCCCAGTTTCTGGCAGCAACAGGCAACCGCCGGCTGGCCTCGGCCAACGTGGGCAGCCTTGGCGGGCTGGTGGCTCTGCGTCGCGGAGAGGCGCACCTGGCCGGCTCCCACCTGCTCGACCCGGAGACCGGCGAGTATAACGTCAGTTACGTGCGCCGTTACCTGCCTGACCAGGAGGTGGTGCTGGTCACCCTCGTGGGCCGGGAACAGGGCTGGATGGTTCCACCCGGCAACCCGCTGGGGCTGACAGGCTGGGAAGATGCGGCTAACCCGGCCGTGACTATCGTCAACCGCCAGCGTGGGGCCGGAACACGCGTGCTTCTGGACTACGAGCTGGGCAAACGTGGCATCCGGCCGGAGCAGGTGCAGGGCTACGAGCGAGAGGAGTACACGCATCTCGCGGTAGCGGCGGCGGTAGCCTCCGGTGCAGCCAGCGCGGGCCTGGGCATACGCGCTGCCGCCAATGCGCTGAAGCTCGACTTCGTGCCGCTTTCCCACGAGCGGTACGATCTCGTCATCCCTCGCCCCTTCTATGAAGGGGAGCTGCTCCAGCCGTTGCTGAGACTGCTGCACGACCCCGCCTTCCGCGAGGCCGTCGCCGCCATGCCGGGCTATGACGTGAAGCCGATGGGTAGTGTCGTGGAGATGGACAGCTAAAGCGTCGCTCCGTCCTCCGCCGGGAGGAGAGTCGCTTCCATGCCGTCTGGCCGGGCCGTGTGGAGCCGGACAGCCGTGACCCGGTTAAAGAGGTCGGTCGGGCCGTAGGCAGTGACCCGGCTGTAATTGTCGGTGTAGCCCTGCCAGCGCATGCCCTGACCGTTGGCTCCCACCGGCATCTCCCAGAGCGCGCGTGCGCGCTTCCCTTCGTGTTCGCCATGAAAGGCCAGGCTCAGCCGTTCGCCCAGGGCGATGAGCGCCCGCGTGCGCTCCTTGCGCACCGCCTTCGGCACCTGATCGCCCATTCTGGCGGCTGCCGTGCCCGGCCGGGCGCTGTAGGTGAAGACGTGCAGCCGCGCAAAGGCAATCTCCTGGACAAAGTCGAGCGTATCCTGGAAATCGGCTTCGGTCTCGCCGGGAAAGCCCGCGATCAGGTCGGTGCTCAGGTTGAGGCCGGGGATCTGGGCGCGGGCGGCGGCAACCAGGCCGCGGAAGTTGTCGCGGCGGGTGCGGCGGGCCATCAGCCGCAAAATCCGATCGCTGCCCGACTGCAGGGGCAGGTGCAGGTGGGGCAACAGGCGCGGATTCTGCCACAGCTCGAAGAAGTCGCCGTCAATGTCCCACGGTTCGAGAGAAGAGAGGCGCAGCCGGGGCATATCCGTGTGTTGCAAAATGGCGGCGACGAGGTCGCGCAGGCCGTGCGGGTTGTTCAGGTCATGGCCGTAGCTGCCCAGATGCACGCCGGTCAGGACGGCTTCCTGATACCCGGCAGCGGCCAGCGCCTGGATCTCACTCACCACATCGCCCAGGCGGCGGCTCTGGCCCGGCCCTCTGGCGACCGTCGTGATACAGAAGGTGCAGCGGTTGTCGCAGCCGTCCTGTACCTTCACGAAAGCGCGCGTGTTGCTCATTTCGCCCGCCAGGAACTCCCGCAGTAGCGGCTCGCGGTCGAAGACAGGCAGCTCCAGGGAGACGGACGGATCGATGAGCTGAACCAGGGTGGCCTTTTCCCGGTTGGGGACGAGCCGTCCTGCCCCTTCCACGCGCGCCAGCTCCTGCGGCGCCACAGTAGCATAGCAGCCCGTGAGCAGGATTTCGGCGCTCGGATTGTCGCGGTGGATGCGCCGGGTGGTGCTGCGGGCATCGCGGGCCGCCTCGCGGGTCACAGCGCAGGTGTTGACGACGACCTTGTCGGCCTGCTCTGGCGCCGGCACAAGCTCGTGCCCGGCTGCCATTAGCTGGCGGGCCATCGTCTCAATCTCGCTCTGGTTCAGGCGGCAGCCGATGCTGTGCAGGTAGACCTTCATGGGCACCATTGTACCCGGCCGGGAGCCGTACACGAAGAAAACAGCGCGGAATCCCAGCCCGCGTTAAGGCGCCGGCAGCGCCTCAACTACCCTGCCCCGGCGCGAAGGTGACGATGTAGATGCGGCCCCAGCGGTCGCCGAGGCGCGCCGAGTAGCCGCGTTCGATCTGCAGAGCAGGCACGCTGCGCAGCGCCTCGCGGAACAAATCGTAAGCCGGAGCCAGGATGACAGCGCGACCCTGGCGGCGCAGGACACGGGCCAGCTCTTGCAGCCAGGTTACGTAGGTCGCCCGTGGCGCTTCGGGCCAGTGGGAGGCGACGGCGTCACTGCTCGCCGGAGCCAGCGGCAGCGCGTCCGGTCGCCAGATGCAGACTGCCGCCCCGCCCCCGAGCGCCTCTTTCGCCTGTGCTGCCTGTTCCGACGACTCGGCGCCCCCCAGGAGAAGGCGAGCAGGGCCGGCCTGCTGCCGCTCCACCAGAATCTCACCCTCCGCGCACCAGAGGTCGAGGAAACGGCCCTCCGGTTCGGGCTGCGCCAGCAGGACAGCCGCTGCCTGGGGCGCACTCACGCGATGACCAGGCGGGAAGGGCAGAAGCAGCCCGACAAGAATGGTAGAGCCGTAGACGCCGGCATAGATCTCCACGTCGGCATCTTTCTGAATTCGCTGCCAGTCAGGATTGATCTGGTCGAGAGCATTGGCGACGGCCTGGCGGAACTGCTTGCGCCCGTATTCGTGCTGCCCGTACTTGCGGGCGATTAGCTGATAGGTCTGCGGGCGGCGGCGCCGGATGCGGCTGTAGCGATTGACCGCGCCGGCGAGGTCGCCGCTGCGGGTCATCCGCTCGGACAGCTCGCGCAGATCCTGGTAGCCGCGCGACAGGTCGGGTAGATAGGCGGCCAGCAGGTAAAGCGCCTCGGCCGTGCGCAGCGCGAGCAGGTCGGCCGGATCGCCGGTATAGCGAAAGACGACGATCCCGTGCTGGTCTTTGGCGTAGAGGAAGGCCACGTGCTCGGCCCTGGGCAGCCGGCGGCGGATTTCCAGCCAGGCTACTTCTTCCAGGCCAGGCGCTGTTTCCAGATAGTAGGTAACGGTGCTCCGTTTTCTGGCCATAGTCAGCCTCTGCGCTCCTCGCTGCGGGCGCGGAAACGCAGGCGGATGGGCGTGCCGGTGAACGGCTCAACCTCGCGGATGCGGTTTTCCAGATAGCGCTCGTAGGTGAAATGAATCAACTCGGGCTTGTTGACAAAAAAGATGAAGGTAGGCGGCACCGTCTCGGCCTGGGTGGTATAGAAGAACTTCACGTTCTGGCCGCCTTTAGCCGGCGGAGGATGCCGGGCCACGGCGTCGCGCACCAGCCGGTTGAGCCGGCCCGTGGGAATTCGCCTATGGCGCGCCTCCTGGACTTCCTTGACCAGCGGCAGGATCTTGCTCACTCGCTGGCCCGTCTGAGCAGAGATGAAAAGGATCGGCGCGAAGGAGAGGAAGTCAAAGCGCCGCCGGACCTCCTCCGTAAAAGCGGCCACACTGTGCGTGTCCTTTTCGACGGCGTCCCACTTATTGACCAGGATAATGACGCCCGACTCCTCCTCCTGGAGCATTCCGCCAACGTGGGTGTCCTGAGCCGTAATTCCGTCCGTAGCGTCGAGCAGGAGCAAGGATACGTCGGCCCGGTCCAGCGCCTTGATGGCTCGCAGCACGCTGTACTTCTCGACGCCCGGGTCGATCCGCCCGCGTCGCCGGATGCCCGCCGTATCGATCAGGACGAATTCCTCGCCATGCCAGCGAAGCCTGGTATCGATGGCATCGCGCGTTGTTCCGGCCAGAGGGCTGACAATGGCCCGCTCCTCGCCGACCAGCTTGTTGAGCAACGTGGATTTGCCGACGTTCGGCCGCCCCAAGATGGCGATCTTGATGGCGTCGTCCTCTTCGTCGTCGATTTCCCCCGTAAACTCGGGGAGCAGCTCCACCAGTTCGTCCAGCAGATCGCCGACGCCGGTGCCATGCAGCGCTGAAATGGCCATGACCTGGCCCACAGCCAGCTCGTAGAACTCATAGGCATTGTCCCACAGGCGGGCAGACTCCAGCTTGTTGGCGGCGACGATGGTTGGTTTCTGGGACCGGCGCAGAATCTCGGCTACTTCGCGGTCTGCTGCCGTCACGCCGGCCTGTCCATCCACGACGAAGATGACCGCGTCGGCATCCTGGATGGCAATCCGCGCCTGCTGGACGATCCCTTCCATGAAGCGGCTCGAATCCTCAGAGAGCGGATCGCTACCCCAGCCGGGGGTGAGTTCGATGCCCCCCGTGTCCGCAACGTGAAAGGGCACGCCGCTCCACTCCGCATCCTCGTAGAGGCGATCGCGTGTCGTGCCGGGCGTCTCGGAGACGACGGCCCGGCGCCGCCCGACGATACGGTTAAAGAGGGTCGATTTGCCTACGTTGGGCCGGCCGACCAATGCTACCAGGGGAATTCGGCTCATGATCTCCTTTTTTCCCGCCAGGTCAGAACGCCGGCCGGGATGCCCAGCGCGGGCACGCCCAAAAATACCAGCAAAAAGGACAACGCGCCGCCGTTGCTACCTGTGACCTCTTCCGGCGAGAAGGTGGCGCCAAGTTCGGCAGTCGTCGTCAGCTCCTCAGTCTCCGTCAGCGTATGGGTCAGGATGACGGTTACCTGGGGTGGCTGGATGGAACGGACTTCGATTTCGCTGACAAAGACATCGGCGTCGGGCTCCAGGCTGTGCTCGCCAATATCCAGGCCGAATAGGTCCACGGTCACGCGCACGTCGTCTTCGAGCAGCGAGTCCAGCTTGTCGAGCGGGCCAAAAAGGAAAACGCGCACTTCGTCCACGTCCAGGGTCACCGTCAGCCCTTCCGGCAGGGCGCGGATTTCCGGCGTTTTGCGGATCACGGAGCTGGTCAGGATGGGCTCGATTTCGATTTCTACAAAGACCGGTCGCACCTCGTCCAGCTCGATCCCCGGTGGCAGGTCCAGGGCGACCTGCATCGTTCGTGACTCGCGCAGGCCGCTGATGTCGATCGGCTCCGTCTGCACGCGGGCGAGGCGGTCAAGCAGCTCCGGGCTGCCCGTCACGAGGACACTGTCCGGTTCGACGCTCACGTCCAGCAGGCGATAGCCCTGCGCCGGGTCGCCCTGCCAGTTGACGACGATCGGCTTGGCGGCGAAACCGGCGAGCTGGTCTACGGGCACGGTGACCACAACCTGCTCGGTGCTCACGTTGAGCGAGCTGATGCTGGTGATGTTGCCCTGGTGATCGTAGAAAATCGGGCGACGTGTGACGACCACGTCCTGCTGGGAATTGTCCAGGAATACGGTCACGCGGGCTTCGGCCAGCGCCTCTACCCGTGAGGCGACGCCGGAAACAGAGATGGTGCCCGGATCGACGAAAGCTTCGCCCATGACGTAGCCGCGGGCCACATCGCCCTCTACGTCAACTTGTACTGGCACTTCCCTGGTGATCAGCCGTTCGATGAGTACAGTCGTGTCCTGTGGCACCTGCCAGACCAGCTCAATCGCCTGATTGTCGAAGCGCACATCAATGGGCACAGTCGTCTCACCCGGCGCAACGTCGGTCAGATCCAGCTCGGCGACGAAATCTTCGCGGCTCAGTTGGTTGATCACCGATTCCGGTCCCCGTATGCCAACACCTACCGTGTCGGGAATGCCGGAGACGCTGGCCTCGGCCGGGCGGCCAATCACCTGTACCGGTACGTCAAGCTGGATGCTGTCTTCCGGGTCGCTGTCGCGAACGGCCACGCCCCAGATGAAGATGGCCAGGATCAGCGATAGCAACAGCGATACGAAGTTGGCGCCCAGTGTCTTGAAGAAATTCGTCACCGTTATACCCCGCGCTGCCGTACAGCGATGCCGCTGGAGTTCTGTAAGAAAGCTGTCAGGATGGCGTCGAGCCGGCCGGGGTCCTGACGACGCAGGATGCGCCCATTATGCGCGATGGCAATCTGTCCCGTCTCTTCAGAGACGACGACGGCGACGGCATCGCTGACCTCGCTGATGCCCAGGCCCGCCCGGTGGCGCAACCCCATCTGCCGGTCGGAGAGGCTGCTGGTGGAGAGCGGCATAACCGCTGCCGCCGCTACCAATTTCTCCCCGCGCACGATGACCGCGCCATCATGCAGCTCAGTATTCTTGTTAAAGATCGTCAACAGCAGCTCGGTCGATGGCTCGGCATTGAGGAGGATACCCGTGTCTATGTACTCCTGCAGGCCCGTATCCTGCTCGAAGACGATCAGGGCGCCGTGTCGGCGTTGGGAAAGGCGCAGGCAGGCACGGGCCACGGCTGTGACAGCCGCGCTCTCGCGGTTACGACGGAAGAGACGGACGAAGCGCCCGGTCCGGCCGAGCTGCTCCAGCGCCCGCCGCAGCTCCGGCTGGAAGATGACCGGAAAGGCGACGAGCAGCGCCGGCAGGATATTGCGAACCAGCCAGGTGAAGGCAACCAGGTCGATTAACAGCGACAGAACGACGAAGAAGAGCGCCAGCACTAACAGGCCGCGCAACAGCGAGACGGCGCGTGTGCCGCGGACCAACAGGAGCAAACCATAAATGAGGGCCGCGACCAGCAAGATATCGACGATGTCCGGCCAGTCTAGCCGTTCGATGTAGTAGTCGAGTGAAAACCCCATTCTTTCGCGGGATCCTCTGATCAGGCTTTCTCAAGCGATAGCTTGTTATAACCGTTATAACACCAATGCGCCGGTTAGCGCACGGTTTCACACCCTTTGTTCGTAGGCCGGGGAGGGTTCAGGCGGGCAAAGCGCCTACTGCCCGTGGAGCTGTTTCAGCAGTTGCCGGTAGCTCAGGACATTGGGTGGGTTCAAGCGAATGATCTGCTCGATAGTCGCAATCGCCTTTTCAGTCTCCCCAGCCTCAAGCTGCGCCTCGCCAAGGGCATCCAGGCGCTCAAACGCATCCTGCCGGCGGTTCTGGGCAAGGTACAGGCGGACGAGCCGGTAGACCAGCGGGGCTTCGGCCGGGTGCCGGCGGGCCATATCTTCGAGGATGCCCGCGACCTTGTTGCCGCGACCGGAAGCGACCAGCTGCTTGAGATACTGGTCCAACTCCCGCAGGGCCAGGGCCGGCTGGCGCACCCGGTAATACAGGTCGATCAGGGTGAGCACCGTCCGCTCGTCGTCCGGTTCTTCCTGGCGCAGCTCGCGATAGGCAACAAGGGCGCGCGACCAGTCGAAGCGCTGCATGTCAATGTCGGCCAGTCGCCGGAGAAGGCGTGCGCGCCAGCCCTGTTCTGCGGAGCCCTGGGAAGCCAGTTTAAGCGCATTCTGATAAGTCGCTCGAGCCTTGTCCACCTGGGCCAGCTGGTAATAGGCTTCTCCGAGGCCCAGGTAAT
>Ga0123329_1002574_pt1 | contig 15757 bp, 13 predicted proteins | sample BioC12SIPDNA_FD_89703 | JGI IMG/M metagenome (GOLD analysis project Ga0123329, IMG submission 89703) | Anaerobic biogas reactor microbial communites from Washington, USA - Biogas_R1_B C12 SIP DNA | ecosystem: Engineered > Bioreactor > Anaerobic > Unclassified | place: Washington, USA | collected... | reverse complement strand
TGACGAGGAGGCGACCACCCCCTCTCGACGCGCGAGGCCGCCGACGTGCACCGCGGCGTCATGGACGCCGTCGCCCACGCGGACCTCGTCGTCATCGAAGACATGGGCAAGGGGCTGCTGGACGAAGCCCTGATCCGGCGCACCATCGCCGAAGCCGCCCGCCTGGGCACCCGCGTGGTGGTGGACCCCGAACGGACCCAGGACTACGCGCCGTACCGGGGCGCCGCCGCCGTGCTGCCCAACCGCTTCGAGACCGAACTGGCCACCGGCCTGAGCCTGCGCACGGAGGAGGACTACGCGCGTGCGGCCGACCGGCTCCTGGCCGACCTGGGGCTGGCCTGCGTGATGGTCAAGCTGGACCGCGAGGGCATGTACCTGGCCACGGCCGCCGGCGAGCGCACGCGCATCGCCAGCCGCGTGCGCCAGGTGGCCGACGTGACCGGCGCGGGCGACATGGTGACCGCCGCGTTCGGTGTCGCACTCGCCTGCGGCGCCTCCGAGCGGCTCGCGGCCGTCCTGGCCAACTTCGCCGCCGGCATCGAGGTCACGCTGCACGGTGCCACCCCCCTGCCGCGCGCGGAGTTGATGGGCGCCCTGCGTGCCGAGGCCGACCCCACCGCGCGCAAGATCGTGGACAGAGAGGACCTGGCGCAGATGCGCGCGGGCATGCGGGCGGCCGGCCGCAGGGTGGCCTTCACCAACGGCTGCTTCGACCTGCTGCACCTGGGGCACGTGCAGTTGCTGCGCTACGCGCGTGCGCAGGGCGATCTGCTCATCGTGGGCCTCAACACCGACGCGTCCGTGCGGCGCCTCAAGGGCCCCTCGCGCCCCATCAACTGCGAGCAGGTCCGCAGCCGCGTCCTGGCCTCGCTGGCCGACGTGGACTACGTCGTCCTGTTCGACGAGGAGAGCGTGCTTCCGCTCGTGGACCAGTTGCGCCCCGACGTGCTTGTCAAGGGCGGCGACTACACGGTCGAGGGCGTCGTGGGCCACGAGCTTGTGCAGTCCTACGGAGGCGAGGTGAAGCTGGCCCCGCAGGCCGAGGGCTTCTCGACCACCGACCTGATCCGCAGAATCGGAGAAAACGATGAAAGGCATGATTGAAGCCACCCTTCACGACACGGCCGCCGTGCACGAGGCGCTCATCGCCCAGAGCGACCGCATCGCCGAGATCGCCGGGCGCCTCGTGGACGTCTTCCGGATGGGCGGCTCGCTCTACCTGATGGGCAACGGCGGCAGCGCCGCCGACTGCCAGCACATGGCCGGGGAACTGGTCAGCCGCTTCCTGATGGAGCGCGCCCCCCTGCCCTGCCTGGCCCTGACGACCGACACGAGCATCCTGACGGCGATCGGCAACGACTACGCCTTCGCCGACGTCTTCACCAAGCAGGTGAAGGCGTTCGTGCACAAGGGCGACGCCGTCATGGGCATCTCGACCAGCGGCACCGCCGCCAACGTCAACGCCGCCATCGACGAGGCCCGCCGGCGCGGCGCGCTGACCATCGGCCTGACGGGCCGCGACGGCGGTGAGCTGGCCGGCAAGTGCGAACTCGCCCTCGTCATACAGGCCCAAGCCACCCCGCGGATCCAGGAGGCGCACGCCACCGTGATCCACATCCTGTGCGAACTGATCGAGCGCGCGCTGTTCGCCGACGCCATGTGATCGCCGCAGCAAGGTCCTGACCATGCGAATGCTCACGCTGGAAGAAGCCGTCTGGCGTCTGCTCCTGATCCTGCCCGCACTCACGTTCCATGAGTTCGCTCATGCGTACGCGGCGGAGCGGATGGGAGACCCGACGCCCCGGATGCTCGGCCGGCTCACGCTCAACCCCCTGGCGCACATCGACCCGATCGGGACGATCCTTGTCCCGATCTACGTGCGCTTCGGCTGGGCCAAGCCCGTGCCGATCAACCCGCGCAACTTCCGGGACCATGCGCGCGGCTCGCTTGTGTGCAGCATCGCCGGGCCGGGCTCGAACCTCCTGCTCGCCCTTTCCACCGGGCTGATCGCCCGGGGCCTGGCCGCGTTCCTGCCGCCGGAGGCGATCGCCTGGGACTCGGTGTTCGTGCGGTTCGCTTTCTCGTTCGTCGCCGTCAACGTGATGCTGGCGATCTTCAACATGATCCCCCTGGGCCCGCTGGACGGCCATCACGTGCTCGAGGCGCTCCTGCCCTATCCGCTACTGATGAAGTACCGCCAGTTCAACCAGTATGGCTTCTTCATCGTCATGGCCTTCCTCTTCCTGACCCCGCAACTGGCGGACCTCGTCATCTTCCGGCCTGCCGTGTGGGCGGCCAGCTTCCTGACCGGCTTCTGAGGAGGGCCTGCGGTGTCCGAGCGCGAGGCACAACCCGAGCCGGCCGCGCCCTTGAGCCTGGAGGGCTTCCGGGCGGAGCTGGAGGTCTTCAACGGGCCGCTGGACCTGCTGCTCCACCTGATCCGCCAGGAAGAGGTGGACATCCTCGAGGTGTCCCTGGCGCGGATCACGGACCGCTACCTGGCCGCGTTGCGGGCCATGGAGTTCTTCGACGTGAACATGGCGGCCGACTTCCTCCTCGTGGCCGCCACCCTGACCGAGCTGAAGAGCCGCACCCTGCTGCCCCCCGGCCCGGCGGACGAGGAGGAGGACGAAGACGACCCCGGGGCCGAACTGGTCCGCCGGCTGCTCGAATACAAGGAAGTGCGCGAGGCTGCCGACCACCTGGGCGAGCGCGCGCGCGAGCAGGGCACCCGCTTCCGCCGCGGCCGTGCGCCCGTGCCCGGCGAGGTCCAGGACGACGAGGCGCCTGCCCTGCTGGAGGACCTGGCCGTCTGGAACCTGATGGCCGCCTTCGCCGAGGTCGTCGAGCAGACGCAGTTGCGCCGCCCGCGCGAGATCGTGCACAGCGACGTGCCCATCAGCGTCTACATGGACGAGGTGCTGTCGGCGCTGGGCGAGTGCGGCGGTTCGCTGGAGTTCCTGGACTTCTTCGCCCACGAGCGCTCGCGGGCGCGCGTGATTGGCATCTTTCTTGCACTGCTGGAACTCGTGCGTCGCAAGTCGATCCACGTCCACGACCCGGGCGACCACCCGTGCCGGATACGGATCACGCTGCGGGACGACCCGGAGCCGGAGCCCCAACCGCCGGGCGGCGTCCCGGACCCTGAGGTCAGTTGAAGCCAGTCGGCACTTTCTGTTACCATGCCGTTTTCAGCGACTATGACATCAGACCAGGATCAGGACCTGACGGCCCCCGAGGGCATCCGGGAGTTCCTCCTTGCGCTTCTGGCCTGTCCGGCGTGCCGGCAGCCGGTCGAACAGGGGGACGGCATGCTGCGGTGCCGAGGGTGCGGTCGGGCCTTTCCGATTCGGGACGGTGTGCCCGTGATGCTCGTTGAGGAGCCGGCAACGGCCCCCGACGGCCCGTCGGGCTCCCCTCCATCGCCCTGAGAGAGGCAGCTCGTTTGCGCGCGATCATTTCCGACATCCACGGCAACCTGGAAGCGTTCCAGGCCGTCCTGACCGACATGGAGCGCCAGGGGGCCACGTCCGTGACCTGCCTGGGCGATTTCGTTGGCTACGGGCCGAATCCCAAGGAGTGCATCGACCTGGCCTTCGGCTTCAACATCGCCCTGCGCGGCAACCACGAACACGCCCTGCTGACCGAGTTCGAGAGCACGAACTTCAACGTCAAGGCCCGCGGCTCGATCGACTGGACGCGCCAGCAGCTCAACCCGCTCGGCGCCGACCGCGAGGCGAACCTGAAGCGATGGGACTTCCTGGATTCCCTGGAAACGACCCACAAGGAAGGCAACGTCCTGCTCGTGCACGGCACGCCCCGGGACCCCATCGCCGAGTACCTCTACCCTCGCGACATCTACCGTCCGGAGAAGCTCCAGGCCATCTTCGAGAAGGTCGACTGGCTGTGCATGTGCGGACACACGCACGTGCCCGGCATCTGGACGGAGGACATGATCTACCTGACGCCGCAGGAAGTGAACTTCCGATACCACCTGGTCAACAAGAAGACCCTGGTGAACGTGGGCAGCGTCGGCCAGCCGCGCGACGGCGACAGCCGGGCCTGCTACGTGCTCTTCGACGGAAGCCGCATCATCTTCCGCAAGGTCGAATACCGCGTGGAGACGACGGCCCGCAAGATCCGCGCGATTCCCGAACTCGACGCCTACCTGGCCGATCGCCTCCTGGAGGGCCGGTAGCGCACCCGACGGCCGTGCGGTGCCCGGCCGGGCGGCCGTGACTCGGGAAGGGCCCGCCTCGCCGTCCAGCGAAAGACCCCATGGATAAGAAGACCTTCGCCCAGTTCCTGATCTTCTGCAGCGCCGTGCTCGGCGCGTGGTGGGTTGCCAGTTACATCTGGTTCCGCCCCGAGCCTGCCGCGCCCCGGCCGCCCGAGGCGGCCCCGGCCGTCATCGCCGCCGCCGAGGCCCCCGAAGGCCGGTCGCCCCGCGCCCTGCAGGGCACCGAAGGCCCGGCCGCCGCCGTGCCCGACGAACCCGTCCCCGAACCGGCGACTGCCCTGCTCGACAACGGCATGATCCGCACGGAGTGGACCAACCGGGGCGGCGCACTGGCCCGGCTGGACCTCCTGGACGAGCGCTACCGGGCGCCCTACGAGGTGGGCGGCGAACGGCCGGTCCTGACCCTCCTGCGCGATTTCCAGGACGGGCTTTGCAGCGACGTCCTCGAGAGCCTGACCTTCTACGTGGCCGATCCGCAGGGCGGCGAACGGGTGCTAGAGTTCCCCGTCGGCGACCGCCTCTATGAACTCGCCCGCGAGCCGGGCGGCCGACTGGCCTTCTCCACCGTTGTGCGCGACCCGCACGGGCATGCCGTGGAGGTGCGCAAGACCGTCACCGCCGAGCCGGGGGCGCATCATTACACAGTGGACCTGGAGTTCCGCAACGCCGCCGAGGCGCCCTGCAAGTTCGCCTTTGCCCTGCGCGGACCGGCCGGCATCGAGCGCGAGTCCCTGGCGACCGGCAACCTGGGCACCCGCGTCGGGCTGTCCGAACGCCGCGACAGCTACAGCGTCAAGAAGACCTCCACGGGCGATCTGAGCAAGGGACAGCGGGTGAACGAATCCGCCGACATCGCCTGGGCCGCCGTGGTCAACCACTACTTCGTGGCCGTGCTGAACCCGGAGGACGCCGCGTGGGTCAACCGCGTCGTCTCGCGGTCGATCATCGACAGCGACCTGCTGGCGGGGCGCGGCCGCTGGCCCGTCGGCAGCATACGCCGGGAGGCCGACCGGGCGCGTCTGGCCGCTCAGAACGCGGCCATCGTGCTGCACAGCACGGCGCAGAAGCTCGAACCCGGACAGACGCTGCTTATCCGCTACGCGCTCGTGGCCGCCCCGAAGGAGCCCGCTTTGCTGGAGAGCTACGACCGCGGATTCGGCAAGCTGATCGAATACGGCATCCTTCCCGGGGTCAGCAAGCTGGTGGTGGCCCTGCTGAAGGCGGTCTACCGCGTCCTGCCGAACTACGGCGTGGCGCTGATCCTGATGACGATCATCGTGCGCGCCCTGCTGCACCCGCTTACGCGCAAGAGCCAGATCGGCATGGCGAAGATGCAGAAGCTCCAGCCCATGCTCGAGGAGCTTCAGAAGAAGTGCGGGGACGACAAGCAGCGGCTCACGCAGGAGCAGATGGAACTCTGGCGCAAGTACGGCGTCTCGCCGATGGGCGGCTGCCTGCCGCTCCTGCTCCAGATGCCCGTGCTGTTCGCCCTCTTCGGCGCCCTCCGGGCCGCGATCGAACTGCGCCATGCCGGCTTCCTCTGGGTCGAGGACCTCAGCCGGTCCGACACGCTCTTCACATTCAAGTTCTTCCTGCCCATCGTGCAGAACGAATTCAACCTGCTGCCCCTGCTGATGGCCGTCGTGATGGTCGTCACCCAGAAGTCCGCCATGCAGGCCTCCACAGAGCAGGCCCGTCAGCAGCAGAAGATGATGAAGTTCATGCCCGTCATCTTCGCCGTGTTCCTCTACTCCATGCCCAGCGGCCTCTGCCTCTACATCCTCACCAGCACGCTGGTCGGCACCTTCGAGCGATGGCTCGTGCAGCGCCACACGGACACGATCGAGCTGCGGCCCGTCGGTGAGAGCCCGCGCAAGGGCAAGCCGACTCGCCCCGGCACGCGGCCGGCAGGGCGGCCGTCGGGCTGGATGGGCCGACTGCAGAAGATGGTCGAGGAGCAGGGCAAGCCCGGCCCACAGCCGCGCCGCCGGCCGAAGAAGAAGTAGCGCCCCCCGCCCTCTCAGACCGACGCCTCGGCGATGTCCGCCTCCAGGCGCACCTCGCCGGCGAGTGAGGCGGAGACCAGACACCTCTCGGCGCGTGCCATCGCCTCCCGGGCGGCGCCCAGATGCCCCGTCGCCACCGTCACGGACGGCCGCACGGTGAACGATGTGAAGGCCGGTCCGTCCGCAGTGAACTCCAGGACCCCCTCCGCCGCCGACTCGTAGCGGATCAGGTCGACCTTCGCACGCTCCGCGTAGTGCAGGAACGTCGCCAGCGTGCACGCGTTCAGCGAGGCGACCAGCAGGTCCTCCGGCGACCAGGCGTCGCCCGGCCCGCCGAACTCGGCCGGCGGGGCGACCGGCAGGTCGGGCCGGTCGGCTGCCGTGCATACTCCCCGCACCCCGCGGTCCCATGCGACCATCGTCCGGTAGACGTAACGCTTCTGCGCCATCCCCGCCTCCGCTGCCGGCCCGGCGGCCTATTCGATCCCCAGCGAACTCTGATCGCCGACGACCAGCGCCCACTCGTTCCACAGGAACCACTTCGGGTTCTCGGACAGGTACTCCAGCGTGTTCTCCAGCATCTCGTAGTGCTGGTTCTCCTCGCGGGCGAGGCGCTCGAGCAGCTCGCGCGTGGCCGCGTCCTCCGCGCGCCCGGCGGCATCCCGGTACATCTGGAAGCTCTTCGTCTCCATCGACAGGGCCACGCGGACGGCCTCCCGCTCGGTCTCGGTGGCCTCTACGTCGGCCTCCTCGCGTGCGGCGGCGCGCGTGAAGATCGTGGCGATCTCGTCGCGCGGCATGGGCATCTTCGACAAGTCCACGCCGACGCCCTCGGCCACTTCGCGGACGATGCGCAGATGGCGTCGTTCGTCCGAGGCGAAGGACTCGAACATCCGACGGGCGGCCGCAGAGGAGCATTCCTCCGAGAGCTTCCCGTAGTACTCGGCTCCGTCGAGTTCGAGCTTCTGCGCCAGTTCCAGCGCCCTTTTCAGTTCGTCACGCATCCGTCCGTACCCCCTGATGAGTGGATCGTGTGCCCACCGTTTCGGTACAGCTTACGCAATGCCCCGCCGCCAGTCAAAGCGACACCCCAGGAGGCCGCCCCCGACTGCGGCCGGGTCTGGCGCGCCCATTGTTCCCCCGGGCCCGGAGTGCGTGGACGCCCCGGGGTCCGTCCGCTATAATGGAGCCTTTCACACGGTGTGCTCGGGCCGGCACGCTCGGTCCGCCCTGTCCTCGTGCCCATGGGAAGCGAACGTCTGATGGCTGATCGGACCCACACCGCGCGCGAGGTCCGCATCGCGTGCATCGGCGGGGGCGGGCGCCACTGGCCCCGCGAGATGATGATGGAGCTGGCGCTGCGGCCCGAGATCACCGGCACGATCGCGTTGTACGACATCAACTTCCCCGCCGCGAGCCGCAACGCGCGGTGGGGCCGCGAGGTGTTCGCGCACAGGGATGCCCGCACGCGGTTCCGCGTCCGCGCGCACCGCACCCTGGCCGCCGCGCTTCGCCGCGCCGACCTGGTGCTGATCTCCATCCAGCCGGGCCCGATGACCATGATGGTGTCGGACATCGAGATTCCGCGCAAGTATGGGATCCTCCACGCGGTGGGCGACACGGCCGGGCCGGCGGGCGTTGTCCGCGGCCTTCGGTGCGTGCCGCTGTACATGGAGTATGCGCGGGCGGTGATGGACGAATGCCCGAACGCCTGGGTGATGAACTTCACGAATCCGCTGGCGCTGTGCGTCGCGGCGCTCTACGCGGCCGCACCCGGCATCAAGGCCGTGGGCTACTGCCACGAGATGCAGTACAGGAAGCGTGAGCTGGCGGCGATCCTGCGCGAACGGTGCGGCCTGGAGGAGTGCCGGCCCGAGGAGATCGAGGTCGACGCCTCGGGCGTCAACCATTTCCTCATGGCCCGCCGGATCTCGTGGCGCGGGATGGACCTGATGCCGGTGCTTCGGGAACTCATCTCGCGCAAGGGGTTCTTCGCCGACCGGACGGAGGTGGCCCGGGAGCGGAAGGCCGGAGGGCGCTACTTCGAGGCGGACGGCCTGGTCGCGTTCGACTTCCTGCGCCGCTTCGGCGTCCTGGGCATCGCCGGCGACCGGCACCTGGTCGAGTTCGTGCCCTGGTACATCTCCAGCGAGGAGGAACTGCACCGCTGGGGCGTGGTGGTGACGCCGACGGAGTACCGCCTGTCCAGCCGTCCCGACGACCGCCGGGGCGAGCAGGCCGAGCATCCGGAGCGGCTCCGCAGTGCCGGGCCCGAGTATCCGCAGCAGATGCTGGCCCTGCTGGGCTGCGGCGAGATGCGGGCGATGGCGAACGTGCCCAACCGCGGGCAGACGCCCGACTGGCCGCTCGGGGCCGTGGTGGAGACGCACGCCGTCTACCGGCGCGACGCGGTCGACCCCATCGCGGCGCTTCGGCACTCGCCCATCGTGAGCGGCTGGCAGCAGCGCGCGATCGAGCAGCACATGACCACCCTGGAGGCCGCCCGGACCTGCGACCGGGACCTGGCCCTCCAGGCGGTGGCCCATGACCCCCTGGTGCGGCTGTCGACGGACCGGGTGTGGTCGATGCTCAACGAGATGCTGGACGCGACCCGTGCCATGCTCCCCGGGTGGAATCTCTGAGGGGTCGCCGCCCCTTGACGTGCTCCCCGGAGAGTCGTAAACTTTTGCCCCGGAAGTGAATAGGACGGTTTGTCAGGGAGAGTTGAATGGATCGCAACGTGACCTGTTCGGCGGCGGGATGTGGCACCACGTTCACGGTGCAGAACAAGGAAGTCGGCGACATCGTCAACTGCCCGAAGTTTGGCGGGCAGTGCACGGTCCTGGCCGACTTCGGGGCCGACTTCGACCTCGAGGTCATCGAGGCGCCACCGGACCCCGGCAAGTCGCTGCATCACCCCGCGCGGCAGATCTGCAGCCATTGCGGCGCCATCCTGGGCGTGCGCGCGGCCATCTGCCCTCATTGCGGGTCGGACGTGCGCACCGGGCAGGCCGTGCAGAGGCAGGTGCAGGTCGAAAAGAAGAGCAAGGCCCCCGTGCTGATCGCCTCGGGCGTGGCCGTGCTGGTCGTCCTGCTCGCCGCCGTCCTGCTCCTGGTGCTGACCAAGGGGAGTTGACGCCGCGTCCCCGGACGCGGCCGCGTCCAGGGACGCGGCGTCAGGGCGTCCGCGCCCTGGCGGCGATCCCGTCCACCTCGAACAGCCAGTCGTCCCGGCACACGTCGGCACGCACGACGACCGCCGGCACGTCGGCCAGGCCGCTCTCTGCGCCCAGGGCCCGGAAGACGCCGTGGCCGTCGCCGTCCTTGAAGAACAGGGTGGCCTGGCAGATGTCGTCCAGCGAGACGCCCTCCTGGCCGATCAGTGAGCGCACGCTCTCGGCGGCGGACAGAATCTGCCCGCGCACGTCCCCGACGTGCATCGTGCGCCCCTGCCGATCGACGGCGGCCGTGCCGGATATGTGTACCTGTTCCAGGTGCGGCTCGCGGATGCTCGCGCCGCGCGAGAACGCGGACCCGTAGCTGAAGGCGTCGGCCTGCCTGACGTTGCCCAGGAAGGACGTCCGCACCGCCGAGCCCTCCAGAGGCACCACCGCGACCACGTCCATCATGCACGCGGCCCCGTGCGCGTTGTCTCCCTCGATGCCGGTGCTGGCCGGCAGGCGCGGGCCGCGTTCGTCGGCCAGGCCCAGACCCCCGTAGATCCGATTGCGCACGCCGTTGAACTCGTCGTACCACTCCAGGAGGCGCGAGAGGTAGATCCAGGTGCGCACGACGTGCGTGTAGTCGGCGCCCTCGGCCGCCAGGATCGCCTGCGTGCGCTGGAACATCCGCGCGGCCTGCTCGCCACGCGTCTGCCCGGCGATGCACGGCGCCTCCGCGCTCATGTCCTGCAGAATCAGGAAGCGCGCGCCGCTGCGCGTCCAGGCGCGGCCGCACGGCACGCCGCCCTCGCGGATCACCTCGACGCTGCTCTCGGGCGGTCGCACCAGACGGAGCTGGACCCCCGCCAGGCCGTCGCCCCAGACCGGCCGGCCCTGCACGTAGGTCAGCGGGCCGTCGGGGTCGATCCCCTGCCGACCGAGCGCATCCCGGCGCGCGGCCAGGACGTCCGCGCGCACCGAAAGGCTGCCGAACACCCGTTCGTGCACGACGTGCATCCGCTGCGCCTTGGCCCGGGAGGCCAGCCGTTCGTAGAAGCGGCGGGCCGTCTCGCCCGCGCCGCCTCCGGCGGCCGTCACGGCCGCCGTGATGAACAGGTCGTCATCGCTCGGGCCGGCCAGGTGGACGGTCAACGGCACGTCCTGCAGGGTTTCGCAACTGCGCACTCAGACCTCCCTTTCCGAAACCGGGGCACGCGGTGCGCGGGTGAACGTCCCGTGCCGCGCACCACACCATGTGCCTTCAAGACTACGCGTTCCTGCCCGGCGTCTGCAAGGCCCCGCCCCTCGGCGGGGCCCCCGCCGCCTCATCGGGCGCGCCAGGGCAGCCCGGCGTCCTCCGACTGGCCGGGCTCCTGCGTCTGCTGTGCGGTGGCCCCCGTCGTGGGGGCTGCGACGGCGTGCCACTCATCGTAACGGATCGCCCGGGCCATCTCCTGGCCGCTCACCGGCAGAGGGCCGGTCAGAAACTCGGGGAACTGGTACATGTAACAGTGGGTGCCGTAGAACGCCGGATCCTTCTGGGGCAGGATGAACGGCTTGGACGCCTGTCCGGACTCGTCCACGTGGGCGAAGTAGGGCCGGATGAACACGCCGTCGTCCCGCTTGCTGCTGAAGACGATCCAGCGGCTGTTGCTGGACCACGAGTGCCGCGACTCGGCCCCCTCGCCGCTGCATGCCAGGCGCCGGACGCTCCCGTCGGCCAGCGACAGCACGTAGATGTCCGCGTCGGGCTGGAACGTGGGGAACACGCTGTGGTCCGACAGGCAGAAGGAGACGAACCGCCCGTCCGGCGACGGGCGCGGCTGGGTGATGCTGCCGCCCGCCTGATCGGCCGACAGCACGGTCTCGACCTGTCCCCATTCGTCGGCATCGACGTCGTAGGGGATGCGAACGAGGTCGTAGCGCAGGGCGGCGATCTGGTTGGCCGCGAGTTCGGCGACGTCCGGGGAGGGCGGCACCACGCGGCTGAAGTAGAGGTGCTTTCCGTCGGCCGACCACGCGGGGTAGGTCTCCAGTGCGTCGGGGCGGCTGATGGCGGCCGTGGCGGTCACGCGCCCCTCGTCGACAAGGTAGAGGGCGAGGTCGGACCGCATGTCGTACACCTCGCGCACCTCGGTGCGATGGCTGTGGAAGAACTGGCGGAACACGTCCATGGAGTAGGCGATGGCCCGCCCGCTCGGATGCCAGGAGCTGAGGGCCGCCAGCCCGATGCTCTGCGGGGTCTTCGTGTCCACCTTGGTGATGCGGCCGTCCTGGATGATGAGCATGCCGTGGCCGTATGGTTCCGCCCCGCTGCGCACCTGCACGAGCGCCGAGTCGGGCCGGCCGTTCAGGAAGCTGTGGCAGTTCATGCAGCCGCCGCCGGTCTGGTCGTTGTCCAGAAGCACGATGTCATCGTAGGAGGAGATGTCCCGCTGGCGCAGCCGCATCCGCCCCCAGAACATGTAGACGTAGCCAAGCTCGCGGTAGACGATATGGCTGTCGATCTCCTCCTGCGCGACGTGGATCTCGAACGGATCGAATCGCGTCCATCCGCCGTCGGCGTCCTGCACGCTCACCTGCACGCGGATCGTGTCGCCGCGGGCGTCCTGGAGCAGCGCGCGCCACTCCCCCGCCGGCAGGACCGCCGCCCCCGCTTTCGTGCGAACCGCGAACGCCCGCCCGGACGCCGTGCGCAGTTCGACGCGGCCGAGACGCCCCGGCTCGGCCACCCGGAAGTTCAGCGGCGCGATGTTCGGGGGCACGGTCACGCCGATGTAGTCGGGCTCGATCCTCGGCGGCCGCCCGGCAGGGCGTCCCTCGGGCGGGGTCCCGCCGCACCCGGCCGCCAGCATCGTGGACAGGAGCGCGCAGAGCGCCGCGAACAGGCATCGGGCAGGCATCATCCGGCTCCCGGCTCGGGCTTCTGGAGGAACACGAGGTAGTAGTAGTAATAGTACGTGCCGACGTACGCGGCGGCGGCCCTCCGGGCGCGGCTCAGGTCCCCTCCGTGCCGCGCCGACGCGCTCAGGAAGGCGAACAGCCGCATCCGCGCCTCCTCGCCGACCTCCAGCCCCCCCAGGTCCACCGCCCGGGCGGCCTCCTGCTCGTACACGAGGATCGCCTCCTGGTAGTGCACGGGCAGGCGGGAGATGCCCAGCTCGGAGAGCCTCGGCATCCATTCGACGAAGCGGTCCAGCCGCTTGCCGGCCAGGTAGTGGGCCAGCAGGTAATCCAGGGCCATGCGGTCGAGCGGGTCCGCCTCGAGCTGCTCGAGCAGCATGGTCTCCAGGCTGGCGTGGCCCGGCCTGGGCCTCCTTTTGGCGACGGCGGCGCGCAGACGCCGCACCTCGGCGACGTCGGACAGCGAGGAGTCCCGCAGCATGCGTTCCTTCCACCGCCGTGCCCAGGTCCGGTGCACGGGGTCCTGGGCCAGCAGCCCCAACCACTTCAGGGCCACCCCGACCCGCTGCTTGACGGCATTCGTGAAGAACAGGTGCCGTATGAGCGCCGGGCGGCGCCCCAGCACCTCCAGGGCCTCCGCCCCCATCTGCTCGGACTCGTTGACGCGGCCGATGTCCAGCAGCAGACGGCTGCTCTTGGCGAACGCCATCGGATTGGCGCCTCTCAGCGCCCCGGCGTCCAGATGGAAGTCCTCCGTCACCGGCAGCACCGCGTCCGGCCGCTGAGGGAATGTGAACATCCTGTCTCCGAGGGCGCCGGTGAAACACAGGGCGCGGTTGACGTCCCAGAGCACATACACGTTGAAGTGGCCGATCGGCAGGCGGCGTGCTTCGCGAAGGACGTCCTCCCACCGGCCCTGCTGCGAGAGCACGTCGATCCGCATCCGGTCCCGCATGCTCGTGTCCAGCGTCCGGCCGAAGACGAGGCAGGCCGCCAGGGCCAGCGCCGCCGCCGAGGCCGCCAGCCCGGCTCTCGAGTTGGCCCCGCGGGCGATGGCTGCAGGCAGACGGAAGCGCCCCAACGGGCGCACAGCCGGCACGGCCGCCGTCAGCACACACAAGGCATACAGCACGCCTGCCGCCCGAATCGACACCCAGTTCCTCATCGGCCATGCCGGCCAGAGATGCACGAACGCCTCTTCCCAGAACAGGCCGGCGGCCCGGACCCCCAGGCCCCAGGGCACCAGGAAGCCGCACGCCAGGCATGCGAGGCCCGCCCCGACCTGCCGGCGCGCCCTCAGCTCGTGCAGCGCGCACAGGACGGCGAAGAGCGCACAGAACCCGCCGGCCACCAGGAACAGCGCGACCGTCAGGATCAGGGCCGCCGCGAACCGTCCCCACCACCGTTGCCACGGCAGCGAGGCGTAGACCCAGGCCGCCGTGAGCGCCGCCAGCACGCCCAGGCCGATGGCCAGGTGATTCCAGTACCGCACGAACGGCCAGAGGAAGACCAGCCCCGGCAGCAGGTGCAGCATGCGCAGGCGGACGCCCGACGCGGTGCGCGCAAAGCCCCGTGTCGCCACGCACAGGAGCATGGCCAGGGCCGACACCACCAGCGCGGCACTCCAGTCCGCGTAGAAGACCTGGCCCAGGAAGGCGGACGCGTAGCCGAGCAGTCCGCCGGGCCGCATCGCCGACTCGAGGAAGAACGTCCGGCTCAGGCGGAACGCCGGGAGCGCGGCGGCCGCCCAGAAGCTGTGGTAGAGGAGGCTCAGGTCGACGTGCGCCTGGAAGTAGATGAACGCGACCGCCGAGAACAGGCAGACCGCCGGCGCCGCGATCCGGTCACGCGCCTCGGGGAGTGCGGCGGCCCCCGCGTTCGCATTCGTCTGGTCGACCTTGTCTGTGCTCATGGCGTTCTCGCACGGCCGGCCCCTGCCGGGGCGGGTGCTACTGAGCGGGCCGCCACGTCTCGGCGGGCGGCGTCGCGGACGTCACGGGGATGTCCACCCCCGTCCACTGCTCCCTGCGGATCACGCGTGCTATCTGCTCGCCCCGCACGGGCACGGGCTCCCTGATCAGCTCCGGCAACTGGTAGAGTCGGATGCTGGAGTCGTAGAACCGGGGATCGCGCTGCGGAAGCACGAACGGCTTGCAGACCACACCATCCTGACCAACATAACAGAAGGCGGGCCGTGTGAAAAGCCCGTCGCCCGCTTTGGTCGCGTAGGCCAGCCAGCGGCTGTTGGAGGACCAGGAGTGCCACGTCTCGGTCTGATCGCTGTTTCCCGGCAGCGGGCGCACGCGGCGGGTCGCCGTGTCCATGACGTACAGGTCGGCCTCGGGCTCCATGGCCGGGAACCCGCCATGCGGGCTCATGCAGATGACCAGGAACCGGCCGTCCGGCGATTCGCGCGGCAGCGTGATGCTCATGCCGGCCTCGGCCGCACTCAGGACAACCTCCGGGTCGCCCCAGGTGTCCGTCGCGACGTCATACGGAATGCGCATGAGGTCATACATCGCGTCGGCGTAGTTGTCGGGAATCCGGTCGCCTTCCGGCGTCCAGGGCAACGGCGCGGTGCAGTAGTAGAGGTGCGTGCCGTCCGCTGACCACGACGGCCAGGTCTCCATCCGGTCGGGCCGGCAGAGGACCGGCCGCGAGCTGACCAGCCCGGAGTCCACCCGGTAGTAGGACAGGTTGGAGTTCAGGTCGATGCCCTCCCGGACCTCCTGGCGGCTGGAGTGGAAGAACTGGCGCACGGTGTTCGTGCTGAAGGCGACCACGCGGCCGCTCGGATGCCACGAGGAGAACGCCGCGAGCCCCGGGTCCCGCTCCGTGCGGGTGTTGATCTTCGAGACCCGACCATCCTGGATCAGCAGCATGCCATGCCCGTGATCGACCTTCCCGCTTCGCATCTGGATCAGCATGCGGTCCGTCCCGTTGTTGAGGAACGTGTGGCAGTTCATGCAGCCGCGCCCGAAGGACCCGTTGTCCAGAATCAGCCGATCCGCGTACGATTCGAGATGCCGTTCCCGGATCTGCATGTGCGTGTAATAGTTGTATAAAACATTGATTCGCCGGTAGACGAGATAGGAGTCGATCGGCTCCTCAGCCACCAGGCTGTGGAGCGGCTCGAAACGCGTCCATCGTCCGCCCGCGTCCAGAACAAAGGCCCGTATTTCCAGTGAACGCCCCCGGTTCTCTTCCAGGAGCCTGCGCCAGGAATGCAGGGAAAAGTCGAGGCCCCCGTCCTTGCTCCACGCGCGGATGGGCTCGCCCCGGTCTCCGTGTAACTCCACGACGAAGGCCGAGCCCTCTTCCTCCACAACGAAAGACGGTGCGGCGATATTCGGGGGGAACACTGTGCCGGCGTAGTCGGGGCGCAACTTCGGGGGACGACCAGCCGACTGGGGCTGCACACTTTCGGGAAATCGTCCGGCAGCAGG
>Ga0123329_1002573_pt1 | contig 15757 bp, 14 predicted proteins | sample BioC12SIPDNA_FD_89703 | JGI IMG/M metagenome (GOLD analysis project Ga0123329, IMG submission 89703) | Anaerobic biogas reactor microbial communites from Washington, USA - Biogas_R1_B C12 SIP DNA | ecosystem: Engineered > Bioreactor > Anaerobic > Unclassified | place: Washington, USA | collected... | reverse complement strand
GTTCGCGGTGGCGGGCGAGGACCGCAGGTTTGTGTGGGCGGAGGCGACGGTGGAGGGCGATACGGTGGTGGTCTGGTCGGAGGCGGTGGCCAGACCGGCGTCGGTGCGCTACGCGTGGGCGATGAACCCGGCGTGCAATCTGTACAACAGCGCCGATTTGCCCGCTGTGCCGTTCAGGACGGATGACTGGTGACGCGTGGAGAAGGACAAGCCATGAAGGCCAATGAGACGAGACGAGCGTTTACGCTGATTGAGTTGCTGGTGGTGGTGGCGATCATCGCAGTGCTGGTGGCGATTTTGCTGCCGGCGCTGCAGAGCGCGCGGGAGAGCGCGAAGACGACGATCTGCATGACGAATATCCGATCGCAGGCGCAGGGCGTGATGACGTACGAGACGGATTGGGGCATCTACCCGCCGGTGTACTGGGGCATTCCGGGGATGTCGTCCGACTGGACGGTCTGGACACAGTTCATCGGCAAGTACGTCGGCGGCGGCGAGGTGTTGACCATGCAGCCGGGTTCGTGGCAGGGGATTCTTCAGACGGCGCGGATGAGGGTGTTCTGCTGTCCGTCGACTGAGGAACCCGGCGCGGCGATCGGCGCGGCGGCCGGCGAGGGCATTCACTACGCGTACGCGGATCTCCTGCGGCACATGATTCCCAGCGATGGTCAGGAATACCGGACCGACATCTGGCTTCGTTCGAGTCGGTTCAGCCGCCCATCGGAAATCCGCATGCTGTGCGACGCCTTCGGCTACGCCACGCACTATTGCCCGATTTGCGCCGCTTTCGGGTGGACCGCATCCAGTTGGGATATGCCCGCGTTCGGGCGGCACGGGGCGGGCGGTTTGAATGTCGGTTTCTGGGACGGCCACGTCCGGTTCCTGACGGATTCCGAAGTCGCGGAGAACGCGGAGATGCACGGGCATTTCGGTCTGTAAATACGTTGGAGCAGGTTTATGAAGAAACGTTTGTGGGTTGCGTTTGTGGTTTTGATGGGTTTGGTCCGCGGCGCCGCATCGGCGGAAGAGGCCGGCGCGCCGATCGCGGTATCGTTCGATACGGCCCATGGTTTCGCGTTTCCCGCGGGTATTTTGGGGGTCCAGGAAGAGGTTTTCACGATACCATACCTGCGTAACGACCACATGGAGGATTACCGTCGGCTGGGGCTGACCGCGTTCCGCTACCCCTGCGGGACGCCGTCGGACTGGCTGGCGTGGGACGACATCGAGAACGGGTACTGGCCGTCCGATTTCGAGAAGAATCGCACGAAGACCCGTCCGGACGATTTTGTCGCCTTCTGCAAGGCGCTGGGCTACGAGCCGATCATCACGGTCAACAGCAACCTCGCCGGGGTGCACGACGAGCGCAATCGGATCAACCCGACACGGGTCGAGAGCATCCGCATGGGCGCGGACTACGCCGCCCGGTGGGTGGAGCACGCGAACGTCAAGAACAAGTCGGGCGTGAAGTACTGGGAGATCGGCAACGAGGTCTGGATCTGGCTGAAGGAATCTGAGTACCCGGTGTACGTGCGGGAGTACGCCTCGGCCATGCGGAAGGTCGACCCGGGGATCAAGATCATCGCCTGCGGTCTGGCTGTGGACTCGGAGTTCAACCCGGTCTGGCTCAATTTTCCGGACGATCCGGAGTGGGAACCCCGGTCCGTCAACCGGACGAACGCGGAGAAGTGGACCCGGGCCCTGCTCAAGGACGCCCACGGTTCGTTCGATTACCTGGCCCCTCATATTTACCTGGACGGGGACGGGGTGGACGCGGTGGAGAACGGCGTGTCGCTCTTCGCCAACATCGAGTGCGGCGAGCAACTGCTCCGCCAGCAGATCGCATGGATCAGGGAGGCGAACTCGCCGGTCCGGCTGGCATGCACCGAGTGGATGATCAACTGGCACTACGTTCCAGACATGAAGGGTATCTTCCTGGAGAACAAGTCGATTTCGAAGGCCCATTTCGACCAGCTTGGATACGAGAACTCGCCGACCCACGCCTTTGTCTCCTTGCTCGGCTGCGCGGACTACCTGGGCAAGATGCTGGCCACCGGGTACGTCGATATCGCGGTGGTGCACACGCTGACGTTCGGGATCGGCGTCGCCTGGAACGCGGAGGCCCAGAAGAGCGTCGTGCCCGTGGTGCCCAAGCCGGGCGGGGCGGCCGTCGAGTTCTGGAGCGCCGCCAAGGGTCACCGCGTCGTTCCCGTCCGCCTGGCCCACGTGCCGACCTACACCCACCGGGCCACCTACCAGGGGCGCGACGTGGTGGTGCCCTACGTTACGGCGTACGCCACCGCGACCGACCGGGCGGTCAACCTCGTGCTGGTCAACCGGTCGCCGGACCGCACCTTCACCGTCGCTGTGCCGACCGCCATCGACGGCCGGCGGGTGGTCAAGGCGGTCGAGCACGCGATCGAGGCCGATTCCTGGGCCGCCAACATCTGGCCGACGGTTACCGACGGGAAGCCGTATCCTTTCCGCAAGGCGCAGCGGGCGCTCGACGTGGAAACCCTCAACGCCTATCAGGCCAAACCCTGCCGCCTGGTGCGAGTGGAGCTGGAGCTTGCTTCGCCCGCCACACCGGCCGGCGAACCGGAGGTGGAGTGACCATGAGAAGATCCAGAGCATTTACGCTGATCGAGTTGCTGGTAGTGGTGGCGATCATCGCGGTGCTGGTGTCGATTCTGCTGCCGGCGCTTCAGAGCGCTCGCGATCAGGCCAAGACGGTGATGTGCACGAGCAACCTGAAGCAGATGGGCATCGCGTTCGGCATGTACGCCGACGACAATGCGGGCTTTCTGCCTCTGACGGGCAACCAGCACGACACGACGTCGTGGCAGTACAAGCTGTACGAAAAGTACCTGGTGGCCTCGGACAACCCCGCCGCGTACTATCAGCTCCGGGCGCCGAGCGTCTGGCTTTGCCCGTCGGATACGCGGAAGCCGTCGGCCAATGGGACGTATCACCAGTCGTACTACGGCATCAACCGGTTCCTCAGCGGTTTTTACACCGCGCCGTGGCGAACGACCTCTTACCGGATCGACGAACTGGCCGAGCCCACACGGACGCCGCTGGTGGTCGACGCCGCCAGCTATCTCGGCTGCTATCCCGCCCACATCGCCGAAGCCCACAACTACGGCAATCTGCATTTCCGGCACTATCACAGCAACGGCGACGTGTTTCTGTTTGCGGGCGGCAACACCGGTTGGGTGCCGAATCTCGATGACCCGGCCAGCCCGGAGCAATCGCGATGGAATTACGTCTTCGCCTTCCGGTGGTTCGTCCAGAACACGTGGCTATGGTATTGACCGGAGAAACGAAAGCGAGGGCAACGGTGAAGTCATACGGAACAGGGACCGAGGAGACACAGAACATGGTACGAGGCGATAGACAACGCGGATTCACGCTGATCGAGCTGCTGGTGGTGGTGGCGATCATCGCGGTGCTGGTGGCAATGCTGCTGCCGGCGTTAGGGCAGGCGCGGGAACAGGCGCGACAGGTGGCGTGCCAGTCGAACCTCAGGCAGTTGGGCGTCGGGTTCATCTGCTACCTCGATGAATGGTACGAGAAGCTTCCGCCGGGGTACGTAGGAGCGACAGCGATGTCATGGTATCGGTACCTTGACAAGTACACGCACTACGTCCGCGAGTCCGGAAAAGACATTTTGTCGTGTCTGAGCGACCAGACACAGAACAGTGAGCACGTCAGCTACCGGGCGAATTTCATGTATTTCCAGTGGGCCTGGTCCCCTCCAGGGGGATTTTTCCCGTACCGCGAGGTGAACGAACCCAACATGAAGGTCGCGGTGGCTGAGGGCAGTTCAGCGGTCTATTGGGAAGTGTACATTCAGCCGAAATACTCCGCCGCAGATCCGGACAACTATCCACCGGGTGTACACGAACGGCACTCGCGCGGCGCGAATTATCTATGGATGGACTGGCATGTGACGTGGGAGTCCAACGTTCCGCACAAGGACACGCACTGGTACAACACTTCCGGCGATCACTCCGGCTGGCTGTGGTAACAGTCCGCCCGGATCGCAGAGGTTCTGCGATGGCGCCCTGGAATGCGCGCCTGCAACGAGCATCCATCAACTTCAAGGAACATATGATGAGACAGTTCTGTCTGTTGTTTGGTCTGTTGGGCCTCTGCGCCGGTTATGCCTGTGCTGACGTGCTGCACCGGGTGCCGGGTGGGGATTTCGAGGCCCCGCATTTCGCCGGGTGCGACAGTTATGTTTTTCAGAAGTTTGAGGGCAAGGGCACGTGGAGTCACCATGAGTCGGGCCCGTCGGAGAAGACGGCCGTGGTGGGGCCGGATGTTTTCCGGCGGGCGGAAGCCACGGTCGGCTGGTATCCGCGTTCGGCCAACATCTGGTACACCGATGAGGGTGCGACGCCGACGGACCGGGCGTGGCAGGTACACTGCGATCTGCGTTGGGTCGGCGGCGAGGGCGGTGCGGGCGGCGTGCGGACGTTCGCGCTGCGGTCGGGCGATCAGAACAGCGACATCGTGTTCGAGGTCAATTCCAGCGGCAAGCGGCTGACGTGGAAGGCGGGGTCGAAGTCGGGCGGGTTCGACTCGGCGACCGGTTTTGACGGTTACTGGCGGATGGCGGTGGTGCGGTACGATCCGAAGACCGGCCGGGCGCAAGGGCGTTTCGGCATCGAGGAGGTTTTCGACGTGCGGACCGAGCCCGGGCTGGCGGTCAAGACGCTGTTCTGGGAGGCGATGAGCGGCGAGGGCGTGCACGATCCGGGAACGCTGTTTGTCGACAACGCGGGCGCGTGCGAGTCGGCTGTGCCCGCGGTCGAGCCGGTCTGGAACGACGAGGGCACCCGCTACCGCGGTTTTACCGTCTGCACGATGGATCGGAAGCTGCTGGAGGACGCGATCAATGACTGGCACGCCAACCAGGTGCGGTACATGCTGTGCCCGAGCTGGATTTACCGCAATCGATTTCCGAGCACAGGGGCGGCGTGGCAGGCTTTGCTCGAACGGCTGCCCGCGGACCTTGACCGGGCGGCGGAGTTGGGCGTTGCGGTGGTCCTCGACCTGCACACGATTCCCAACGACAACCCGGCTCCTGTCCCGCCGAATCCCGATCCGGAAAAGAACCCCCACTGGGATTCGGTCCAGTGGTGGAATGACGAAGGCAACCTTCGGGTGATGCTCGAGTGCTGGCGTCAGATGGCCGAGATCTGCAAGGACCGAGAGCAGTCGATCTGGTTTGACCTCTTGAACGAGCCGCTGGAGTGGTCCGTCGTGCACCAGCAGCCGAGTTATCCGCCGCACTGGCCCGAGTGGGTCCAGCAGACGACGGATGCGATTCGGAAGATCGACACGCGCCATCCGGTGGTGATCGAGCCGGGTCCGGGCATGCTGTGCTGGGGATTTACGGACTTTCCGCCGATCAAGGATTCGCACTGCCCGGTGATCTACTCGGCGCACGTGTATCAGCCGGTGATCTACACACATCAGGGCGTCAACGACGTCAAAGTGTACGACTGGCCGGGCGAGTTCAACGACCACGGCGGCGGCTGGTGGGATCGCGAGCGTCTGGAGGTCGAGTACGCGCCGGTCATCGCGTTCCAGAAGAAGCACGGCGTGCGGATCAACGTGGGCGAGTTCAGTTCGCCGCGCTGGGCGCCGCACTCGGCCCGGTATCTGGGCGACTGCCTGGACCTGTTCGAGAAGTACGGCTGGGACTGGAACTACCACGCGTTTCGCGAGGCGGGGATCTGGAGCCTGGAGGAGCCCGACGAGGTCGATCTGTACGACGCCGAGGGCAACTACGTGCGGACCGGATTGGGCGATCCGAACGAGGGGCTGTTTTACGGCCGCTACGGCACGCCGGCCAAGGTCGATGTGCCGAGACCGAAGGAGCCGACCGAGCGCGGCCAGGTGGTCAAGAAGTACCTGGCGTTGAACCAACAACAGCCGACATCCGCACCCGCGACGAAGTAGCGGCTGGCTGTCCGGAGACGCAACCGCACCCTAACCCGATGCTGCTTTCCTGAAGGAGTATGACGGCATGAAGACCAGACGAATTCCCTCCCTGTTCGCCGCTATGGCTATGTTCACGTTTTTCGGCGGGACCTTTGCGGTTTTCGGTCAGACAACGCGTCCGGCGGCTGGGGATCGCGGAAAGACCGTCTACCGCGGTTTTACCGTCGCCACCATGGATCAGGCGGTTCTCGAGAGCGCGGTCAATGATTGGAACGCGAACCAGGTGCGGTACATGATGTGCCCGGTGTGGTGGAAGGACCAGTGGAAGATGCCGTCCTATCAGGCGACGTGGGAGAAGATTCTCGCCGATCTGCCGGCAGGCCTGGATCGGGCCAAGGCGCTCGGCCTGGCCGTCGTGCTCGATCTGCACCAGATCCCCAACGACCATCCCCAGAAGTATTCCGATGACGGGGCGCAGGCGTCCCATGAATACTGGTTTGACCAGAGCAACCTGGAGACGCTGATCGAATGCTGGCAGCAGCTCGCGGAACTCTGCAAGGACCGCGATCAGGTGATCTGGTTCGACCTGCTCAACGAGCCGCTCGATTGGACGCGGGTCCACAGCCACCCGAGCTATCCGCCCACGTGGCCCGAATGGGCGCAGAAGACGACCGAGGCGATCCGACAAATCGACAGGAAGCACCCGGTCGTCATCGAACCGGGGCCGGGAATGCTGACGTGGGGTTTTGCGGGGTTTACGCCGGTCAACGATCCCGTGATGCCCGTGATCTATTCGGTCCATCCCTATCAACCCGTCGAGTATACGCACCAGGGAGTGAGCAACAATATACCTCGCTCCTTCCCCGGGCCGTTCAACGAGCACGGCGGTGGAATGTGGGACAAGACTCGTCTTCGCGAGGAGATCAAGGACGCCATTGAGTTTCAGCAGAAGCACGGCGTTCAGATCTACGTGGGCGAATTCAGCGTGGCCCGTTGGGCGCCCAACGGCGCTGCGTATCTTCGCGAGCTCATTGAGATGTTTGAAGAACTGGGCTGGGACTGGAACTATCATTCGTGGCGCGAGGCCGACGTGTGGAATCTGGAGGCGCCGGACGAAGTCGATCTGTACGACAAGGACGGCAACTACGTGCGCACCGGAGTGGCCGACCCCAACGAAGGCCTGTTCTACGCCCCGTACGGCACGCCGGCCAAGGTCGAAGTGCCGAAACCGAAGGAGTTGACCGAGCGGGCCAAGGTGATGCGTGAGTATTTGAGGCGCAATCGCGCCAAGTGAGGCCGCGGCGGGGTCTCGGCTGCGAACGTCGATAGGCTTGATGGCTTGATTCGCCCGGCTTGCGACACTATATTGACCTGCCACTACGATGAACAACGGCACCGCAAATCCCGCTCAGGAGTGGATCGACGCCCGCGAGCTCTTTGTCGGCGGCAAAGGCTGGAGCGACACGAAGCGTTTTTTTGACCGGTTGTCCGGCCGGGCGGAAGGCGTGGTGCGTGAGGCGGTCTGGGACCTGAGCCGCCAGTCGGCTGGGTTGTGCGTGGGGTTTCGGACTAATGCGGTGAAGATCGCAGCGAGGTGGGAGCTTCTGCTCGAGCAGCTCATCCGGCCGATGATGGGCCCGATCGGGGCCAGCGGGTTGGACCTTTACGCCCGCGACGCCGCCGGGTGTTGGCGATGGGCGGGCCACGGCGGTCCCAATGGCCGCGACAACGAGGCGGTGCTGGTCGGCGGTCTGGACGGGCAAATGCGGGACTACCTGCTGTACCTGCCGCTGCGAAACGGCATCGAGAAGCTTTGGGTCGGCGTGCCGGAAGGGGCGGCGCTAGAACCGGCTGTGCCGTTTGCGGGCCTTCCGATCGTCTACTACGGCACGTCGATCGTGCACGGCGAAGGGGCGTCGCGGCCGGGCATGTGTCACGCGGCGATCCTGGGACGTCGGCTGGAGCGGCCGGTGATCAACCTCGGATTTGCCGGCGCGGGCACGATGGATGCGCCGATCGCCGAGTTGATGGTCGAGTTGGAGGCGGCGGTGTACCTGGTGGACTGCCTGCCCAACATGACCGAGCCGACCGTTCGCGAGCGGGCTGAGCCGTTCGTGCGGACGTTGCGGGCATCGCGGCCGGACACGCCGATCGTGCTGGTCGAGGACCGGACGTGCGGGAACGCGTGGCTGGCCCAGATCGGGCGCGAGCGCCACCGCACGAGCCGGGCGGCGTTGCGCGACGCGTACGAGAAGCTGGCTGCCTCGGGCGTTGCGAATCTGCACTACGTGGGGGGCGATCCGCTGTTGGGAAGCGACAATGAGGGCACGATCGACAGTTCGCATCCCAGCGACCTGGGCTACGTCCGCTACGCCGACGCGCTGGCGCCGCTGCTGCGGTCGCTGATCGCCGGTTGAACGATCTCCGCGGAGCAACATGATGAATGCCACCGAGAAGACCACCGTCTTTGCCGTCCGCCACGGCGAGACCGAATGGAACCTGGCGGGCAAGCAGCAGGGCCATCTGGACAGCCCGCTGACGCCGCTGGGCGTTCGCCAGGCGCGGGCGGTGGCCGAGGCGCTGCGGAACAGAGGCATCGAGGCCATCCACGCCAGCGACCTGGGCCGGGCGGTGCAGACCGCGAGGATCGTCGGCGAGGTCCTGACGCTCGAGCCGATTCTCGACGCTCGCCTGCGCGAGCGGCATCTTGGGATCATGCAGACCCTCACCATGGCGGAGTTCCGCCAGCGATTCCCGGAGGAGTACGAGCGGTTCCGTTCGGGCGATCCGGACTACGTGCTGCCCGACGGCGAGAGCAGCCGTCAGCGCGACGAGCGGACGGCGGCCTGCGCGGCTGAAATCGCCGCCCGACATCGCGGCCGGACCGTCGCCGTCATCGCCCACGGCGGGACCATCCAGAGTCTGTTTCGCCATGCGCTGGGCCTGCCGGCCGGCGGGCCGCGGCGATTCTCACTCTACAATGGCGCGGTCAACCGGTTCGGCGTTCGCGACGGCCGCTGGACGCTGGAGCTCTGGGGCGATACCGGGCATCTGGAAAAGGCGGGATTAGCGACGCTGGATGACTTCTAAGCCGTGCGGTCAGTCGATCCGCACCAGGATCGAGGCCTGGCCTTCGGTCGCGCCGCGGCGGTAGGTGCGGTGAAGCGGCGGCAGCGACAGCCCCTCGCGGCTGAAGAACTCGCGGACGGTCTGCTCGGCCTTTTCGAAGCTGTTGTTGTCCTTGCGCTGATCGGCGTGGTTTTCGGAGATGTGGGCCAGGAACACGTGCATGGTTTCGGTTCCGGCGATTCGGGCGAGGAACTGGGCGCATTGGTCGTTGGAGAGGTGGCCGTGGTCCGAGGCGACCCACTCGAGGTAGCGCCAGTCCATCGCGTAGCGCCGGTCGCCGAGTTTGGCGGAGACGGTGTCCTTGTCGTAGTTGGCCTCAAGCACGAGGGCCTGACAGCCGGCCAGGAGCTTGAGGGCCTCGCTTGAGACGGTTCCGGTGTCGGTCATCACGCCGACGCGCGCGCCGCCGGCAGAGAGCACAAAGCCCACGGGCGTCCCGCCCCAGACGTGGTGGCTGGTGGCGAAGGTCTCAACGCGAATGCCGCCGATCGATTCGGGGATCGGCAGCGACTTTCGCACGCGGTGATAGCTTCCGTTGCTCGGGCGCTCGCGGATGGCCCGGTCGGCGGCCGGATCGACGTAGATGGGTGCGCCGTAGCGGTAGGCCAGCGTGCCGGCGGAACGGAAATGGTCGGTGTGGGCGTGGGTGATCAGCACGCCGGCGAGACCGCGGGGATCGAAGCCCGCCCGCAGCATCCGCGTTTCGATCTCCCTGGCCACCAGTCCGCAGTCGACCAGCAGATGGGTCTGTCCGTCGCTGACCAGTGTCGCATTTCCCGTGCTGCCGCTGGCCAGCACGCACACGCTCAAGCTCATTCCCGGCTTCCTTTGATCGGACCGGCCGCCCGCTGGGGACTCGGCCAAAGTCTTCGGACTGTATGCCAATTATACCCCTTGGCCATCGGGTGTGAATCGCTTTATCCGGCGGTGGCTGAACGATCGACGGCTCGCTACAATGCTTTCTTTGGACCAACCACACCCATAGAGGACCGACCCTTGACCCAATTCGCCATCAACTATTCACCCGAGGCCGAAGCGCTGCATCGCGAGGGTATCATTGGCGTGGACCTGTTCAAGTGTCCCGACAAGCCGGAGATTATCGAGGCGGCCCTTCGGGCTGGGCCGTGCTACGTGCATTTCCGCATCCGCGCCGGGTGCGGGCCGCTTGACGAGCCGCAGGTGCAGCGGGCTGCGGAGATGCTGGAGCTGACGCGGACGGCTGCATTGAACATGCACATCTCCCCGAATGTCCGCGACTTTCCCGGCATGGACATCGACACCCGCAGCGAGGACGACCAGCGGCGAGTCCGCGAGGCGATCGTTCGTGACATAAGGCACCTGATGGCGCGGTTCGCCGACCTGCCGATCGTGCTGGAGAACCTGCCCTACACGCCTCATCAGCCGTACGCGGTGCCGCGTCCGGCACTGGAGCCGGCGTTGATCGACGAGGTGGTTCGCACGACGTCGGGCAAGCTGCTGCTGGACATCACGCACGCCGCCATGGCGGCCAAGTACTTCGGCGTGGACGAACGGGACTACCTGGCCGCCCTGCCGGGCGAACTGATCCACGAGATTCACATATCCGGCACCCAGCTTGGTGAGGATGGGTTGTGGATGGATCACTACGCTCTGCGGGACGAGGACTGGCGGCTCATCGAGTGGGTGTTTGACCGGATTCGCCGCGGCGAATGGCGGCGTCCGCGGGTGGCGACGCTGGAGTACGGCGGGATGAATCTGACCGACGGGCGGCCCAGCGACCGGGCGACGATCGCCCAGGAGGCTCCGCGGCTGGGCGAGATGATCCGCTGGATGTCACGCTGACGCCGGACCAGGTCCGATCAAAAAAGCAGCGGCCTGGAGGGTGGTGCTCTCCAGGCCGCCGTTAAGCCACTGCCGCAAAATGCGGTGGATCGACTAGATTCCGGCCTCGCGCTTCAGCTCGCGGGCCTTATTGGTTTTTTCCCAGGTGAAATCGGGCAGTTCGCGTCCGAAGTGGCCGTGGCGGGCGGTTTCCTTGTAGATCGGCCGCAGGAGCTTGAGGTACTGAATGATCTCGCCCGGGCGCAGCGGGAAGGTCTTGCGAACGAGGTCCGCGAGCTTCTTCTCGTCGATCTTGGCGGTGCCCTGGGTATCGACCAGGACGCTGACCGGGTCGGGCACGCCGATCGCGTAGGCGATCTGGACCTCGCAGATATCGGCGAGTCCGGCGGCCACGATGTTCTTGGCGATGTGGCGGGCCATGTAGCTGGCGGAGCGGTCGACCTTGGAGGGGTCCTTGCCGCTGAAGGCGCCGCCGCCGTGGCAGCCTCGGCCGCCGTAGGTGTCGACGATGATCTTGCGCCCGGTCAGGCCGCAGTCGCCGTGCGGTCCGCCGACCACGAACCGGCCGGTCGGGTTGATGAAGTACTTCACATCGCCCTTGACGTATTTGGCGGGCAGGACCGGCTTGATGACGGTGTCGATCAGGAGCTTCTTGCCCTTTTCGGTCATGCAGCCGGCCTTGTCGATCCAGCCCTTCTTGACGTATTCCTGGTCGTCGGAGTACTGGGTCGAGCAGACCACGGTGTCGATCCGCACCGGCTTGTTGTTGCAGTACTCGACGGTGACCTGGCTCTTGCCGTCCGGACGGAGCCACGGCAGCTTGCCCTTCTGGCGAACCTCGGCCATCTTCTCGACGATCCGGTGCGAGAGGTAGATCGGCAGGGGCATGAGGGTGGGCGTCTCGTTGCAGGCGAAGCCGAACATCAGGCCCTGGTCGCCGGCGCCCTGCCGCTTGACGTCCTTGCTCGTCACGCCGCGCGAGATGTCGGGCGACTGCTTGTCAATACAGACGTTCACCGTGCAGCTGTCGGCATCGAGCCCGGTCTCCGGGTCGGTGTAGCCGATCTCGCGGACCGTCTGGCGGACTACGTCGGGAATGTAGACCTGGGCCTTGGTCGTGATCTCGCCGGCCACGATGATCAGCGAGTTCTTGCACATGACCTCGCAGGCCACCCGCGAGTACTTGTCCTGCGTCAAGAGGGCGTCGAGCACGGCGTCGGAGATCTGGTCAGCGAGTTTGTCGGGATGCCCCATCGTGACGGACTCGCTGGTGAACAGGTGCTTGGTACCGTTGCAGTTCATGAACCGTGCCACGTTCGCTTCTCCTTTATTTTGCGCTATCAAAAACCGCGTGCGTTCCAATTAAAACGTGGAATTATACCATGACCACCGGCCTCTGCCCAAACGTTTTCTTCATCAAATCGGCGGGACATGGCACAGCGGTTCCGCGGACGAACGCCATCGGGGAACGAGGCACGCGGACCGGGATTCTCTACTGCTTGGGCCCTCGTTTGCCGTTGGTGACCCGCGTCTGGAGAATCCGAACGGGCGCCCTGCGGTCGGCGCTAGCGTAGATCGCGTCGAGAATCTGCATCACCATCAGGCCTTCCTCGCCGGTGGCGATGTGCGGCGTATTGGCGAGAATGGAGTCGGCGAAGTGCACCATTGCCCCTTTGGCCTGGGGCACCGGCGGGTGGAGTTTCATGTCGAACTGGCAGCCGTCCTGTTCGAGGTATATCTCGGCCTCCCACTGATAGCCCTCGTTGACGTTCTTCTGGACCAGGCCGGCCTTGGTGCCCAGCAGGCGGGTCTCCATCTCTTCCGGGGCTTTGATGTTGGCCGCCCAGGACGCCTCGAGGGCCAGCGTGGCCCCGTTGTCGAACCGCACCATCGCAGCGGCGAAATCCTCGACGTCGTACTCCTTGTTCTGCTCTCTGGCCAGGCGCGTGGCGATCGGGTTGTACGTCCCGCCCATGACCCACAGCGGCTTGGGGTAGTTCATCAGCCAGAGGGCCAGGTCCAGCCGGTGAACGCCCAGGTCGATCAGCGGCCCGCCGCCCGAGAGGGCCTTCTGACCGAACCATCGGCCGAACCCCGGCAGGCCGCGCCGGCGGTTCCAGACCGTCCGGGCGTAGTAGACCTCGCCCAGCATGCCGCTTTCTACCGCCTTCTTCATGGCGTAGGACTGGTCGTTGAAGCGGTAGCTGAAGTTGATCATCAGGCGGCGGTTGACCCTGTCGGCCATGGCGACCATTCGGCGGCCTTCCGCAGCGTTCATCGCCATCGGCTTTTCGCACAGGACGTGGCAGCCGGCCTTGAGGGCGGCGATGGTCAGCGGCAGGTGGAACTTGTTCGGCGTGGCCACGCTGACCACGTCCAGCTTCTCCTTGCGGAGCATCTCGAGCGGGTCGGTGTACTGCGAGGCGATCTGCAGTTCCCGGCCCCGGGTCGAAAGCCGGTCCTTATCGGTATCGGCGATCGAGATCACCTCCACGTCCGGGTGGCCCCGATACCCGGCCACATGGGCCATGCCCATTCCCAGTCCGATCACGCCCGCGCGCAACTTCTTCATGCCGCTTCTCCTTCTTCCTATGGTCCGACATCCATCCGCTGAGCGCGACGTTCCTTAACCGAGCGGCTCGAGCGGTTTGGTGCACGGCGCCGAGTGCTCCGCGAAGATGCGGGGCCGGGCCCAGCGAACCGCATTGGCGATCACCCGCTGCACCTCGGCGTTGTGGAAGATCGGGTACGACTCGTGCCCTGGCCGGAAGTAGAAAATCCGCCCGTGGCCGCGTTCCCAGCAGCAGCCGCTGCGGAAAACCTCGCCGCCGGCGAACCACGAGACGAAGATCAGCTTGTCCGGCGTGGGAATGTCGAACCGCTCGCCGTACATCTCGGTGTTGGGCAGCTCGATGTACTCGCCGATCCCTTCGGTGATCGGATGCCCCGGCTCGATGTTCCAGAGGCGTTCCTTCTCTCCCGCTTCGCGCCACTTGAGGCTGCAGTTGGTTCCCAGCATGGCCTTGAATATCTTGGAGAAGTGCCCGGAATGCAGGACGATCAGCCCCATGCCCTCCAGCACCCGTTTCTGGACCCGCTTGACGATCCGGTCGTCCACCTCATCGTGGGCGCAGTGGCCCCACCAGATCAGCACGTCGGTGGCGTCGACGACGTCCTGGGTCAGCCCGTGCTCCGGCTCGTCGAGCGTCGCGTAGCGCACCGAGACATCCGCGCCGGCTTTGAGGGCCTCGCCGATCGTCACGTGCATCCCCTTCGGGTAGATCGACCGCACGACGTCCTGGCTCTTTTCGTGCCGAAACTCATTCCACACCGTCACCCGGATCTTCGCATTCATCGTCTGCTCCATAACCTGGACATTTCTCACAATACGCGGTAGCCTGTAGACAGGCCTCAACTGGCGTTTTAAGCTACAGTACCAGGTAACCGGCCGTCCCGGCACAGTAAATAACTACGAATATCAGGATTTTTCTACAATATGGAGACGACGGACACCCTGGCCCTGGTCAGCCGCCAGGTGCGGGCCCTGGTCCGGCGGCTTGCCCGGAATCCGGGCCACGCGCTGATCGTCCCCGCCGTCCCGGAGAACCCTCCCGCTCCCGCCGGCCACTTCCACACCCTGCCCGAGATTTTTGTTCAAATGAGCGGGTCCACCGATTTCGTCCTGCCCTGGCAGCGGTTCCGCCTTCGCGCGGGCCAGACCTGCATCGTCCCGCCGTACACCCCGCACACTGAGTATTTCAGTCACGGCAAGGCCCGATTTCACTACCTGGTCGGCATGCTCGGCTACGACGGCATGTCGTGGCATCAGGGCGTCTTCAGCGAAGCCGACCGCTTTCATTCCACTCACCTGGTCTATTGCCAACTGCACGACATGCATCGCCTGCTCGGGCTGCTGACCGAGGCGGTCGCGTGCGGTTCGCGTCCCAGGCCCTTTGGCCCCATTCAAACGCGGGGCGCGGCATTGCTCGCCTTTTCCGCCCTGCTCGAGGCCATCGAGGCCGCTGGGAGAAATCCCCCGATCGAACACCCCAAGATCGCGTTCTGCAAACAGTACATTCGCAACCATCTCAACGATACGGGTCTGTGCGTCAAGACCCTCGCCCGCCACGTCGAATGCTCGCCCAACTACCTATCGAGCCTCTTTCGCCGGCAAACCGGCGACCGCATCACCGACTTCCTGAACGCCCGGCGGCTCGAACGGGTCAAAGACCTGCTTCTCCACAGCACCCTCAACATCTCCGAGATCGCCCAGGCGTGCGGTTACGCCGACCCCGCATACATGACCCGGCTCTTTGTCAGGGCCTTCCACGTCGCCCCACGGCTCTACCGGGTCAGAGCCGCCCCAAATAAGAGTTGAAAACACTCAGCCTCAGTGGCGGCTGACCTCCCCATTCGCACCGGACGACCCCTTGCAGCACGAAATTCTCCAAAAAAGGTTGAATCCTTGCGCGAACCATGCGTAAATAGTGTTAAGTATTAGCTAATTACCCCCTTGTACGACCCCGCAATCGCGATACAGCAGCTCCTATGGCTTCTGTAACCTTAGCACTATCAGTCAGTTTAGGGCCGGTCGAGCCGTTCTAGCCCAAAAGCGGCGACTGAACCCGGATGCACCGTTCGGTCCGACCGGCCTTTTTTTCCTGCCAAAGTGGCCCCGCAGCACGCCTAAGGCCGAGATAACGAATATCATTCAATAAAGAAAGTCTTTTTTGCCCCGGGCTTCTGGAAAGGAGTGGTTGTCATGTTGCCGAACGGCGAGGGAGGGGGGCCTTCCGGTCGAGGCAACCAGGGGGGTGGTCGCACCGCGAACCGGCCAATCGCTCGTGAGCAT
>Ga0123329_1002544_pt1 | contig 15880 bp, 13 predicted proteins | sample BioC12SIPDNA_FD_89703 | JGI IMG/M metagenome (GOLD analysis project Ga0123329, IMG submission 89703) | Anaerobic biogas reactor microbial communites from Washington, USA - Biogas_R1_B C12 SIP DNA | ecosystem: Engineered > Bioreactor > Anaerobic > Unclassified | place: Washington, USA | collected... | reverse complement strand
CGTCTTCGGATCGATGGCGCGCGGGTCGGCCTCGACGACCATGAACGGCGCCATGTGGTCGAGGATGTCCCGCCAGATTGTGCTGCGCTCGTGGCTGACCCCGGCAATATCAAGGGCTTCAAGGGTGGCCCGATAGAGGGCCTTGGCGCAGGCCAGTTCGGTCACGCCGTCGCGCAGCTCGGTGCCGCCCTCGTAGCCGGTGCCCTTGGCGGCGTGGTAGACGCCGTTTTCGTCCTTCTCAAAGAGCTTCTCGAAAAAGATGCACGCGCCGACCATGTAGGGAATGGCGAAACGGCGGAGGAATTCGACGTCGCCGGTGTATCGGTACTGCCGCCAGAACTCCAGGGCGATCTGAGCGCCGGGCGTGTGGTTCCCCAGTTCGAGTTTGGAGTTGATCCCGCAGCGGTCGACCACGTCGGAGACGACGGCGGCTCCGGGCGGGGCATGAAATATCTCGGCTGCGTCGTGCTGGGCGTGAGGCAGGCCAGTGAATCGCCAGTCGAGATAGGCACGAACCAGCTCGTGGTGCCCCGCAGCGTTCAGCGGCCAATAGAGTTGCTGCTGGTTCCAGTGGAAAAAGAACCCCCACGCCTGGAAATCGCCGCTGGTGGTCCACAGGCCGTCGATGAACCGGCCGGGATAGCGGCCGCCCTGACAGGAGTTCAGGTAGTACATGATCAGGTGCCAGAGTTGATCAAGGTACGGTCGGCCGGTATCCATCAACGAGCGCAGCCAGAAGGCCTTCCACGCCTCGGCGTGAGGAGCAAAGAGCTTCTCGACGCCCGCGGCCCCGGCGGCGTTCAGGTGGCATTTCGCCTCGGCGATCGGGTCGCGATCCATCGGCGAGGTGATCGTGGCCAGGAGGGAGAAGGATTTCTCCGCCGATCCGGTCAGCGTGCAGGCACAGCGGTGGGCGCTCTGGCGGACCCAGTTGGCGGCGAGACTCTTCTCAGGAAGCACCCTGGCCCCAAGGGCAAACGTGCCGGTGTTGAGCTGATGCGTGACAAACAACGTGTTCTCACGGACCTTGGCAGCGGTACCCAAGAGGCCGAGTTCGGGGTTCGAACGGGTCACGCAATACCAGTGGTGGAACATCCGCGATCCAAACCGCTCAACCGCGATCTCAAGAGGTATGTCTTCGGGCAGGCGGCTGCGAACGGTCAGGCACAGCGTGTTCTCCTGGCGGGCGACAAATGCCTCCAGCTCGACCTCGCCCAGCGGGCCGCTGATCGTCGCCCGGATGGTGGCGTCGGCCAGCGAGATGCGTGCGCAGGCATCCTTCATGTAGAACAGGTCGAACAGCGGCTGGTGGAAGTCGATGACGATGCGGCCGCCGTGGCGAAGGGTGGTGCTGAACTCCTCCTGATCGCCGTCCCAGTTGCTGAACGGCTGATCGAACGCAGCGTCGTCCCACAGGTCGCACTTGTTAACCACGATCACGATGCGGGTGCGCTCGAACCAGAGCATCGCCCCCAGATCGCCGTTGCCGACGGCCAGACCGTTCATCGGGTCGTCGGGCGGGGTCAGATAGATCAGGTCGTGGCGGGAGATCCGCTGGGGCCAGGCGATCCGCCACTGTCCGTTCTTCGGGTCAAATGCCGAAGTCATTGTCCGACTCCTTTTCCGGATGAAGGGCTGTCAGTCTGGCAGGTCTTCCGGGTGAATGAAGGTCCCGCGAATCCACGCGACGCCCAGCGGCGGCCAGGTCATGTCACGGTTCCAGCGGGCGGTGTCGTCGGTGTAGTTGAGCACGAGAATGCGGCCATCCTCAAGCTGCGTCCATCCGGAGTAGCCCTGATCGCAGCCGGAAACGCTGGCTTCGACCTCGATCACGTGATCGAGCTGGTACTGGTCCGGGAACACGCCGTCGGCGGCCTTCCAGGCAACGCGGTAGTACTCGCCGCGTTCGTCGGCATACGCCGCCTCGATCCGCCGCCAGATGCTGTGGCCGGTGGCGGCGGGCGTGATGGTCGCGGGCGTGACGGAGGTCAGGTCGCCGGAGGGAAGGGCCTCGTCGTTGGCCGGCTGCGCCGCTGCACTCGACCGTTCCATCTCAGGCACCCAGTCGAAGGCGGCCTGCGAAGCTTCCGCCGCTTCGTTGCCGAACTCCAACTGGTAGACTGACGGTATGATCGGCGACCAAGCCAGTGGCGCAGCCTTCTGCACCGGCGGTCGGAACCGAATCCGTTCCTGGCCGTCCACGAAGACCACCGCCTGCCGATTCTCGCTGAGAATGCGGAGGGTATGGAATTGTCCCGGGGTCAGATCCACTCGCAAGGCCGGATCGTGGGCGAACTCGGCGTGGTCCGAGAAGATGCGCAGGCGTCCCACGTAAGGCACGCCGAGCGAGGCGGCGCGACCGCGGTTGGTCAGAACCTTCACCTCAACCGTCACGTCCAGGCGCGTCTCGGAGCCGTTGGGGCATCGCAGGACGTACTTGGTGAGCTGCCCGCGCGACCCGTCGCTTGCGATGTGCAGGCCGTCCGGGCCAAGCCCGACGGTTCGGCGGTCGTTGAAGTGTACCCCTACAGCCAACGGCGGCACTTGGGCGTCCGGGGTGTCAACGTGCGCCCACAAACCGATCGGTCCGTAGCAGGCCCGAAAGGTGGTCATGATCTGGCCGTCGCTCAAAAGCCCCGCGCAGGTCCGGCCGTGAATGCCGAACGGCAGTTCCTCAAACCGGCTCCAGGTACGGCCCTCATCGTCGGACCAGCACCGCACTCCCGGCAGCAGGCAATAGCCCTCACGGGCTACCAGCCACCATCGGCCGTCCGGAAGCGGCACGATACTCGCCTCGCTGACTCCTCGAGGGTTCTCCTCGAGGCTGTTGTACCATTGCCAGGTCTGTCCCTGATCGGGTGAACGGTAGAATTCGAAGACCTCGCCCCGTGTGCACTCGAAGGGCTTGCTCGGCGCCCACGTGCCGACGACCAACCACGAACCGTCGGACATCTCAGTGACCCGACTCGGCACGCAGCAGTCATGCCCGCCCGCCGCCACCGGATCAAGCCGGCCGACCTGCTTCCACGTGCGCCCGGCATCGGCGCTGCGGAAGAAGATGTTGTGATACGGATTGGCGTACAGATCGGCTGTCACCAGCAGCGAACCGTCACGCAGCTTCTGCAGGCGCGGGAAGTTGCCGCCGCCGTAGTGCAGGACCGTCGATCGCGGCCACGTCTGGCCCAGGTCGTCGCTGTGCCGCAGCCAGATTCGTCCGCCTCCGCCGTGGCCGGGGCCGTCGTTGTGCGTGGCGATCAGGCTGGTCGGACCGGTCTGGACCACGTCGGGAAAGCCCAGCCACCAGCCGGGCCAATAGCCGCTCCAGCGAATCACCTGATGCTTTGGCGTACGGGCCACCGTGACGTGACGATCCGCCCGTCGCCACAGCGAACGCATCGGCTGGTAACGCAGATCACAGGCAGGCTCATTGCTGGTATCTTCAAGCGCCTCTCCGTCGGGCCACGGTTCGCCTTGAACCACGAGCCGCTCAATGCCGGTGGCCTGGTCGAGCTGGTCGATCCGAGCACTGCCGATGGCCCGCACGGGATAGGCCAGGGCTGCGTCGACGGCCAAGGGAAACCACTCGTCGTCGCCCGCCCCGGCAACCCACGCGGTCAGTCGCTGCCGGTCGAGGTCGATGTGAATCTTGAAGTCGTAGGCTGAGCCCGGTCGCGCGTACATGCCGAAGTATTCGATCTCGCCGTTGAACAGGCCCGGCACGTAATTGGCTTGGCCACGGGCGGAAGCGCGGTCGTCATCAACGATCCCGAAGGTCACAGCCTCGCAACGTTCGGCGTGCGGCGCCATGCCCAGCGTCACGGTCTGGCGGCACGCGGGTCGATCATCCACGAAGTCCGCTGGGTTCATGGCCAGCGGCCTGAAACGGCAGTAGACGTAGACCCGCCCGGAGACCTCGGGGAACTCGGCCCGGTGGACCCGCACCGGACAAACGAGGTTGGCGATCGGTTCGACCGGCAGACCCGGCTTGCCTCCGACGTAACGGGGGATGGTCATCTCGCCAGATTCGCCCTGGTCGGTTCCGACCACGAAAGGTCCCATTGGCTGTGACATCACGGAATTCCTGAAGAGGGGTTTGGTTGTTCCGGGCACGTGGCCTTCGCGTTCGTCCTACCAGACATAAAACCACAAGCCGGTGGTGAGGTAGCGCACGCCGAGTTCCAGGGCATCCGCTTTGCGCCGGAAGCTTGCGTGGCCGTCAGCGAAGACCGTGTTGGCCCCGGCCCCGAAGTCCGTCTCCAGCCACAAGTTCACATCGTCGGGATGGCCGCTGGGACTCCATCCGATCAGAATGTCGCTCATCAGGGCCTGCGCGACGGGATCGACAATCTCGGCCAACCTGGTTGGTAATTGCCCGACCGTCACGCAGAAGTTTTCGGTCATGAACCAGGAGTAGCCGATCATCTGGACTTCGTAGCCGCTGGAGATCCAATACCACGGCCAGTCGCCGGTTCCGCCGTCCCAGGCGACGATCTGGCTGCCGCTCCCGCCCGGCCAGGGCACCGAGGGGCTTGGGCAGTACAGCAGCTTGGGTGTCGAAATGTACCGCGGATGGAAACTGCCCGCGTCGCGATCGACCACGTGCCGCCGCAGATGCACCATGTGCTGGGCGGGAAAGTAGTGGATGCAGAACGTGCCGTCGTTGTCGTCGGCGTACAGCACGTGGGCCGATCCCAGGTTGTGCAACTGGCTCAGGCACACCGTCCGCTGAGCGCTGCGTCGGGCCTCGGTGAGGGCCGGAAGCAGGATCGCCACCAGCACCGCGATGATCGCCACGACGACCAGGAGCTCGATCAGGGTGAAACTGCGCGACCGCGGCATTCCGGCCTTCCGCGTTGTGGGCCCGACATGACGCCGGTTTGTCACCGCCATATTCGCGGACCTCGAAAGGGTTCAGTCGGTCAGCCCGTGGCTGGCCAGGTACTCGTAACTCGAACGCACGTGCCGCTTGGCCAGATACTCAGCCGAGTCGCCGTCGCGGTCGGCAATCGCCTGGATCAGCGCCTTGTGCCGGTGAAGATACTCCCGCCTGTCGATCGGGTCGTTGCGCCCGGCGGTCTTCTCAAGGATCAACAGGCGATCCAGTTCACTCTCCAGCAACGGACACTCGGCGCATCGGTAGATGAAACGGTGGATCGCCACGTCCAGCCGGGTCTGTTCCATCGTATCCCCACCCAGCACCGCCTCTTCCAAATCGTGGCCCATGCCCTTGAGTTCGGCGATCTGGTCGTCCGTGATCCGCTGAGCGCAAAGCCGCGCGGCCACCGACTCCAGACCTTCGCGGATCAGGTAGAGCCCCTCCAGGTCGCGCAAGCTCAGCGTCCGGACGCGGGCGATCTTCAGCGGCTCCTTGACCAGCAGCCCCTCGCTCTCCAGCCGCCGCATCGCCTCGGCCACGGGAACCGGGCTGCACCCGAACTCCCGGGCCAGCTTCCGCTGGGAAACCCGCTGGCCGCGGGCCAACTCACCACGGAGCAGCTTCTGGCGGATCCGTTCGTGCACCCTGTCCACCGTGGTCGCCACCGGCTTTGCCATTGCAGAATTTCCCATATGCCCCACTTATACCATCGAATGGACTATTTTGCAATGGCATTTTGGCGGCGCATGGATTAAGTATTGAAATGCCCTTGCCTCCCGGACACAAAGAGGGTCGAGGCTACTCGTATCGGGGGGTAATCAACCAGATTCCGCCCTCGAACCGGTCCAGTGCGTCCTGCAGCCCTTCCTGCAATTCCGGATCGCTCGGACTTTCGCAGTCGCTGCTGCCGCCCCCGCTGGTCAGGCCGACGCGGATGCGGTCGCCGACCACGGTCACCACCGGATAGGTGAGCTCGATCTTTTGATCGTACCAGTACCCGTAGTAGTCCTTGTCGTAGAAGTTGTAGCCGAAGACGTTGTAGTCCAGCGGCTCGGGATCGGTCAGACGGTCGAACTCGACCCAGACCCGGTGGCCGCCGTGGTTCGCCTCCGGGTCGCAGTCGCACTCGCCGGTGACGATTCCGGGAATCGGGTCCGGCGGACGCATCTTGAACATGCACGCGCCGGTGGCGCCCTGCTGGTCGGGTTTGGTCAACACGCCGACCGTCGCGCTGCCGCTGTGATCGGCGGTCAGTGTCACCGAGGCCTGGCCGTTCGGATCGGTGACTGCGGTGGTCGATCCAATCACTTCGGCTGGGCTGCCCGAGAAGAGGTTAAACTCCAACTCCATGCCGACTACCGGGCCCCCGGTCGGCGTGATGCCGTTGTCTTCCTCCTTGAAATACCTCAGCGTCGCCGTGATCGTCACGGACCCTTCTTCGCCCGGATCAAAGAGCGAGACCGGCGGGTCCGCCTCCATCTCGATGCCGTACTCGGCGAGTTTGAACGTGACCAGGTTTTCGCCGCACTTGAGCGTCAACGTCTTGCTGCCGTCGATCAGCACGTTCTCGTCGAGGTCCAGGGCCTCCATCTTGATGCTGACCTCGCGGCCGGGGATCAGCCCGTCGAACTCCTTGGCCACATGCGGCAGGTCCTGCAGCACGTTGGGATCGGGCGGCGGGAAATTCGGATCAGTGTACTCGATGGTGACCCGCGTGGTCACCGTCTGCTCCGGCACGCCGAACGTGCCAACGGTCAGCCAAGTCGGCAGATACAGATGACGGGTGGTCCCGCCCGCAAAGGGCCACAAATCGAGATTGGCCTCCCAGCCGCCTTCCTTGGCGATGGCTTTGAACTCCAATCCGTACGGATCCCAGTTGCTCGCGTCGTCAGCGGGCTCCGGATCGGCCCCGACCGCGTAAACCGGAATCTCGCCGCTCTGCCACGCCATCACGTCCGACCAGTTCTTGTAGGCCATCCACGGAATGATCCATACCGCGTCCAGCGCGGTCTGGGTGTCAACCAGGTCATCCCACGCCATGAAACTGCCCAAACCGGATTCGAACACGTCGATGGCTTTGAAGCCGAGATTGAACGGGTCCGATGAGTTCGGTTCCGGTCCGATGGCATCCTCAAGGTCGAGAAATGAAGCGTTGGCCGCCACGAGGTACACGAAGCTTCGCGGCAGCGAGCCCAGATTCTCGCGCCACAGGTCCTCGCGCATGTAGAGGTACTTGGTTTCGGTTTTCTTGAAGACATCCACGCGACTGACCACGATGACCCGCCCGGTCTCGCGCTCGGCCTCAAGGTCGATGCTCTTGGCAATCCGCTTGAATCCGAAGTCATACGGATCGGTCCAACCCGAGCCGGTCTGGTAGGTCTGGGCGGCGGCCACCTGGATGTAGTAGTAGTGCTCGCCCATGTCCGCGACCTTAAAGCCGAAGTTGAATGGATCGGGCGTGTCCGCCGCCGGCGCCGGCCGCGAGATCGCGTGGGCAAGGATCACGATCACGCCGTAATCTTCGAGATCGACGAAGTCCTCCACGCCCAGCGTCCGATAGCCGTCGTTCGGATCGTTGTATTTGATGTCAATGTCGTACGGATCCCAGTCGTAGTTCTCCACCAGGTAGTCCCTGATGAGTTCGAAGGCCCGCACGTCGGCTTTGCCAAACTCCTCGGTGGCGGCGCTCATCAGCAGGATCTTGCGCGAATCGGGAGTGTAGTGGAGGTCATCGTCCTTGGCCGTCGCCTTGGGCGCCTCGATGACCTTGGCCTGATCGGCCTGCCAGGGCCTGGCGCATGGCTGAGGAACTGTAGGTCGGGCCGTTGCCGAAACCTTCGATGGTGTTGATCGCCGAGACGTACCCGCTGGCGAACTTGACCCAGATCGAATAGCCGTCGTCGGCCAGCAGGACTTGGCTGACGCCCGGATCGTTGCTCAGCCGCTCGACCAGGGCGGCGCGTGCCTCGGTCGAGGTTTTAGTGGGACGCTCCTGGATTTACAAATCCGTCGCGTCGTCGAGAATCTTGGCGTCCGCCGCGGTCAACAAAGTTCTTTCAGCCGTATTCGGATCGACCGAATTGGGATCCGAGGTGTTTGGATCGGATGTATTCGGGTCCGACGCGTTCGGGTCCGGCGCCGCTCCGCCGCAGCCGCCGATCCAGATCGAAACCGCCACCGCCAACAGCGCATAGACCGCCCACGACAACCGATCGCTCTTGCCCGTCATTGCACCACCCTCGCTTGAACCTGGACATGTGCCTCAGTCCGTCCACGACGATGCTGATAGTGCATCACGAAGCGGCGATGGGAGTCAAACTGGCAAAAGGCGGCAAGACGGACGGGTTGGGCAGGTCTACTTCTTTTCGCCGAGGCGGTTGATCATGGCCGCGATGTAGCCGGCGCCGAAGCCGTTGTCGATGTTGACCACCGAGACATTCGAGGCGCAACTATTGAGCATCCCCAGCAAAGCGGCCAAGCCGCCGAAGCTCGCCCCGTAGCCGACGCTGGTCGGCACCGCAATCACCGGAACCGATACCAACCCCCCCACCACGCTCGGCAGCGCCCCTTCCATTCCCGCCACCACGATCACCACGTTCACCTTCGCCAGCGTCGCCGAAGCCGAGAGCAGCCGGTGCAGTCCAGCCACGCCCACATCGTAGACCGTCTCGACCCGCTGATCCATGATCTCGAGCGTCTCGCGAGCCTCTTCCGCGACAAACAGATCGCTGGTTCCCGCGCAGACGAGTCCCACCGCGCCGGCTGAGGGCTCGCACGGTTTTTGTCGCACCACGATGGTGCGGCTGATGGGGTTGTAGCGGGCATCGGCCACGAGGCGCTTGACCTGTTCGTACGCCTGCTGATCGGCCCGCGTAGCCAGAACGTTCGACCCTTTTTGCACCAGGCGTTCGACGATTTGCGCAACCTGCTCCGGAGTCTTGCGCGGACAGAACACCACTTCGGGGAATCCGCAGCGGATGGCGCGATGGTGATCGACCCGCGCGAACCCCAGGTCCTCGAACGGCAGATGGCGCAGACGATCGAGGGCTGCTTCGGTCGAGAGCTTGCCCGCTGAGACGTCGTTGAGCAGTTGTTTGAGTGTCTTTTCATCCATGGTTGCGACCGATTATACGTTGACCCGACGGATTGTACACCCGATGCCCGCCGACCGCGGTCGGAACGGGCGAAAAAAGGCTGAAAATGCGGGCATCTTTGGCCGAAATTTTTGTATTGACACCCGCTGCGGCGGTCGGAAGAATGCCTATAGACGGGCCGGAACCGGTAAGTCAGCCCGATTGACAAAGCCCACCGGCCGAACTATACTGAATTTGCAGTTGGGCACCGAAATTTGTGGCTGTTTTCAGCCGTGGCACTTCCGGACCGGCTCTTCGCCGGCCCGGAAGTTTTTTTAGGGCGACCGGCCAACATCATAAACTACCGTTAATTCAGAGTTTATGGCACACCATCTGGACAACAAGGCCGTGCACCAGGCCGAGGTGCTTTCGAACCGACCCATCTCGGCGGGGAAGGACCAGCCGAACTACCTCCTGGAATTAAAGCTCGACCGGAGCTTCACCGCCCTGCCCGGTCAATTCATTCAAATTCAGATTTCAGAGCCTCCATTGACAACACACCGCGAACTGGAGCACCAGAACGGCGAATTCCAGCCGTGGACGGTGGAAGCGGAGTTGGACCACAAAACTCCGCTGCTGAACCGGCCGTTCAGCCTGGCGGACCTCCGGACGGTCGATGGTTTTACGCAAGCCTCCGTTTTGTATAAGGTTAGGGGCCCTGGCACCATCCGGTTGAGCCAGTTTCGAGCGTCCGATAACCTGACATTGTTTGGGCCGCTGGGTTCGAGTGTGTTTACGTTACCCGAAAGGGTGGACCGCGTGGTGATGGTCGGAGGCGGTCTGGGTTTGGCGGGGCTGCTATTCTGGACCAATGGTCTGATCGAAAAGGGTCTGCCGGTGACGATGGTGGCGGGAGCCCCGACGGCTGAGCAAATCCCGTTGCCCAAAAAGCTCTGGTCGCAGCGGACGAGTGACACCCGAAATCTCTCGAACGTCTTTTCACGGCTTGGACCCGAGGCGGTGAACCTGTACGTGGCCACCGATGACGGATCAGCCGGGCACAAGGGTTTCGTCACCGAGGTTTTCGACCAGGTGCTGGCGGAAAAACCGCCGAGCGAGCGTTGGGCGGTCTATGCCTGCGGTCCGTGGGCCATGCTGAGGCTGATCGCCCGGGCCGCCGATGAGGCAAACGTCTTTTGCCAGGTGTCGCTGGAGGAGATGATGGCCTGCGGGATCGGGGCGTGTCAGGCGTGCGTGATCAAGGTCCGGGCCGACAACCATCAGGGCTGGCAGTATAAGCTCTGTTGCACGCAGGGCCCGGTGTTCGATGCGCGGACCATCGTGTGGGATCAGGACTGACCATGGATCAATTGAGAAGCCGGACCGACGTTGATCTTTCGGTGGACCTTGCGGGCATTCAAATGCAGAACCCGCTGACCACCGCCTCAGGCACCAGCGGGTATGGCCCGGAGCTTTCGAGCTACGTGGACCTTTCGCGACTGGGGGCATTCACCACCAAGTCGATCACCGTCGAGCCGCGCGAGGGCAATCCCGCGCCGCGGATCGTCGAGACGCGGGCCGGCGTGATCAACAGCATCGGGTTGGCCAACGTCGGCTTGGAGAAGTTCCTGGCCGAGAAGCTGCCGTCGGCGGCGAAGCTGGGCGTGCCGATTCTGGTGAACGTGGCGGGCAAGACGATCGACGAGTATCTGACAGTGGCTTCGGCGCTGGATCGCGTCGAGGAGATCGCGGGATTGGAGATCAACATCTCGTGTCCGAACGTGGCCGCGGGCGGCTTGGAGTTCGGCACGAACTGCACAATGGCGTCCGAACTGATCCGCACCCTGCGCGGCGCGGTCAAACGGGCCAAGCTGATCGTCAAGCTCAGCCCCAACGTGACCGACATCTGCGAAGTCGCCCGCGCCGCGGTCGAAGCGGGGGCTGATGCGCTGAGTCTGATCAACACGCTGCGCGGCATGGCGATCAACGTCGAAGCGAAGCGGCCGGTGCTGCCGCGAGGCTTTGGCGGATTGAGCGGCCCGGCGGTCCATCCGGTGGCGGTGTATTGCGTGTGGCGGGTCTATCGCGAGGTGGCCAAACCAGCCGGCGTGCCGATCATCGGCCTCGGCGGCGTGCAGCTCTGGCAGGATGCGATGGAACTGATGCTGGCCGGTGCGACCGCGGTGGCGATCGGCACGGCGCTGTTTATCGACCCGCAGTGCCCGATCAAGATCCTGGACGGAATGACCGATTACTGCCGGCGGCACGGCGTGCGGCGGATCGCCGACCTGATCGGCACGGTGGCGCCGCCCACCGCGACGTAGCGAGGTGCGGCATGACCGGCAACGACAACCTGACCGGCCGGTTTATCGACGCCCTGACGGCGGGCAAGCTCATTTCAAGAGGCGATCGCGTGCTGGCGGCGGTTTCGGGCGGCGCCGATTCGAACGCCCTGCTGCACCTGCTGGTCGCGGCGCGAAACACGATCGGCTTTGACCTCTTCGTCGGGCACTTGAATCACCAGCTTCGCGGCGAATCGGCCGACATGGACGAGCAGTTCGTCCGCCGGACCGCCCAGGAGCTCTCGCTTCCCTTCCACGCCGAAGCCGTCGACGTGGACGCCGACCGCCGGCAACGGGGCGGATCGCTCGAGGAAGCCGCCAGAAGGGTCCGCTACGAATTCTATGAGCGGGCGGTGCGGCATTTCGGGGCGGGTCGGATCGCCCTGGGTCATCACCGCGGCGACCAGGTCGAGACGGTGCTGTTCAACATCATTCGCGGCACGGGTCTGCACGGGCTTCGCGGCATGCCGCGAGCCCGGCCGCTGCGAGTCGGCGGCAGCGTCATGATCGTCCGGCCGCTGCTGAGTATTACCAAAGATGAACTGGTGGCATACCTTCAGTCGAAGGGTCTCGGCTGGCGGGAGGATCACACCAACGCAGCGATGATCGCGTCGCGGAACGTGCTGCGGCACCGCGTGATTCCCGAGATGGAACAGATTCACAGCGGCTTTGCGCAGCACCTGCTGGCGCTGGCCGATCAGGCGGCAGAGGCTGAGGCGATCGTCGATGACCGTGCCGACCGGCTGCTCGCCGTGGCGCAGCGGGATCAATCCTCCTGGAGCATTGAGGACTGGCGTCTGGACCTCTCGCCGGCGATCGTGGCCGGCGAGGCCATTCGCAAGATGCTGATCGGCGTGGGTGTCGGCGCGGGCCGGATCGCCGCGAATCACATCGCGGACGTTCTGCGACTCGTGCGGAGCAACTCAGGCGCCGTCGATCTGCCCGATGGGATTCGCGCGCGCGTTCTGAACGACCGGCTGTTCGTCGAAAGAAAGCCTGCGCCTCAAGCAAAGGACCTCGACGCTCAGATCGCGTGGGTCGGCGGCGAATGCCGGTTCGGCGACCGGCGGTTTTCGCAGCAGCGTCAGCCGTTCGACCGGCTGTGGTTCGAGCGGTTCTTAGGCGAGAAGACCAGCGGCGAAGAGGCCATCGACGCGGAGAAGGTGGAAGGCAACCTGGTGATCCGTTACGCCCGCGAAGGCGAGCGGTTCCGGCCGTTGGGTTCGCCGGGCGGCAAGAAGATCGGCGACTTTCTCACCGATCGGAAGGTCCCGCCTCAGGATCGGCCAGCCGTGGTGGTCGCCGATGCGCGAGGCGTGGTGTGGCTGGTCGGATTCCGCATCGATCAGCGGGTGCATGTCGGCGAGCGAACCAGAAACGTGATCGTACTGCGTGTCGAGAGCAGGCCGGCAGACAGCGTCTAGTCGGCGGCCTTCTCTTCCATCATCTTAAGCTGCCGACGCGCGGCCAGCTTACCCACCACCGACATCCGCTGAACGATCAGCGTGCCGCGAAGGTGATCGGTCTCGTGCTGGAAGATTCGGGCCGTCAGGTCGGTCGCCTCGATCTCGCGACGGTTGCCGGTCAGGTCGGTGGCCTCGAGGATCACCCGCTGGCGGCGGCGGACCTTGCCGTAGATCTCGGGCAGCGACAGGCAGCCTTCCTCCGCCTCGGCCCAGCCCTCTTCATCGACGATCTCCGGGTTGATCAGGGCGTGGTCGTCGCCCTCTTCGCCGGATGGGTTGTAGGTGAAGATCGCCAAGGCCAGCCCCACCTGATTGCCCGCCAGGCCCACACCGCGAAACTCGTGCATCAGTTGGATCATCTTCTGGGCCAACTGCTCCACCCACGTATCGAGCTTCTCGATCGGCTTAGCCGTCTCGGCCAAGACCGGATCGGGATACTTCACCAGTGTCAGTTGATCGATTTCCTCTGCGGTCAGCATCGCTCCACCTTCGCCGTTTCATGCCTGAGTTTAACTTCAGAATTATACCCTTTTCGGCCGCGGTGCGTCAGGGGAATCTGCTGAGATTGGTCAATTCGACACAAACGGAAGGCACTTGGTCACTTGCGGCCGTACTGGTTGCCCGGCAGGGCTTTGACCAGCCCTTTGAGCTGCAGCATGGTCAGGACGGATGAGACCTCAGCGGCGGGACGCTGGCAGATCTGGCAAATCGTGTCGATGTCGTTGGGGCCGGCGGTCAGGAAGTCCCAGACCTTGCGCTCGGGCTCCGAGAGATGGTCGGCCTGGGCGTCGCGAACGGTGATGCTCTGCGGATCGGCCGGCGCGCCGAGGGCTTGGGCCTGCTTCTTGAGCATGGCGGAGACCGACCCGAACTCATCGAGAATATCGTCGAGGCACATCACCAGCTTGGCTTTGCTCATTTTGATCAACTCATTGCAGCCGACGAACGTCGGTACGTCGATGGGGCCGGGAATTGCGAAGACCTCGCGATTGCAGTCGGCGGCCAGATGCGCGGTGATCAGAGCCCCGCTGGACTTCGGCGCCTCGATGACCAGCGTGCCCATCGACATCGCCGCCACGATGCGGTTGCGGGCGGGAAAGTTGCCGGGATCAGGAATGGCCTCCATCGGCAGTTCGCTGAGGATGGCTCCGTGTCCGTCGGCGATCTCGTCGAACAGGCCCCGGTGCTCGGGCGGATAGACGTTCAGCAGGCCCGCGCCCATCACCGCCACCGTGCGCCCGCCGCCGTGAATAGCGCCGCGATGGGCTTGGGAATCGATGCCTCGGGCCAGACCGGAGACGACGGTGAAACCGGCCTGGGCCAGCAGCGAGCCGAACCGATAGGCCTGCTCCGAGCCGTAGCGCCCGGCCCGCCGTGTGCCAACGATGGCGATGGCGAGCTGGTCCTGTGGGCGAAACTCGCCCTTGACGTACAGGACAGCCGGCGGGGAGGGGCTCTGCCGCAACAGCTCGGGATACTCCGGATCGACCATCGTGATGAGCGTAACCCCATTGGCCTCGGCCAGTTCCAGCTCGCGCTCGGGATTGACCGTGCGCAGCCCTTCGTGGATCTGCTGGGCCGTCGCCAGGCCGATGCCTTCGACCCCCTGCAGTTCCAGAATCGTCGCCCGGGAAATCCGCTCGACGTCGCCGAATACATCCAACAGCCGGCGAAACCGCACCGCCCCCACACCGGACGCCAGATGCACCCGAAGCCAACACGTAAGCTCGTTGCGGTCCATGCTGCTCCAACTAACCTGCCGCGTGATCATTATCCGTCGATGCTTGCGCAGAGCTACAGTCCCAGCTGCACCTCATCTTCCTTCGGTCTTCGCGAGAAGTACTTCGCTAGTTTCCGTCGAAGCTCTTCCCGGACTGCGACGGAGACCTGCAGGAGCTTGGCGGCAATAGGCACATCGTTGGCGCCTATAACCTTATCGCACTCCACTCGGTACGCCCTCCTGAAGTCAATCATGTAGAAACTGCTCCTGATTTTTCCCTTCGGCGTATCCAGTTGATACTCAGGAAGGAGGCCATGCGGTTCGTAGACAAACTGCTCCACAAAAGCATATCCCTTGCCAATCTGGAGTCTCTTCTGTCTCTCCTTCTCAGGGAGCTTGTGCCAGATGTCTTGAGGAACAGCCTGTTCTGGCATCATTTCTCGATTCACCCTTGTTAGGTCCTCCCCTAAATAGCCGTTTTTGAGGAATGTTGGGTTGATATCCGCCAATGGGGACACGGTTAGCATCCGATCGCCGATGGAACAGCAGGGCGTCAACACAACAACGTATTCAGGCCTGACAACGTTGATGTCGTACTTGTAGTGACGCGTATCTCGCCCAAGCGGTGAAGCCATGCTGACGTTGCAGAGTACGAATCCGGTCAGCACGTCACCTAGACGAAAGGCACGGTCGGGATGCTCCTCGTAGAACGATGGCTTCACCGGTCGTAGAACTCCGAGACGTCATGAACTCCCGTCTTCGCGATTCGTCGCTCATCGCTGAGAAAATCTCTCCTAATAGAGATGTGCACCACCCCAAGGAACTCCCCCGCAAGGCTCACTTTCACGCCGACCATGTAGCGGTCGAATGGGACCTCGATAATCTGGGACGGCCTCTGGTAGCTCCCTGTCCCCTCCTCGGGTAGTAGCTGTCTACGCATCGCTATCCTCCTCGGGTCTCTGCCGCATGTGCTTGATGACTGGTTCCTTTATCGTTCTCTCAAATTCGTCCGCAACTAGGCCATGAAGCGTGTCTGTAGTCCTGAGATATTCGGAACTGGGAACGCCCTCTGCATATCCATCAAAATCTAGCGAGTAGGTTATCTTCTCCCCTCTGGTATCCAGGCGTTCTCGGAAAGTAAGGCGGCATTCACTCTCACGCCTGACCCTCGCGACGACTTCGCATTCAAGTACCTCCTCAACTGCAAATCGCTCAACTGGCAGAGCAGAATTGTACCACTCCCTGAAGCTCGACGTGCTCAACTCCGACGGAAGGGGGCATTCATCAATGTACCGCAACCCGATACGCAGAAACTTCGGAACTGCAACTACCTCCAAAAACCTAGCCACTGCAAACTCGATCGCGTCGCGGAACCTCGGGGTGGCGGCGGGATTGTTGTACGT
>Ga0123329_1002538_pt1 | contig 15893 bp, 8 predicted proteins | sample BioC12SIPDNA_FD_89703 | JGI IMG/M metagenome (GOLD analysis project Ga0123329, IMG submission 89703) | Anaerobic biogas reactor microbial communites from Washington, USA - Biogas_R1_B C12 SIP DNA | ecosystem: Engineered > Bioreactor > Anaerobic > Unclassified | place: Washington, USA | collected... | reverse complement strand
CGGTCCAGGGGTTTGTGGACGGACTGCGGGAGCAGCTTGAGTACATTTGGACGCAGCAATGGGACGTGGTGTGGCGGAACTACGTCCATGAGGCCTTCAAGAACAAGACCGGGGAAAGCCAGGACCGCCAGCGAAAGCTGGTGCTGGATTTGGGCGCCCACGAGGAATGGATTGACGTGGGAAAGGTGGTCGAGCTCACGCCGCGATTGGCCAAGGCCTATGCGAAGAAGACAACGAAGACTGCGCAGCGCGATTTGAACGCCCTGGTTAAGATGAATCTCGTGGAGCGCAAGGGAAAGCGTGTTCGCGCGCGGCGTGAAGTCATCCGTCAGTTTCTGCCGCTGCGGAGCCAGAACAAGCCCCCATCAGGAACGAAGGAAGACTGACCCTTTGCTGGGGGCGAGAAATCTCCGCTCAGTGCGCCGCAGCGCCCCCGCTCCTCATCACTGGGTTCTGGGGCTTTTCAAAATGAACTGTGGCCGTTTGCGGGCGTCCGCGTCCCCCGGCGCGCGCGGCGGCGGTCTTCCTCCTCTTCCCATGACTCCCATGCTTCCCATAACTCCCATCCCTTCTCCCCCGTTGATTTTCTGCGCCGTCTTCTTCATCATGTCCCTGCGCCGGGTCTGCCGGCGTGAGAAGGAGACGGCGCATGTGTCTTAAGAGGTTCGTTTTCGCGGCCGCGGCGCTGGGGCTGCTTCTTCTTGGCGGCATCGCTTCGTCGGCGGAGGGGGACCCCGGCCGCGCCCGCGTGCTGGAGGGGATGCAGCGGGTGATGGGTCCGCTGCCGGGCGCGGACTGCATCGTGCCGCCGGACGTGAAGGTGTTGGAGGAGACGGACTTTCCGGCGTACACGCAGCGGCGGATCACCTTCGCTGTGGAGCTATGGGACCGCCTGCCCGCTTGCCTGCTGATTCCCAAGGGTCTGAAGGGCCGCGCGCCGGCGGTGCTTTGCCTCCACCCCACCTCGTCCCTGGGCAAGGACGTGGTCACGGGGCGGGGCGGGGGCACGAACCGCAACTACGCGCAGGAGCTGGCGGAGTGCGGCTTTGTCACCCTGGCGCCGGACTACCCCGGGTTTGGCGACTACGGGGATGCCCGCCGGGAGCTGTACGCCCGGGGCTACAAAAGCGCCAGCATGAAGGGCATCTGGAACCACATGCGCTGTGTGGACCTGCTCCGGTCGCTGCCCGAGGCGGACCCGGAGAGGATCGGCTGCATCGGGCACTCCCTCGGCGGCCACAACACGCTCTTCCTCGCCGTCTTCGACCCGCGCGTCCGGGTGGCCGTCACGAGCTGCGGCTTCACCTCCTTCGCCGACTACTACGGCGGCGACCTCACCGGCTGGACCCATGACGGCTACATGCCCGCCATCGCGTCGGAGTTCGGCAAGGACCCCGCGCGCATGCCCTTCGACTTCCCGGAGCTGCTGGCCGCCCTCGCCCCGCGCCCGCTGTTCATCAACGCCCCCCTGCGCGATGAAAACTTCGACGTGTCGGGCGTGCGCCGCTGCGTCGCGGCGGCGCAAACCGTCTACACCCGGCTCGGCGCGGCGGACGCCCTCCGCGCCGAGTATCCCGACGATGCGCACGACTTCCCCGACGCCGTCCGCGCGCAAGCCTACGCCTTCCTCGGGGAGCACCTGAACCGGCGCTGACCGGGGGCTGAAACGCGCCGCGGGCGCGTGTGCTATGCTCTCCGGAGGACGGGAGCGCCAGGCCCATGACGGCTGAAAACACAGGCGGAAGACGCGCGCGGCGGACGGCCGCGCTCCGTGCGGGACTCCTCGCGGCGGCGGCGCTTGCCGCCGTTGCGGGGGGCGGCCGCGTGTCCGCCGGCCGGGCGCTCGTGGAGACCGCCTCACTGTCCGCGCTGGGGCAGTCGGCGGCGGTCTACCTGCACACGGTGGACCCCGGCGCGGAGGAGGCGCCGTCCGCGCCGCTGCGCCTGCCGGGGGCCGTGTCCACGGCGCCGCCGCGGCTGCTGCCGGGGGCGGGGGTGTGCCTGGCGGGGAGCGGCCCGGACACCGTGCCGCGGCATCCCGAACCCGGATTTCCCGACACGGCGGGCTCGCTGGTGCGCGTGCCGGGGCTGACGCCTGTGGACCTGCTGGCCTTCCGGTCCGAGGCGGGCTGGCGGGAAGTGCCTGCGGCGGCGCACGAGCTGCCGGGCTACGGCCTGCATCTCGCCGTGGTCGCGGGCGTGTTCGGGGAGACGGGGCGCGGGCGCCTGCGCCTGCACACGGTGACGCCGGCGGGCCTCGCCCCGTACATGGAGGAGGAGTGGGCGCTCCCCGGGCGGCCTGCGGGCGTGGTCTTCACGGCGCCCGACCCCGATGTGACAGGCACCCCGATGCCGCTGGTGGCCGCGTTCTGCGCCCCCGCGGACGGCGGGCCGCCCGTGCTGTCGCTGTGCGTTCCCGGGTCGGCGCAGCCGCAGCGGCACCCGCTGCCGGAAGCCCCCGGCTGGGATTCCGCCTGCGGTTTGGCGCGCGCGCTGGCCGTGTCGCCGGGGGGGGGGCTGGTGGCGGCGGTGGTCTCGGGCGCGGCGCTGGACGATCCGTCCGGCGAGCCGTTCAGCCTGGTCTTCTTCTTCGACACTTTCGCGCGCGCCTGGGCGCCCGCGCCCGTGCGCCTGCGGGGCGAGGCGGGGCCGGACGCCCTGCACTTCCTGCGCGGGGACGCCTGCCGCGCGGGCACGACGGTGCCGGGGACGGATTTCGCGTATCTGGCGCGGATGGACGCCGGCGCCGGGGACGAGGGCTGGACCAAGACCGGCGAGGCGGCCCTCACCGGGGCGGCCGAGGGGTTCCTGTTCGCCTCCGTGCCGGACGGCGGGGACACGGCGGCGGTGGCGCTGGGGCGGCGGCTGGAAATCTGGCCGGAGGGGGTCCGGGGCGCGGGGCCGTCGCGCGTCTTCGCCGCGCCGGTGCGCGCCCTCTCATGGGACGGGGACACGCTGCTCGCGGGGGAGGCGTCCCGGGTATACCGGCTGGACCCCGCCACGGCGGAGGGGCCCTCGGTCACCCTGCAATCGGGGCAGGTGACGGCGATTGTGCCGCTGCCGGACACGGGGGAGCCCGGAGACACCCCCGCCGTATCCCCGGCGGCCGCGCCCCACGCCGTGGAGCTGCGCGGGGCGGCGGCGGGCCGCGAACTGCGCGCGCTGAACATCGCGGCGCCCCCGGGGGCCGCGTGGACGGTGGACTACAACGCGGCGGCGATGCCCTGGCTCGTGCTGCATCCCCGCGCGGGCACGGGGCCGGGCACCGTCTACCTGGGGGCGGACCCCGCACGGCTGCCCGCCGGGGCGGCCACGGAGGGCCTCCTCCGGACGCGGGTTGCCGGGGCGGGCGCGGCGGACACGCTGGTGCGCGTGCGGGCGGCGGAGACCCGGGTGGCGCGCATGCTCTGGGTGTGCCCCGGCGGCGGCGCGGCGGACGGCTGGCCCGCCCTGCGGGCGCGGCTCTCCGGCCCCCCCGCGCACCTCTCGCACACGTCCGCGTCCGCGCCGCTTTCGGGCGGCCTCGGGGCATGGCGCGTGGTGGCGGCGAACGCGCGCGCCCTGGCCTCCGGCTACTTCGCGCGGCAGCAGCTCCAGGAGCATGTGTCGGGCGGCGGCGGGCTGCTGGTCATCGGGGGCGAGGCGGACACGGCGCGCGCGCTGGCGCTGTGGCTGGCCCCTTTCGGCATCGCCGTGGGCGCCGAATCCGCCGCCGCCGCGGAGGGCCCGGCCGCCGGCACGCGCGGCGGCCCGCTGCGGTTCTGGCCGGACCTCCCCGCGGGCGGCGCGGTCGGGTTCTCCATGCTCGAACCGGGACCGCGCCCCCCCGGCCGCCCCCTGGCGGACTTCCACCAGATGCGCGGGGCCGAAGGCGGCCCGGCCGTGTTCATGGCGCGCGCCTTCGGCCACGGGCGCGTGGCGGCCCTGTCCTCCCCCGCGCTGCTCGACGCCGCCGAGCGGGGCGACGCGGCGGCCGCGCGCTTTGTGGAGCAGCTGGCGGTGTGGCTGGCGCGCGGGGCCGCGGAGACTGCGGACATGGACGGCGACGGGCTGGCGGACGACTTGGAGGACGTGAACGGGAACGGCGCGCGCGACCCCGGCGAGACCGACTGGCTGCGCGACGACGCCGACGGCGACGGCGTCCCCGACGGCATGGAGGACTGGAACCGCAACGGGGTGGTGGACCCCGGCGAGACGGACCCGCGCAATTCCGACTCCGACGGCGACGGCGTGGGAGACGGGGCGGACCCCGACCCCGCGCCGGTCTACGGCACCCCCTACATCGCCGCGGTGGAGCCCCCCTCCGGCCCGGCCGAGGGCGGGAACATCGTCGCCGTGACGGGTCGCGGGCTGCCCCGCGACGCCGTGCTGTGGTTTGGCGCGCGGCGCGCCGAGTGGAGCCCCGTGCCCGGCGGCGAGGGCGCCCTCGCGCGGGTGCCCGAGAGCGCCGCCGAGGACGGGTCCGTGGACCTCCGGGTCGAGGTGCCCGGCACGGACCTGCGCGGCGTGCTGCCCGGCGGCTACCGCTACACGGAGCGCAGCGCCGTGTCCGGGCGGCTTGCGCCCGAAGCCTTCCCGGAAGACACGCCCGACGGCGCCCGCGAGGGGCGTCTGCGGGTGATGCTCTCCTTCGACGGCCGCGCGCGGGTCAAGGCCGTGCTGGTCGCGCTGCCCGCGCCCGGGGTGCCCGGCTTCACCTGGCTGCCCGGCGGCGCCGGGGACGGCGTCCGCGCCGAGGTGAACGACGAGGGCGCCCTGGTGCTGCTGGCGGCCTTCCCGACGGCCCGCCCCCTCACCCGCGAGGAGACCGCCTTCGCCACCGTCACCTGGCGGCTGGCCCCCGGCGCGAAGGTGTCCGCGGTGGCCCTGCCCGCCTGGGGCGGCGCGGCCACGGCCGACCACGGCGGCCGCCTCGAAGTGCGCGGCGCGGCCGCCCTGCGGGTGACCCCGTAGCGGGGGGAATCCGGGTTGCCGCCCCAGTTTGCGTTCCGCGCCGGAGGTATGCTAAACCCCTCTCCAAGCCCGAGCCAAGGAGTCCCCACATGAACCCCGCGTCCCTTCCCCGGTTCCTTTCCGTCCTTCTCATTCTTGTCCTGGCGGCGGCCGCCGGGCATGCCGGCGCGCCGGTGCGCACGGCGCTGGACGACTATGTGGAGAAGCCGGACGCCTCGTACGGGTGGTCGCTGCACAGCACGGAACCGGTCTACGGGCTGGACGGGTCGGGGCCGCAGATCGGCACGCTGTATGTCCTGAACATGACGTCGCAGACGTGGCGGACCACGGCGGACTTCGCCTCAACGAGCCCGAACAAGGAGCTGTGGCGGCATTTCCTGCACATTGTGGTGCCGTACAACGCGGACCCCAGCACCTGCCTGCTGATCGTCGAGGGCGGCAGCAACAGCAGCACGCCGAATGACGTGAGCGAGTACGGGTTCCTGTCCGCCATCGTGGGGTGCAGCATCGCCTACCTTCAGTTCGTCCCGAACGAGCCGGTGCGCTTTGCCGGGGAGTCCTCCAACCGCACGGAGGACGCGATCATCTCGTACACCATGGACAAGTACCTGGACCTGTACACGGGCACGGGGCCGCACCCGGACCCGGAATGGCCGCTGTTGCTGCCGATGACGAAGGCGGCCGTGAAGGCCATGGACGCCGTGCAGGAGTTCACCGCGCAGAACACCACCCTGGAGGTGGACCGGTTCGTGGTGGCCGGGGCGTCCAAGCGCGGCTGGACCACCTGGCTGACGGCGGCGGCCGACCCCCAGCGGCGGGTCGTGGGCATTGTGCCCATGGTGATAGACGTGCTGAACATGAACAAGCAGATGACCCACCACAAGAACGCCTACAGCGGCTATCCGCTGAACGACGCGGCCCACTACATCCAGGGCGGCTACTCCACGGCGGTGCGCGACTACACGAACATGAACGTCTTCGACCGGCTTGACACGGACGCCGGCCGCGACCTGGCCCGGATTGTGGACCCCTTCACCTACCGCGACCGCCTGACCATGCCCAAACTGATCATCAACAGCACGGGCGACCAGTTCTTCCTCCCCGACGCCGTCAAGTTCTACTTCGACTACCTGCCCGGGGTCAACCGGATTGTCTACATGCCCAACACCGACCACGGCCTCGGCTTCGACTCCTCCAACCTCGACGCGCTCGGCCCCCTGATCGCGTTTGTCAGCGTGCTCCGACCCGGCAGTGAGGGGAGCATCCCCGACTTCTCGTGGTCCTTCGAGGACGACGGCTCCATCCGCGTGGAGGCGCGCACCCTGCCCGGACAGGTCAAGGTGTGGCAGGCCCACAACCCGGACCAGCGCGATTTCCGCCTGCAGACCTTCGGGCCGCAGTGGACCTCCACCGTCCTCACGGACCCCGAGGGCGACGGCGTGTACATCGCCCCGCCGGAAACCCCCGCCACCGGGTGGCGGGGCTTCTTCATCGAGCTGGACTACGACGGCATCAAACTGTGCTCCGGCCTGCGCGTGGTCCCCGACACCTACCCCCGCGGCCAGGAGCCGCCGGACGTGAAGGCCCCCTCCTTCGTGAACCTGGCCGCCGCGCCCGCATTTGCCCAGGCCGGACAGGAGGTCACGCTCTCTTTCTCCGCCTCGGAGCCCCTGGCGGACCTCCCGGTCGTCACGGTCAACGGGCGGCCCGCCGCCTTCCTGTCCCAGGACGGCCAGGCCTACGCCTTCACCTTCACGGTCGCTCCGGAGGACCCCGAGGGGCTGGCGGAAATCGTCATCGAGGGGACCGACCTGTCGGAGAACTCCGGGGGCACCGCCTTCGACGGGCCCCCGACGGTAATCAGCAGCGACCCCTACGACATCCTCGGCGGCATCCTCATCAACAACAACCGGTCGGCGACCAACAACCGCGCGGTTGCCCTTGCCCTGTGGGCGTCGGCCACCGGCGGCCCCGGCGTGTCGCGCATGCGGTTCAGCAACGACGGCGCGGTCTGGTCCGCCTGGGAGCGCCTGGCGGACTCCCGGGCATACACCCTGCCGGAGGGGCCCGACGGCCACCGCACCGTCCGCGTGCAGTACCTCGACCGGGCCAACGCGCGGTCGCCGGTGTTCAAGGACTATATCCGCCTCGACACGACGCCCCCCTCGGGGACGATCGTGATCAACGGCAACGGCTTCGCCACCCGCTCGCCCGAGGTCACGCTCGGGCTTGCCTGGCAGGACGGGGCCGGCGCGGGCGTGACGCGCATGCGCTTCAGCAACAACGGGTCCACCTGGAGCCCCTGGGAACCCCCGGCGGCGGTCAGGGCCTGGACCCTCGGCGGCACCGCGCCGGGCTACTACACCGTCCGCGTCCAGTACCGCGACGGCGCCGACAACGTCTCGGAGCGCTTCAGCGACTACATCCGCCTCGACCCGTGACAGGGGCCGGTCGGACGGGTCTGACCAGTCGGACAGGTCGGACGGGTCTGACCAGTCGGACGGGACGTTCCCGGGCGCGCGGACCCCTGGGATCGCCGGGCTTCCCCCCGGCCCCTTCCCGGATGCGCGTCGTGCGGGAACCTTGGAATTGCAGGGCAAAAAGGAGTGACGCCATGCGCGCTTTTCTGATTTCGGCCTTTGTTGTGTGCCTTTCCCTTTCGGCCGCGGCCGCGGTTGACCGGCCCGCCGATCCCGTGGTGCTCACGGGCGCGGACGTTCCCTCCCTCCTGGGCATCGCGCCCGGCAGTCTGGTCGCCTTCGCGTTTGACGGGGCGTGGACGCAGATTCCCGTGCAGGTGGACGAGCGGGCGGTCATCAACTTCACGCAGGTGTACAACGGCAGCACCACCTACGGCAGCTTTTCCCGCCTGGACTACACGGACGCGGGCACCTTCACGGGGCCGGACCCGGACACAACGCTGGACGCGGACGATGAGATCGTGTTCATGGTGAAGGACGCCGGGGAGGCCTGCCCCGCGTATGCGGCGGCGCCTGCGGGCGTCGCGGGGGACACGGCGGTTCAGGTCACCCTTACGGATCCGGTGGACGGCGCGGCGGGGGTTGTCTACCTGTTCGCCTCGGACGGCGGGCTGGACCCCGGCGCGGGGAAGAGCTACGTGGACTACGCGTTCAGCCTGAACGCGGGCGAGTACAAGGCCAACTACAAGATCAGCGCTGGCCCCAACCCGGAGGACAGCCTCATCACCACGGACTTCTACGAGCGGCATTTCTCGGACCGGTGGAAGCTGGACGGGCTGCGCGTGTTCGCCGGGGACGCGACGGGTGTGGACATCCTGGACCGGCACAAGAACCTCTTCGCCCCGGGCATCTGCGAACGCAGCGAGGACACCTTCTCCGCCGCCGAGGGCGCCTTCATCATCAACAAGAGCGGCCCGGTGCGCGCGCTGCGCGGCTATGTGGGCGCCAACAGCGGCCCGCGCACCCAGCGGACGCACGCCTTCTACGAGCGGCGCGAGGACGTCATCACCCATCTGCGCGTCCACTCGATCCCGGCGATCATGGACCTCCTCGACTACAGCCCCGAGGCCTCCGGCATGGAGTACCTCAACAACAACATGGACGCGCCTGTCGTCATGGACGGCGTGGTGGACACGGTTCCCGAGGGGCAGATCGCCTGGGAGCTGGCGCGGGGCCCGCAGGGCACGCTCCTCATGCTGCACACCCTGATCACCGACATCGTCGGGATGACGGTCTCGTCCTACTATCTGGACGAGGCCAACGCGGGCACGACCCAGTGCACCGGCGACGCCCACGCCTACGGCCAGAGCGGGCATTTCGTCATCGGCGTGCCGGGAAGCGGGCTGCCGTCCATCCCCAACACGGACCCGAAAACCAGCCCGTTCAAGCTGTTCGGTCTGGGGCGGACCATTTACTACATGCCCCCCGGCATGACGGACGCGGAGGGGCTGCGACTGCTGGTAAACCAGGCAGAGCCCCTGCAGGTTGCCGCGCAGCCCCGCGCGTTTGACACCAGCGCCACCGTGCCCGACCTGTCCGGCATGACGCTGGCGGAGGCCGAGGGTGCCCTGGCCGTGGCTGGGCTCGCCGTCGGCGCCGTCACCGAGGCCTTCAGCGCGACCGCCGCGCCGGGCACAGTGCTTGGCCAGTCCCCGGCGGCGGGGGCCTCCGCGGCCCCCGGGTCCGCCGTGGACCTCACAGTGGCCTACGGCATCACGGGCGGCATCCTCATCAACAACAACCGGTCGGCGACCAACAGCCGCGAAGTCACGCTGTCCCTGTGGGGATCCGCCACCGGCGGCCCCGGCCTGTCGCGGATGCGCTTCAGCAACGACGGGGCCACCTGGTCCCCCTGGGAGCGCCTCGTGGACATCCGGGCGTACACGCTGCCCGAGGGGCCCGACGGCCACCGTACCGTCCGCGTGCAGTACCTCGACCGGGACAACGCGCGGTCGCCGGTGTTCAGGGACTACATCCGCCTCGACACAGCGCCCCCCTCGGGGACCATTGTCATCAACAACGGCCAGTCCGCCACCCGCTCCCCCGAGGTCACCCTTGGTCTGGCCTGGCAGGACGGGGCCGGCGCGGGCGTGACGCGCATGCGCTTCAGCAACAACGGGTCCACCTGGAGCCGCTGGGAGCCCCCTGCGGCGGTCAAGGCCTGGACCCTCGGCGGCACCGCGCCGGGCCACTACACCGTCCGCGTCCAGTACCGCGACGGCGCCGACAACGTCTCGGAGCGCTTCAGCGACTACATCCGCCTCGACCCCTGACAGGGGACCGGTCGGACCGGTCTGACCAGTCAGACGGGTCGGATGGGTTGGACCAGTCAGCCGGGATGTTCCCCGGGCGCGCGGCCCCCTGGGATCGCCGGGCTTCCCCCCGGCCTCTTCCCGGATGCGCGGCGTGCGGGCGCGTTGATCTTGGAACAGCGGGGTGTCCTCCGGCATAATCTCTTGACGGCGGGTGTTCCGCCGGGGTGTCCCGGAAGCCTCCGGGACGGAAAGGCGTGACGGGTGTTCCCTCCCCTGGAAAAATGCCGCGGCGGCGCGGCGTTCCTTGCGGCGCTGTGCGCGGCGGGGGCGGCGTGTCTGGCGGGGTGCGGCAGCGGCGGCCCGGAGACCATTGACCGCGTGGAGCGGGTGCCCGCGGAGGAGCGGATTGCGCCGCCGGTCCTGAAGACTGCGGAGCGGATGGGCCTTGCAGCGCCGGCATCCGGGGGGGCGGCCGCGCCGGCGGGGGCCGGGACGCCGGCGGATCAGATTGCCGCAGGCATGGGGGGCGCGGAAGACCGGGGTTTCACTTGGGAACTGCCGGAGGGGTGGTCGCAGGGGCCGGACAGCCCGATGCGTCTGGCGACCTTCCTTATCGAGAGCGATCCCCTGGCGGAGTGCGTTTTGTCCACCCTTCATGGCGACGCCGGCGGGGTGGAGGCGAACTTGGACCGGTGGCGGTCCCAGATGGGCCAGCCGCCGCTGACAGCGGAGGAGATCGCGGCGCTGCCGCGCTGGCCGGTGCTGGGGGCGGACGCGGCGGTGGTGGAGGCGGCGGGGCCGTACACCTCCATGGGCGGGGGAACGATTGACGACGCCCTGCTGCTGGGGGTGGTCTGCCCGATGGAGGGTCGCACCTTCTTCGTGAAGATGACAGGAACCCGCGCGGCGCTGGAGGCGGAGCGGGAGCGGTTCAAGGCGTTCTGCCTGTCCCTGCGGCCCACCGGGGGGCTGGCCCCATGACCCTGCTGAAAAAGGGATTCCGGTTCCTCGCGTCGTATGAGCTGTCCATCGTGCTGCTGGCGCTGCTGCTCGTGGTGGTGTTTCTGGGCACGGTGGAGCAGGCCCGCATCGGGCTCTACGCCGCGCAGGAAAACTACTTCTACTCCCTGGTCGCGTGGTTCCCCCAGGGCGCGCCCGTGGCCGCGCCGCTGCCGGGGGGCTATCTGCTCTCCGTGCTGCTCTGCGTCAACCTCCTGTGCGGCGGCGTGCTCGCCGCGCCGAAAAGGTGGCGGCGTCCGGGGCTGCTCATCGGCCACGCGGGCGTGCTGATGCTCATGGGCGCGGGCTTCGTGTCCTTCCACCTGGCCGACGAGGGGCACGTGACGCTGTTCGAGGGGCAGTCGTCGGACCGCATGGTGTCGTACCACGAGTGGCAGTTGCAGGTGACGGAGCTGGGGCCGGAGGGGCGGCGCTTCATCCTCCCCCAGGACCGCGTCGAGGAGACGCCGCCCTACCAGTGGAAGGATTTCACGCACCCGGACCTGCCGTTCACCCTGCGGACCGGGCTTTTCCTGCCCAATGCGCGGCCCGTGATGGACGCCGATGCCCCGGCGGACGGGGTGGCGCTGGCGCCGGAGCGCGAGGCGGCGAGCCGGGAAAGCAACCTGCCGGGGATCACCCTGCGGCTGGAGGGGCCCGGCGCGTCGGTGGTGGACGGGATTGTGTGGGCGGGCGAGCAGGCCCCGTGGGTGGCGGAGGTGGGGGGGAGGAAGTACATGTTCCAACTGGCGCGGCGGTCGTGGCCCCTGCCGTTCGTCCTGCGACTGGAAAAATTCACGCATGAGCGGCACCCGGGCACGAGCATTCCGGCGACCTTCTCCAGCGCCCTGACGGTGCGCGAGGCGGGCGCGGAGCGCCAGGTGGACATCCGCATGAACGCGCCGTTCCGACACCGCCCCCACACCTTCTTTCAGGCGTCGTGGGGGCCGCAGGACGCGCGGGAGGGCGAGCCCCTCTACTCCGTGCTGGCCGTCACGCGGAACCCGGCGTCCGACTGGCCCATGCACGCCTCGCTGGTGATTTCGGCGGGGCTGCTGCTGCAGTTCGTGCAGGCGCTGCTGGCCCACCTGCGCGCCGAGGCGAAACGGAGGGCGGCGCCATGAAAACCCGCGCGCGCGCCCTGCTCATTCTGCTGGCTGCCGCCGTCGCCGCGCCCGCGCTTGCGGAAACCCCGCGCTGGCCGGAGGAGACCGTGCGGCTGTTCGCCACCCTGCCGGTGCAGGAGGGCGGGCGCGTGAAGCCGCTGGACACATTGGCGCGGTTCACACTCCTGCGGCTCAACGGCATGCGCGTGCTGAAGGCGGAGACGCCGGAGGGTCGCCTGCGCCTCAGCGCGACGGAGTGGCTGCTGGACGTCTTCTTCCGCCCCGAACTGGCGGAGACCTACCGGTGCTTCTCCGTGGAGACGGGCGAGGTGGTGGCGGCGCTGGGCGGCGCGGCGCACACGAAAAAGCGCGACCGCTACTCCTACGCGGAGCTCGCGCCGCACCGGGACAAGCTGATGGAGCTGGCGCGGAAGTACGCGGACACGCCCGCCGAAAAGCGCGGATGGATGGAGAGCCAGATCGTCTCCCTCGGCGAGGCGGTGGTCCTGTTCGAGAATCTCGCGGGGGCCTTTGACGCGCTCCGCCGCCCGCACCGGTTTCCAGCGGACTCCGTTTTCGCCGACGCGTTTCCCGGGGAGGAGGGCGTGCCGCTGAGCGGGATGCTGAAGCGGATGCCCGGCGTGCTCGGGGAAATGCAGGCGCGCCGCGCCGACATGTCCGAGGAGGAGGCGCGGAAAACGGCCCAAGAAGCGGAGTCTTTCTTCACCGCCCTGGAGACGGACCTCGCCGGCGCGTGGAACCTGGCGATCTTCCCCCCGGAGAGTCCGGAGGCGTCCGCGTGGCGCAGTCTGGCCGAGGTGGCCGCGGCGGCCTTCCAGCCGGACGGCCCGCCGTATGCGGAGGACCCGCTGCTGCCGCTGCTCGAGAAACTCGCGGCGGCGCCCCCGGCGTCGGCGGAATTCGCGGAGGCGGCGCGGGCCTTCCAGACGGCATCGGTGGCGCGGGCCGCCGCGCGCGGCGAATACCGCCGGGTGCCGCTGGAGCACTTCTTCTACCGGACGCAGTTCCTCTTCTACAGCCAGTGGCTTTTCGTGCTGGCGTTTCTGGCGTGGGCGCTGACCTGGGCCGCGCCGGGCAGCGTTTGGATGCGGCGCGGCGCGCTGCTCTCGCTGCTGCCGCCGCTGGCGCTGCTGGCCGCGGGCATCACGCTGCGCTGCGTCATCCGGGGCCGGCCCCCCGTGACCACGCTCTACGAGACCGTGCTTTTCACCGCCTTCGTGGCCGTGGGCACCGCCCTCGTGGTGGAGCTGGTGAACCGGCAGCGCATCGCGGGGACCCTCGGCGCGCTCGCGGGGGCGGCGGGGCTCTTCTTCGCCTACCGCTACGAGGCGCGCGAGGCCGTGGACACCATGCCCGCCGTGGTGGCCGTGCTCGACACAAACTTCTGGCTGGCGACGCATGTCACGACCATCGTCGCGGGATACGGCGCGGGGCTCTTCGCGGCCCTGCTGGCCCATGTGTGGATCCTGGGGAGGCTTTTGCGCCTGCGGCGCGACGACGCCGCCTTCTACACCGCCGTCTCGCGCGCGGTCTACGGCGTCCTGTGCTTCTGCCTGCTCTTCTCCGTCATCGGCACCGTGCTCGGCGGCGTGTGGGCCGCCCAGAGCTGGGGCCGGTTCTGGGGCTGGGACCCCAAGGAGAACGGCGCGCTCATGATCGTGCTGTGGGGGCTGGTGCTGCTGCACGCCCGCAAGGGCGGCCATCTGCGCGACTGCGGCATGGCCGCGGGCGCCGTGCTCATGGGAATGATCGTCGTGTTCTCCTGGTGGGGGGTGAACGCCCTCGGGGTGGGCCTCCACAGCTACGGGTTCACCCAGGGCATCTGGCGCAACCTGTTTCTCTTCTGGGGCGGCCAGGGGATCGTGACGCTGGCCGCCTTTGCCCCGTGGACGGCGGGTCCGGGGCCGAAACAGTCCTGACCCGCGGCCGGCCCTTCCGTACCGCCGCCGTCCCGGCGGCCTTGTCTTGGGGTCTCACGCGAGACTGGCGGCCGGGTTGAAGGAACCGGCGCGTCTGCGATACCCTGCGGCAGGCGTGCCCGTCATGGGGACTGGCGCGCGTGGGAGGACCTTCCGATGAAGCACGATGCGCCCGTGATGCTGATGGTCACCAAACACGCCCTGAACGTTTTCGGGGTTCTTACGGTGCTGACGGGGGTGATTGCCGTGGCGACCGGCCCGTCATTGCACACGCTTCTGCCGCTCCTCGCCGGCCTGTGGATGCTCTTTGCCGGGGCGCTGCTTCATCTGGCCACGGCGCTGACCCAGGCGGCCGAGGAATACCTGCGGTGCAAGACCGCCGCGCTGCAGCGGGACGCCGCCAACGACTGAGGCCCTCCGCCGCGTTGCATTCGCGGGGTGGACGCGTATACCTTTTCCGGCATGGGCATCGGTCTTCGCATACGGCTGGCGGTGGTCTGCGCGGCGGCGGTTTCCGCGGCGTCGGCGCAGGAGGCGCGCCCGCTGCTGGCGGGGGCGCTGGCCGGGCCGCTGGCGGGGGCGGACGGGGTGGTCTTCGTGACGCGGCTCCCCTATGACGACCCGCACTGGTACGCGAACATCGGCTACTACTGCGATGACGAGAACCTGAAGGCCTACGCGGGCAACGGGAAACCCGACTGCGGAAAACTCTGCAAGCTTGACCTCCGCACAGGCGCGGTCTCGGTGCTGCTGGACGCGCAGGGGGGCTCGGTGCGCGACCCGCAGGTGCATTACGACGGCGGCAGAATCCTCTTTTCCCTGCGCGGGGCGGGGACGGACCAGTATCACCTCGCGGAGATCAACACAGACGGGTCGGGGCTGCGCATGCTGACCTCCGGTCCCTTCAACGACATTGAGCCGGCCTATCTGCCCGACGGGGACATCGTCTTCGTGTCCACCCGCTGCAACCGGTGGGTGAACTGCTGGAAGACGCAGGTGGGGACGCTTCACCGCTGCGGGCCGGACGGGGCGGGCATCCATCCGGTCTCGGGCAACACGGAGCACGACAACACGCCGTGGGTGATGCCGGACGGCGCGGTGCTCTACACGCGCTGGGAGTATGTGGACCGCAGCCAGGTGGATTTCCACCACCTCTGGACCATGAACCCCGACGGGAGCAGCCAGCGGGTGTTCTATGGAAACATGCGCCCCGGCATCGTCATGATTGACGCCAAGCCGATCCCCGGCACGCGCCGGGTGCTGGCCACCTTCAGCCCCGGACACGGCATCAGCGACCACCGGGGCCCGGTGGCGGTGGTGGACCCCGGGCGCGGCCCGGACGACCCGGACGCCGCCAGGATCATTCTCAACGAAAACGTCCAGGATCCCTACCCGCTGTCGGAGGACTGCTTCCTCGCCGCGCGGGACCGGCAGATCATTCTCTTCGACGCGGCGGGCACCGTGGAGGTGATCCACGAGCACGCGGGGGACGGCGCGATCCACGAGCCGCGCCCCATTCTCCCCCGGCCGCGCGAGCGCGTGTTTCCGCCGGTGAACGCGGCGGACCGGCCCACCGGGGAGCTGCTGCTTGCGGATGTCTACGCGGGCCGCAACATGGCCGGGGTCGCGCGGGGGGACATCAAGGCGTTGCTGGTTCTCGAGCTGCTGCCCAAGCCCGTGAACTTCAGCGGGGGGCCCGACCTCCTGACCTGGCTCGGCACCTTCACGCTTGAGCGCGTCGTGGGCACGGTGCCCGTGGAGGAGGACGGCTCGGCGTATTTCGAGCTGCCCGCGAACCGCTCCTTCTTCTTTGCGGCCCTCGACAAGGACGGCCTCTCCGTCAAGCGCATGCAGAGCTTCGTCAGCGTGGCCCCCGGCGAGCGCCTCGGCTGCGTGGGGTGCCACGAGAGCCGCCTCCAGACCCCCGCCGCCGCCGGGCGCGCCTTTCCCCTCGCCGCGCGCCGCGCGCCGAGCGTGCCCGCGCCCTTTGAGGGGTTTCCCGACGTGGTGGATTTCCCGCGCGACATCCAGCCCGTTCTCGACCGCCGCTGCGTGGAGTGCCACAACTTCACGCGGCGCGAGGGCGGCGTGTGCCTCTCGGGCGACCTGGGGCCGATGTATTCCCACAGTTACTACACGCTTTTCGCGCGCCGCCAGGTG
>Ga0123329_1002526_pt1 | contig 15945 bp, 22 predicted proteins | sample BioC12SIPDNA_FD_89703 | JGI IMG/M metagenome (GOLD analysis project Ga0123329, IMG submission 89703) | Anaerobic biogas reactor microbial communites from Washington, USA - Biogas_R1_B C12 SIP DNA | ecosystem: Engineered > Bioreactor > Anaerobic > Unclassified | place: Washington, USA | collected... | reverse complement strand
CTACTCGATGATGCGGGCCCTCGACCGTATCGCCGGCATGATGGGCCAGACGTGGGAGACCATGCCCTGGGCCGAGCTGAGATATGAGCACGTCCAGGCGATCCGGACCAAGATGGCCGAAAGCTACAAGCCGGGTACCGTCAACACCGCCCTCTGTGGCTTGCGGCGCGTGGCCCAAGAGGCGTGGCGCCTGGGGCAGATCGACGCCGAGACCTATGCCAGGATCAAGGACGTGCCGGCCGTCACTGGCTCGACGCTCCCCGCGGGGCGCGCCGTGGGATCGGGCGAGATGGGCGCGATTCTCGACGTGTGCGCGCGGGATCCATCGCCCGCCGGCGTGCGCGATGGGGCGATCATCGCCCTGGGGTACGGTGCAGGCCTCCGAAGGGCGGAGCTGGCCGGCCTTACCCTGGCCAGCATCCAAGACGACGATGGGGACACCATCACGCTCAAGCTCGTGGGCAAGCGCCACAAGGAGCGTATTGTTTACCTCGACAACGGCGGGGCGCAAGCCTTGCGCGACTGGTTGACGGTGCGCGGGCGCGAGGATGGGCCGCTCTTTTACCGCGGCCTCAAGGGTGGGCGCATGATACCCGGCGCCGGCATGACGCCCCAGGCGATTCGTGACGTGATCGTGCGGCGCGCACAACAGGCCAAGGTAGACAACGTGACGCCCCACGACTTGCGGCGCTCTTTCGTCTCCGACTTGCTCGAGGCCGGCGCCGACATCGCCACGGTGGCCAAGATGGCGGGGCACTCCAACGTCCAGACCACGGCGCGCTATGACCGGCGCCCCGAGGCGGCCAAGAAGCGCGCGGCGCGCATGATCCACGTCCCCTACAGTCGGCGGACGCTGCCCAAGCTGGACTGACCCGGCTGGCGGTGCTACCATCGCCCCGGCGACATGGCGACACATCGACAAGGAGACATGGCGACATGAAGACCATCGCCTTGGCCAACCACAAGGGGGGCGTGGGCAAGACGGCTACAGCTCACGCCCTCGGCACGGTCCTGGCCGCTGAGGGGCGGCGCGTCCTCTTGGTGGATATCGACCCTCAGGCATCGCTCACCGGCGCCTGCGGCCTGGGGGATACGGCCGGGTGCTCCATGGCCGAGGTGTTGGGGGACACCGACGCCGGCACGCTCGAGCTGCGCCAGATCGCGCGCGAGCTCGCCCCAGGCCTCTCGCTGGCGCCCTCGGATATCGCCCTTGCCTCGACTGAGCTGGCCTTGGTGGTGCGCCTCGGGCGCGAGATGGTGCTGAGGCAAGCCCTCGACCAGGTGGCCGCCGACTTTGACGTGGCGCTGATCGACTGCCCGCCGAGCCTGTCTCTCCTCACGGTGAACGCCCTGACGGCCGCCGATGGGGTGGTGGTGCCCACCCAGCCCCAGGCCGCGGACCTGCGAGGCCTGCGCCTGTTCCTGGCCACCCTCGACAAGGTACGCGCGGCGCTCAACCCGCGGCTCGCCCTCCTGGGCGTGTTGGTGACGTTCTATGACGGCCGCCTGCTACACCACCAAGAGGCCTGCAGCGTCATGGCCGGGGCGGGGCTGCCCCTCTTTGACACGAGGATCGGGCGTAGCGTGCGCGTGGCCGAGGCGGTGGGGATGGGGCAGTCGATCCTGACCTATGAGCCGGACAACGCGCGCGCCGGCGAGTACCGCGACTTTGCCCAGGAGGTGACCGGATGGCTAAACGGCGCATGACTGTCGACCCCGACATGTTCAAGCCCACCATGCCCCAGGGCGGCACGTCGCCGGAGCGCCAAGGCGATATGTCGACAGATCGACAGGGCGACATGGAGACAAGGCGCCAGAGCGACACGGCGCCACAGGCACAAGTCGACGTCTACCAGGTGGCCCCAGTCAAGATGGCGTTTTACCTCTCGCCCGAGGTGGCCGACGCCCTCGAGCGGCGCTACTCCCAAGATCGGCGGCAGGCCTCCAAGGATGCTGGCATTGATCGGCGCAAGGTGAGCCGGTCCGCCATTGTCGAGGCGGCGCTGAGGGCCTACCTCGAGGGGCGCGAGTAGCCCCTTGCATTGCCATATCTTTTACGATATAATGAGGGCCGATGAGCGACCAAACACCGTGGTCCATCGAATTCTACACCACCGCTCGCGGCGAGCGCCCGGTGGCCGCTTACATTGCCGACCTACCGGAAACTGAACAGGCTAGGGTTACCCAGGATATCGACCTGCTGGCAGAGTTTGGCGTCGCCCTGGGGCGGCCGTACGCGCGACACATCGAGGGCGATCTGTGGGAGTTGCGCCCAGGGCCGCACCGCGTCTTTTACTGCATCGTCACCGGGCGCCGGTGCATCCTGCTATGCTGCTACCGCAAGCGGAGCCAGAAAGCGCCCAAGCGGGAGATCGCCCGGGCGTTGCGCTACATGACGGATTGGTGGGAGAGGGAAGGATAGAGCTATGGCCAGAAACAGCACCCCATGGGCAGAGATACGGGCCGAACTGCTGGCCAACCCCAAGGTCAAGGAGGCCTACGACGCCCTCGAGCCGGCCTATCAGCTCGCGCGCCTGCGGATCGCCAAAGGCCTCACCCAGGAGGAATTGGCGGAGAGGTCGGGGCTGAAGCAGCCGAACATTGCCCGCATGGAGACGGGCAAGGCGGCCCCCACCCTCGACACGCTGCGCCGGGTGGCCGCGGCGATGGGTTACCGCCTCGACGTGCGCTTTGTGCCGGCGGAAGAGGAAGCGCCCGAGCCGTGCGCCGAGTTGGTGGGAGCGGAGTAACACGGCGCCCGCACCGAGTCTAGAGCGTGTCCACCTGAGCCCCGGTCATACGGCCGGGGCTTTCCCATGCCCACGACTGCCGCCGACAAGCACCATTGTCATAAGCCATGCTGGACAAATGAAACGGCTATAGCGGAATAACGGAGCTTGATCTTCTTCCGGTCAATACCTATACTAGGGGGCAGACAAGGGGTCGGCAATCCGGCCCCAGAATAGGCAACACCCCGCGGGTGGCTCCGCGGGGCGTCGGCCGTGGGATCGTTGTGAGTGACTATCTCAACGCCCATGGTACTTGTGATGCAAACTCTTGTCAAGCGCGACGTTGACAAGAGTGAACGCGCATACCGACGCCCTGTGCCACCCCGTCGAGGGAATGGCCGGGGCGTTTTGCGTGTCGGCGTGGGAAGCCACTTCGCATAGGCTCAAGCGCCCTATTGGCTAGGCCTCGGGATAGCGTCCGGGGACGGGGGGATTGATTATGCGAAGAGCGGTGGCAGGCAGACACACTAAAAACATGGCATCAGCCACAATGGTCTTGCCAGACTCGCACAAATGTGCTACAATAGCGGCGACAACGGGAACGGCTTCCACCCCAGTCCCACTGGCCGTTACCCCACATAACCGTTTTATTTACCCAAGGCTTTTTCATCGTCCACCAGTAGCCCGCTCGGCATCCATGCTTGCCAGGCGTTCTTTGCGTCTGGCTATTGGGGCTCGCGTCGGTGTGGAAGGCCATTGGGAGTAGACCCACACTGGCGAAGGCCATTTGTGGGTCTTTTTGTTTTCTATCCTACCTGAAGGGGGGCTGACGTGGAAGAGCGTTTGAATCGTTCGGATGTGCTCCGATTCCGGGTGAATCCGGTTGAGCGCGCTGCTGCCGAGGCCTTGTCCGAGCGCGCCGCCCGCAAGCCCAGCGAGTTCCTGCGCGAGCTGCTTAGACGCGAGGCAGCGGCCCATGGCCTTTTGGGCGCGCCGGCGAGCATGACCGCAGACGACAGCAGCAGGGCCACGACCAAACTCTAACATGGAGGTTACCAGTGGATAGGCAAAGAAAAGCCGCCGAGGGGCAACTCGGCGGCGGGCGGGAATGTGGCGCGGGCAGCGCCTATTTGCGTCCCCAGAGTACCATACTCTGCGGCGGCGGTCAAGGGGGGCAAAGGTGACTGCTTATAGTGACGACGTACAGACGGCCCTCAATGCCATTCGCCGGCTGTTTTTCTATCGCTCTGACGTGTACGCCGAGGCCTGGGGCCCTAACAAGGCGGGGCAGTATGGTTACTCGCCGGCCTGCGCGCACCGACATGGCCAGGTGTGCAAGGAGCGCAAGGCCACCCTCGGCGGTTACCGCTGCAAGACGTGCCCGAGCTTTGCGCCCCCGGCCCTATCAGACGATGTTCTCTATCGGCATGGCCGGGGCCAGGTCACTCTCGGCGCCTATCAGCTCCGCCCTGATGGTACGGCGGGGTGGCTGTGCATCGACGTCGACGCCGATGAGGACTCGGAGCACGCGCGAGACAACGCCCGGCGCCTGACGACGCTACTCCGTGATCGCTTTCGTCAAGTGGGGCTGCCCATCGCCGTAGAATTCACCGGCAATCGCGGCTACCACCTCTGGGCCTTCTGTCCGGACGGCGCCCCCGCGGGCGATCTGCGGCGCCTGGGGCAATGGGCGGTCGATGCGATCCTCGAGGAAGAGGGCGAGCTCGCCGGCATCCACGCCGAGGTGTTCCCCAAGCAGAACGCGCTCACCGAGCAGGATCCTCTCGGCAACCTGGTCAAGGTGCCCTTGAGCCGACACAAAAAGACCGGAAGGCGCTGCTTCTTTGTCGATGATGACCTGGAGCCCTTGCCGGCAAGCGAACAGGCTGGCGCCCTCCTCTCCATCGAGACAGTGACGGCCGCCGATATTGCCGCCATCCTCGGTGAGTGGGTGCCCGCCGAGTCCCCCAGGGCGAAGGGCAGCGCGGGCCGGCCGGCAGGCGCCCGTTGGACAACCGATGTGGCTCGCGCGGCCTCGGCGCTTGAGCGCCTGGCCTCGTGGCGGTGCGACGACTATGACGCGTGGCTACAGGTGGGTATGACCCTGCGCGGCCTCGGCGACGTGGGCCTGAGCCTTTGGGACCAGTGGTCACGGCAGAGCGCCAAGTATCAGGAGGACGCCTGTGCCTCCAAGTGGGGGGGCTTGACGCCGGACGATGGGTTGACCTTGGGCAGCTTGATCCATTGGGGGCGGGAAGACGCCGGCGACGCCTCCCACGCGGTCGACCTGCAGGCCGAGCCCCAGGGGGGCGGCGAGCCGGAGTACCTGGCCGATGCACCATGGCCCGAGCATACGGACGGCGCTGCGCCTCAGGGCGTAGGAGGCACACAGACTCCCACAGCGGTGGACCTACCCGATATCCTTACCGGCGCCGGGCGCTTGCCCGAGCTGGCCACAGAAGGGGAGGCCGCACTAATCCAGGCCGGCGCGCCCATCTACGCCCGCGGCGACCTGTTGCAGCGCCCGGTTATCTGTCCGGTGGATGCAGCCGACGGCCGCACAACGGAATCGGTGCGCCTGGCCGACGTTACCCCGACTGTGATGCTAGATCATCTGGCGCGTGCCGCCCGGTGGTGGCGGTGGGATGTTCGCTCCAGCCAGTGGAAGCCCGCCGATCCCTCGGAGATGGTGGCGAAAGTGATTCTCAGCCGGGCCGGCGAGTGGCAGCTGCCCCGTATCGCCGGCGTGATCACTACTCCCGTCCTGCGCCCCGATGGCTCTATCCTGGCCGAGGCGGGGCTGGATCCCACCACCCGCCTCCTGCTTGTCTCACCGCCGACGATGCCAGCGATACCAGAGCGCCCCACCCGCCAAGATGCCAAAGACGCGCTGGCCATCCTCGAGGGCCTACTGGCCGAGTTTCCTTTTGCGGACGGCCCGAGCCGATCGGTGGCACTTTCGGCGCTTATCACGCCGGTGGTGCGCTCAGCACTGGGTGCGGCGCCCCTCCATGCGTGCGTTTCTCCCGAGGCAGGCAGCGGGAAAAGTTATCTCTTTGACCTGGCCTCGGCAATTGCTACCGGGCGGTGGTGTCCGGTGATCGCCGCGGGCGGGTGTGACGAGGCAGAGCTTGAGAAGCGGCTCGGCGCCGCTGCCCTGGCCGGTGCGCCGGTTCTATCGCTGGACAACGTGAATCATGTGCTTCGGAGCGACCTGCTGTGTCAGCTGATCGAGCGCCCCCTCGTGGAGGTGCGCGTGCTGGGCGCGTCGCGCAACGTCACCATCGAGAACCGCGCGACGCTGTTTGCGACCGGGAATAATCTCGCCGTGAGTGGTGACTTGGTGCGCCGCACCGTTCGCTGCCTCCTGGACGCCAAAACCGAGCGCCCCGAACAGCGCGAGTTTGCCAACGACCCCTACCAGAGCATCATCGCCGACCGCGGCCGCTACGTCGCCGCGGCCTTGACCATCTCCCGCGCCTATATCGTCGCGGGCCTCCCTGGCAAACTGCGCCCGCTGGCATCGTTTGCCCGGTGGTCGGACTTTGTGCGTTCAGCGCTCGTGTGGTTGGGCTGCGCGGATCCCCTCCTCACTATGGAAGAGATTCGCAACGACGATCCTCACCGCGCCGAAACCCGCGCCGTGGTTGACGCTTGGGCCGCGGCCGCGCCAGATGAGGAAATCACCGCCGCTGAGCTGGTACGCCGGGCGGGGGTCGTTGACGACCAAGGCGGGCCCCTGTACCCAGGGCTCGGTGAGGCGCTACGGGCGGTGGCCATGGCACGCGGTAATCTGGACGTGACACGCCTCGGCTATTGGTTGCGAGCCAACGCGGGGCGTGTTGTGGGGCCGTGGCAGATCAAGCGGGAAGGCAAGGGCAAGGCCGGGGTTCGTTGGCGCTTGGTGTCGATGATCACCAAGGGTGACGATGGTGACGATAGTGACGATGTCCCTAATGAGGCTAGGAATTTAGCAGAGAACACCGCTGCTAAACCTGTAGAGGGGCTGGAAATATCGTCACTATCGTCACATCGTCACCCTGTGGGCGGCAACGGCAATGGTCGCCACGCTCTGTCTCCGGACTATACCGGCCCGGCGACGTGGCACAACCGCGACCATGATGAGCCCGTGACAGTCGTCGCGGGGCTGGGGCTGCAGGATGGCGAACTCTGGTTTCAGATCGTGGATGGCGCCGGCAACAAGACCGGCGCGCCGGCCGCCGAGCTGTCCGCCCGAAACGGAGTGGATGAGTACTATGCCGAGCTGGCCGATTCTGAGGAGGCTTCCGATGCTTACCCGTTCTAGGGCTTGGATGGGCTGGGGAGGGCTAGCATGACGCGGCATATCTACAGCAAGGCGATGACGTTGCCCAGGGTGCCGGAGGACGTGCTAGACGCGGCGATACGCGGTGAGGTGGTCATTCACTGGCACGAGCAAAGACTGCCTCTGCGCTTGCGCCCGGATGAGGAGCGCGAGTACCGGCGGGCCCAGGAGCGCGGGTATCTGAATTGTCGGGGAAAGCAGGACGCTTTGAGGCGGGCATGGTTCTACTGGTGTGAGAACCACGATCATCCCTATGTGAGGGTCCAGTTTGGGCCACGGTATGCCGCCGTCACTCTCGATCTGATAGCGCAGAGCTGGCGCCTTACCGATCCCTTGGTGGCAGGGGTGCGGCGCGCCATGGAGCAACTGCTTGTGGCGGGCCTCTGCAAGCGGGGGGCGCAGGCGTACTCCGGCCATGCCTACAGCGCCCTCGTTGGCGTCCGGAATGACCACGCTCACCTGGTGGCCGAGGCGCTTTTGCGTGCCGCCCGAGAGAGTAAGGACGCCGGCCGTCTTGGAGGTGCGCGATGATCGAGCTGTTGCCGTATACCCACAAGCCCAAGAACCCCTGGCTCGACCGGTTGCCCGGGCCCCTGCGCGAGGCGTTGCGCGAGCCCCGGCCGCCGGAGGGCGACCCGCGCGTCATCGTCGTGGGGTGCGCGAGGTACTACCTGCGCGCGCCACGGATCAATCTCCGATCGCGCGGCTGGCGGTGCTGGCTCGCCTCGCTGGACGGCCAAGCCTGGCTCGATACCCCGCCGGGGCAGCGGTGGCTCCAGGGCCGGGGGCGAAAATGGGCGGCAAGGTCGGGGGTGGCAGGGGGAGCTGAGCGATGGAACTAGTCGAGCGCCTAGCCGCCATGGAGGCACAGCAGCGCCGGATCCTCGAGGCGCGCCGGCAAGCGATCCTCTTTGAGCTGGACGCCATCGAGCGCGAGCTGGGGACGATCCCCAGGACGGCAGACCTGCGGCACGAGGCCAAGGAGCGCCGGCGCGCGGCGTGACCTTCGGTAACGCGGATTGTCGTAAGGCATTGAGGCACTGACAAACAGATATCTGGCAGCCCGTAAGGAGCGCCGTTACCAGGTGACAGCCCCTCGAGGGGGAGCGTCGCCGGCAACGGCGCTTTTTCGTTGGGAAGGCTAACAAAGGCTAAGGAGGCAAAGGGTGAAAAAAGCACTAAGACTGATCGAGCTGCAGCGCCTCCTCAAAGACCGCCCCCGCTCGACGGCCGACCTGGCCCGGGTGTTCGGGTGCTCGACGCGCGTGATTCAGCGCGACTTGGCCGATCTGCGCGAGCTGCCAGGACTGACGGTCGAGCAAGACGCCGCGGGGCGCTGGCGCGTCGAGGGTGAGGTGGATACGAGGATGGCACTCCATGGCACCCCAGACTGACCGTTTGACGACGCGGCAACGAGCTTTTGTCGCCGGCCTGGCCGCGGGGCTCTCGCCGGTCGACGCCGGTGCGGGCGTGGGAATCTCTGAGCGCACGGTGAGGCGATACATGGCGGCGCCCAAGGTGCGCGCCGCGATTCGTCAGGCTCAGGACGATGCCCTAGGCGACGTCGTGCGCAAGCTCAACGCCGACTCCCGGCAGATGCTTGACGTGTTACTGTCGATAGCGCGGGATACGGAGACGGCGGCCGGCGTGCGCGTGTCGGCGTGTCGGGCGTGGCTTGATACCGCGTTCAAGGCGCGCGAGTTGCTGGACCTGACGGCGCGCGTGGTCGAGCTTGAGACGCGGCTGCAAGAGGGAGCCCACGAGGATTCCCAGGACAAGGATGGCGACGATGAACTTACGGGCTAGGCTGGCCAAGATCGAGGCGAAGGCCAAGACGGTGGGGGGCAATGGTTGGTTCTCCCTCAAGACATGGCTCCGCGAAGAGAAGGCGGGGGTGCCGATTGAGGAGCAGGAGCGTCGGCGGCTGGCGGCGTATCCCGAGCACGCCGGCGAGATCCGGCGATACCATGCCTTATGGCGCCGGCGCCGTGCCGAGCTGGACGCCGTGCCTGACGACGTGGACACGATGGGGCCCGAGCAAGACGATGGGGGGCAGTGATGGACAGATTCGATGAGCTGGTCGACAGGTTCGAGCTCGAGCCGGGCGCCGCGGAGGCCGGGCGCTTGGCGGACAGGGCTGAGGGCAACGCGGTGGAAAAGCGCGCCCTAGAGCTGGTAGGCCTGGGGCGGCGCATGGGGGTGACGGTCGACATGGCCACGGCGCGGGTGCGCGCGGCGGCCGAGCTGCAGAGTAAAGGAGACGGGGACGATGGCGAGTAAGGTTGAGGAACTGAAGGCGCAAGTTTCGGCCATCGAGGCCGATCTGCAGGTGGCCGAGCGGCAAGCGGTCGAGGCGCCGACGTCGGAGTTGGGCGCGGTCGGCGCGCTGATTGCGGGCTTGAGAGCGCGGCTCTCTGGCCTGCGCGATGCGCTCGCCGCGGCGATGGCCTGGCAAGAGCGCAAGGCGGAAGTGGAAGCGGCCAAGGCGGCGGCGGCGGCCCGCGAGGAGGCTATCGCCGGTATCAGAGCGCGACAAGCCGACCTCGAGGGGCGGACCCGCGCCTTTTTCGATGGGATCATCGAGGTTGAGGATCGATTGATCGACCTGTGGGCAGAGTGGGATCGTATCAAGCGCGAAGAGAAAGAGCTCTCGGAAGAGGCCTCGGCTTTGGGGGTCTCGGCTCCCCTCGGCGTGGCGACGCCCGAGCGCGTGCGCGAGATCGCCCGCGGTCGGTCGGTTTTTTTGCGGTGGAAGCCGGCGCAGAAGTACGGGATCCGGTAGATCATCCCCGCCGGCCTGGCCGGCCTGGGGCACACGGAAGGGGCGCAATGAGCGACAACGCGAGTATGAACGACTGGATTCGACAGCAAGCGGGGCGGCAGGTCGCCCCACAGGAGGCCTCGGCGGTCGAGGCGCAGGCAGCGCCGGGCATCCCCCAAGGGCACGCCGGCGCGGGTACGGGCAGCATCATGCCCGGGCGGCGCCTCGACATGAACTTTTTTATTAGACAAGCGGCGGGGAGGTGATGGCATGAACACCGAGGAATTGCAGCAGGCGCTCCTATCGGGCGATGTGGATCGTATCATGGCCATGGAGCGCGCGGCGGAGGCCTCCAAGATGCGCGAGCGCGCCGAGCGAGCCGCGGCGCTGGCGTCGGAGGCTGAAGAGGTGAGGGCCGAGCTTATCGAGCTAAACCCGCAACAGAAAGAGGCGCGGTCGCGGGTACTGGAAGCGTCGGACGCCATCCGAGAGGCGACCGACAAGCGCGCGTTGCTGGCGCGTGAGGCGGGGGTGCTCGACACACGCGCGAGGCTGGCGCGTGAACGATTGCGCGCCATCGAGGCGGAGCAGGGGGCGCTGCTGGCCGAGATTCGCCACGAGGTGGATGTACGGCAGGCGCCGGTGGTGCGGGATCTGCGGTATCGGCGGTAGGCCGCCGGTTGGGGTGTTGGGATAGCTTACGACAAGTACACTTCGCAAAGATCAATCGGGGGCCTCGGGGCGCGCCTCGGGCCCCCACCACGGCGGGGCGACAGCGCCCCGGAAAGGTGCCAGACATGGCAGAGGAAAAGCGGATCGTATCGGTTGAGGAACTATTGGCGATTCCGGACGCGGCGGACCTGCGCCGTACCACCGTGATCGATGGCGTCCCGGTGACGGTGCGCGCGCTCTCCCTGGCCGACACACGGGCGCTGGTCGCCGCGGCCACGGTGGACGGCAAGCTCGACGCGGACTTGCACGAGCGCAAGACGCTGGCTCTGGTCATGGTCGACCCGGGCGTTACCGAGGAACAGGCCGGGGCCCTGCAGTGTAAGCGCGCCGGCTTTGTGGACGCGGTGCTAGGAGCGGCCTGGGCGCTCAGCGCCGGAAAGGGGCAGAATGGCAGGCGGAGTAGCTAGTGCAATCGCGGGGGCTGCCGCGGGCAGTGTGGCGGCGCGCACCCGCGTCGACAACTCGGCCCTCACGCGAGGCATGAACGAGGCGGACCGTATCCTGCTGCAAGGCACGCGGACGATGCAGCAGTCGGCCAGGTCGGCGGGGGCCGGCATTGGCGGCGAGCTTGGTTCCGCCATGTTGGGGCAGTTTGGCCGCTATCTCACCCTGACCGGCGCCGCGGTGGGGGCGATCAAGGCGGGGCGCTGGGTGGTCGAGACGGCCATCCAGATCGATGATGTCAGTCAATCCGCCGAGCGCGCCTATCTCACCTTCCAACGCCTGGCCGGCTCCGAGGCGCCCGAGGCCATGGATCGCCTGAGGGAAGCGACGCGCGGCGCGGCGAATGACCAAGACCTCATGGCCGGCGCGACGCGGTTCCTCACCATGCGCCTGGCCGACAACATCGCCGAGGCCTCGCGCATGGCCGAGGTGGCCACGCAACTGGGCATGGCCATGAGCATGCCGGGCGGGCCCACGGCGGCAATGTCCGACTTTGCCCTGCTGCTGGCCAACCAGTCGATCCAGCGCCTCGACCAGTTTGGTATCAGCTCCGGCGCGGTGCGCGCCCGTATCGATGAGCTGGTCACCTCACAGTCGGGGCTGAACCGTGAGACGGCCTTTACCATCGCCGTCATGGAGCAAGCCGAGGAAGCCATGCGGCGGGTTGGCGAACAGACGCCGACCACCGCCGAGGCGATGGGCGCCGCGGTGGCCAACCTGCAGCGCAATCTCATGTGGGCCCTCGGGCAAACGGACGTGGGCGCCGCGTTCGGCATGGGGCGCGGCAACCTCACCGAGTTGGTCTCCGGCGTGGGCGATATGTTCGGGCGCATGGCCGAATCCCGCACCCGTTACGACCAGTTTATCGGCGATATCGAAAAGGGCTACGAGCAGGGGGTATTGAGTCTCACGGAGGCCAACTATGCCCTGGCCGAGTCGCATACGTGGCTAGACGATATCATGCGCGGCGCGGTGGGCCCGGCGGAACTCGAGGGCCGTATCGAGGGCTTGGTGACCACCATGGCCGGCGGCGTGCCCACGGCGGCACAGTGGGAACTCACCCTGAGCGGCATGGAGACGGCCCTGTATGACGTCGCCAGCGCGGCGGACGATGCCCATGCCGCCCTGGGGGCGCTGTTGGGCGATCCCGGCGTCCAGTCGGCCAAGCGGCGCTACGAGATGTCGCAGCTTGACCCCGAGGGGCAACTAGCCTACCTCAAGTACGAGCTACCGAGCCTCGAACCGTTTTCCGCCGACTTCTATAACAATCTCACTCAGCAGAACGACATCGAAGAGCGCATTGCCAATGATCGCACTCGGCGCTCAACGCAGCACATCGCCCAGATCGACAAGGAGACCATGGCGCTGCAGCAGCAGATGCGCGCCGCGGCTGAGGCGGTCTATCGCCCCTCCATGGTCACCGATCGCGATTGGTGGGAGGTTGAGACCGGCACGTATCGCGACAAGCCCGATGAATACCTGCGGCGCCTACGGTCCGCGGTCGAGGATCCCGCCTCGGACTGGAAGCACCTCCTCGAGGGGCGCACCGGCGCCGCGGCGAATCTCTACCTTGCCGACCAAGAGCGCGCCTGGGAGATGGGCCAGTGGGGGCAGCTTGGGGCGGGGTTTGATCCCCAGGCCTCCATGGGCGCGTTGCGCTCCCGGATGATCGAGGAACTGGAGGCGCGCCGGGCGCGCGAGGCGATGATCGCCCAGATCATGGCCGGGCCGGAGTTTGCGGCCCTGGGGGCGACGTCGAGTGAGCGGGCATCGATTCGCGCGGACTTTGGCATTGACCCGGGCGTGGACCTTGCCAGCAGCATCGGCGATGGGATGCTCAGGGTCGACGTCGCCGCCGAGTTTACCCGCGTGTTCGTGAAGAACATGGAAGGCCAGGCCACCGAGTACGAGCTGTTGGGCGAGCGCATCGCCGGCCATGTTTCGGTGGGCGTCCGGAACGCCCTACCCATCACGGCCAAGGCGATTGCTAAGGCATTGGTGCCGGCGTTCTATGATGAGATGCAGGCGCAGGGGATGTTGCCGAGCCCGTAAGGCGCTGGCAATGGCTTTCTGTAAGGCACAAACCTATAACCAAGGAGGGGGGCATGTACTCACTGGATGATCCCACGTTCTGGGCGAACGTGGCGCGATTGACGGCGACCAAGCTCCAAGAGACACGGGGTAAGCTGGCCGGGATCGAGGCCTTTCTGATCGGCTGTACCAAGCACTCGGCGGCGCGCGCCCAGGAGGTGGTCGACCACCTGCGCGATGCCGGCCACCTGGTTGAGCGGGGTGGCGTCTATCAGGTCAAGGGGATGCCCGAACTTTCGGATATCCTCACTTGGATGCACCGCGAAGGCCTCTTTGACCCCGCCAAGCACCCCGCGGGGTGCTGAGCGACGCCGAGCGCCCCGGGGCGGCTCTCGATGGGCCGCCCCTTTTTCGTGCCTGGGGCCCTGCAGGTGTGCATATCGGTGACCGCGGCGCCCACACCTTGCACCAAGTAGATGCAGGGCGCGTTGCACGGCCGAGGCCTCGGGATGCAGGATTTACGCCGCTCTGAAAGGCCCCCAGGGCGGCTTTCTGGCGATACTAGGTATCCTGATATGCCCATGGATAGTACAGAGCGCATAAAGGGCGCTGGCCAGCGGGGTTCTGGCGTTTCGGTCCTTACGTGTTTCACCGATTCGTTGCCCAGGGGTATTGACAGCGGGAGCAGCAGGCGGTATAATGTTCTCTGACAACGGTTCGCAGAAAACGTAAGGGAGAGGCGTATGGAGTATCTAGGGACTGAGGAGGTGGCCCGGCGCTACGGCGTTACGACCATGACGGTGCGCCGATGGTGTGAAGCGGGCCTACTCCTGGGCGCCCGAAAGGAGGGCATTGGCAAGCGCGCTACCTGGTTGATCCCTGAGAGCGCCTTGGAGGGGTTCGTCCCCCCTCGACGCCGGCGCAAGAGCGAGTAATAGAAGCGCCCCGGATTGGTGTCGTTACCACCTCACCGGGGCTAGCATCGAACTAAGGAGACTAGCCCGATGCGTAAGCCAAGTATACCACAGACCGTAACCCGCCGTGCGTTTCTCGGCGCTGCTGCAGCTCTCCCCGCGGCGGCTGCCCTGGCCCCGATCATGCCGAAATCGGCCAAGGCCGAATCTACCAAGATCGTGCCGCTACCCCTGCGCGAGGCGGCGCCTGCTCGCCCCATGGCGGAACTCAAGCGCCAGATCGATGGGCTGGACCATGACCACCTGGTCGCGCTCGACATGATCCTAACCGCCATCGAGGATGCCCAGGGGGATCGTGAGCGCGTGGCCGCCCTCGAGCGCAAGCTGTGGCCGTGGTTCCACTGTCACAACGCGAGCCACCGCGTGCTTGTGGACTTGATCGCCGAGTGGCGCGCCGAGGGCGAGCCGGAGCCCATCGTCGCATGATCATCTGCCGTGCCTACAAGACCGAGTTGCGGCCCAACAACGCCCAACGGAGCATGTTCCTCAAGTGTGCCGGCGCGGCCCGGTTCGTCTACAACTGGGCGCTGGCCGACCGCAAGGCGGTCTATGAGGCCGGTGGCAAGCCGAGCATGTACGAGCAGAGACGCCGCTTCAACGCGCTCAAGGCGGAACAGTACCCATGGCTCAGCGAAATACCATCCAAAGCCCCAGAAGAGGCTTTCGCCCACGTTGAAGCGGCCTTTCAGAACTTTTTCCGGCGCCTGAGGAACGGCGAGAAGCCGGGGTATCCCCGCTTCAAGAGCCGCAAGCGCGGGGTGGGATCCTTCACCTTGCGCGGTCACATCCACATCGAGGCTGACCGGATCAAGCTCCCCCGGATCGGGTGGGTGCGGCTCAAGGAGCGGGGATACCTCCCCCAGGACGGCGCGTGCAAGCTGCTGTCAGTGTGCATCTCAGAGCGCGCCGGCCGATGGTACGCCAGCGCCCAGGTCGAGGAAGAGGTGGCCGATCCTATCCCCGGCGATGGGCCGGTGGTCGGCGTCGACCTGGGCATCAAGACGCTGGCGGTATGCTCCGATGGCACGGCCTTTGAGAACCCCCGCGCCCTGGCCAACGCCGAGCGCAAGCTGAAGCGGCTGCAGCGCGAGCTGTCCCGGCGCCGGAAGGGGAGCAAGAACCGGGCCAAGACCAAGGCCAAACTCGCCCGCTGCCATGCTCGTATCGCCAACATCCGAAGCCACGCCCTCCACCAGGTAAGCTACCACCTGACCGCGAAAAACAAGCCACAGGCGGTGGTGATCGAGGACTTGAACGTGAAGGGGATGCTCAACAACCGCAGCCTGAGCAAGGCCATTTCGGACGTTGGCATGGGCGAGTTGCGGCGACAGATCGAGTATAAGGGCACTTGGTACGGCGTCGAGGTCCTGACCGCCGATCGGTGGTATGCCAGCAGCAAGACGTGCTCCGCCTGCGGCGCGGTGAATCGCGCCCTGACACTCTCTGATCGGACCTATGTGTGCGCGGCGTGCGGTGCGGTGATCGACCGCGACCTCAACGCCGCCCTGAACCTGGCATCTTTGGCGCGGGCCGCATAGCGCCTTTAACAACCGATGCGGGCCGTGAAGTACACGGTTCTTGCCTGTGGAGTTGGGGTGCTGTAAGACCCTACTGTGAAGCAGGAAGCGGGCAAAGAATAAGGCCCGCATACTGGAGGAGCCTGATCCTATCGTGGCGTAAGACCATCGGGGGGCGTGGCCGCGAGCTGCGCCCCCACTTTTCGGCCTCAAAATGGCTTATGGCAATGGATGTAGCAGAAAGGGAAGCGACATGGCGGAAATGAGCTTGATCCCCACCACTAGCAGCGCCCCGGCCACCCCTCGAGAGCAAGGGACCAACCCGGCCGCCGTCTACCTGGCCAGCCTGGCCCCCACCGGGCGCTACTCGATGATGCGGGCCCTCGACCGTATCGCCGGCATGGCGGGCTACAGCTGGCAATCGATGCCCTGG
>Ga0123329_1002522_pt1 | contig 15954 bp, 11 predicted proteins | sample BioC12SIPDNA_FD_89703 | JGI IMG/M metagenome (GOLD analysis project Ga0123329, IMG submission 89703) | Anaerobic biogas reactor microbial communites from Washington, USA - Biogas_R1_B C12 SIP DNA | ecosystem: Engineered > Bioreactor > Anaerobic > Unclassified | place: Washington, USA | collected... | reverse complement strand
TATCCGGCGATGATCTCGTCGAAAACGTCCCGGTCGATCCCGGCGGTCATGGCCCAGGACTGAAGGAACCGCCGGTACGAGTCCCACGCCGTCCAGGCCATGCCTGGTTGCTGGGCGAGGGCCTCGGCGAGCTCGTCATTGAGGCCCACGTTGATCAAGGTGGCCATGAGCCCGGGCATTGAGATGGCGGCACCGGAGCGGATGGCGAGCGTGAGCGGCCGGCTGGGGTCGCCCAGCCCCAGTCCCGTCTTGTCCTCCAACTCCGCAAGAGCGTGGCGTATGCGGGCCAGCGTGTGCTCGTACAGCGGGCGGTGGCTCATGGCGGGAAAGACTCCGAACAGCTCGGTGGTGAGCACGAAACCTTCAGGTACGGTGTAGCCGTACTCAGTCATCCTCTTGAGCCCCAGAGCCTTGTAGCCCAGGGTCATCTGATCGTCGACGTTGGGATTCGGCCTGTCCAGCCACGATACCAGTCGATCTGGATCGTAGGCCATCATGCGCGCGAGGTCGCGGGTATCCACCTTCTCCGCCAGGGCCGACAGGTGGCTCCGAGCGTTGGCCACATAGCGGTCCAGGCTCTGCAGACCCAGCGTGGCCACCAGGATGTCCCGCAGGAAGCCCTCGATCACCGCGTCCAGGCCAAGCCGCCGGCAATCCAGCTGCCGGCTGTCGTCGGTCAGTATGCGGCGCAGGGCATCGTCGTAGCCCTGCATGGTCAGGCGCACAAGATTGGTCACATCGCCGGCCAAGAACTGGAAGACGTTGCGGCACTGATTGAAGGTGAAGCCGGCGTGTGCAGCCCCATCGCGCAGCATGATGAGGTCGGAATTCAGGCTCTGCGACCTCAGCCCGTCAACCTCCAGGGCTCGCTTGAAGCACTCCAGGTTGCCTGCGAAGCGCCGGAGCGAGGCGCGGCTGACATACTGGTCAGTTATCTCGGTGGCGATCTCATCCAGAAGCTGAGCCACGAGGCCCTCAATGCGGAACGAAAGCCCGAGGGCATCGAATTTGGGTTCTCGATAGGTGCCGTACATGGAGGGGATACCGGCGGCGATATGCCGTTTGTGAAAGATGTTCTCCTGCCCCTCCGAGTGCTTGCCGCTTAGGATTGTGGTCTTCAGTTCGGCAAGAGCCCTCAATCCCTGCTCGAGCAACGCCTCACGGCTGCGAGATCGGGAGTAGCGAGTGATGGCGGCCAGCACGCCCCGTTGCGGCGAGCGCAGGCATGTCTGCCATGTGTCCAAGGCGGCGGTGAACTCCCGACGGGTCTCGGCGGATAGCGTCAGCGAAGCGGACACCAGGGGCCCCAGGTTGCGAGGAGCGATGGAGTACTTCTGCTCCAGCAGATCGCGCATGCGGCGCATCAGCTCCACTTTGCGATAGTCCTCAGGGGCCGCCGGCAGGTTGGCCAGCACTTTGTGGGGCCCCTCCGCCTGGGAGCGCTCGCTGGTCACGGCGGCCAGCACGCGCTCTGAGAGGAACGGTGCCAGGGGCCCGGGATCCAGCGTGGACCAATAGTCGAGCACCGCGGTGCTGAAGGGGATGAGACGGTTGGAGGACTCCGCGTGCACCTGTTTGCGGATGAAATGCATGAGGGAGTCCTTGCGGCCACCGATCTCGTCGATCTCGGTGGAGACGGAGCGCAACTCGCCTTCTGCCCCGACCTCGTTGAAGTAGACAGGGAAGCAGCGTAGAAGCTGCTTGATAACGGAGTAAACCGGTTCGATGTTGGCGTTGAGCAGGTCGGTGATGTCTTTCTGAAAGAGGTCGGTATCGGCGATGAAGGCGCCGCCCAGTCTCAGTTGCGCGGTGAGCCCGGCGGCCAGGCGTTCAAAGAGTTGGGGATTGGAGCGGATGATGCGCAGCCAACAGCGGATGTTGGGCAGGTGGTGGCGATTGGCCAGCGTCCGCCATTCATCGTTGGCCCCACAGACATCTTGGTACTCGAAGTGCCAGTGCAGAAGATCATCCGTGAGCCGATCAGCGGCCCCCACCGCTCCCGCTTCGCCAATGGCGACCCCGATGGCTTCGTAGCACTGGAAGCGCATCTCCGGGAACAGCCCCTCCCTCTCCTGAAAGAACCGGGCCAGACGACGCAGTATGCGGTGGAAGTGCACGATGCGCGAGGGGCGGATGATCTCCCGCACTACCGACAACAACTCCACCATCACTTCACGCTGGCGGAGACCGAGAGACGTGTCCTTGAGCAGGAACAGACAGACGGCGAAGCGGTCATCCAGCGCTGAGATGCGGAAGAGTCTCTGCACCACCTCCTCCAGCATCTGGCTGAAGGTGGGGTGTTCCGGACCAACCAGTTCCATCGCAGCCGCTCCCGCCGCCGCCGACAGGTGGTGGCGGATGGCATTCGTGCCTGTGGATGCGAAAAGACCCGCCACCTCTTGGGGCGAGTGCACGCGGGCCTCGCGAGTTAGGGCCCAATCGGCCACATCGAGATGCTTTGCCACGATGGTGTAGCCTCGGAGCAGCACACGCCGGTAGGTTTCGGCCAGGCGCAGTGCCGGCAACTCGGCGGCGGCGTGACCCGCGCCGACGAGGTCCAGCGCCACTTGTGTGACGTCTCTCAGCGCCTTGTCCCTCTCGAGCAGCGCCGACTCCAGCCGGGGGTACAGACGCTCGATGAGCGATGCCGCATCGGCGACAGGTTGCAGATACTCGTCCGCGTGAGAGCCGGTGATGGCCGCTTTCATCCAGACCAGCAATTGGCGTAGCAGCTGAGAGGCGCGGTCCTCAGGCAGTACACCCTGGAACAGGCCCTCCATGATTTCGAGGACGAGAGAGAAGAGGAGGGCTCTGTCGGCGGAGCGATCGAAGTAGTTCCAGTCGCGGAGCAACAACGTCTGCAGGCCGTCAATCACCGTGCCCGCGTGCCGGTAGCTGTGGAAGTACTCCTCCAGCGTCTCTCTCAGCAACTCGTGGGCACCATACGCGTCGGCCACGGCCTCAAGCATGACGTTGAACCTGTCGGGAATGATGGGGGCTTCCGCTGTGCCCGCGATGTTGGCCCTCAGGGCGTCCGAGTCCAGTGGCAGGAGGGAGGCGCTCATGTGGTCAGTGTCTCCTTGGCTCAGGACGCATCTTCGCTTCCGGGAGTGCCGTTGGCTTTCACCTCAGAGACAGGGCTCATGAGGACTCGGGCTACGCGCATGCCATCTACCTCGAGGATGCGCACCTGGTAGTTGCCGAGGACCACCTCGTCGCCTGCCCGCGGTCGGCGCTGCAACTGCTCGAAGACGCGGCCGCCGAGAGTGGGGAACCCCGGCTCGGTAAGGGTCAGCCCCAGCGCCTCCTCTAGATACTCCAGCCGGGCGCCCCCGTCAACCGAGTACGTTCCGTCGGAGAAAGCCTCAACCAGAGGGGCTTCGTGGTCGAATTCGTCTTGCACCTCGCCAATGAGTTGCTCCACCACGTCTTGAACCGTGACGAGGCCGCTGGTGCCCCCGTGCTCGTCCACCACAATGGCCAGAGGGGTGCGGGCCGATTGGAAACGCGCCAGTGCCAGCTCGACACTTGCGGTCTCCGAGATGAATCCCACCTGGCGCAGTACCGACCGCACCGTTCGCACCCGGTCCGCCCGGTACAGGTCTTTTACGTGCACGTAGCCGATGGTGTCGTCCAGATCGTCCTCGAACACTGGATAGCGGGTATGGTTGGAGAGTGCCACCTCGTCCAAGGCTTCGCTGACGGGAGTGTTGGCCGACAACGCCGCCATCTCGGTACGGGGTACCATGACTTCGCCCACTGTCACTTCGCCCAAAGTGAGCGCGCGGCGCATGATGGTTTGTTCCACTTCGTCGATGTGGCCCCCTTCTGCGCTGGCGCTAAGGATCATGCGCAACTCGTCCTCGCTGTGGGCCAGATCCGCCGCCGTGGCGGGCTTGACCCGTAGGAGAGCAAGAATGCCTTTGGTCAGGGAGTTGAGCACCCAGACGATGGGCCAGAACAGCCAATAGAAGAAGCGCAGGGGGACGGCCAGCACCAAGGTGGCGCCCTCCGCTTTGCGGATAGCGATGGACTTGGGGACCAGTTCTCCCAAGACGATAGTGAACCCCGTGGCCAGCACGAAGGACAGCACGGCGGCGACGGTGGTGCGCAGTTCCGGCGAGCTGATGCCGAGCCAGTCGAGCGGGTCGGAGATGAGCTTCGAGAGGACGGGCTCGCTCGCCCAGCCCAGGCCAAGGGTGGCCATGGTCACGCCCAGTTGGATGACCGGCAGGTAGGACTCCACCTTGTCAAGGATCGGCAGGGAGATCCGCGCGATGCGGCTCCCGGCCTCTGCCATCTCGATGATACGGGTGGGGCGAACCTTGACTATGGCGAACTCGGCTGCCACGAACACGCCGTTGACGACGATCAGCAGAACAATCAGCAGGACACCCAGCGCTGTGCTCATCTCAGGGCAACAGCGCCAGGGTCACGAGCCGGTGCGTGTGAGGTACTTGGGGGGTCTTCTGCTTGGCCCATATGGTGCCTCTAGCATAGCAGAAGAGTCGGTGGCCGCGTGGCTAGAGCCCCGCGGGTAAGGACATGGTGGGCGCGACAGCCAGCGGCCCCCGGCAAAGTGTCGCCGGGGGCCGAGAACTGTGTCTGCTCAGTTCAGTGCTTCTCGGCGTAGTCGTAGAAGCCCGTGCCGCTCTTCCGACCCAGGTAGCCGGCCATGACCATGTTGCGGACAAGGTCTGGCGGGTTGAAGCGGGCTTCCTTCGTGTACTCGTAGAGCATGTTGCCGATGTGGTACACGATATCGATACCGACGAAGTCGGCCAGCTCCAGCGGCCCCATGGGTAGGTTGGCGCCCAGCTTCATGGCGGTGTCAATGTCGGCGGCGGTGGCCACGCCGCTTTCGTACACGCGCGCCGCGTCAATGATCATGGGGATGAGGATGCGGTTGACGATGAAGGACGGCGTGTCCTTGCAGGGCACGGGCGTCTTGCCCAGCTTCTTGGTCAGCTCGATGGTGACGTCAACCACGTCCGGGGTGGTCTGCAGCGCGGGGATGATCTCCACCAGTTTCATGACCGGCACCGGGTTGAAGAAGTGCATACCCACCACCCGGTCCGGCCGCGCCGTTAGTGCCGCCAGCTGCGTCACAGAGATGGACGAGGTGTTGGTGGCGTAGATGGTGTCGGGGCCTACCACCGGCTCCAGGCTCTCGAACAGGGCCTTCTTGGCAGAGACCTCTTCCAGGATGGCCTCGATGATGAAGTCGGCCTCCGCCATGACGGCTGGGTCGGTGGACATGGTGATGCGATCCAGGACGGCCCGCCGCGCGTCCGCCGTGATCTTCTCCTTGGACAGCAGCCGGTCCAGGCTCTTGGTGATGATGTTCATGCCGCGCTCTAGGAAGGCGTCCTGCACGTCCAGCACCTTGACCTTGTACCCGGATTGCGCCGCCTGCTGTACGATGCCGGCGCCCATGGTGCCTGCGCCGCACACGCCGATGGTCTTGATCTCGTCGACTTTCATGTCCACTCCTTGTTCCGGACTAATCCCGATCACCGCGAGGTGCTGAGAGGCGAGTAGGACGCTAGTCTACCGCCACAGGCCGTGGCGCCGCTAGAAGGCACCGGCCGTGGGGCAGATATCCGCCAGTCGGCACCGCCCACACCCCGGCTTCTTTGCGGTGCACACTGCACGGCCGTGCTCGATCAGCAGGTAGGAGATCTGGAACCAGTCCTGCCGCGGCACGATGGCAAGCAGGGCCTGTTCCGTCTTCACTGCATCCTTGCTGTGGGCAAGTCCCAGTCGGTTGGCCAGTCGGTGCACATGTGTGTCCACGGCGATCCCGGCGCCCGGGTCGCGCGCGAAGGCCTCGGGGTAGGCGTTGCCCAAGATGATGTTGGCCGTCTTGCGGGCCACGCCCGGCAGGCGCAAGAGTTCGGCCATGGAATCCGGGACGCGGCCGCCGAACTCGGCCAGGATCATGCGGGCGGAGGCCAGGATGTGCGTGGTCTTGTTGCGGAAGAAGCCGGTGGCGTAGATGTCCTGCTCGAATTCCGCCGGATCGGCGGAAGCGTAGTCCTCAATACTGTGGTACTTCTGGAAGAGCCGCTCGGTGACTTGGTTGACGGTCTTGTCTGTCGATTGCGCCGACAGTATCACCGCCACGGTGAGCTGCCAGGGGTCATGATGAGTGAGGACAATGCCGGCGTCCGGAAAGTCGCGGCGCAGGCGCATCACGATCTCACGCGCCTGCTCCGCTGGAGGCTCCAAAGGTGTTCCGGCCACTACTCTGCGCTGCGCCCCAGCCCGAACGCCAGCATATTGGCCTCCACGGTCTTGGGCGGGACCACGTCGGCGATAATCCTCGCCCAGGTCTCGTCGCTGAACGGAAGGCTGTTGGCCGCTGCGCCCAACATGACCATGTTGGCCGCCTTGGGGTTGCCGGCCTTGACGGCCAACTCGGTGGCGTTGACTCCCCGCACGCGGTCCCAGGCGGCGGCGATCTGGCTGTGCACGCCTGTGGGGTATTCGGCCAGCCCGGAGGAGACGGTGCTGGGGTTCACCTGCAGCGTATTGTAGACGAGCATGCCTCCGGGTCGCAGCCAGGTGACGTACCGCAGCGCCTCAAGCGCTTCGAAAGAGAGCAGCAAGTGGGCCGTGCCCTGCGTCACCAGTGGCGACCAGATCTTGCGGCCGAAGCGCAGATGGCTGAGCACGCTGCCGCCCCGCTGGCTCATGCCGTGAACCTCGCTCTGCTTGACGTCAAAGCCATCTGCCAAAGCCGCCTGGCCCAGCACGTAGCTGGCCATGATGACGCCTTGGCCGCCCACGCCGGTGATGATGATGTTGGTGGTCCCGGCCGGTGCAGCCTTGTCAACACCGCTGGGATCCACGCACGTATCGCTCTTCATCTCAGTCATCTCCGTATCCTCAAGCGGCTAGCCGTTGACGGCGGCCGGCGCCTTGATCGCTTCAAACTTGCACATCTGGGCGCAGACACCGCAGCCGTTGCACTGCGTCTGGTCAATCTGGACAACGGTCTTGCCGTCCTCCCTGTTCACGAGCCCCAAGGCAATGCAGGCCACGCGCAGACAGCGCCTGCATCCCGTGCACTCCTCGGCGTCAATGACCCAGGGCTCGTGCTTCACCTTGTACTCGAGCACACAGGGCGCCTGGGCGATGATGACCACCGGCCCTGGGGTGGCCAAGGCCTCGCCGATTGACTTCTCCACCTGGGCCAGATTGTAGGGGTCCATCTTGATGATGGTGGGAACTCCGAAGGCCTCACAGATCTTCACCAAGTCCACCGCCGGAGTCAGAGCACCGCTGAGGGTCTTGCCCGAACCGGGGTTGTCCTGACCGCCCGTCATGGCCGTGGTGCGGTTGTCGAGGATGAGGGTGACCGTCTCTCCCCGGTTCCACACCGTGTTGAGCAGAGGCGTCATGCCGCTGTGCAGAAAGGTGGAATCGCCGATGACCGCTACGGGGCGGTCCTTGGTCTTGGTCTCGGCGTCTTGGACTTTGGCCATTCCGTGGGCCATGCCGATGCCGGCTCCCATGCAGACGCACGAGTGCATTGACGCCAGCGGCGGAAGCGCACCGAGGGTGTAGCAACCGATGTCACCACTCACGAAGATCTTCATACGGTTGAGCACCGTGAAGACACCACGGTGCGAGCAGCCGGGGCATAGCGTGGGTGGCCGCAGGGGCAGATCAGTGCGGTCAGGTGTTGGGACTGCTGCGAGCTCTTCATTGACGCCCGGCAGTCCATCGCAGGCCAACGAGCGGGCCACCAGACCGGGGTCAAACTCGCCCAGGAGGGGCAGCAGGTTCTTGCCGCCGTCCACCTTCACTCCGGTGGCCCTGAGGTGCTCTTCGAAGAACGGGTCCAGTTCCTCCACCACGTACAGCTTCTCCACCTTGCCCCGGAACTCGGCGATGAGCGCGTCCGGCAGTGGGTAGCTCATGCCCAGTTTCAGGAAGCTGGCTTGAGGATAGGCCTCGCGGGCGTACGCATAGGCGGCGCCGGAAGCCACGATCCCCACGCGAGGGTCGCCCATCTCGATGCGATTGAGCGGGGTGTGGTTGGAGTAGACCTGTAGCGCTGTGAAACGCTTCTCCACCGCCACATGCCGTGCGCGGGCGAAACCGGGCAGCATGGTGTACTTGGAGGCCGTCTTCTCCAGGCCTGTGATGTTGCCTGGTTCGCGTCTCTCTCCCAGCTCCACGATACTCTTGGAGTGGGAGATGCGTGTGGTGGTGCGCAGCATGACAGGGGTGTCGAACTCCTCGGAGATATCGAGCGCCTGCATCAGGAAGTTCTTGCACTCCTGACTGTCGCTGGGCTCCAGTAGCGGAATCTTGGAGAATTTGGCGTAGTTGCGGTTGTCTTGCTCGTTCTGCGAGCTGTGCATGGCCGGGTCATCGGCGGAGATGAGCACCAACCCGCCCTTGATCCCCACGTATGAGGCGGTCATAAGTGGATCGGCCGCCACGTTGACGCCCACGTGCTTCATAGAGCAGATGGCGCGGGCACCGGCCACGGCTGCGCCCAGTGCCGTTTCCAGCGCCACCTTCTCGTTGGTGCACCATTCGCTGTAGACATCCGCATAGTCGGCGATAGTCTCCAGGATCTCTGTGCTGGGGGTGCCCGGGTAGGCGCTGGCAAATCGGACGCCCGCCTCCCACGCTCCGCGAGCTATGGCCTCATTGCCTGAAAGGATCTCCCGCATTTCCATTCCTCCGCGCTTCCGGGACAAACTTCGCTATTGTAGCCATCGGGAAAGGCTGCGAACAATGTGTGGATGTGTAGCCGGCCGGTGAGGGATACACAGGAAAGGGAGATGCCGGTAGCATTGGGCTGAAGCACGGGAGGCGACGGCAGCGCCGGGAGGACGGCTGAGGTCGTGAGCAGGTGCAGGTTGGTGACAGCGACAGCGGGTGTGCCGGGGATTCCACGCTGTTTGCCCGCGCATACAGCCACGCGCGAGGGAAGGGGCGTCGTGACCGAGGCACTCGGGGCCTGCGCACGTTGTACCCCCGGTCCTGCAAGAGGGCAACGGGCGTGACGCGGGAGTTACGCTTCTCGCTCAACGGGGACGTGGTCCAGGTCGGCATACAGGACCAGGAGACGCTTCTGGAAGTGCTGTGGGAACGCCTGCGCCTGACCGGCACCAAACGCGGCTGTGACCAGGGGGCTTGTGGGGCCTGCACCGTTCTCTTGGATGGCTCTCCGGGTCGTATCGGCGTCCGCAACTGGCGGCCGGATACTGCGGCGGGGGTGTGGGGCCTCAGCCCCGCACAGCCTCCACCCGGCGCTTCCGGCCATAGCCAACGCCGTTTTCGACGCGGTCGGGGTGTGGGTCCATGAGGTACCCTTGATAGGGCAAGCGCTTTGCCAGGCACTACAGGGACAAAGCAGCATCAAGGAATGATGGTATTACCACCGACAGAGCTGCATGGGCCGCGGACGGTGCGGGAGGCGCCTCTCCTGCTTGGTGACGACCCGGCCGGCCCCCGGCCGCTTGGGGGTGGCACCGACCTGCTGCCGGTGGCTGAACTGTGCGGAGAGGATGGTAGAGCCTTGCGCCCACCGCCGGTGTCACTGGTGACGGGCGTGTCCCTGCCCGCGTCGTCCACCGGGTATCGCACCGGGTGCGCGAAGTACCGGCTGCGCGACTCCGTCGATTTCCCTTTGGCCGGGGTGGCGGCCGGATTGCGTGTAATGGACGGCGCGGTGAGAGAGGTACGGATCGTGCTGGGGACGATGGCGCCGCATCTTGTGCCGGCGGAGGAGGCATCCGCTGCACTCAAGGGGCGCGAGCCGAGTGCCGCGGCATTTGCGGAGGCGGCCTCCCTTGCGGTCGGCTTGGGCCACCCCGTGGGCAACCTGCAGGTCCCTGCACAACAGCGGCGCCATGTTCTGGAGGTGCTCATACGGCGACTACTTACCGGATTGGCCGCGGGAGATGGAGCATGAGTCGGCGACGGCTCATGGAGGTGGCGCTGGGGAACGCGGACCCGGACATACTGATCGTCAACGCGCGACTGATCAACGTCTACTCCGCCGAGATCATTGCCGGAGCCACCGTTGCCGTGGCGGACGGCCGCATCGCGTGGGTGGGTCAGGGAGAGCGTCGCGCCGGCTCCGGGACCCACGTCATTGACGCGCAGGGGGACTTCCTCTCCCCCACCTTCGTGGACATGCACGGCCACGCTGATTTCTTGGCCAGCCCCGTGGCCTTGGCCGAAGCCTTGGTCCCGTTGGGTACCTCGGCCATGCTCACCGACACGCATGACGCAGTGGGCGCCTTGGGGCGTCGTGGGCTGGAGCTCATGCTGGAGGCCACAGAGTCCCTCCCCTTCCACTACTACGTTACCGTCCCGGCGCACTGCCCGCCGCTCCCTGAGGTGGAAGGAGAGGACCTTCTCCCGCTCGAGGACTTCCGGAGTTTCTTCCGCCATCCCCGGGTGCTGGCTGTCAGCGAGCTCTCCGGCTGGACCCGGCTGGTCCAGGGGGACCCCGTGTTGCTGGCGAAGGTGGAAGCCGCCCGCGAAGCCGGGCTGCGGTTGGAAGGGCACGCGGCCGGGTGCTCGCGGGACAAGCTGGAGAGCCTCGTGGCGGTGGGGGTGTCCTCCTGTCACGAGAGCATATCCGCCGGGGACGTGCTCGAACGCCTTCGGCTGGGGATGGCCACCGCTCTGCGTCACGGCTCCATCCGCGCCGACCTCGATGACCTGGGCCCCGCGTTTGCGGAGAACCCACATCTGGATACTTCGCGGGCCATGCTGACTCCGGACTGGATGAGCCCACAGGACGTGCTGCGCGACGGTTACATGGAGCACGTGGTGGCCAAGGCTATCGCCGTGGGGATACCACCTCTGAAGGCATACCAGATGGCCACCATCAACCCGGCCACGTACCTGCGTGTGGAGCATGAGATCGGAGGGATCGGGCCGGGGCGGCAGGCGGACATGATGCTGCTTCGCGATATGGCGGCTCCTCGTCCCCACCTGGTGGTGCTGGGCGGGCGGGTGGTGGCGCGTGACGGCGTGCTCCTACAGAGGTTCAGACCGGCTCTGCCGGTGCCGGTGAGTGACTGGCCTGTGCACCGCAAGCCTTCCCTGCCCGTTCTGCCCTGTGCCTTCCGCATAGCAGGGGGAGAGTACCAGGCCGAGATCCCGGGCATGCTGATGGTCAACAAGACCATCACGCGGCCCGTGCGGCTCCGAGTGAGTCTGCGTGAGGGCTTCCTGGAGTCTCGTGAAGCGCTCTGTCTGGAGGGCCCCGGGGAGGGTGGCCCGGTGTCTGTCATCTACCTCAGCATGTGGTCCCATATTCGCCAGCGTTGGCTGACTGTGGTGCTCAGCGGGTTTGGGGCAGAGGTGGGGGGGCTGGCCACTTCTGTGGTCCACGAGACCCACGCACCGCTGGTGCTGGGTTCCGACCCCTCGGACATGGCGCTGGCGGTCAACCAAGTGTTCGCGCAGGGTGGAGGCGTCACTCTGGTCGAGGCCGGACGGGTCCGGCAGCGGGTGGTGCTCGACGGGGGCGGGTTGCTGAGCTCGGGAGCGCTGGAGCAGGTGGCCGGTGAGATGCAGCAGTTGAACGACTACCTCCGCGAACGGGGATGCCCCTGGGATGACCCCTTCTTTGGGCTCAACTTCCTCAGCTTCACCGGGCTTCCGTACGTGAGGCTCACGCCATCGGGGTTGCTGGACTCGAAACGTGGGCTGGTTGGCTATCCCTAGGCCGATGATTCGCTAGGGGGTCTCAGCGCGCCACCGGAGTTGGGCGGCCTCCAGACACGGTGCGGATTGGCCTTTCTCGCTGAGGTAGGTGAGCACGGCCTGCACCGTGGCTCGACCCAGGAAGTACTCGGGGATGTCTATCGGCGTGATGGCCAAGGAAGCCGACACTCGCTCTAGAACCTGCTCGAGCGTCAGTCCCGCGGGCTCTTCGCTCAAGGCGCTGCTGACGGTACGTGCCAGACCTTGAATTCCCTGCCGGTTGACCTCGACCAGCTCGAGCAGTTGCTCCCGGTTGCGGGCGGGCGACCCGTGTGCGGGTAACACCGTGCGGATACGCTCGACCATTTCGACCAGCCGGTCGCACGTGTCGAGGGCTACGCCCATGTCGGAGAAGTAGGTCAGGCGGTACTTGCGCCAGGTCTTCTCCGGGAGGAGCGCGTCTCCGGCGAACAGCACGCCGTCCACCAGCAGTCCCACCTGGCCGGGTGAGTGGCCGGGGAGCGCGATCACTTCCAGAGCCGGGAGCTCCGCGCCGAGCGACTCTGCTTCCATTGCCGGTCTCCAGGTGCCCGGCGACACGTACTGCGTGACCTCGATGCCGGCAGGCATGAGGAACTTCTTCCTCATGATGTCGGGGGGGTGGGCCCCGCCACAGAGGCCATGGGGTTCCCAGTATGGGTGGCGGATGAGGGAGGCCTCCACCGAGGACGCCGCTACTGCACTGATCCCTTCGCGAGCCAGGCGCGGGGCTCCCCCCGTGTGGTCCGCGTGATGGTGGGTGAGGAAGAGAGCCGCAGGCTTCAGTCCCGCGGGCGTCAACTCCCGGATCAAACGGCGCGCGCTGCCGTCATCCAGCCCGGCATCCACAACCACAACCTGGTCGCCGAAACGTATCAGGCCAAGATTCACGGGGCCGGGCAGGTATCCGGCGTGATTGGTGAGCCACACCAGAGGCATCGCCGTGCGATTCTATCACCGGGTGGGTGTGGTCCGCGGCGCGCCGCGTCCCCTCGCGGTCGCGCGCGGCGGTTAGGGTTGGGCCGTACGGCTCCGGCGCTCTGTTGACCCTGGCTCCAGACGCGGGTCTCTGCTAGCCTGGGGAGCCGTGAAGGTTCACGAAGAAGCGGATGGCGTATTCCGTATCCCCGTCCATAATCCGTTCGGGGTGTACCCCACCAATGTCTATCTTCTTGTTGGGGACCGGATGGGGCTGTTCGATGTGGGCCCCGGCTACCGCCGCACGTGGGAAGACCTCAGCGGCGCCCTCTCCCAGCTGGCCATGCGGCCGGAGGACGTTGAGGTCGTCATCCTCAGCCACGGTCACGCCGACCACGACGGGCTGGCGCACCACTTCTCTTGGGCTTCCATCCTCATCCACCAAGCGGACCTGCTCAAGATCTCGGATTACAACGGCCACCTTGATCGCTACGAGGAGGCCGTGCGGGCCGTCATGCCCACGTGGGGGGTGAGCTCGGAGGTCTCCGAGACCATCCCTGGGTTCTTCACGTGGCTGCGTGCTGCAGGGGATCCGGCGCCCTGGGCGGAGACCATCGCGGACGGCGCGGACCTGCAGGGTCTGGGAGGTTCCTGGCATGTGCTGGCGCTGCCCGGGCACACGGAGGGACTCATAGGACTCTATCGGGCCAGAGATCGCCTGCTCATCTCTTCGGACCAGCTGTTGGAGACCACGGTGCCCAATCCGGGCTTCTATCTGGTGGGTACCACGTACGCGGGGAACGGCATGGCGGACTATGAGCGCTCCCTGCACCGGCTTGCGCAGATGTCGGTGGGGCGTGTGCTTCCCGGTCACGGACCGGCCTTTGCGGACTGTTCCGGGCGCGTGGCCCATTTCCTTGCGCAGTATGAAGAGCGCTTGGACCAGGCAGAAGCGGCCCTCCAAGGACCCAGCACCGTCCACCAGGTGGCGGAGCGTCTTTTCCCGGGCTGCGATGCCGGCAATCCTTACCACGTGTTCATTACGCACATGGAGGCGGTGGGGAGGCTCAGTGTCCTGGTGGAACGCGGGCGGGCACTGAGACTTGAAGGCCTCTCAGGGGGTCCTGACCGGTACTCGCGGAGCGGTCGATGACCGGGTACGTCACCATCCCGGCGGAGGAGTTGGCGCTCCGGGCGAAGAAGGTGCAGGTCGGCCTGCAACGCGACGGGATCGACCTGGCTCTGATCGTGCAGAGCGTGGATCTCTACTACCTGACCGGAACCATCCAGCAGGGGCATCTTCTGCTGCCGGCTCGGGGTGAGCCGCTCTTCCTGGTGCGCCGGAACCTGGAACGGGCGCGCGCGGAATCCGCCCTGGAACGGATCGAGCCCATGATGGGCCTGGGCGATCTCCCGCGGGCGCTCGAGCAGTTGGGGATCCCCATGTCCGGCAAGTTGGGACTGGAACTGGATGTCCTCCCCGTGTCACTCTTTCGGCGCTATGAAGGCACGTTCCCGCAGGCTGTCCTCATGGATTGCTCTCCTGCCATCCGGCAGGCGCGCACCGTCAAAACCGCGCTGGAGGTGGAGTTCATTCGGCAGGCCGGGTGGCAGGTGGACCACATCTACCGCGAAGCAGCCCGCATCCTGAAGGCCGGCATGTCTGAGATAGAAGTGGCCGCTGAGCTGGAGGCCGTGGCGCGGAAGGCGGGCCACCATGGCATCGTGCGCTTCCGGGCATTCAATCAGGAGCTCTATCACGGGCATCTCATCTCAGGGCCGGATTCGTCGGTGGGCTCGCATGTGGATACACCTTTGGCGGGCAGGGGTCTCACACCGGCGGTGGCCCAAGGAGCGGGTTGGCGTGTCATCAAGCGGGACGAACCGGTGGTGATGGATCTCTCGGGGGGAGTGAACGGCTATCTTTCGGATCAGACACGTGTATTCGTGGTGGGTAGCCTTGCGCCGGAGATGGAGGAGGCATACCGGGTCTGCCGTCTCATCCAGGATGAGGTGGTGCAGCATCTGTTCCCCGGTGCATCCTGCGGGGAACTGCACCGGATGGCCGTTGACCTGGCGGACCGGCTGGGCTACGGCGACGCTTTCATGGGGGCGGCCCCCAATCAGGTGAGCTTTGTGGGGCACGGAGTGGGTCTGGAGATCGACGAGCCGCCGTACATCGCTCGAGGTTCCGGGCAGGTGCTCATGGAAGGCACTGTGGTTGCCCTGGAGCCGAAGCTGGTGTTCCCGGGAGTGGGAGCGGTAGGCGTGGAGAATACTTGGCTGGTGAAAGAGTCAAGGCCGGAGAGGCTCACTTTCACCACCGAGGAGATCATCGCGGTATGAACAGGGCTCAATCCTGGGAGGGCAGCGAATTGGCACCAGATATTGCTCAGGCCAAGGACTTGGCCGATCGTACGCTGACCGGCGACCGCCGGGCCATCGCGCGTTCTATCTCGTTGGTGGAAGACGGAGACCCGCTGGCCGGGGAAGTCATCCGGTTGCTGTTCCCTCACACGGGCAGGGCCATCCGCGTGGGTATCACCGGGCCGCCTGGGGTGGGCAAGTCCAGCCTCATATCCGGCCTCATCAAGGCGGTCCGGGCCGAGGGCCGGTCGGTGGGAGTGGTGTCTGTGGATCCCTCCAGCCCCTTCACCAAGGGCGCGCTCCTGGGAGACCGCATCCGCTTGACCGAGCATTTCCTGGATACGGGCGTCTTCATCCGCTCCATGGGCAGCAGAGGGCACCTGGGTGGTCTGGCCGAAACCACCATGGAAGCGGTCATGGTGTTGGACGCCGCCGGGAAGGACGTAGTGTTTGTGGAGACGGTGGGTGTGGGCCAGAGTGAGATCGAGGTCATAGGCATCTCGGACGTGATTATTCTGGTTCTCATGCCGGGCTCCGGCGACTCGATCCAGGCGCTCAAAGCGGGCGTGATGGAAATCCCTGACATCATCGTGGTCAACAAGAAGGACCATCCGCAAGCCGAGCAGATGTGTGATGAGATCGGGGCGATGCTGTGCCTCAGCGCGGCGCACAAGGAATGGATGCCTCCCATTCTCAGCACCCAGGCTCAGCTGGACGAAGGGGTGACGGAGCTCTGGCTGGCCGTGGAGGATTACGTGGCTCGGCAACGCGCCAGCGGAGAATTGGAGCGCCGAAGGGCACGCCAGCTGGAGCAGGAGGTCTTCGCCTTGGCGCTACAGCAGATGGAGCGCCATCTGCGCCGGGAAGCGGGCTCCAACCTGGTGCTGGCTGACATCTTGGCTCAGGTGGCCCGCCGGGAGGTGGATCCGCTGACGGCCC
>Ga0123329_1002520_pt1 | contig 15969 bp, 9 predicted proteins | sample BioC12SIPDNA_FD_89703 | JGI IMG/M metagenome (GOLD analysis project Ga0123329, IMG submission 89703) | Anaerobic biogas reactor microbial communites from Washington, USA - Biogas_R1_B C12 SIP DNA | ecosystem: Engineered > Bioreactor > Anaerobic > Unclassified | place: Washington, USA | collected... | reverse complement strand
GAGGATGTCCACGCCCGTCATCCCGTCCAGGGCGGGCAGGGCGCGGACGGTACACCACATGGTCAGCACGTACATGGTCCAGATACCGAGCGTGCTGAGCAGGAAGGGCCACTTCCGGTCCATCTTCGCAATGCTTGCAAATCCCGTCGCGAGGCCCTTGAAGGTGCCGGCGATCCGCTCGAAGAGGCGGACGCGTGTGCGGAAACGGAACACGGCCCACACCAGTGCCGCGAGCAGCAGGACGAGTCCGGCGAGCACCCACCCCAGCGCACCGCCCAGGCGGCTTGTCATCGGCTGCCAGACGTTCTCGAGGAAGAAGATCCCGAAGGTTTCCCATTTGAGGACCAGGGCGACGAGGATCAGGATGAAGACGGCGAGTATGTCGAAGAGCCGCTCGCACGCGATGGTGCCGAAGGCTTTGTCGTAGCTCATCCGCTTGGAACTGACATAGCCGCAGCGGACGAACTCTCCTGCGCCGGGCAGGACCACGTTGACGAGGTTGCCCACGTTGATGGCGTCCCATACGGCGATGCGGCGGAGCTCCGGGTCGAGCGGGTGCATCAGCGCACGCCAGCGCTCCTCGCGGAAAACGAGCGCGAGCAGGGCGACGACGAAGAACAGCGCCACATAGAGCCATCGGGTCTGCTGAAGTCCGGCCCAGAAGGCCTTCCAGTCCACACCGCGGAAGGCGAGCCAGACCAATACGGCCGCCAGGACGGCGGACAGGGTGTATTTGATGATATTTACTGCTTTCTTGTCCATGGGCCGCAAATTTACGATTATTTTGTGTTATTTTTGTACGATATGAAATCAATTCTTGGAATAGGCAATGCCCTTACAGACATCCTGGCCGTCCTGCCGGACGATTCCCTGCTCAACGAATTCCACCTTCCAAAAGGAAGCATGCAGCATGTGGACCACCAGACGGGCGACGGGATCTGGCAGGCGCTCAAGCCCCTGGGAGTGAAATATGTGGCCGGCGGTTCCGCCGCCAACACCATCACCTGCACGGCGATCTTCGGGATGCCGTCCGCTTTCATCGGCAAGATCGGCAACGACGAGCTGGGCCTGCTTTTCAAGAGTGACCAGGAGCAGTACGGCGTGAGGACGCACCTGTTGACCGGCGTCCATTCGAGCGGCCGCTCCATGGTGTTCGTCAGCGGAGGCAATGCCGAGCGCACCTTTGCCGTGTATCTCGGCGCTGCGCTCGACCTCGTGCCGGACGATCTGGATCCGGCATGGTTCGAGGGCTATGACTATTTCCATATCGAGGGATATCTGGTGCAGAACCAGGACCTGGTCCGGCGGGCCGTGGAGCTCGCCCGCGCCGCCGGTTGCGTCATTTCCCTGGACCTGGCTTCGTACAATGTCGTGGAGTCCAACCTGGCGTTCCTGCATGACATCGTCGAGAAATACGTCGACATCGTGTTCGCCAACGAGACCGAAGCCCGGGCTTTCACGGGGTTGTCCGACCCGCGTGCCAGCCTGGAGCTGCTCTCGCAGCTTTGCCATACCGCCATCGTCAAGGTCGGCAAGGCCGGCAGCTGGGTCCGGCGTGGCGACGAGGAGCATTTCGTGGAGCCGTGGCCGGCGGATCCCGTGGACGCCACGGGCGCCGGAGACACGTACGCCGCCGGTTTCCTGTACGCAGATTCACTCGGGCTGCCGCTCAAGACCTGCGGTGAGGTGGGCTCGGTCATCGCCGCCAAGGTGGTGGAGGTGGTGGGGACCAAGATCGACATTCCCCGCTGGCGGGTGGCCAAGCAGGAGATCCGTGAACTGATAGCCGTTCCGCAGGCATGAGCAACCCCTTCCTCAGACTGTTCCGTCGCATGGCGCTGCGCCGGGGCCGGAGCACGGTCCCGACGAACCTCCTTCCGCTGAAGAAGATCCGGAGCGCCACGGTGTTCGTGGACACGACGACGGGGGAGGACCCGACGCCCGTCTGTCGGGCTGTACGCCAGTTTTTTGACTATCAAGGCATCCCGGTCCTGGTGCTTTGCCCGCAGAAACGGGATGTCAACGCGGTGGGCCGGCTGAAGAACCGCCTTCGCGGATCGCACAAGAACCCGCGCAAGGAAGACCTGTTCCTGTCGCTGGCCGTTTCGCCGGACAATTTCGCGGCGGAGTACGAAGCGAGATGCAGCACGGCCCGTTGCAAGGTCGGACGCTTCCAGTATCCGGGGGCGGTGTTCGACCTGGTGGTTACCGCCCAGGAAGGCAGCGATCCTTCCCAGTCGGCAGCCTTTTCGGCCATCAAAGATTATCTGACCAAGATCCGATGAAGAAATACCTCATAGTCTTCCTGATTTCGATGGTACCGCTGATCGAACTCCGCGGCGCCATTCCCTATGCGGTGGGCTTCGGCCTGCCCATCCTTCCTTCCCTGGGCGTCGCCCTGCTGGGCAACATGCTGCCGGTCCCGTTCATTTTCCTGTTCGCGCGCAAGGTGCTCGAATGGGGCAAGGACAAGAAGTATATCGGCGGGTTCTTCAGCTGGTGCCTGGAGAAAGGGGAGAAAGGCGGCCGCAAGCTGGAAGCGAAGGCCGGTGCCGGACTCTACGTGGCGCTGATGCTCTTCGTCGGCATTCCCGTCCCGGGCACGGGCGCCTGGACGGGGACCCTGGCCGCCAGCATCCTGGACATGGATTTCAAGAAGAGCATCATCTTCATCCTGCTGGGGCTGCTGCTCGCCGCCGTCATCATGCTCCTGGCGAGCCTGGGCGTCTTCGGCGCCATCAATCTGGTCAAATAAGTCTGGCGGAAACGAGGTCCGGCCGAAGGATCAGAGCGTCTGCCCCCCGATGAACTCTCTCATGATCGAGGTCGGGGGAACGGCGGCGATCTCCGTGGGCTTGAGGGCGGTGACGTGCTCGAGGAAGGCAAGCAGGGACTGCGCCTTCCCATAGGCCGGGGAAGATTCGCTGATGCCGCAGAGCAGCGGCTCGGCGTAGTATTTCAGCAAAGGGACATCGTAGAGCGTCGAGGAGTTGAAGACGACGTTGGCGTTCTCCTCGTAGGGGAAGATGTTGCGCGTCTCGCCGCGGCGGACGGACGGCCAGCGGAGGATGTTGTCCTCCGGGGAGATGCCGCGGACGCGGTTGTCCCGCACGATGCGGCGGAGCAGACGCTTGTCCGTGGTGGAGCCGTGGTCCTTCTCTCCTCCCGGCAGGGCGGAAAGCGCGGAGATGTAGATATTGAAGATACGGCTCCGGTCGATGTCCGGCGTGAGGGCGGGGTTGAGTGCGTGGATGCCTTCCATGAAGAGGATATCCCCCTCTTCCAGTTTCAGACGGTTGCCGTTGAAGACGCGGTGACCTTCCTTGAAGTCAAATTTCGGAAGCAGCACTTCCTTGCCGGCGAGCAGTTCATTGAGCTGCTCATTGAGGAACTTGACGTCCATGGCGCCCAGCGCTTCGAAGTCCCGCTCCCCTTTCTCGTCGAGAGGCGTCTCGTCGCGGGCGACGAAGTAGTTGTCGAGCTCGATCACCTTGGGCTTGAGCCCGAGCACACGGGCCTGCTGGGCGATGCGGAGCGAAGAACTGGTCTTGCCGCTGGAGGAGGGCCCTGACATCATCACGATCCGGCAGCTGCGCCGCTTCCAGAAGATCTGGTCGGCGGCTTGCGCATATTGCCGCTCCTGGCGGGCTTCGCAGAGGTTGATCAGTTCGATGCCCTTGCCGGCATCCAGGGTTTCATTCACTTTTTCAAGGGTGTCGATGCCGATGGCATGGCACCATTCTTTGTACTCCGCTCGCGCGGCTTCAATCTTGGTCATAACAGTTCCTTTATATAAGGGCCGGTGACCGACGCCGGATCGGCGGCGATCTGTTCGGGCGTTCCACATGCAATGATCCTGCCACCGGCTGCGCCTCCGCCGGGGCCCATGTCTATCAAATAATCGACGGACTTGAGCACGTCGAGATTGTGTTCGATCACGATGACCGTATTGCCTTGGTCCACGAGGCGCTGGAGCACCGAGAGCAGGACCTTGATGTCTTCGGAATGCAGGCCCGTCGTAGGCTCGTCCAGCATATAAAGGGTGTTGCCCGTGGCCTTGCGGGCGAGCTCCGCGGCGAGTTTCATCCGCTGGCTCTCGCCGCCCGAAAGCGTCACGGCAGACTGCCCCAGATGGACATAGCCCAGGCCCACGTCCACGAGCGCCTTGAGCTTCGGGGCGATCTTGGGATGGGACCGGAAGAACTCATAGGCTTCGGAGACGGGCATCTCCAGCACGTCGTTGATGTTCTTTCCCTTGTACTTGACGGCCAGGGTATCTTCCTTATAACGGCGGCCCCGGCAGGCGTCGCAGCAGACATTGACGGAAGGAAGGAAGTTCATCTCGATCACCTTGATGCCGGCTCCGTTGCACTCCTCGCAGCGTCCGCCCGGCACGTTGAAGGAAAAACGGCCGGCCTTGAAACCGCGCACCTTGGCGTCCGGCGTCTCCTCGAAGAGGGCGCGGATGTCGTTGAAGACCCCCGTGAAGGTGGCCGGATTGGAACGCGGGGTGCGTCCGATGGGACTCTGGTCGATCTCGATCACCTTGTCGATGCCCTCGACGCCTTCGATGGAGGCATAGGGAAGCGGCTTCTCCTTGAAATGATAGAACTTCCCCTTGAGGATGGGCATGAGCGTTTCGTTGATGAGCGAAGACTTGCCGGAGCCGCTCACTCCGCTGATGCCGATCAGCATCCCGAGCGGAAAGTCCACGGTGATGTCCTTGAGGTTGTTGCCCCGGGCGCCGCGCAGGGTGAGGGTGAGCCCGTTGCCCGGCCGCCGCACGGGCGGCACGCCGATCGGGTTCGAGATGGGCCGGGCGGGACCGCTGTAGCAGATGCGGCCGCCCTGCTCGCCGGCGCCCGGACCCACGTCCACGATCCAGTCCGCGGCACGCATGGTTTCCTCGTCGTGCTCCACGACGATGACCGTGTTGCCCTCGTCGCGCAGCTTCTTCAGCGAAGCGAGCAATTTGCGGTTGTCCCGCTGGTGCAGGCCGATGCTCGGCTCGTCGAGGATGTAGATCACGTTGACGAGCTTGGAACCGATCTGGGTGGCGAGACGGATACGCTGGCCCTCGCCGCCGGAAAGCGATGCCGTGGGGCGGTCCAGGGTCAGATAATCCAACCCTACGTCCAGCAGGAAGCGGACGCGGTCGGCCAGTTCCTTGAGGATATCGCGGGCAATGGCATTCTCGCGCTTGCCCAGTTTGCCCGGGAGAGCGTTCAGCCAGTCGGCCAGGTCGCCGATCTCCATCGCACACACCTCCGAGATGTCTTTGCCGTCGATGCGGAAACAGCGGGTGTGGGGGCCGAGGCGGGTGCCGTGGCAGACCGGACAGACAACCTTGTCTTCGACGTCGCCCGTCACGCCATCCCAGTTCACCATTTCCGTCTGGGCGCCTTCGCCCACGCGGTAGAATTCGTCGGAACCGTAGATCAGCAGCGTTACGACCTCGTCCGGCAACGCCGCGATGGGTTCATACAGCGAAAAATCATGTTTGCGCGCAATCGCGCGCACCAGGTCGAACTTCCGCCCGTCGCGGATACGCCCCAGCGGGGCGATACCCCCGTCCGCGATGGATTTCCGGGGATCCGGAACGATGGTGTCCATACTCACGTCAGGTACCGTCCCGAGGCCCTTGCAATGGGGGCAATAGCCTTCTGGCGAATTGAAGGAAAAGGTGTGCGGCGCCGGTTCCTGCAGGGAAATGCCGTTCTCCGGATCCACCAGATGCTTGGAATAATGGTGCAGCGCGCCGCTCTCCATATCCAGCACCGCCAGGGAACCTTTTCCGAGTCCCAGGGCGGAGGCGACGGAGCTGCGTACGCGCGCCTCGTCCCCGTCGGAGGGCTTGAGCTTGTCCACGACGAGCTCGATGAAGTGCCCTTTGTAGCGGTCCACGGCCTCCACGTCGTTAAGCTCGCGGATCTCCCCGTCGATACGGGCCTGCAGGTAGCCCTTCTTCCGCAGGGAATCGAAGAGTTCGCGATAGTGGCCCTTCCGGCCGCGCACGAGCGGTGCGAGCAGCAGGCACTTGCGTCCCCGGTATTCCCGCAGGATCAGGTCCACGATCTGGGCGTCGGTGTAACGGACCATTTCCTTGCCGCTCACCGGCGAATAGGCCGTGGAGGCGCGGGCGTACAGCAGGCGCAGGAAGTCGGCGATCTCCGTGATGGTGCCCACCGTAGAGCGGGGATTGCTGCCGGTGGTCTTCTGCTCGATGGCGATGATGGGACTCAGCCCGCTGATGCTCTCCACCTCGGGCTTCTCGAGAATGCCCATGAAGTGCTTGGCATAGGGGGAGAGGGTGTTCATATAACGCCGCTGCCCCTCGGCATAGAGGGTGTCGAATGCGAGCGATGACTTGCCGCTGCCGCTGATCCCGGTGATTACCACAAACTTCCGGCGCGGAATATCAACGTCGACATGCTTGAGGTTGTGGGCCCTGGCGCCACGGATTTCGATCTGGCTCTCTTTCATGGAAGCGAAGACAAAAATACAAAATTTATGGTTAACTTTGTCAAAATCTCCTGCGCACCATGTGGCTTTGGCTTACCGTCTGTTCCGCTCTGCTTCTTGGCTCCTATGATATCGTCAAGAAGCAGGCGCTCAAACGCAACGGGGTCTATTGGATTCTGATCGGCGCCACCGGTCTCACCACCCTCTTCCTCTGCCCCTTCCTCTCGCCGCTCTCCCCGTCGGGCCACCTCCGCCTCATCTTCAAGGCCGTCCTGGTCTCGACCTCCTGGGTGTCCGGGCTGATTGCGATGAAGCACCTCCCGCTGACGACGGTCAGCACGATCAAGGCCTCCCGGCCGATGTTCGTGGTCATCTTCTCCATCATCCTCTTCGGCGAGCGCCTCAACGCCCTGCAGTGGCTGGGCGTGGCCATCGTGATGGCCGCCCTCTTCCTGAGTTCCCGCTCCAAGCGGCACGAGACGGACAGGAAGACCTCCGCCAAGGGAATGGTCTATATGATCGTCTCCGTGATTTCCGGCGCGGCAAGCGCCCTTTACGACAAGCACATCATCACAGGTTTCGAGCCCCTGGCGCTCCAGAGCTGGACCAATCTCTATATCACCCTCCTGCTGGCCCTGATTTTGCTGGTCAGGTATTTCACGGACCGGGAACATTTCGAGCCCTTCGTCTGGGACTGGAAGATCCTCCTGATCGCCGTCCTGATCACCGCGGCCGACGCGCTGTACTTCTATGCCGTCAAGCAGCCGGGCGCCATGATGTCCGTGATCTCGACGGTCCGTCGCAGTTCCGTCCTGGTCACCTTCCTGGGCGGCGCGCTGATCCTGAAGGAGGGGCATATCAAGGACAAGGCCCTGGATATGGTCCTGATGATGGCAGGCATCGCCCTGCTGCTCTATGCCACGCAATAAATTTGACAAGATGAAAAGAACCTTTTTCCTCATAGGACTGCTTGGCCTGACGCTCGCCGCGTCCGCCCAGTCCCCCCGTTTCAAACTCGGCAAGTGGACCGAAATCCAGACCGCCATCCTCCAGGAACTGAACCGTTCCTACGTAGACTCGCTGCCCGTGGACCGCATCGAGCGGCGTGGCGTGGACGCCATGCTCGCAGACCTGGACCCGTACACGGTCTATATCCCCGAGGAGGAGAACGAAGACCTGCAGATGCTGATCCACAAGAGTTATGGCGGCATCGGCGCGGTCATCTACAAACCGGACGTACAGGGCAACGTCATCATCAATGAACCTTACGCCGACTCCCCGGCCCAGAAATACGGCCTGGTGTGCGGCGACGAGATCATGGCCATCGACGGGGAATCCGTGGTCGGACTCACTTCCCAGCAGTGCAGCGAAAAGATGCGCGGCGATCCCGGGACACAGGTGGTCTTCCATGTCAAGAAACTGCGCAGCGGGCAGGAGGTGGACGTCACCGTGACCCGCGAGCGCATCAAGCTGGACGATATCGAATACGACGGCATGCTGGACGGCGGCGTGGGCTACATCTCCCAGACCGGTTTCTCCGACGGCGTTGCCGCAGATATGCGCGAACGCGTCATCGCGCTCAAGAAACAGGGCATGAAGACCCTCGTGCTGGACCTGCGCGCCAACGGCGGCGGTCTGATGAACGAGGCCGTGGACATCGTGTCGATCTTCGTACCCAAAGGGTCCGTGGTCGTGTCCGCCAAGGGCAGGGATGCCCGTGCCAGCTACACCCTCAAGACCACGCAGGAGCCCGTCGACACGAAACTGCCGGTGATCGTGCTGGTGGATTCCGGCTCCGCCTCCGCCTCGGAGATCGTGGCGGGCGCGCTCCAGGACATGGACCGCGCCACCATCATGGGCGAGCGCACTTTCGGCAAAGGCCTCGTGCAGAGCATCCGCCCGCTGCCTTACGGCGGCGAGCTCAAGGTTACGACCGCCAAGTACTATACACCCTCCGGCCGCTGCGTGCAGGCCATCGATTACGCCCAGCGGCGGGAAGACGGGAGCGTGGCCGCCATCCCCGACTCGCTGACACAGGAATTCAAGACCGCCCACGGGCGCACGGTGCGCGACGGCGGCGGCATCACCCCGGATGTCAAGCTCGATTTCCGGGAGTACAGCCGGCTGACCTATTCGCTGGTGACCTACGGCATCATCGAGCAGTATGCCCTGGAGTTTGTCAGGAAGCATGAAAGCATCCCCGCGCTGGAGGATTTCCACTTCCGGGACGCCGACTACGAGGATTTCATCGCGTATGCCAAAGACAAGGAATTCGACTACCGTTCCTCCGCCAAGACTTATTTCGACCGGGCGAAAGAGGAACTCCGGCTCGACGGCCTCGATGAAACGATGAAGCCGCAGCTCGATGCCCTGGAGGCCTCGCTCAACATGGAGAAGGAGGATTTCCTGCGCCTTAAGAAAGACGAAATCATTCCTTTCATCGAAGAGGAGATCGCCGTTCGCTACTATTTCCAGAAAGCCGGCGTGCAGATCCGCATCCGCCACGACGATACGCTCCGCCAGGCGCTGGTCAGCGAGCGGATCCAGCAATACTGATGATCCACCGCACCCAGCTCATCATCCTGAACACCACCAAGGTCGGGGAGCGCTCCCTGGTCCTGCACACCCTCAGTGACGAGTGGGGGCGGCGCAGTTTTCTGACCTCCGTCCGGGCAGGGAGCGGCATGGCGCTGTTCCAGCCCCTGAGCATCGTGGACGCCGAGGTTACGGAAAACCCGCGCTCCGATCTGTGGCGGGTCCATGCGCTCTCGGCCTGCCATCCCCTCATGGGCATCCGCACCAGCCCCGAGAAGAATGCCATCACCCTGTTCATGGCGGAGGTGCTTTACCGCACCGTGCGGGAAGGCACCAATGAAAGCGATCTGTTCGCCTGGTGCGAACGCGCTATCCTGACCCTGGACGCCCTCGAAGGCGATTTCGCCAATTACCATCTCCGTTTCCTGCTCGAGTTCGCCGCGGCGCTCGGCTTCTCCCCTTCGCCGGAGGACCTGATGCCCTTCGCCGGGGATCACCTCGCCCAGCTCCGCGCCCTGCTGCAGGCGGACTTCGGCGCCTGCATGCTCGTCCCCCTCAGCGGCGCAACGCGCACGGAGATCGCCCGGATCCTGCTCAAATACCTGGGATACCATACGGAAACCCGCATCGAGGTTCGCTCGCTGCGGGTTTTAGGAGAGTTGTTCCGGTAGCCGTTACTTCACTTCCGTCCAGCGTCCCGGGACGAGGGCGGAGATCTTGTCGTCGTACATGGCCTCGCAGCTCACGGCCGGCAGGTAGAACTTGCCGGGATAGGTGGCGGTGAGCTCGGTGGTGATGGTCACGCTCTGGCCGGCGCCCAGGTCGAAGAAACTGTACACGCGGTCGTCCCGGATGTCCTGGTAGTTGAGGCCGGCCGGGAAGGAGTAGTCCTCGCGGCCGATGCGGTCGTTGCGGATCTCCCAGCCGGACGGGAACTTGTGTGCCAGGGCGAGGTCGCGGGCGGTGGCGGAGCCGGTGTTGGTCACCGTGACCACGGCCTTGAAATCGCGGCCGCGGGAGAGGGTGTCCAGACCGACGGGCTTGCCGTCGCGATCCACGTAGCTGATCTTCATCGACAGGCCGGAGGACTTGGCCTTCTCGGTGCCGGCTTTCGGAATGCCGGTCACGGAGATGACGGCATGGACCGGGCTGCTGCCGCTGTTTGCGATATTCAGTGCGGTCTTGCTGTCACCCTCACCCACGGCGATGTCCTGGCGGACGATGGATTTCTCCGTGCTCAGCTTGTACGTCCGGTCGCCCCCCTTGACGGAAGCGGACACGCCGCCGCCGGCCATCGTGCGGGCATAGTCGCTGATGGCGTAGAGCGACCAGGCGGTGGCCTGCGTGCTCATGTAGCGCTGGCTGTCGTTGAGGTTGGCGGCAACCTTCTCGGCAAGCTCGAAGGCGGCTTCTTTCTGTCCGGTCAGGATGGACGTACGCAGGGCGATGGCCATGTTGCGGTCCACGCTGCCGTAGTAGTCGTAGTAGGTGCCGGCGGCCTCGATGTAAGGCAGGCCGCTGGTGAGCTGGGTGGCTACCTGCTTCTTGCCGTCGCTGGCGAAGGCACCGGCCAGCATCCACACGGCGCTGCGCGGCATCTTCTTGGCCTGCTCGCGCAGGAGGTTCATGGCGCTGCGCTGGGGTTTGCCGGCCACGGCCAGGGAATACAGGCCGTAGGCGCGCACGAACTCGCCTTCCTTCTTGTTGCTGACCACGCTGTTCGTCAGGTAGCGGACCAGGCCGGCCTTGAGGTCGGCCGGCACGGCGTAGCCCTGGTTCTCCGCCTCCTGGAGGAAGTGGAGGGCATAGGCGGTGCCGAACGAAGAAGAGGCGGTGCTGCCCGGCCAGTAGCTCAGCGAGCCGTCGGAGCGGCGATAGCTGTGCAGGCGGTTGATGGCGGCGGTGACATTGCGCGCGCTGCGCTTCACCGTATTTTCGTCGCAATCCATCACCTGGCTCAGGTAGAGCTGCGGGAAGGCGGCGGAAATCGTCTGTTCGACGCAGCCGTAGGGATACTCGATGAGGTATTTGAGGCGGCGTCCCAGGTCGATGGCGGGGATGGAGGAGAGTTCGACGGCGAGGGAATTGGTGCCCGGCAGGCCGAAAAGTTCGGCGGTGGCGTCCTTGTTCTTGCCGGCCTCGAGCAGGAACGACTGCACGCGGGTGATCTCCGGGTTCGGGTTGAGGACATCGATCTCCACCCGGCTGACCGATTTCTCGGAGCCGGCCCTGGCCGTCACGGTGACGTGGGCGATGCCGGTCTGCTCGCCGACCTGGACCTCAAAGTACTCGACCTGCTGGCCGGCCTTGGCGGAATTGACCTGGAGCGAGGACGGACCCTTGACCGTAAGCAGGCCGTCGGTCTCGATATCGAGTTTGACGTTGCCGACGTTGTCTTTGAGGGCGATGACGGTGGACGGAATCCTGATGGTCTCACCCACGCTGAGCGTGCGCGGGAGCGTTGCCTGCACCATGACGGGCTGGGTCACGGCGACATCCTTCGCGGCGCTGCCCTGGGCCTTGCCGTCGGTGGCGATGACCATGGCGCGCATCGAACCGATGTACTGCGGCACCTCGATGCTGTGGGAGGCGGTCTTGCCGGCCTTCAGGTCGAAGGGACCGATGTAGGCGACGACCGGCTTGAAACGCTCGGCGCCCTGGCGCTTCAGCGCACCGCCGGCATCTTCGTCACCGCCGATGGCGAACAGCTGCTCGATGTGGGCGCCGTAAGCGCCGATGACCGCATCGTAGTCGTCCCAGGTGCGGACGCGAAGCGCTTCCTTGGCATAGAAGGAGGCCCAGGCGTCCGGGGTCTTGAAGCCGGTGAGCGAGAGGAGTCCCTCGTCCACGAGGGCGACGACGTAGCTCATCGCGCGGCCGTCCTTCTCCTTGACCTTGAAGCTGAGGGTGGACTCGGGCTTGGTCTCCGCGGGGATGTCCAGCACCGGGTTCAGGCGGGAAGCGGGATCCTCGACGTTGATGTTCTTCACGCCGTACAAGCGGATCGGGGCGTCGTTGTGGACGTTGCCGTGCGGCTGGATCAGGGCGATGGAGGCATAGGCGTTCGGGGTCATTTCCCTGGTGACGGGGATGCGGATCTCCGTGCTGCCGGCGAAGCATTCCACCCGGCGGGTGCTCAGGATCTTGCCGCCCTTCTCGATGGAGACGAGGGCGCTGGCGCCCGCGGCGGAAGGAATCGTGATGCGGGCGGTCTCGCCGACGGAATATTTCTCCTTGTCGATCAGCATGTTGAGCTCCGTGGAACCTTCGGAGGCGTCAGATGCTTCGCTCGCGTTGACTTCGCAGAGCATGGAGGCGGCATGGCCGCCGCGGGTGTCGGTGACGCGGATGTAGTACAGGCCGTAGGGGGCGTCGGCGAAGTCATAGCTGAAGGAGGCCTTTCCGCCCGAGGTGGAGAAGGTCTTTTCAAAGAGGAGTTCCTTGCTCTTGCCGGCCATATAGCTGGCGATCTGCCCGGAGGCGTCCCACCACCAGCTCCAGTCCACGTGGTAGATCTCGGCGTGCAGACCGGGCACGGTCACGGCCTTGCCCGCGGCGTCCACCGTGGCGACATCGAATTGATGCGCTTTGCCGGCCTGGATGTAGCGGTCGCCCCAGTCGTCCTTGTCCAGTTCGGTCTTGATGCCGACGTAGGCGTTGAACGGGGACATCTTGACGCTGCTGTAGCTCGCGCTGAATTCGCCGCCGGGCTCGAAGGCGCGCAACGTGAATCCGGCATTGAGCAGGCCCGGCGTACTGGCCTTGTTGATGTCGACGGCCGTATTGATGAAGGCGTGGCCTTCTGCGTTGGTCTTGAAATCGTTATAATAGAGGGTCTGGTCGCTGAAGGAGCGGGCTTCGTCGAGGAAGTCGTAGTCCTCCCAGCCCTTGAAGGAAGTGCTGGCGGCGCTGAGCTCGAGGGTGCCGTCGAGCTTGAGGTCGCTGCCCGGGGCGCCGTAGAGCCAGGCCACGGCGATGTCGCCGACGCTCTGGCGGTCCGGCGTGATGAATTCGTCGTCGAAGTGCAGGGTGATGTCAAGCTTGTTGGGCTTGATCGCTTCGATGCGCAGGGTCTTGCTGAAGATCTGGCCGCCCACGCTCACGTCCACGCGCCAGCGCCCGGAGATGGCGTCTTCGGCCGTCTGGAACGGGAAATGGTAGAGATTGGAGGCGGTGGCGGCCTGGGTCAGGGTCTGGGTGACCTGGCCGTCGGGATTGCGCAGCTGGGCCGTGATCGGGTGGCCGGCCGGCAGGGGGGTGTCGTCGAAGAGCGTGACCATGCTGACATGCAGCGTGTCGCCGGGGCGCCAGACTCCGCGCTCCCCGAAAATATAAGCCTTGATGCCGCCTTCGTGCGTGGTGCCGCTGACGTCGAAGTTGCTGGTGGAAAGGGCCTTCTCGTTTTTGAGGTCGAGATAGGCGTATTGCTTGCCGCTGGTCGCCACGACGAAGCGGCCCTGGCCGGAGGCGGGGAAGGAGACATGTCCCTCGCGGTCGCTCTGTCCCTTGGCGAGCTCCTGCTGGGCGAAGTCGTACAGCCTGACGCGGACGCCGGAGGCGGGCTTGCCGGTGAGGATGTCATAGGCGTAGACCTCGGTGCTGCTGTCGCCCTTCTTGGCGATCAGCACAAGATCGCTGGCGAGCAGGTCCACGCTGCGCTCCTCATAGGTTTCGTAGTCGCCGAAGTAAGTGTCGCTGTCCCAGAAGTCCTCTTCCACGAGGGGTTCGCGGCCGCGGATCTCGATGTGGTAGATGGCGCCGGGCTCCGGCTTGATGAGTTCGTCGAGCGCGAGTCCGTAGGTGCGCCATTCACGGATGTGGTCGGCGTCCGTGTCTCCCAGCACGATGGTCGTGTCGCAGACGGTGCCTGCAACCTTGTACAGCTCATAGCGCTTGTCGTAGTCGTCGTACTGCATGAACTGGAGGATGTTGTTGCTGAACACCTTCTTGACGCGTACCTGCGCCTGGGCGTAGGAGACGGATCCGAACAGCAGGTCGAGTCCGCCCGCCGAAGGCAGGATGGAACCCTTGCTGATGAAACGGATGGTGGGGACTTCGGGATCGATGTCTTCCGCGGAAAGCGTCGTGCCTTCCGTGTCGAGCGTCATCTCCGTTTCTCCGCGGACGGCGGAAACGGAGGGTCCGCCGGTCTTCTTGACACCGCTGCCCTGGCAGGCGGCGAGAAGACATGCGACGGCGATCAAAACAAGAGGGAGTCTGACATTTTTCATAGGAAATCGCTACATTTGTTCTTTGAATGTTCAAAGATAAGAAAATACTTCTTATTTCTATTCCTTTCCTGCTGATTGTTTGGTATTTGTTCTGCCTGCCACGCAATCTGTTCAGGCTTCCGCTGTCTGCCACGGCCGTGGCTCAGGACGGGGTGCTGATGGGCGCGCGCATCTCCGCGGACGGCCAGTGGTACTTCCCTCCGGCCGACCATGTGCCGGACAAATTCGCCCGTTGCATCGTGACCTGCGAGGACAAGCGTTTCTGGTGGCACCTGGGCATCGACTACCTGTCCGTCGGGCGGGCGCTGGTGCAGAATCTCACACGCGGAGAAGTGGTCAGCGGCGCGAGTACCCTGACCATGCAGGTGATCCGCCTGAGCCGTCCCGGCGCACCGCGCACCCTCCCCGAGAAGGTCTACGAGATGATCCTGGCCACGCGCCTGGAGATGCGCTGCACGAAGCGGAAAATCCTGCTCCTGTATGCCTCCAACGCTCCTTTCGGGGGCAACGTGGTGGGGCTGGAAGCGGCGGCCTGGCGATATTTCGGCCGCAGCGCCGACGACCTCTCATGGGGGGAAAGCGCGATGCTGGCCGTGCTGCCCAACGCCCCCGGCCTCATCCACCCCGGACGCTCGCGCGACCGCCTGATGGAGAAGCGCAACGCGTTGCTGGACAAGCTCGCGAGCAAGGGAATCATCGACGAAACGGAGTGCCAGCTGGCCAAGGACGAGCCGCTCCCGGACAGACCGCTTCCGATGCCGGACATGGCCTACCACCTGCTGGAGCGCTGCCGGCGCGAACAGGGCGACGGCCCTTTCCGGACCACGCTGGACGCCTCCCTGCAGGAGCGTGTGGGCGCCATCGCGCAGCGGCATTTCGACGTCTATCGCACCAATCTGGTGGACAACATGGGTATCCTGGTGGTGGACGTGCATACCGGGGAGATCCGGGCCTACTACGGCAACACGCGCGGCTGCGCCAGGGGTGTCCGCGGCGCCGACGTGGACATGATCCCGGCGGCGCGCTCCAGCGGCAGCACGCTCAAGCCGCTGCTGTACGCGTCCATGCTGCAGACGGGCGAACTCCTGCCCACGATGCTGGTCAAGGATACCCCATATAATTACAACAACTTCTCGCCGCACAACTACGGCCGCAGCTTCGACGGGGCCGTGCCGGCGCACGAGGTGATCGAGCGTTCGCTCAACGTGCCTTCCGTGCGCATGCTGGAAGAATTCGGCGCGGAGCGCTTCCTGGAGATCCTGCAGGAGATGGGATTCAAGACCATCGACAAGGATGCGGACCATTATGGCCTGTCACTGATCCTCGGCGGCGCCGAGATCTCGCTGGAGACCCTTGCCCGGGCCTATTATTACCTGGCGGCGGAGCTGGCCGGCGACCCGGTCTACGGGGATCTGGGCTATCTGGCCGATGCCCGGCGCGACCGGCTTCCGGCGCGCCGCATCCCCATCAGCCGGGCGGCCACGTGGCTGACGTTCGACGCGCTGTCGAACGCCAACCGCCCCGAGGAGGAGGCTTCCTGGATGGATTTCGCGACGGCGCGCAAGATCGCCTGGAAAACGGGCACGAGCTGGGGCAACCGCGATGCCTGGAGCGTGGGCGTCACGCGCGACTGGGTGGTCGCCGTCTGGGTGGGCAACAGCGACGGCGAGGGCCGCGCCGGCGTGACGGGCGTTTCCTATGCCTCGACGGTGATGTTCGACGTTTTCTCCGCCCTGTCCGG
>Ga0123329_1002516_pt1 | contig 15980 bp, 15 predicted proteins | sample BioC12SIPDNA_FD_89703 | JGI IMG/M metagenome (GOLD analysis project Ga0123329, IMG submission 89703) | Anaerobic biogas reactor microbial communites from Washington, USA - Biogas_R1_B C12 SIP DNA | ecosystem: Engineered > Bioreactor > Anaerobic > Unclassified | place: Washington, USA | collected... | reverse complement strand
CGGTGCCGCGCAGCCGGTCCAGCGGCACGCCCTGCTCTTTCGCCACGGCGATGACCATCGCCAGCAGGATCGCCGCCGGTGCATTGATGGTCATGCTGATGCTGACCTGCTCCAGCGGGATTCCGTCCAGCAGCACGCGCATATCTTCGAGGCTGGAGATGCTGACCCCCACCCGGCCGACCTCGCCGGCCGCCATCGGGTCGTCGGCGTCGTAGCCGATCTGCGTGGGCAGGTCGAAGGCCACGGAAAGGCCGGTCTGCCCCTGGCGGAGGAGGTAATGGTAGCGCGCGTTCGATTCGGCCGCCGTGCCGAATCCGGCGTACTGGCGCATCGTCCACAGCCGCCCCCGGTACATCGTCGGCTGCACGCCTCGCGTGAAGGGATACTCGCCGGGAAAGCCCAGCCGCTCCAGGTATTCCCGGTCGTCGTGGGCAGGCAGGTAAAGCCGCTCTACCGGAATCCCTGAGCCGGTTGTAAAACGCTCCTTCCGCTCGGGAAACTCCTCCAGCGCCGGTTGCAGCGTTTCTTTTTCCCACCGCGCCAGCTCAGATCGTAATTGATCGTCCATTTTTCTCTCTGGAGGCCCAGCGGGCCTCCGTTTACTGCGCGAACTGTCCGCTGACGAAGCGGCGCGCCGTATCGGCCAGGACTGCAGCGCCGATGGGCAGCACGCTCTCGTCAATGTCGAAGATGTCCGTGTGGTGGTTGCGCACAATACCATCGTCGATGGCGGCGCCGAGCATAAACATGGCGCCGGGCGCCTCCTGGGTCATATAGGCAAAATCCTCGGCGCCCATGCCGAATTCTTCCACGCGCACCGTATCCTGCCCCCCAACTTCCCTGGCGACCTGGCGCAGCCAGCCGTTCACGGTTGGGTCGTTGTACAGCGGCGGGTAACCCTTGATCAGCTGGAAGTCGTAGCTGCCGCCGAGGGCCTCGCTGAGGGCAAAGGCGCGCTCCACCTCCCGCCAGAGTGTCTCGCGAACGTCGGCCCTCATCGACCGGATCGTTCCCCGGACCATCACCTCGTTGGGGATGACGTTCTCTGCTGCGCCGCCGCAGATCTGGCCCAGGCTGACGACGCTGGGGCGCAGAGGATCGATACGCCGCGACGGGATGGCATAGACGGCGTTCAGGATCGGCCCCAACATGAATAGCGGGTCGCTGCCCCGGTGCGGGTAAGCGCCGTGCGCCCCGTCGCCGCGAATGTACGCCGTGAAGGTATCGACGGCAGCCATGCTATAGCCGTCGTGGAACTCGCAATACCCGCTCGGCCGGTTGGAGAGGACGTGCAGCGCGATGACGGCGTCCACCCCTTCCAGCGCGCCGTCGGCGATCATCGCCGTCGCTCCGCTGATGCCGTCGTCGTCAAAGGCCTCTTCGGAGGGCTGGAACAGGAAGCGCACGCGCCCCTGCCAGCCGTCCTCCTGCAGGCTCTGGCGCAGAAGGTGCGCCGTGCCCAGCAGAATCGCTACATGCGCGTCATGCCCGCAGGCGTGCATAACGCCGTCGTTCTGGGAACGATAGGCGACGTCGTTCTTTTCGGCAATCGGCAGCGCGTCCATGTCCGCGCGAATGGCAATGGTCGGGCCGCCGCTCCCCAGATCGGCGACGACGCCCGTGCGCCCGACGCCCGTCCGGATCTCCATGCCGCCGATTTCCGCCAGCGTCTCGGCGACGAGCGCTGCCGTGCGCACCTCCTGGAAGCCAAGCTCCGGGTATTGGTGAATGTCGCGTCGCAGACGCACCATCTCGTCCCGGATCGCCTCGGCGCGCGCCCGCATACGCGCCCCATTGTTCAATGATTCTTCCTCTTGTTCCTGACCTCTTTCCCGCATTGCTGACTCCTTGATGGCTCCTTATCTGAACTCAATGCGATCCCCGACCTGCACCCGCGACAAGATGTCGGGATGCGCCTCGACGACGTAGCGGGCCGGCGAGCGCGGCGCGTAATGCAGCCGCCAGCGCCGCGCCAGCACCTGATCGACAACCTGGCCGGCGTCGTCTACCCAGAGGACGCCCAGGTCGAAGAAGACAAACAGCATATGGATGGCGCTGTTCACCCGGCTTTCCGCCGGCTGCACCAACACCAGCCCTTCGTCGGGAGCGAGCGCCCGCTGCAGCATGAAGCCGCGCAGCTTGCTGCCAAAGCTGTCACACCACCGGGCGCGCGGCACCAGCTCCCTCCCCGTCTCTGCGTGAACAACCCGCCGGTAGGCGGCCATTGTCCCGCTACCTCTCCATCCGGGTCTGGCGACCCCCGCCACGCTGGGCTGCCAGCGCCTCGTAGATCGCCTGGGCGACCGGATAGTGAAAGGCGTGCTCGACGTTCCAGAACTCCTGCAGGTGACTGTTGCTGCTCTGCTCCTCGTAGATGAGCGCCTGGACGAACAGGTCGATCTTGTCCGCGTCGTGCACCAGGCGCGCTTCGGGGCTCTCGTTGAGGGTCAGCTCGTCGTGCCACGCCAGCCATTCCCCGGCAAACGGCGCGCTGCCGAGCATCGTCTCTATCGCACTGCGCTCCACGCCCGCCTTCAGCCCGGCCGGCAGAAGCCGCCACGCCGGCGAGGGGATGTCCGTCGTCAGCGCCTCCGGCAGGTCGTGCAGCACGGCGAGCGCCAGCGCGCGGCCCAGGTCAATAGCGTCCTCGACCAGGCGGGCCAGCAGCAACGTGGCAAAAACCACCCCATAGCTATGGGCGGCGACGTCTTCGGCCTCGGCCACACCGCGCTGCACCCACCCGGTGCGGGCCGTCCGCTTCAACTGGTTGGCGTAGCGCAGAATCTCGACCGCGTCGTGTTCGTCCATCGTCTCCGTCCTGGCATCCGGCTGCCGCCATTGTACTGAAGAACGTACGGCGCTCAAACTCGGGCTCCTGACACGACCGAACGCCACCATTATACACCGGGACCGGCATCTGCCGGGCTGTTGGTCAAACCGGCTCAAGAGGCATATCATCGTCCGCTGTTTGCACTACGTAGAAGGAATCAGGATAACGTGGACTTAATCGAAGCTATCTTTCTGGGCATCGTCCAGGGCGCGACCGAATTTCTCCCCATCTCCAGCAGCGGCCATCTGGTGCTCTTTCCGGCGCTCTTTGGCCTGCCCGAGCCGGGCCTGACGCTCGTCTCCATTGCCCACCAGGGCACCATGGTGGCTGTGCTCATTTACTTCTGGCGCGACCTCTGGGCCATCGTGCGCGGCGTCGTCCAGGGGCTCGCCCGCCGGCAGCCGCTGGGAACGGCCGATGCGCGCCTGGGCTGGCTGATCGTCGCCGGAACGATCCCCGCCGGGCTCGCCGGCCTGCTTTTCGAAGATTTCTTTGAGGAGTTATTCGGCGAGCCGCGTTACACAGCCCTTTTTCTGCTGGGCACGGCGCTCCTGCTCATCGCTGGCGAGCGGCTGCGTCGTGGGGAAAAGTCGATTGGCCAGCTGAGCCTGCTCGACGCCATCGTCGTTGGCCTCTTCCAGATGGTCGCCCTGCTGCCGGGCATCTCGCGCAGCGGCAGCACGATCACTGCCGGCCTGATTCGCGGTCTCGACCGGGAGCCGGCAGCGCGTTTCAGTTTCCTGCTGGGCGTTCCGGCCATCGCCGGAGCCGGGTTGCTGGCGCTCGTCGATCTGCTCCAGGCCGCCGATCTGGGCGCAAACTGGACGCTCTACGCCGCCACCTTTATCGCCGCGGCCCTCACCGGCTACGCCTGCATCTACTTTCTGCTCGCCTGGCTGCGCAGCCACAGCCTCTACCTCTTCGCCGCCTACTGCACCGTATTGGGCCTGATCGCGCTCGTCGTGCTGCCATGAAGCGGCTCGCCCTCTGGCTGTGGGGCTGTCTGGCGCTGGCTTCCATCGGCTGCCGCGCCGCGCCACCCCCACCGGCCACGCTCGCGGCTCCCCCCGCCGCCGAGCTGCTGGCGATTGGGCTCAGCAGCAGCGCCGCCCCGCTCGGCGATCTCGTGGCCGAGCCTTATGCGGCGACGGACCCGCAGGCCGGCCTCACCTTCGTGGAGGGCAACGAGACAGCCCTCGTCGCTGACCTGGACGCGGGCACGCTCGACGCGCTGCTGGTGCACGTGCCGCCACGGGGCGACGGCTACTGGCATAACCCGGTCGCCCTGGACGGCCTCGCCATCGTCGTCCATCCCGACAATCCCGTGCGCGCCCTGACCAGCGCGGAGGTGCAGGGGCTCTTCAGCGGCGCGATCGACAACTGGGCGGGCCTGGGCGGCCCCAATCTGCCCGTCGTTCCCGTCGGCAGAGAACGCGGCGACGGCGCGCGCGCGTTGCTGACTGAGCGGATCATGGCCGAACAGCGCCCCGCGATTGGCACGCTCGTCCAGCCGACCAACGAGGCGCTGCTCGATGCAATCGCCGGGGAGCCCGGCGCCATCGGCTACACCATGATCGGCGCCCTGGACGAACGCGTGGCGGCGGTAGCCATCGACGGCGTGGAGCCGACGTCTAATAACGCCGGGAGCCAGAACTACCCGCTGAGCACGCCGCTCTATTTCGTCTCGCCGGAAGAGCCGCAGGGCGAGCTGCGCGCCTTTCTGGCCTGGCTGCAGTCGCCTGAAGGGCAGACGATCCTGAGTGACAAGTACGGGCGGGTCAGGTAGAATAGGGGTAGGCGTCGGGTCTTATTCTGCCTGCGGGCGGTCGAGAACAGCGAATGTGAGGTCAATCCCATGATTTTTCCCACCTACTTTCTCCTGTACTGGACGGGTTACATCTAGCCCGGCGTTGCCTTCGAGCCCTAATCGATTCATTGTTGACCGAAGTGCGGCTGCGCTACGGCGCCGCTGCTTATGTTCCCTGTATAAGGAGAGGAGACTATGACACAACAGCATAACAGCGACTATTACATCCAGCTTGCGGAGAAATACAGCGCCCGCAACTACAACCCTCTGGACGTCGTCCTGAGTGAGGGCAAGGGTGTCTGGGTGTATGACGTCGATGGCAACAAATACCTCGACTGCCTGGCTGCCTATTCGGCCGTCAACCAGGGGCACTGCCACCCGCGCATCATGGAAGCGGCGCAGCAGCAGATGCAGAAGCTGACGCTCAGCTCGCGCGCTTTCCGTAACGACCAGATGGGGCCGTTTCTGCAGGAGCTATGCGAACTGACCGGCTACGAAAAGGCGCTGCCCATGAATACCGGCGCCGAGGCCGTGGAGACGGCCATTAAGGCGGCGCGCAAGTGGGGCTATGCCGTCAAGGGCGTGGAAGATGACTGCGCCGAGATCGTCGTCTGCGCCGGCAACTTTCACGGCCGGACGACCACCATTGTCGGCTTCTCCAGTGAGGAGAGCTACCGTAAGGATTTCGGCCCGTTCACGCCGGGCTTCGTGACCATCCCCTACGGCGACGTTGCCGCGCTCGAAGCCGCGATCACGCCCAATACCGTCGCCTTCCTCGTGGAGCCGATCCAGGGTGAAGGCGGCGTCGTCATCCCACCCGACGGCTTCCTCAGCGCAGCAGCCGACATCTGCCGCAAGAACAACGTGCTGCTCATGGCCGATGAAATCCAGACCGGCCTGGGCCGCACGGGCCGCCTCTTCGCCAGCGAGCACGAAGGCGTCCGCCCCGACGTGATGATCGTCGGCAAGGCGCTCAGCGGCGGCTTTTACCCCGTCTCGGCCGTGCTGGCCGACGACGAGGTGTTGGGCCTGTTCAAGCCCGGCGACCATGGCAGCACCTTTGGCGGCAACCCCCTGGGCTCGGCCATCGCCCGCACCGCGCTGAAGGTCCTGATCGACGAAGGGCTCGTAGAGCGGTCGGCGGAGCTGGGCGACTACTTCCTCGGCCGGCTCCAGCGCATCGAGAGCGACTACGTCAAAGAGGTGCGCGGTCGGGGCCTGTTCATCGGCGTCGAGCTAAACGTGCCCGCCCGTCGCTTTGCCGAGGCCCTCTATCAGCGCGGCATTCTGGCCAAGGAGACGCACGACTACGTCCTGCGCTTCGCCCCGCCCCTCGTCATCACCCGCGAGGAGATCGACTGGGCGCTGGAACGCATTGAAGAGGTCCTGACCTCCTAACTGCTAACGCGCACGCCGGTAGGCCAGGGTTGCCTGGCCTACCGGCTTAGTGGTTCTTTGTCGGGGAACGAATCGGGCCGGGGATCAAGCATCTCGTCCAGGTGCATCCAGATCGCGCGGGAGTAGCGGAAGATGACCGGCGCCAGCAGCGTCAGCGTCGCCAGCGTGCCAACGGCGAACCAGATCAGGTGCGCGTCGGTCACGTAGAGCAGCACGTTGAGCGGCAGAATGGCGATAAACCCCAGCACGTAGCCAAAGAAAATGGCGTTCATAAAGTAGCCCGTCTCGCGCTCGTAGACGATACCGCAGACGGGACAGCGTTCGTGCATACCCCACAGGCCGTGGAAGATTGCGCCCCGGAAACAATGCGGGCAGCGCAACAGCAGGAAGGCAATCAGCCGGCGCATTCCGCTACTCCTCCTCCAGCACAGAGGGATCCCGCCGGGCCAGGGCGCGGTAGCCCCGGTTCCAGTAGACGAGCGGCGACTGCTCGAAGCGCGGCGTGCCGCTGGCCTGTACTTCGCCCACGTAGATCTGGTGGGTTCCCGCCGGGTAGCGCGCATAGATCGTGCAGTCCAGCCAGGCCAGCGCGTCGGACAGGATAGGCGCGCCGGTCACGGCGGTCGTCCACGTACCGCCTTTGAAACGATCCTCGTCCTTGAGCCAGGCGAAACGGTTGGACAGCTCGACCTGGTCCTGGTGGAGGATATTGACGGCGAATACGGCGTCCGGACGTTCCAGCAGGGGAAACGCGCTGTGCTCGTGGTCGATGGCGACCATGACGAGCGGCGGGTCGGGCGAAACGGAGGCGAAAGCGGAGACGGTCAGCCCGTGAATGACCTGGCCCGCGCGGAGGGTCACGATGGTCACGCCGGAAGCGAAGTGGCGCATGGCCATCCGGAAAGCTTCGGAACTAATAGGCATGGTGTTACAGCTCTAGAAAGGTGCGCACAACCGGCGCAATGTCCGTTAGGTCGGTAATCTGCGGCGCCAGCTCGGCATGGGCTGCCCCCAGAAGGATGGTGGGCACCGGATTAGCCGTGTGCCGGCGCCGGTCTTTGGCCTCGATATTACCATGATCGCTGGTGATGATCAGCAAGCCGCTCTGGTCTTCCCAGGCGGCGAAGAGGCCGCCCAGGACGGCGTCAATCCGCTCCAGGTGAGCGCGCGCCTCCTGCAGCGTTCCGCGATGTCCGTGCCGGTCGCTGGGCCAGTGCTCGAAGAAGCTGAACTGGTACCGGCGCGTCAGCACGGCAATGCGCCGGCCGGCCCCCTGCAGGCTGAGCAGCGGCATGTCGCCGTAGCCGAGATGCTCGCGCCAGCCCTGGTTGGTGAAATCGGGGCTGACCGCGTCGCCGTTGCGCAGGTCGTCCGCGGTGTGCAGGGGCAGGCCGGCGTTGCGGGCGGCAAGCGGCACGGCGGAGAGCAGCCGGCGCCCGCTGGCGACGCCCTCGAAATAGCGTTCCGGGTATGGCGTCAGCAGCGCCGCCCGCCCGCCAGCCTGCACCACCTCGGCGAACAGCGTGCCCTCCTCGAGCACCGAGGCAACCGATGGATTGGGCTTGGGGCCGTAATGCTCGCCGACCAGCCGGGGCACGTTACGCCCGGTGAGGATCGTCGCCTGGCCCGTGGCGCTCTGGGGCAGCCCGGGCACGCCCAGCGTCGCATCGGTCGGCGCCAGGCTGGCCCGCGCTGTAACGCGGGGCGGCTGCCCCTGCAGGTACCAGCCCTCGCCCAGCAGCGCGGTCAGGTGCGGCATACTGGCCGTCACAAAGGGGTTCGTTTCCGGGTCGGTGCTGCCCAGGCCGACGCCGTCCATGAAAAAGAGGAGAACGTGGCGATCCCGCCTCATAGCTGCCCCGGATGGTGTTCGTCAAGCCAGGCGATGATCGTCGCCAGCACCTCGTCCTTCTCGCGCTCGTTGTGCAGCTCGTGGCGCAGCCGGGGCCAGAGGCGGAAGCTGCAGTCGGGCGCCGTGTTGCAGAACGCCTGGCTGGCAAAGGGCGACGTCACTGTGTCGGAAGCGCCGTGCATCAGCAGCAATGGCAGAGGGAAGTGGGCCGCCTGGGCCAGCGCCTCCGCGCCCGCTGCGTCCATCAGCGTGTAGAGGCGCACGCTGATCCGGTCGTGGACCAGGGGATCGCGCCGGTAAGCGGCGGCAACGGCCGGATCGCTGCTCAGCGCGCTCGGGTCATTGCCCCTGGATAGGGTCACTTCCGGGCGCACGTGGTCCAGCAGCCGGGCCAGCGCCCTCTTCCAGCGCGGCGGGCGGATGGGCAGGGCCAGCCACGGGCTCGTCACAACGGCGCCCGCCAGCGCCGGCTGGCGTCGCAGGCAATAGTTGAGCACCAGGTTGCCGCCCATGCTGTGCCCGTAGAGGAAGCGCGGCAGCCCCGGAAAGCGGCGCCCGGTCTCCTGCAGCAGCAGGTCGATGTCCGCCATGAACGCCTCGTACTCCGCCGCGTGCCCGCGCAGGCCGCCGGAATGGCCGTGACCGCGTAGATCGAACGAAACCAGGGCGTAGCCGGCCTCGTTGAGAGCCTCCGCCACGTGCGCGTAGCGCCCGCTATGCTCGCCGATGCCGTGTACCAGGCTGATGGCAGCGCGCGCCTCCGGCGGGCGCCAGACGCTCCCCCAGAGCGGGATGCCGTCGCGGGCGGTAAAGGGCCATTCGTGTCGTTCCATCATTCCAGTCAATATGCCTCTCCGGGCCAGGTTAGCAATGCGCTAATGTAGCGCCGATGGACGCTCTGGTAAAATGAACGCCTATGGCTGCAGACGATCAGGTAGTGATTAACGAGGAGCTGTCTATCCCGGAGAGCGAGCTGAGTTTCAGCTTCAGCACCAGCGGCGGGCCCGGCGGGCAGCACGCCAACCGCTCGGCCACGCGCGCGATTCTCAGCTTCGACGTATACGGCTCGCCCAGCCTGAGCGACGGGCAGCGGGCGCGCATCCTCGCCCGCCTCGGCAATCGCATCAGCCACGAGGGCACGATGCAGATCAGCGCCGGGGAGTCCCGCAGCCAGTACCAGAACCGGCAGGAAGCCATCGCCCGCTTCCAGGCGCTGCTGGAAAGAGCGCTGCGCCCGCAGAAGAAACGGCGCCCAACCCGGCCCAGTCGCGCTGCTCAGGAACGCCGCCTGGAGGCCAAGCGGCGGCGCGGCCAGCGCAAAGCCGAGCGCCAGAAGCGCTGGCGCGATCTCTCCTAACCGGCGGCCTGTATCGCGGCGTCCTCGGCGCGGGCCATGCGCCGCCCCTCCTCCACGTCCACCCGCGTGAGCAGGAAGCCGCCGACGATAAAGAAAAGGATCACGCTAAGCACGCCGGGCCGGCTGCTGCCAAATATCGCCACGGCGAGGGCAAAGAGGAGCGGGCCGCTGAAGGACGAAGCCTTTTCCATCACGCTGAAGAAGCCGAAGAACTCGCCGCTCCGCGCGGCAGGCGTCATGCTGGCGTAGAGGCTGCGGCTGAGCGCCTGGCTGCCGCCCTGGACCACGGCCACCATCCAGGCCAGGAACCAGAACTCGATCACCGAGTTGAGGAAGTAGCCCCAGGTGGCGATCACGCCGTAGGCGACGAGGGCCAGAAAGATACTGCGCTTGGTGTCCAAGGTATCCGCCATCCGGCCGAAGAGCGTGGGCCCCAGCAGGAATGACAGCAGCAACCCGATCCCTTCCAGGGCCAGCAGCAAACCGACAATCAGCGGCAGGCTACTCGGGCGAGGCGGCGGCAGCAGCTCGACCCTGGCGACGCCGAGCCGGTTGCCCGCGCTGTCCGGGTTGCGCTCGCCGGTGTTCTCCAGAGCGAGGACGTGCTCGCCGCGCTCTTCCAGGGTGAACTGGCGCTCGATTTCGTAGCGAGGCACACTGCTGTAGGCATCGATCTGCACCGGCTCCCCGTCTTCCAGCAGCGGCGCCCCATCGACGACTACATTCCAGATGCCGTGGTCTGGCCCTGTGCTGTGCGTGAGGGACAGCTTCTGCCCGCTGAACGGAATCTCCAGCCGCGCGCCGGGCTCCTCTGCATAAAGATAGGTCGCCGGCTCATCCTCGCCGAGCGTGTCGGCGGAAATCTCGACCGGCTCCCACGCGCCCACAAAAGCGGCGCGTGTCTCACCGGCCAGAGAGACGACTTCTCCCTCCGCCAGGCCCGGTCCGGGCGGCAGCGTGTCGCGTGGCGCGCCGGATTGCTCCGGCGACAGCACTCTGGCCCCGATTATGCCTGCAACCGGCAGGGCGACGATGTTAAAGAGGATGAAGGCGAGGAAGACCGGCCGGCGCGCATCCCCGGCTCGGGGCAGCCGGCCAAAGATCAGGCTGTAGGGAATGCCCACGAACTGCACCAGCAGGATAGCCGAAATCAGCTCGATGGTACCGAAGCCAAGCTCCGCGCCGTAGATGGCGGCGACGCCGATGATCGTGCCAATTCCGTCGTTATAGATGAGGAAGGCGATCAGGAACTTGAGCAGCTCGCGATAGCGGCGCAGGTGGCTGAAGGTCGTGCGCAGCCGCTTGTAGGTGGCGCCCAGCACGCTCTCGCCTGGTGCAAGGCGCATCGACGCGGCAGGCGGCTCCGGCACGACACGCAGCACGGGAATCGAGAAGACGGCCCACCAGACGGCGACGCTGAGGAAGGAGAGGTGCGAGCCCAGGTTGTCTTCGGGCAGCAGGAAGATCATGACGATGTTGATCGCCAGGAGCAGCCCGCCGCCCAGGTAGCCGATGGCGTAGCCGCGCGAGGAGACCATATCCTGGTCTTCCGGCCGGGCGACGTGCGGCAGCATCGCGTCGTAAAAGACAATCGAGGCGCTGAAGCCGACCCGGGCGAGGATGAAAGCGGCGGAGGCCAGCAGCCAGTCGCCCGTGTTCACAAAAACCAGCAGCCCGGTGCCGACGACGCCGACGCCGATGAAGAAGGCCAGGAACGGCTTCTTGCCCCGTTTGATGTCGGAGATAGTGCCCAGAATGGGCGAGAGCACGGCAGTCAGCAGCAGTGCCACGCTGACGCCCACGCTCCAGTAGGCCGTGGCATGGGCCGGGCTGGGCAGCGTCGCCCCGGCGACCTGGCTGTAGTAGACCGGCAGCACGGCGGCGAGAATGGTCGTGGCAAAGGCGGAGTTCGCCCAATCGTAGAGCACCCAGGCGCGGATGCGGCGCCGGTATTCGGCCTCACTCAGCGACGCAAAATCGGTCGTCACGGCGGTCATAGCGTTCATCCTTTGCGGGGGTCAACGGGCACGATGGGCACAAGGATAATGCAGGAGGCAGGTCACCGGCAAATAGTGGTGTGCCGGCCTGCCCTTAGCGCCGTGCTTCAGACATCTGCGGATTCTCGATTCCTCGCGCCCGGCGAATCTGGCTGGCAGACCGGCTGTCTGCGCGCTGCTCGACCAGTAGACCAAGAGATAGGAGCAGGGCATCGGTTGCTGTATAATGCCTGTTGCCAGGCTACATCCACCCTACTCAGCGCACCACTCACCTCACTCCCTTTGCGCTGCTTCCTCACTTGCCTCTTGTCATTCACCATACAACAGGAGATTTCAGTGAACAGGAAATATGCTCTCTTATCGGCGGCTATCGCTACTGGTATCCTCATTGCCGCGTTGGCTTTCGTCCGGCCGGCGACGACGGCGCAGGACGGCGAGATGGCGCCGGCAGCCACAGATGCGGTCGATGCCGTCGTCGGCACCGGGTTCAGCTATCAGGGCTATCTTGACGATGGCGGCAGCGCGGCCAATGGTTCCTATGACTATCAGTTCAGGCTATACGACGCAGCGGCAGCCGGCGCGCAGGTTGGCGCCACGCTCTCGCTGAACGCCGTCACCGTTGCCGATGGGCTGTTTACCGTTGAGCTGGACTTTGGCCCTGACGCCTTTGGCGGCGGAGCGCGCTGGCTGCAGATCAGCGTGCGCCCGGCGGGCGGCGGCGCGTACACGACCCTGACCCCACGCCAGGAGCTAACGCCCGCTCCGTCGGCCCTTTCTCTGCCTAACGTTTACACGAACCAGACGCTGAACTTCGTGGGCGTCGGCCGCAATTTCAGAATCTCGAGCAACGAGGTCTTTGGCGTGCGCTACAACGGCGCTGCCAACGATTATGGCGGCATGTACGTCGAGACCTCCAATGCCAACGGCTGGCCCTTCTATGGCTACGCCACGAACGGTTCGTTCCGGGCCTGGACCTACTACAACGGCTCGACCAGCGACTGGTTCCTCTACAACGCCGGCATCCGGCTTCACGTGCCCAATGAAGGCGGTCTGCGCATTGGCCCAAGCGCCGACTACAGCCTGGTGATTTCCAACACGACAGGCTCCGACGGCGTCCGAATTTATGACACCGGAGACGACGGTATTCAGGTTGGCTCGGACCCGGATTATCCCAATTACGGCGTGTACATTCCCAGCCCCGGCGTCGCCGCTTACGGCCTGTGGCCCAACACGGCCGATGCGGCCGGCGACTATGCCCTTTTCACCGTTGATAACATTAATGCAGGCATTGTGAGCGTCAACGCCCTTCAACACGTCGCCCAGGTAACGGGTTCTGAGGCGCTGCGCCCCGGAGACGTCGTCGCCGCAGCCGGCGTAACTGACCCCCTTCCCGGCGCGCAATCCCGGCTGCCGCTGGTACGCGTGGCCGACGCCGTGCAGTTCAGCGGCGTGATCGGCGTCGTGCAGAGCCGCATGATCTGGGCTGAAGCGCCCGGCAAAGAAGGCCAGGGCGCGATGAGCCTGCAGAGAGCAGACGGACCGGCGCAGCCCGGCGATTATGTCTCTCTGGTCGTCTCCGGCGTCGCCGAGGTCCGCGTCGAGAGCGGAGCCGCGATAGCCGCCGGCGAGCGCCTGACGCTGGCCGGGGATAGCGGTCGTGTCCGCGCCCTGGAAACCCGGACCGTTGAGGGTATGGTGGTCAGCGAAGGCGCGCAGGTCATCGGCGTCGCCCTGGAAGCGCCAACCGCCGGTCGCGAGACGATTGCCGTCTTCGTGACCCTGCGCTAGGAGGCGACCATGCACAGGAAGGTACTTGTTCTTCTGGTCCTTCTACTGCTCTGCGCCACGATCGCTTCGGCCCTCGTCGCCGCGCCGGCTGCGCTCTCCGTTCCCTGGTGGACGGTAGATGGCGGCGGCAGTACCAGCAAAGGAGGGCAGTTCGCGCTCAGCGGCACGGCCGGCCAGGCCGACGCCGGTCTGATGGCCGGCGGCGCGTATTCGCTCTACGGCGGCTTCTGGAATCCGGAGAGCGGCGCAATCAGCGGAGTCACCTATCGCAACTATCTGCCAACGGCGAGACGGTGACGTAGACGGGTTCAGCCTAAACTCAGACGAAAAATAAGGCGGCTTCTGAGAATCGAGCGGTGTCGCTTTCGTCCCGGGACCATTGTGATTCAGTGGTCCCGGGACTACAATTTGGATATCGTGGAGCCTGGGGCGGTCGCGCGCCAGCTAACCAGGCGCCTATCGCCCACCATGGTCAATGATATGGGAGACCCAATGAACAACACCCTTCGCTTCTTCGCCACCCCCGGCCCACTGACTGCAGCGGGCCAATATGCCGACCTGTTGCACGACCTGCCTGCCGGCGTCGCCTCCCTGGTCCGCGTTGTCCAGGGCTTGCTGATCCACGTCTTCTGGGCCGACCAGTACGGCGTGCAGCTCGACGCGACGCGGCGCGAGGAAGTGCAGCTACGTGACGCAGCCAGCATGTTCGCCCGCATTCTGCAGCTCGACCCGCGCCCCCTGACCGAGGCTCGCCAGCCGGAGCGCCGCCTCGTCGGCAACTGCCGCGACTTCTCCGTCCTGCTCGTCACCTTCCTGCGCCACCAGGGGGTGCCCGCCCGCGCGCGCTGCGGCTTTGGTCGCTACTTCATCCCTGACCATTACGAAGATCACTGGGTCGCGGAGTACTGGAACGAGGCGGAACAGCGCTGGGTGCTCGTGGACGCCCAGCTCGACGCCCTGCAGCAGAAGAAGCTGGGTATCGACTTCGACACGCTGGACGTGCCCCGTGACCAATTCATCACCGGCGGCGGTGGGTGGACGCGCTGCCGCAGCGGGCAGGCCGACCCGGCAACGTTCGGCATCTTCGACATGCAGGGCCTGTGGTTCGTGCGCGGCAACCTGGGCCGCGACGTCGCCGCGCTGAACAAGATAGAGCTGCTGCCCTGGGATGGCTGGGGAATCGCGGACAGCTCCGATAACGACCTGACTGCCGCCGACTTCGCGGCGCTGGATGAAATGGCGGCGCTGACCGGCGGCGACGTGCCGGAGTTCGAGCGCGTGCGCACCCTCTACGAGACCGACGAGCGCTGGCGTGTCCCGCCCGTTATCCGCACCTACACGGATGCAGGCCCGACGGAGGTTGATCTCTCGCTGTTGATGGCCGCGTGAGCGCGGCGCAGAAGGAGCTAACCACCCCGCGGGGCCAGCAGCCGGTTGACGCAGGGGTCGTAGTCGGCGCCGAGCACGACGCGGTAGCTGGCCTCGCTTTCCACGTCGGGCGCCAGCTCGATGTCGCCCTCGCGCTGGTCGAAGACAAAGCTCAGCAGATAGGCGAACATACCCTTCAGCTCGGAGCCGAAGTAGGTAATTGTCGTCCGTTCCTGCTCCTCGCCGTCTGCCTCGACGATGTCAGGCCAGAAGCCATACCAGGCCAGATTGTCCGCCGCAAGCAGCGCCATGTCAGGGTTGCCCGTCCCGTTGACGATTTCCACGCGGATCGGCGCCCGCGTGCCGCTGTTCAGCTCCGACGGCGTCATCAGACTGTAAAAGATCGGCTGCATGCGCTGCCAGTTGGGCAGCATCACCTTACGCTCGGTGCCGGGCAGCGTCCAGTACTCCATGTCGTAGGGCGTCAGGTAGAGGTGCTGGATGCCGTTCTCGCGGATGGCCGGCGCCACCGAAGCGAGCTGCAGGATGCGCCCGATGTCCAGGTCGGTCTCCACCGTGTCGCGGTAGGTCTCGTAAAGCGTGGGGACCTGAGCAATCAGCCCCAGCTCGATCCCCTGGTCGAAGATCGCCCTGAGCATCTGCTGCTGCCGCTTCGTGCGCCCCCAGTCGGCCTCGATGCTCTCCCGCGAGCGCACGTACCAGAGGGCCATCGAGCCGTCCATGTGCACGATGCCCGGGTCCACGCGGAATAGCTCCCAGCTATCCTCGTCCTGCGGGTCGAGGTCTTCGGAGATGAGGCGGTGATCTTCGAAGGAGCAGCTAATGGGCACGTCCACGCCGCCGATAGCGTCCACAACCGTCTCGAAGCCCTCGAAATCCACACGGGCGTAATAGTGGATGGGCACGCCAAAGTTATAGACGATCGTATCTTTGAGCTGTTGCACGCCGCCGGCCATCGCCGTGTTGATGCTGCCCATCCCCCGGCTAGGGATGAAGACGTACAGGTCGCGCGGCAGATTGATCATCGACGCGGTTTTTGCCTCGCGATTCACCGAGACGATGATAATCGTGTCCGTGCGGTTGCTGGCGCTCCCCAGCGGGTTGTCCGCCCCTAGCAGCAGGATGTTGGTCACACCATCAGGCACGGCAAACGGCTGCACCTGGGTGGGAATCGGCGTCGGCGGTGTCGCCGTCAGGAACTGCGAGGGCGTGCCGACGACGACCACCGAGCTGGCGTGCTGGGGCGCGCTCGTCGGCGTGGCGGTGGGCCTCGGCGTCCGCGTCGGCGTGCGCGAAGGCGTGGGCGTGCGCGACGGAGTCAGGCTGGGGCCGGGCGTCGGCGTCAGGGTGATCGTCGGCACCGGCGTGAACGTCGCCGGGGCTGACGTGCCCGTGACGGTGCTCGTCGGCGAGGAGGCCGGGGTGGGTGTGCTGTTTGCCGAGCCGAGCTGGCTCGGCGAGTCGCCGCTGCGGCAGCTCGCCAGCAGGAACAGCAGCAGGGCAAAGGCCATCACGGCCCCCGTTCGCCGGAAAAACGCCGTCCTGACCATCATCCTACAGCG
>Ga0123329_1002514_pt1 | contig 15990 bp, 19 predicted proteins | sample BioC12SIPDNA_FD_89703 | JGI IMG/M metagenome (GOLD analysis project Ga0123329, IMG submission 89703) | Anaerobic biogas reactor microbial communites from Washington, USA - Biogas_R1_B C12 SIP DNA | ecosystem: Engineered > Bioreactor > Anaerobic > Unclassified | place: Washington, USA | collected... | reverse complement strand
GACCCTATCGGTAATGGCCGGCGGATGCGGCAACCCAGCGGAGGAACTCTACACACTCGCTGTGCTCGGCCAGCCACTGCCCAGCACGCTTCCGGCCGGTACGGAAGTGTACGGATACGGGGCCTGTGTCAGAGCCAAAGGTGGAGCCGCCTTTCCTGGAGTCGAGCGAGTCTTGGTCGCCCGCCTGCTCAAGAACGAGAATGGGATCATTGTTGCCAAGAGCCTCCTGACCAAGGAAACCAACCACTGGCTGGGCCTCTTCGGCGGCACCGACACCTACGTCATCGAGGCACAGGTTCCCGAGAATGAGTTCCGCGAACCGTCCGACGGCTGGACAGAACTCATGGGCCGCATTGCCAAGGCAACATCCGGCTACAAGCTTGGCAGCGCATCCCTGGCTCTCTCGAACATGGAGGAGAAAGAGCGTCCGCAGTGGATTCGCTTCCCGCCTCGCGACAACAAGTTGGGCCAACTCGAGTCGGCCTGCATCGCCGGTGAGTATGGCTTCGGAGCTTACCTGGCTATTGCCAGCAAGCAGGATATGGGGCCTCCGCCTGCGGTCCTGGCTCCGACTTCGCTGCCCGCCTACCTGGCCTTCATCGAGGAACTCCTGACGCTCCTGCCGGAGTCGACCCAGATGACCACCACGAGCAAGAGCAAGTTCTTGGATGCGGACATTACCTGGAACCGCACCACCGCCGACAGCCGCGGATCAGTCCACCCCGTTTACCAATTGGCTGCCGACTATCCCCAAGCGTTCACCGGCTTGACGCAGCCCGGATTTAAGTGGCAAGGTGGCCGACATGGCACAACCCTGAGCACACAGAATGCTGGTGAGCGACACATCCGTATCGAGACGCGAACGTCGGCGGCCGAGCAGATGCGGAGCCTGGCCGATGAGTCGGAGTAGGGCATCATCTTCGGTAGTCTCAGTCTCTGAAGAACCTCACCACCAACCGGCAGACGAACCGGATCGTCGCCTGCCGGTCGGTCTTCCACATCGCCTTCAGCATTGACCACGAGAGCCACGACTCAAAGCAGCACCCCCGTCAGGGCGAAACTCAGGCCCAACTGGATCGCCTTCACGAACGCCTGGTGCAGCACGTCGAAAAAGGCGCTGTTGCGGTCGGCCAGTTCGCGCAGCACCGGCAGGAGCTTCGTCTTCGCGGCCACGAGTTCCTCGTTCGACATTTTGCCGTAGAGCAGGTTGATGGCCTCGTCGGTCCTCTTCTCCCGCAGGCTCTCGATTAGCGCGGGAATCTCCGCCAGGGCCAGATTCCTGATGCCCGGATAGAGAATCACCACCAGGTCCGTCAGGGCCTGCCCGTATTGGCTCGACAGCGCCGCCGTGAGCCGCTGGATCACCTCGTTCTCAATCGCCGACGGCAAGGGCACCGCAACCGGCACAGTGACAACCGTTTCCTCTGCCATGAATCAAGCCCTCCGTGTAAATTCAGTCCTGGGTCTAGCTCGGTCTCGATTTGCACTGCGCCCGTCATGGGGCAGCGGGCGCGGCGCCGGGCACGGGCAGCCGGGCGAACTCCGGCAGCACCTTCAGCCGGTCGGCCCGCACGTCCTCTACCTTGCGGCCTTGAAGCAGGGCGTCGATGGCCAGCAGCGCCTCGTTGTCAGCCAGCGCCGAGTCGCGGGCATACCCCGGCACCGCCGGGTCGCTGTAGACCCGCAGGACCGTGTTGTCCGAGGCCAGACGGTACTGGTGCACCGCCGCCTTCTCCGCGGGGCCGGTCAACAGACACCCCGGCAGAGCCACGAGACACACCGCCAGCAGCACGACCACGACGAGCAGATTCCGCATGACACAATCTCCTTCCAGAAAAGGGTGACGGGGTTACAGGTTGCCATTGGCTTCCAGGGTCGAATGGACGATCTGGATGCCCTCCTTCAGATTGGCCTCGGTCGCGGCCGTGGCCCGGCGGCCGTTGGTCTCCTGGTAGACACCGAGCACGTACTTCAGGGCCGTGTCGAGCCGCTCCAGGCTCTTGTTGGGCACGTCGTCGGGAATGGTCCGCTCGGCGAACTTGATGGCGGCGATGATCGTGCCCTCGTACTGCTGCCACTCCGGCCGGGCCAGGTAGAGCCGGTTGAGGCCCCACAGGATCAGGCCCGCCAGGGCGGCAATGACCGCCGGGGAATTCAGCACCGTCCAGAGAACCGCCAGAATCGTCTGCCAGGTCATCGGCTTACTCCTTTATATAGGGCGCACTGCCCGCTACCTTGCCGCCCCAGCCCCGTCGGCCGGGACGAATACCTTCCTCAGCACGTCAATGTTCCCCGCCGTGATGGGAATCCCTCTCCGGCACCTGCCCGCGTACGGGTTGAAATCCGCCGGGCTGAAGGCCCGCGACTTCTTCGGGTCGCGGTTACAGTTGGCCAGCATCGCGAGGACCGCGCTGGTGTGGCCCCACGTATCCCGCCCGCGGGCCTCGGCCATCCAGACCAGTTCCCTGAGCGTCAGCGGTCCGGGGTCGACACCGAGGACTCCGGCAAGCTGCCAGATGAGTCGCCAAGCCTCGCGAGCGCCGCGGCCATCTCTTTCTCGAGTGCCGGACTGTCGAGCCGGTCCTCGGCCGCCTTCAGGGCCATCGCCTCCAGCGTCCGGAGCTTGCCGAGGGCTTTGGCCAGGAGCCGCCGGCGCTCCCTGGGGAAAAAACCCACCAGTTCCTCCAGCAGCGCGGTGGTCGCCCCGTCGATGGTGTCCCCGGCCATCGCCCGGCCGAACTCCTCGTCCGACACCTGCCGGGCGTCAGCCTCGGGCTTGCAGAGCGAGTAGACCAGGTCACAGAGGAGCACCGGGTCCGAGACCAGCTGCTCCAGCAGCTTGCCGTCGACGACCTCCAGCAGGTTCACGCCCAGCAGGCCCTTGACGCGCTTCACGGCGTCGACGTTGACCGTGACGCTCCAGGTGCGGCCCGTGTTGTCGGTGAAAGTCTTCATGCGGCTCCTTTCAACTGATGGTCAGCGTGCCCGTCGCGCCCGAGTGGGCCGGCGTGTAATCTCCCAGGGGACCGGTCCCGTTTTCCCAGTGCACGGTCAATGTCCAGAGATTGGGCTCGACCGGCATGTCGCCGTTCATGGGGGCGATCACCCAACGGTTGTTGTCGTGCCACAAGTACCACGTCTGGCCCGCCAGCTTCCACCGCGGCAGCTCGTCCACCAACCCGAACGGCTCGTAGGTGCCAGCCAGGAGCGCTGGCGTCGTCTCGCCGGTGCCGGTCAGCTTCTCGCGGATCGTGAGCGTGCCGCTGGCGCCGAAACCGGGGGCCGGCTCGTAGTCGCCGACCGGCGAGTCGCCTTGCGGGCCAATCCAGTACGGGTACTGCGGCGTGATGTAGTAGCCCAGGTCGTCCGGGCAGGTCACGTACCAGCGGTCCGTCTCGGCGTTGAACCAGAGCAGCAGGTTCCACTCCGGGCTCAGGCGATAAGTGCTCTGGCCGTCGTGCGTGCCAAAGAGAGCCCAGACTCCGGCCAACGCAAACGGCGAGGTGACGCCAGAGCCGACTAAGGGTTTGCGATGGTCTTCCACTGGGGCGCGTTGGCCGAGTAGGTCGGCTTCACCGTGACCTTGACCGTGATCGCCTCTTCGAGCGACTCGTCGCGCGAGAAGTCCAGCACGGCGCAGTCGGCCCACAGGCCCTTGGAGCCGGTCTCGGTGATCGGGCCGGTCATGACGGCGATACCGATCACGGTATCGTTGAAGTAGGCGTCCTCGACGGCCGTGAACCCGTCGTCATCCGGGTCCCAGATCATCTCGAACTCGATGGAGCCTTCCTTCAGGGTGCCCACGCTGGCCTTCCAGCCGGCGTTGGCCCGCGTGGTGACGTCGGCCTCGCCCTTCTGGAGGCCCATCGAGACGTTCTTGACGTTCGCCAGCTCCGTCCAGGTGGGCGTGCCGCCGATGCCCGCGGCGCAGAAGTAGAGCTTCGCGTCTTTGCCGAGTTTCACAGACATGTTTCGTTCTCCTGCCCGCCGTGCGGGCATCTGGCTTCGTACCTTCCCGTTCCGTCCCGCCTCATCCCGTTTCGTCCCGCGACATCCCGGCACATCCCGCTTTATCCCGGGTAATCCCGGTTTATCCCGCCTTCACCGACGATGCCCACAGCCGGGGCAGTTCGGGTTGCACCTTCCTGAGTGCCGGCTGCATGTAAGGCCTTGCCGCCACGTAGATGACCTTGAACATCGGACCGTAGAGTTCCTCGTTCAGCCGGTTGGCCCGGTCCACCTGTGCGGCGGTCTGGAGCTTCGTATAGACCACCCGCCCGCCGCGCACGTCGACCTCGCCTCCGTCGCCCATCTTCCGCCGGCGTCGCTGCTTGTTCCGCACCCGCGTGCGGCCGCCGAACTCCAGCGTTTCCGGCGCGCCCGAGCCGCGGGCAAACCCCACCGGCCCGATCACCACCGATTGCGCCACCGGCTCGAAGGCGTAGAACAGGTTCTTCCTGATCCACGGGTGCGGCTTGATGGCCCGCGGCGGCTCGCCCGGCCGCGACGCGCTCGGGTCGGCGGCCGGCTTCTTCCGCTTCCCGCCCACGATCAGCCGCTCTTGTTCCTTGCGGCTTGTGACGTATCGCATCGAGGTCTGGGCCACGCGGCGGATGCGGCGCCCGGCTTCCTGAAGGGCCTGCCGGTTCTTCCGGTCCATCAGCTTCGTGACGCGGTCGCGGTCGAAGAACCACTTCTTCACGTCGAACCGCAGGCCGAAGGCGGCCCGCGCTGCGCCGCCGGGATTCATCCCGCCGCTCAGAACTCTGCCGAAGATGCTCCCGAAGCCCGCCATTCTCTCTCCGCTACTTCACCACCCGGAACGTCACCGTCAGCACGCTCGTGAACTGCCGCAACTCCTCCAGGTGCCCCGGCGAGTACACCGGCTCGTTCTCCGTCCGCAGCCACGAGGCGCTCGGGTAGGCCGTGAGCCGTCGCAGCCGGAAGAACGTCGCGATCTCTTCCACCAGGCCCATCAGCGGGTCGATCTGGGCATTGGTCTCGGTCGAGAGCTTCTTCTGCACCGCCACGTCGACCGACACGTCGTACTGCACACTCGTGCGGCTGACCGTGACCGCCTCGACCCCCCTGGGCACCACCGTCACGTGCAGCGCCGCCATCTCCTTGAGGTCGAACTCCGGCCGGTAGAGCCGCGCGGCCGTCAACTCCTGGCTGAACGTGCCCGCGTTGAGCTCGGTCACCACGGCGTCGGCGATGTCCACGATCAGGGCCATGTCAGTGGTTCTCGATTACCTTGGGCGGCGTCGGGAAGGCCGGTCCGACCTCGCCGCCCGCCGCCACCCGGAAGTACCAGACCTCGCCGTCACTGATTCCACTCAGGCCGCCCCTGGCCGTCACGCTATACGCGCCCGGCCCGGTCGGCGACCACGTCTCCTCGCCCCAGCCGACCACTGTGCCGTCGCCGTTGAGCGGCATCAGGTTGGTGTAGCCGGTGCCGGAGGCGATCACCCGCAGGAGCAGCAGATAGCGTTTGTTCGGTTGGAGCGCCGGCACGGCGACGGGTGCGACGAGAAACTCGCCCGGCGTGCCGCCGTCCAACCCCTGGGCCTGGCCGTCCCAGCCGCAGGCCACGTGCGTCTCTGAGAGCAGTGTCCAGCCGGCCGGATTGGCGGCCGCGTCCCCGTCGTCACTGCGACCGTTGCCGTTCTCGTCGCGCCAGAGCCACAACTGCACCGCCGACAGTTCGGCGTCGGCCCCGGCCTGGTCACCCGCGAGCCCGCCGCCACGGTGAGCCGTGGCCGTGACGTGCTCGAACACCTCGATCCTGGCCGGCAGCGCCGTGCCGTCGCTACAGGCCACGCCGTTGACCGACACGAGATGCCCGACCGGCCCGGCGCACTCGGTCCAGGTGAACCCGGCGGCTGCAACGACGCCGGCCAGGCACGAGGCCACGAGAGTCAGGGCGACTATCGAGCGGAACCGTCGCACAACATGCCTCCCCATCCCAGACGCCTGGCCCGCTCCACGGCCGCCTTCAGGGCATCGCCCGTGAGCCGCGGACCGGCCACATAGATTGCTTTGCCCGGCAGGAGCTTCCGTCCCTTCGCCAGGTTCGTCTCGACCACCTTGTCACTCTCCCACGCGGCGCGGGCGAAGAGGCCATAGAGCACCAGGGCGTCGGGTCTGACCGCCTCGACCTTGGCCATCGCCTGCTCCGGCGACCCGGTCACGGTCAGGCTGCACAGGAGCCACACCGGGAGCCCCGGCCGCGCCGCCCGCACCACTTTGGCGACCGCCTCGGCCCGCGGTGCGTCCAGCGTCGCGTTCGGCCGGAAATCGTGATTCGTCTCTTCCCAACCCACGATCACCGCCACCGCCTGGGCATCGGCGGCCAGGTACTCGGCCAGCGGCTTCAGCGGCGTCGCGTCATTGGCAGTGACCGCCACCAGGTGCGGCCGGGCCGGCGGATCGTCATGCCGGGAGGCCGACCAGACGACAACCGGACAGACATCATCCGACGCGACCGGCGCGGCTCCGCGCCACGAGGGCCAGAACCAACCGTCGAGCCAGGCGGGCGCCGCCGGCGGCTGGAATGCAGCCTTGGCCATGTCGAGTTGCCCCGTCAGCATGGCCGCCTGTTCGCCGCCGCCCGCATGCACCAGGGCCGGAGCAAGGGCCGTCGTCCGCGCGAACATTGGCGACGTGCCGCCTACCGTCACCGTTCTGGCTGTGAGCGCCCCGCTGCCGTCAACATTCGCCGCGCCAGCGGCGCCGAAGGTGAATCGCGAGATCACGAGCGGCCGCGCCGCAGGCCTCTCGACCGCGGCGACCTGCGGGGCGCTCTGCCGCCACTGGGGCAGCGGAGCGACCTCCGGCGGGGCCTCGCCCGGGCGCAGGGCCAGGTAGCCCAGCGCCACCGCGGCCACGACCGCTCCGCCCGCGACGACCTTCTTCGTGGTCTCGCTCACAGGCCAAGCTCCCTCTTGAGGTCCGGAATCGGGTCATGGATCGGCGCGTCGCCTTCCTTCTGCGGCTGGAACAGGTTCACGTAGTCCGTGGCCCGCTTCCAGTGGCCGTCGATGGCCTTGATGACCTTCGCCAGGCGGTGCACGTTGACCGAGAGGTTCCCGGTGTCGACGTCGCCGGCAACGCCCCGCAGCGCCGCCTCGGCCAGTTGAAAGGCCTCCTTGTTGCGGCCCTGCAGGAGGAGCAGATTGACGCGGGCCTCGGTCTTGAGGTCGGGGTTACTGGCCAGGACCGCCGTCACGGCCGCGCCGATGGCGTCGTCCGCCGGGATCGTCACGCCGTCGAGCAGGTTCGTGCCGCCCGCCCCGTCCTTCAGGTAAGTCTGGTAGTCGGCCGTGGTCTGGGCCAGGTTCGGCGTGCGATTCTTGACCATCCACGTGTTGACGGCGGTGACATAGTCGGCGTGGTTGGCAACCGGCATGATGGCCAGCAGTCGCTTCAGGGCTACCTTGTCCGCCAGGGGCCAGGCCTTCCACAGGGCCACCTGCGTGAACTTCGCCAGACTGGCCGCGGCCACCAGGTGCTTCGGCTCGGCTCGACCGAGATAGATGCCCAGGCCATCGGCCACGCGCTGCGCCGGGGGCGCAAGGCCCGGCGTGTCCACGTAGCGTAGGGCCATCGTGCGATAGCAGTACCAGCGGCCATAGAGCACACCGACCAGCCGCGGCTTGTCGCTCGCACTGGCGGCGTCGATGGCCGCAGTGATCTTCTCCGTCAGGCCAACCGTGTCCTTGCCGAAGCCGATCAGGTCCCCGTAGAGCTGGATGTAGGCTACGCCCCTGGCCACTCCCGTGAGGACATCGGCCTTGGGCAGCAGCGCCGCCAGGTACTCGCCCCGCAGCTTCGCATCGTAACCCGGCACGGCCGTGGTCAGGCTCGCGGGCGGGTCGCCCTGGCCCAGGCGGGCCGTCTGGGCCTCGACCGTGGCACTCGTCTCAGCCTGGCCGAAGGCCGTGGCCGCCAGAACCAACATGATCAACATCGCCGTCGCGTACTTCATTCGTTCTGCTCCTTTCGCAGTTGTGTGTCAGAACTCGGTGACCAGCAGTCCCTTGGCCTCCTCCGAGGCGCAGATGGCCGTGATCACCCCTGTGTAGAGGTTGGCCGCCGTGATGGCGAATGAGCCGCCGTAGGCATTGAGCTTGATGCCCGTGCCGACGGCGGGGTTGGCCCCCAGCTTGATGTAAAGGTCCGTGTCGCTGTCGTTGACGAGGACGGCGCAGATACGGTTGGCATTGGCCGCGAGGGCGATCCGCCCCGCGCTGGTCACGTCAACCTTGTTGGTGCTGGCGGTTGCCGCCGAGCGGTGGGCCACGACCTGTTCGCCACGATCCGTGATCTCGATGTCGGCCGAGCCGATCCATCGCCTGGTCATACCGTCAGCCTCCGAATACGACGCGCCACAGACCGCCGACCGCCAGCGTCGACGCCGCCCCGATCAGAATCCACAGCAGCCGCCCCCTGGTCCGCTCCGCCGACTCCAGCCGGTCCAGCCGCAGCTGAATGCCGGGTTTGCCGTTGCCGCGGATGGCCTCGTCCAGCAGGTCGAGCTTGCGGTGCATTCCCGCGAACTCGCCCTTGCAGACATCCTCGTACCGATCGGTGCATTCGCCGCTCATTCGCCCACCTGCTTCGTGTGAACCCGGATCGCCAGCCGGTACGGGTCGCTCCAGCGCCAGCACAGCTCCTGACCGGGGCCGACCACTTCGTACACCAGCGTCTCGCCGCCGACACTTTCCCTGATCCTGTCGCCCCGCTCCGGGGTGAAGGCTGCGCCGCCCAGCACCAGGTCCGCCGCCGTGATGATGAAGTCGCGGGCCTCGAACCGCTCACTGACGCCCGCGCCGCTGTCGATCTCGAAGGTCGTCCGGCCGACCGTGGCCGGCACCTGGACCTCGGCCTGGCCCCGGCAGTAGGTCACCGGTTTGGCCAGGTGCTTCCGTCGCTGCCCGTCCAGCCAGGCCGAGGATTGCTCCAGGAGGTCCGCCACGGTTACACCGTGCTCAGGGCGCAGCCGTCGTTGGAGACCACGCTCCAGCGATTGTTGGCGCCGTTCGCCTTGCCGATGAGCAGAATGGCGTCGCCGGCGTCACCGAGGGTGATCGTGTTGTTGCCCGTCTGGTTGACTGTGGTGGCACAGGTGATCACGCAGTCCCCGCCGTCGGTTTTCAGGGAGATCAGCAGCAACTGCCCGACATAGGTCGGGGCGGCCAGGGTCCGCGTCTCGGCGGCCGCCGTGACAATGTCCACGTGGCCGCTGTCGGTGACCGGGATGGCCCCGGCAGCGCCGGGGTCATCGATCTCGGCCGTCAGCGCGTTGTGCACGGTGTTCGTGACCGTGACCGGCCCCGACCAGAGCACCCGGACCGTCTCGGCCGTGGCCCCGGCCGCCGACTGAGCGAAGCCGATGAAGGTGTTGCCGTCGGCGGTGGTGGTCGCGCAGCCCGTGCCGACCGTGCCGCCGTAGGGATTGCCGTCGGCGTCCCAGTAAAGGGCCGCCCCTTGCGCCTGCTGCTCATTGGCCTTGACGACGTCGAAGAGGCCCCGCACGGCCAGCGCCCCGAGGGCATTGGCCTCGATGGGCACTTTCGTCACGCCGATCATCGACCCCAGCACCACCACCTGCCCGGCAGCCACCGCCGCCGAGGGCGTGTAGTCGATGCTCGCGCCTTCCTGGATAAACCTCGCCTGAAACGCCTGCGCCATGTCTTGGTCTCCTTGTCTGCGGCCCGCAGCCGCCTGTGTTCAGGTGTCGTTACCGTTCACGCCCCTGGGGGGAGGCTCACGCCTCGCCCTTCATCTTGAGCGCCGCCCGGAAATCCTGCTCCCTCACGCCGAAATCGATATAGCCTCGGAACTGCACTCCGAGCGTATTGAAGTCGGCGTCAGTCTTCTCGACGGTCGGCCGGTCCACGCCGTTCAGGAAGGCGACCTCGATGGCCGGCAGGCGGTTCGGGTCGGCCTGGAGATACCAGGCCTTCGAGCTCGCGCCGGTGAAGCTGGCGTTCGACAGGTACACGGAGCTCACGACGGTGAACTTGCCGACGTGGGGGTTGGTGTTCGGCTTGCCCTTGTTGGCCGTCGTCGTCTCGTTCAGGATCAGCGACTTCATCAGCATCTCGGCCGGCACCTTCAGGGCTGTCGGCACCAGCAGGAGCGTGGCCGGGATGCCCAGGGGCCGGCCGTTGGGCTTGGTCTGCTCGCCGAACATCACCTCGGCGACCGTGAGCGAGTCGACGCTCAGGGCCGTGTCGGCGCCCTCGGCGTAGTTCTTGTGATCGGCGTGGAAGAAGGCCTTGCCGTCCGCCTGCACGGGGTTCCGCAGCCAGAGGCCCCACACGGCGTCGGCGATGCTCTCGGCCGCGCCCATGCCGATCTGCCGCGGGATGTCGGTAAACGCGCCCATGTCGTCGTTGATGATCATCTGCCGCGTCAGGGCGAACATGATGCCGTGGGTGTCGGCCTTCTGCCCGTACTTCTGCTCATCGAGCTTGCCGTGCTTGAGTTCTCCGTCGGGCCCGACCTGCTCGAACTTGAACGAGCCGGTCATGCGATAGCGGCTGTGCTCCTTGAAGTCGTTCACGCTGGCGATGCGGCAGATCGAGCGCCAGGAGTCCTCGACGTAGTTGTAGCCCTCCAACAGCATCTTGTTGGCGATGTTGGAGAGGATGTTCGGGAGGGAGACCGTGGAGAAGGCCGCCTGGAGCCAGCCCGAGGCGTCGCGGCGGTAGCGCGGCAACTGCTGCCCGCAGGCCAGTTCGCAGAACTCCTGGATGCCGACGCCGCGCAGCTTGTCGGCGGCCTCCAGAATCGGCTCGGCGTAGAGGGCCTCGATACGGCTCATGGAACACCCGGCGGCCATCAGGGCCACGGCCTCGAAGACCTGCGGGCCGGTGTTGCGGGGCCGCGAGGCCACGGCCGGCACCTGGGGCCGAGAAGCGCGAAGGATGTGAAGCTCGACCTTGGTCTCGTCCCAGCCTTCCTCGATGGCCTGGGCCTCGATGTTCGGGTGCTTGCCCGCGCAGTGCTTGCGGATGGCCTCGACCCGGCGGGTCTCGGCGGCCATCCGGCGGCGCATGTCCACGATGGGGTCGCCGTCGGCGACGGCCGCGGCATTCACCGTGGCCGGCGTGGCGGGCGCGGCCTGGGCCGGAGACGGCTTCGGAGTCTGGGCGGGCGGCGCGTCGCTTCTGGCCTGCGGCGTCTCGGGGGTCTCGACATGGGTGTCCTGGACTCCAGCTTCCTGCGTGGCGGTGTTGGTCTCTTCCATCTGAATCGGCTCCTTTGCCTGGGGGGACTGGGCGGCGACCTTGGCGACGGTGTTGCTGTCGGCGCCGCTGTCGACGAACGAGATTTCCTTGAGGACGGCCCGCCGCACCACGTGCAGCGGCCCGGTGAAGGTGCGGCCATTGACGTTGACGTGCTGACCGTTGGGGATGAACTGGGCGTCGATCACGGCCGCGCCGATCGAGGCCTGCCAGGGGAAGCCGTTGACGCCGGACTTCGCCACGTCGCGGGCCCACGAGGTGTCGCGGCTGATGAGGCCCTCGGCCAGGACCTGGCCGTCGGCGATGACCACCCGCTGGGTGTGGCCGACGCCCTGCATGGGCTTGTGGTCGAGCCGCACGGGGATGTCCTGCCGGTCGATGGCCAGGCCCTCGAGGTCCACGACCACCGGGTGCGGGAAGCCGCTGATCCGCATCGTGCCGCCGGTGTAGGCGACCATGCGGAAACGCGGCATCTGCTTCGCGCCGTCGCCCTCAGCGGCCTCGACCGTCAGCGGGCACTGGAACAACAGGTACTCAGGCTGCGCGTCGCGCTTCGACATCGGCGTCTGTCTCCTCTTCCTCGTCGTCTTCGTCGGTCGGGGCCGGTTCCTCGACCAGGCCGAGTTCCTTCATCAGCGATTTCTCTTTGGCCCGCTGCCTGAGTTCCGTTTCCCAGTCGCGGCCCTGACGGGCATACTCGATGGCCAGCGTCGTGGTGTTCGAGGTCAGCCGCGTGGCCTGGGCCGTGGCCTCTTTCGCCGGGTCCACATGCTCCGCGCCGTCGAAGAACCACTGGTGCGGCACACCGCGCAGGCCGCGGAGCACGGCGAACTCCGGCGTCAGCGACGCCTCGTAGAGCCAGGCGGCCAGGATGCGGTCGAGCACCACTTCAGCCAGATGCGCCTGCTCCACGCGAATCGACTTGTAGTAGGTCTGGTGGTCCAAACGGCCACTGCTGTAGTTGTAGCCTGCGCTGTTCCCCGCAGCGACGTTGAAGGGCATGTTCAGGCAGCGGGCGATCTCGTTCAGAATCTCGTGTTTGAACTCGCCGTAGCCCGTGACCGGCTGCTGGGCCTCCACCTGGCTGAGTCGCCAGCCGTCCGGCAGGACCGTGGCCATCCGCCGCTCCAGGGCGACGATGTCCATCGGCTCCAGAGCCTGGGCCTCGCCGTTGGCCGGCGAGTCGGTGTAGAGCACCGCCGCGAATTCGGCCGCCGTGTCCGCCGCCGCGATCACCGACAGGGTGTAGTCGCGCAGCTGGGCGAAGAGGGGCAAGGCCGGGGTAATCTCCGGCACGCCCCGGTGCTGGCCCGGCCGGTCCTCGCGGAACCAGTGGATGACCGCCGTAGCGTCCACCAGGTCGAACTCGTGCCGCCAGTTCGCCAGGTCCCCCGGATGCTGCTGCAGGATCGAGTAGCTCCGCGGGTTGCCCCAGCCGTCGAGCGTGATGCCGTCGATGTCGGCGGCGTTGCCGGAGGCGAGCCACGGTGCCGCCACGCGGTCGGCCTCGACCAGTTGCACGTCGAGCACAACGGGAGAGTCAATGAGCGGGTTGGCCGTCAGCACGGCGAACGTCTCGCCGTCGGTCGCCTTGGCCGCCCGCATGGTGCGGAGCTTGCCGGCCAGGCGGACCGCCCGGCACCAGTCGGCGAAGGCCTCCTCTACCAGGCGGTTGAGCTTCACGTCGCCGGAGAGCATCTGGAGCCGCGGGCCGGTGCCGATGCAGTCGTTGGTCAGCGTGAGCACGATGCCCTTGGCGTAGCTATTGTTGGCCACTTCGTACCGCGCGTTCTGCCGCAGCTTCCGGCGCACGTCGGCCGACATGGCGCTGTCGGCCGAGAGGGCGTCGGCCATCGCCCAGTGGCGGGCGTTGTCGGCCGTGGTCTGCGCCGCGTCATAACGCGCCCGCAGGACGACCGGCACCCTGGTGCCGGCCTGAAGCGTGGCCGGGAGGGACGCCTGGGACTTCCTCTTCTTGCGGAACGGCCACATTCAGACGCTCCCTCCCGGCGCGAGTTTGACGAGCTTGATGCCGAGGCCTTTGCCGCGGCTGGCCCGCTTGGATTCCAGGTACTTGTCGGCGGCGATCTGGTCGGGCAAGGGGTGCTGCTCCATGCTGCCCGCATCACCGCTGGCAGACTTCGGACCGGCAGCGTTTTCGCTGATCTGTTTGTCCAGACCCTCGTCCATTGGCACCTCCGCGGCCCGCTCCCGGGCGACGCAATGCTTATTGCCGGACAGGGTCGATCCCGCACATGAAAATTGGGCGGCCGCGGAATTTTCGTACAGATGTGTAATGAATCTGCTCACCGCCCGACTTTTTCCCACGTCGTGAGCCTCACGCCACAGTGCCGGCACAGACGACGGCGCATAATCCGACCGTTCGGCGTTTGGCGGGTGTAGAGCACGGGCAGGTGCCGGCAACCGCAGTGTGGGCAGGCCAATCCCAAAACCTGGGACGTTGGCTGGCGGGTGGAAGTGTCTTGCGTGTTCATACTCGACCTCGCTGGAGTTGTGAAAGACGAAGGCGTGGACGCGATGGCATTCGCCCCTCGACGCCGGCCAGGCTGACGCCCTGGATGCTAGCCGCCACGGCGCAGCCGACCAACCCGTCGAGCCAGTGGTTGTCCGGCCGTGTGGCCCGGAGTTTCCATTCGTCCACGGTCCGCTCGTGGGCCAGGGTGCGGACCCGGTACTCGGCCGTCAGGTGGTCAGCGAGCAGTCGGTGAGTTTCCTCGTCGTGACCGAAGAGCGACAGGCACCCCGGATCGCCCATGGCCACGCCAAGGCGGGCGTGAACGAAGGTTTTCCAGTAGTTGGTGTCAATCAGAGCATGGCGGACCTGGCGCTTGCCGATGGTGTTGGGGATGCGCCAGTGCAGCCCCACGCGGTCGCCACGTTTCTTCTTGTACTCGCTGAACGGGATGCTGGAGGCCCCCACGTACTTGCCGTGGCTCGGCAGCAGCACGGCGGCGAAGGGACTCTGGCGGCAGAACTGGTAGACCACGTCGGTGGACTGCCCCCAGTTGGCGTCGATGAGGCAGCGGTCAATCCGCATCTCGGCCCCATCCTCACGCCGCCAGGTTGCCGACAACCGCTCGGCGGTCAGCCGTTCGAGGGCGGCGAAGATCTGGCCTTCCAGTCCTGCGCCCGGCACCGCCCGCGCGATGGTGGCCCGCACGTCAGCCAGTGTGAAGTAGGCCCGCTTCTGCTCCGGCCAGGTGCCGTAGTCGACGATGTGCCCAGTGAAAGACTCCTCCCATGCCACGGCCATCCAGAACAGGGCCTTCTGCTGGACGTCTATGAACATGGTGAGGTGGCTGGCACCGAGGGGCACCTCGCCGCGCTGGTAGCCGTTGACCTTGCAGGCGATCTCGTCGGCCGAGAGCATCTCCTCGCCCTGGGCCTCGACCACCGGCTCGTTCTGGTACTCGGCGAAGAAGGCCGACTCGCCACGGTCGTGCTTCAGGTTCATGGCGTGCTGAATGGCCGACAGTTCGTCCTCATTGAACCGCTCCGGCCAGGCGACAACCGCGCCGACATCCATCGCCTCCCGGTTCTCGCGGTAGAACTCAGTGGCCTCGGCCCCGTCGCCGTCATTGCGCAGCGAGTCCGACCGCAGTTCCGTGTACCTGGCCCAGAGCTTCTCGTTCGAGGGGAAGGCGTAGACCATCTTCGTTCGCTCGCCTTGCCACTCGGGGTGCTTCTCCCGGTCGAGCATCCGGTCGGCCATGTCGTCGGGGCGAATCACCGTACAGGCCATGAGGCCCGCGATTTTCTTCCCCGGCCCGGCCATGCCCAGGACATCGCCGGCGAGGATCGCCTCGCGCCGCTCGCTCTGGCTGGGCGACCAGGCCGACTCGGTCGTCTGCGGGTCGTCCACGAGCACCAACTGCGGGCGTACCACGCGACCATCGGGCCGGGCGTTGTTCTGCCCGCGAATGTCCGAACCTTTCATGCCGGAGCAGGAGATGACGACGCCCGAGGCGCGGCTGCCGGCGATGGTCGGCAGGACGATCTTGTCGCTCGTCCACTCGATGCGGGTCGGCTCGCCCTGGTGCTTCTGGCCCTTCTGGCGATTCGTGATCCGCTCCAGGCAGCGAATGGGATAACATACCTCCGGAAAGTCTTCTCCGAGAAGCGGGTTCGTCTCCAGCCAGACCATGATGTTCTCGAGCAGGTCCTTGGCCCGCTCGGCGCTGGCGGCGATGAGGCAGACAAAGGGCGTGGCTCCGGTGAGCGCCGCCCAGACCACCGCCGTCTGGCAGAGGACGGTCTTCCCGCTGCCGCGCGGCATGGCCATGGCGAAGAGGCCGCCGGTGCGGACCGCCCGCTCGATCTTCTCCACCACCCGCAGGTGGTCGGGCGACCAGGCGAAGTAGAAGACATCCGGGAAGTAGGTCTCGCAGAAGACTCGGAACGACGCCTCGGCGGCGGCGCGGCGCTCGGGATTGACGACCGCCGGCAGCTCGCCGATGTCCTGGGCGGCCCGGACCAAGTCGGCGTTCCGCTCCGACTGGCGGCGCTTGACCTCGTCGTAGATGCGGCCGAGGTATTCGCCGAGGATGCCGATCATGAGCAGCTGGGCGCTCGCGGCCAGGCTGACCGCCAGCATCAAGGTGGCCCAGCCGGGGACCACGAACGCGCCCGACAGCACCGCGAACAGCACCCACACCGCGACGCCTGCCGCGATCAACCCCGAGAGGACGCCGAGGACGGTGGCCACGCGCAGCGG
>Ga0123329_1002513_pt1 | contig 15997 bp, 15 predicted proteins | sample BioC12SIPDNA_FD_89703 | JGI IMG/M metagenome (GOLD analysis project Ga0123329, IMG submission 89703) | Anaerobic biogas reactor microbial communites from Washington, USA - Biogas_R1_B C12 SIP DNA | ecosystem: Engineered > Bioreactor > Anaerobic > Unclassified | place: Washington, USA | collected... | reverse complement strand
CGCCGAGTCCACCTTTATCAGGCGCCGCCCACAGGTATGCGCGCGCCTGACGGTTGTGGGTTGCGCCGCGGGTGCGTTCCAGGTGACAGGGTTTCAGGTTACAGGCTCTTGCGCAACCTTTCTTTTGAGTCTGTAACCTGTGACCTGCAACCTGTAACCGCCCACAGATCTACACCGTTCAGCGCATCAGTCCTGATCGAGCCGGTCGTCACAGATGGCGCGGTGCCCGCAGTAGCGGCAGCGCATCGGGTCGTCGTGGCTGCGAGGGAGCGGGCCCGACCGCAGGCCACGCCGCATCTCGTCCATCACGGCGATGAGGTGCTCCCGTAGGGCGTCGTCGTAGGGGATGCGAAAGGTCCTGTCGTGGTAGCGCAACAACCCGTGGGGAGGCGGCCGCCCCTCGTTCTCTTCCACCAGGAGGCAATAGGCGGCCAACTGCAGCACGTCCCCCTCATAGGGAGTGCCGGCGCGCCGGCCGGGCTTGACCTCTACGGGGATGGTGTCGCCATCCACGCGCACGAGATAGTCGGGCTTGCCCGCCAGTTGCCAGCGCGGGGCATAGAGGGGACGGCACTCCTCCCACCCCTCGGTGTCGGCATAGATTACTTCCCCCTCGGGGATGCCCGTCTGCCGACGCGTCGCGCGGGAACGCGTCCAGAGGAGGTAGGCCAGCCCGGCCGACAGGGCGAGCGCCAGCAGCAGACCGAGCTGCCAGGCACTCATCGCCACGCGTCGAGGTAGGGGTCAGACACGGTAAAGGGCACGCCGATGGGGTTCCAGTCCAGCAGCCACAGGGCTTCCTCGGGCGCGATGCGAATGCAGCCATGCGACATCGGCCGCACCCCGAGCGCATCGCGATCCTGGTACACCTTTTCCCCTTGCTCGTCATAGACGTACGGGAGCCCGTGGATATAGATCCCCCCGACTGAGTGGTAGAGGTACCAGGCGTGGTCCTGGTGGGTGCCGAAGGCGAAAAAGGTCTCCACGTACACGCCGACCTCGCCACTGGCAGCTGGCGTATAGCTGTTAGAGTCGGGCTTGCCGGTGCTGCATGGGATGGCGCGCAGCAGCTCGCCGTGCTCGAACAGGTAGATGTGCTGGCTGCGCTGATCGACATAGATGTAGCGGGCGAGGTCGGGCCGCGTGTCAAAGGGGAACGGTGTCGCCGTGGGCGTCGGCGTGATGGTCGCGGTCGGCGACGGCGTCGCGGTGGCTGTCGCAGTCGCCGACGGGCGCGGCGTGGCGCTGGGCGGCGCCACGGTGGACGTAGCCGTGCGGGTGATCAGCGGCGTCGACGTCGCGGCGGGCTTGGCCACTACGGATGGCGTCGTCACCGTCCCGACGCGGGCCACTTCCGGTGAGGCCGCCTCGAGATGCGGCCGCGGCACGGCGCACAGGGCGAACACCGCCACCAGCGTCAGGCTGATGACGAGCGCCCACTCCCGCCGGTTCATCGTCTGCATCGTCTACCACCCTGCCATCGGCGCCGCCAGACGTGAGGCGGCACCCGTGGACTCGCTATTGGTTACCCACATATCGCTGCCAGCGTCCCCTGGTATCGCCGTCACCAACCGTGGCTACCAACAGCCACGCACCAGGGTGACGAGTAGCGCGACGGCCAGCAGCGTGGCCGCCAGCGCCAGCCGTCGCGCCCAGGCACCCTGCAGCGCGCCGGCGCGCACCCGACGACCGTGCTCGCCATGCCGCCGGCGGCCGGCCTCCAGCGCCTGCACGTTCCGCGGCGCCTCACCGGCCACGCGCTGCAGCCACCACGAGCGAGCGCAGTAGGCGTAGCGCCCCACCTCGCTGGCGGTGAGCGCGCCGCCGCGCCGTGAGCGCCGCGAGGACACCCCTACTCTCCCTCGTTCAGGCGCTCTTCCAGCGACTGCAGGCTCTCCTGAAGACGCTCCTGGCGCACGGCCGTCGTCAGATCGCCGCGCGTGCGCTCCGTCACGCCTCGCACCATGTCGGTAGTGCGCCGCAGCCCGCCCGTCATCGAGTCGGCGAAATCCATGGTGACGAGATAGGTATAGATGTCCTCCATGGCCGACAGCAGGCGCTCGGCCCCCTCGACATTCCCGCGACGGATGCTGTCGAGGGCGTAGCGCCGCATCTCGCCCGCCGCCTCACCGAGGCCGTTCAGGTAGGCGGGATACTCGATCCCCATGGCGTCCGGATCGGGGTACGGCTCGCCCGTCACCACCGAGACCACAATCGCGGCCTCGGCCAGCTCCTTCATGGCGTCCTGCACATAGCCGGCATAGTAGATATCGTTGTAGGTGCGCGCCTCGTCGACCATCTCGCGGGCCGCCTCCCGCGCCTCGGCCAGCAGCGAGCGCGCCACGTCATACTCGTGGCGGTGCGCCGCCCGGATGCAGTTGGCGCAGAAACGGATCATGCTGCGCGACCGCTGCAGCGCGCGATCGCGGATCTCGCTCTTGCGCGTCAGATCGGCGCGAACGCGCTCGATGATCCCCTCGAGGTCCGCCCCACTCTCCGTCGTTCCCATGCTACCTCCCGTCACCCCGAAATAGACGGCCGTTACGGGTTCCGGGTTCCCGGCCGGTCGGCTACGGGGCAAGTTACAGGTTTCAGGTTACAGGCCGCAGAGTGACCGTTCGCCTGAGCCTGTAACCTCCGGCCCGGAACCCGGAACTCGGAACCAGCTACTCACTCCACCGGCTGAAAGCGGATCCAGGTGAGTTCGCCCCACTTGCCCTCCACGTCCAGCGGCGCCGACGGCAGATCCTCCAGGTTGATGGTGTAGGTCACCGGGTTGGCGAGGCCGTCGAACGAGAACTGGCCGCTGCCGTCGGTGGTGGCCGTCACCGACCAGTCCCAGGCACGGATCGTGACGCGCACGCCGCCCACGCCGACCCCGCGGCCATCGAGCACGTGCCCGCGGATGAACATCTTTTGTGAGCCGACCCCCTCGGAGCCCACGATCTCGCCCACATAGCTCCCGGCGGGCGGCGGCGTCCCGTCCTCGGCCGCGTCTGGCGTGAGCGCCGCCGTGGGCGCCCTCTCGCGCGCCGCACACTGCACCGCCGCCTCCTCGCGCTCCAGGGCTAGGTCGGCGTCGGTCGTCAGCGCCAGGGCCGCCGCGTACTGCTCCTCCGCGCCGCACCAGTCCTGAGCGGACGCCAGTTGCTCTCCCAAAGCGCGATGCGCCTCCACCAGGCGCGTTCCCACATCGCGGTAACCGGGCTCCTGCGTGTGGACCCTGTCGAGATTCTCGATGGCCAGCGCCCAGTCGTTGTCCCAGTATGACAGCCCCGTCACATAGTATGTGGCCAGTTCCCTGGCGCGTGACACGCGATGCTCGTCGGGCCGCAAGAGGAGGGCGCGATCGAACATTCGAAGCGCCTCGGTCACGCGGTCCTGCTCCACGAGCTGCAACCCGCTCTGATACAGCGCCTCGAACAGGAGGCGATCCACCTCATCGCGGCGATAGGTGGGATTGGCGGCCAGCAGTCGATCCGCCGTGGCAAAGAGCGTGGGCCAGTCCTGGCGCTCGTACGCCTGCGTCATCTCGGCGAGATACGCGGCGCTCATCTCGTCCTGGAGCTGTGAGGTCGGCTCGGGGATCCCCTCGAGCCGCTCCTGGGCCACATCGAGCCCGTCTCGGGCAGAGTCGAGTCCCGGGTCGAGCTGCAGCGCCATGCCGAACTCGGCGGCGGCCAACTCGTACTCTTGGAGGGCAAGGTGGTTGCTGCCACGGTCATAGTGGTGCAGCGCCGCCTGGCGCACCGCCTCCTGGCGGTCTTGCAGCCCCAGGTACACCGCGCCGACGCCCAGGGCGACCACCAGCAGCAACGCCAGCCCAGACAGGACCAGCACGATCGTCGTCCGCCGGCATCCCTGCGCGCCCTGCTCCTCGATCGCAAAGGGGCCGGCGCCTTCAGACGCCCCCCAGGGCACCGCCGAGGCCGCCGTCATCGACGGTTGGGTCGTCGACGACCGTGGCGCCAGCGCCGAGACTTTTTGGCCGCAGCTCGGGCAAAAGAGCGCGCGCCCGCGTATCGGTTTGCCACACGTGGGGCAGTTCATTCCATTTCCTCAGAGGGTTAGCTCTCGTGTACCATCACGACCCGCCCCTGGGCATCCTCCACGCGCACGGTGACCGGCTCGGCCTCGGTCGCACCTTCCAGGGACAAGGTCTCGAGATAGGGCGCGTCGGGCCGCACGGCCACGTCGCGGACGGCGATCTGGCGATCCCCCTGCAGCACGCGCAGCGTCCACCGCCGTTCCCCGATGGACCCGACGCTGACGCGCAGCGTCGCCCCGTCGCGCGCTACCGAGAGGACGCCCTCGGCGCCGGCGGTCGAGGGGCCGCCCGTGCCGGCGATGGCGTACCACGTCTCATTCCACGCCACGGTGGCGCCCGGCCCCAGGGTCACGTCGTCCCAGAAGGTGGCGCTCAGCCCGCTCCACATCTCGACGTACTGCGAGCCGTCGTCGGTGTAGGCGCGCGAGTCGCCGAATCCCAGGCCAAACGCAAACAGCTTGTTGCCGCGCACCACCTCGGGCGGATAGACGCGCACCATCCCGAGGGCCGTCGCATCGTCATAGACCGCCGTGTATGGCGCCGACAGGTTGGGGGCAAAGAACCCCAGATAGTCGCGCCAGTTGCCATAGCTGCTCATATCACGACCGTCGTGCGCCGGCCACGCCATCGTCTCGTGGGCATCGGGCAGCGACTGGTCGCCGCGGCTGTGCACGATGACCTCACGCGCCGGATAGTAGAAGCGCAGCGAGGGCTGCACGCCGTGCGAGCCCGGGGAGAACATGGCGTTCGTCCAGTACTGAAGCGAGCGCGCCTCGCCGTGAGGGTTGTGCAGCGTCGTCCGCAGGGCGAATCCCGCCTCGCCCGGCGCGAGGGTCACCTCCACGCGCGCCTGAATGCCGCGCGAACGCTCCTCGATGGTCATAGTCGCCGTGGCGCTGCCATCGACGCCGCGCGACACGACCGTATCCCATGGCTCGGCGGTCACATAGCCGTGCTCGTTCACCGGCAGGCAGAACTCGATGCCACCCACCGCCAGCCACCACCCCTGATCCTCGGGCCCCCAGTGCGTGGGCTTGATGGCGCGGTTGTTGTACAGCAGGTCCTGTCCCGTGGGCAGGTAGCGCGCCTGGTAGATGCGCCCACCCAGCTCGGGCAGGAGCGTGAGTTCCAGGTAGGCGTTGCGCAGCCGCAGCGCCCGGTAGGTGCGCGGCCGTGGGCCGCCCACCCGGTCGCGGCGCAGCAGGGGATAGGGGTGCCCCGCCTCGGCCTCGTCGGTATAGAGCGCATCCTCATAGGCATAGGTGTCGATGGTGATCTCGCCCCACTCGGCGGCCACGGGCTGCGGCGCCGTGGTCGGCGCGGCCATGGCGCCCGTCGTCGGCCTTGGAGCGCCCGTGGGCCGCGGGCCGGGGCTGGGCGTCGCCGCCTCGACCTCCGCTGCCACGTCAGTAGGTGTCGCCGTAGGCGCCACGACCTCGACCGTCGTCCGCGCTTCGCCCTCGTTCCCCGCCACGTCCCACGCCTGGACGATCACGTCGTAGCGGCCGGCCGCCAGCGCGCGGGTGTCCACGTTGAACCTCAGCGTGGGCTCCGCGACCTCGTACACCACCTCGTCGCCCACGCGTAGCGCCATGCGCGCCACCCCGTCATTGTCCGTGGCCTGCGCCGAGACCTTGAGCCCCTCCTCGGACGCCACTCGTTCGGCGAGGGGTGCCAACTCGACCTGCGGGGATGCGACGTCGCGGAGGGCGCGCGACACGGTCACCTTGCGGCTGGCCTCAGCCGTCACCTCGACGACGACCGACTCGTATCCCTCCTTGGCGAGACGCACCTCGTACGCCCCGGGTGACACCGCGATGCGTTGGGGGCTATCGCCGCGAGGCTCGCCGTTCAGCGCAACGGAGGCGCCATCGGGGTCGGTCAGGATTTCGATCACGGCGGGGACGGGTGTCGCCGGCAAGCTCGCTTCGCTGGGTGGGGGAGTCGGCGTGCCCGTAGCGCACCCCAACAGCCCGCCCAAAAGCCACAACGCCGCCAGCCAACGGCTCACGGTCAGCAGGGGCTTGAGTTGGCTGGAGCGGTCGGGCCGGCTGGCTGTCGTGACCATGGCGGGGATTATAGTGGACATGCGGAGGGCTGTCCAACCTCGGCTGCCGCAGCCCACAGCGCGCCCTTGGCCCGGTCGCTAGGGCGTGCTATAATGCCTCCAGTCAACCGCAGGTATCGTGGCAGAGCATCGACTCGCCTCAGCCCCATCCGGTTGGGTCGCGCAACGGGACACGCAACCATGTACCTCCATCCCTGGAGACCACGCAAGAAGCGACGATTCTGGATCTGGCTCCTCTGCCTGGCCATTGCCTTTACCGTCTCGTGGAGCCTCTACTCCAAGCAGCAGGATTTCGTCGCGCGCGTCCGGGGGCCGCTGCCCACACCCACGCCCACCGAGATCAGCGCCCGCGAGTACATGGCCGTCGGCGACGCCTCTTTCTGGGACGGCCGCTTGAACGACGCCGCCCACGCCTACAGCCGCGCCACGGAACTTGACCCCACTCTGGCGGCAGGCTACTCCCGCTGGGCCCGCGTCCTGGTCTACCGCCGGCACACCGAGGAGGCCGTGCGCATCGCCCGCCGCGCCGTCGAGGTCGACCCCAACTCGGCAGAGAGTCACGCCATCCTCTGTATGGCCCTCGACTGGAACGGTCAGATCGTCGAGGCCGTGGCGGCGGGGATCAAGGCCACCACCGTCGATCCCGAGTACGCCATGGGGTACGCCTACCTCTCTGAGGCGTACGGTGACCAGGGGCGCCCCATCGATGCCTGGGACCTGGCCCAGAAAGCCATGGAGCTGGAGCCGGACAACCCCCTCGTGCGGCGGAACCTGGGCTATTCCTATGAGGTGAGCGGCAAGTACCGTGAGGCGATTCGCGAGTACGAGGGCGTGCTGGAGATGAACCCCAACCTCGGCTTTGTCCACATCGACATCGGCCGCAACTACCGCGTGCTGACGGACCTCAACAGCGCCGCCGCGGCATTCAAGCGCTCCACCGAGGTCGACGCCGGCGACGCTCAGGGGTACGTCCTCTATGGTTCCGTGGTGTACGCGCAGGGTGATTATGTCGAGGCCACACAGGCCTTCCAGCGCGCCATAGAGATCGATCCCGAGTACGGCGTAGCACATGCCAGGCTCGGGTTGGCGTTCTACATGCGGCGCAACTGGGAGGACGCCATCGTGCACCTGGAGCGGGGGATCAGCCTGGGCGACCGCGCCGAGGAGAACCTCGTCATCCTGGGGCTCTGCCTGTCGTACCTCGACGAGTGTGAGCGCGCCATCCCCTGGTTCGAGGAGGCGTTGGAGGTCAACCCCTCCTCGCCCCTCGCCAAGCAGGGGTTGGCCAGTTGCCAGTAGGCGCTGCCCTCGGCGCCCATGCCCACGAGGGTGTGCTTTGGTTCGAGACAGACGCGGTGGTGCGCGACGAGCGCGCCATCTAGACCTATGAGGCGATCGACTCTACGATGAAGCGTTCTTCAGGGAAACGTTCTTTGACGCGGCCCGATCGGCGGCAGGTGACGCTCTGGATCCTCAGCGTGTTCATCGTCGCCAGCATGCTCTGCAGTTACCTCGTGATGGTCCGCCCGCCCCAGCAACCGGTCGCGCCGACGCCGCCCCCCATCACGGAGACGCCGCGCGCCACCGACACGCCGGTTGCGGGCGCCCCAGCGTTCACCGAGACGCCCACCCCCACGCCGACGCCCTGACTCAACGAGCATCACAGCCTATGTAGTAACGACTTCAGTCGTTCTTTGCGGTACAGCGGGAAAAACGACTCAAGTCGTTACTACATAGTCTCTTCCTGTATAGTCGATGCGACATTGGTGAACCTGTCATTCGCGTTGGGCATAACGACAGAAGTCGTAACTACCCGGCCTCGACGGTCTTTGTAGTTACGACTTCTGTCGTTATTCCTAATATGTCACTAGATTGTGTCTAGTTTGGGGTATCTCGCGATCGGCGGACATCCGCGCCCCATCAGCCGTGCCAGCGCGTTGGGTACAAGGCGCCATCTCCCCGCTACAGCGCGTGCCTTCCGGCCACCGCCATCTGCTGCGTGATCTGCTCTACCGATGGAATGAACGCCTGCTCCAGCACCCGCGACACCATGCTCGGGACGTCGGGCGCCGTCACGTGGCCCACGGGGCAGTCCAGGTAGTCAAAGAAGCGCTCCTGTACCTCGTCGGCGACGCGCGCGCCCAACGTCAAGCTGCGGGGCCCCTCCTCGACGATCAGCAGGCTGCCCGTCTTTTGCAGGGACCGGCCGATGGCCTCATAATCCATCCCGATATAGTCCAGCGTGCGCAAGTCGATCACCTCGGCGCTGATCCCCTCACCCGCCAGCGCCTCGGCGGCCTGCAGGCACTTGGCCACGCCAGTGAGGTAGGTGAGCACTGTGACGTCGCTCCCCTCGCGCACCACCCGCGCCTTGCCGTAGGGCACATAGTAGTCCATCGGGTGGGCGCCCCCGAGCCCCTCGGCCGGCACCTGATCGGGCACGCCGTACAGCATACCGTGTTCCAGCATCAGCACGGGATCCTCGAAGCGCATGGCGGTGTTGTACATGCCGATATAGTCAAAGGCGTTGGACGGCGCCATGACGCGCCAGCCGGAGAACTGGGCAAAGAACGAGCCCGGATCCATAGAGTGCTGCCCACCGTAGCCAAAGCCGATGGCCACGCGCGTGCGCATGATCAGCGGGAAGCTGATGTTGCCGCCGTACATATGGCGCAGCTTGCCGATCTGGTTGAACAGCTGGTCCGACGCCATGAGGGCGAAATCGGGGAACATCACCTCCACCACGGGGCGCATCCCCACCGACGCCGCCCCGCCCGCCATGCCGATGAAGCCCGTCTCAGAGATGGGCGTGTTGATGAGGCGCTCGGGAAAGGCCTCCTTGATCCCTCGCGTCGCCTGGTAGGCGCCGCCCCGCAGGTTGGCCACCTCCTCGCCGAGCACGAGCACGCGCTCGTCGCGCTCCATGGAGCGCAGGGTCACCCCCGCAATCGCCTCGACGTACGTCATCGGCCGGGTGTTGGCCACGTCTTCGCGCTCAACGAACCGCACGCCCTGGAAGAAGTCCTTCTCGCAGCGCACGTCGCGCGTCAACGATTCCAACGGCGGCCACTTCGCTGCCGGTATGACGCGGGCGGTATCCCCGGCGCTGCCATCGCGCTCCTCGGTGCAGAACGCCAGCGCCGTGTCTATCGAGGCGCGCGCCATCTCGCGCATCCGCTGCACGTCCGCCTCGGCCAGCAGCCCCGCCTCAACGACGCGCCTGGGAAAGACCTCGACGGGATCGCGCTGCTGCCACTCGGCCTCTTCCTCCTTGGTGCGGTAGCCAAAGGCGCTGCCCGGAATGCGGCCGGCGTGATGGTAGTGGCGGTACGTCTTGGCCTCGATAAAGAAGGGGTGCGGATCGCGCCGCATCGCCTCGGCGGCGTCGCGGATCGCGATGTACATCGCCAGCGGGTCCATGCCGTCGACGATGACGCTGTCGATGCCGTACCCCAGGCTGCGCAACGCCAGGTCCTGCACGCACGACGACTCGGCGGTACCGGTGCCCACAGCGTAAAAGTTGTTCTCCACAAGATAGATGATGGGCACGTCCCACAGCGCCGCAATGTTGGCCACCTCGTGGAGGCAGCCCTGGTTGATGGCGCCGTCGCCGAACACCGACACCACCACGGTATCACGTTTGCGGAGCTTTTCCGCCCAGGCGGCGCCCGTCGCCAGCGGGATACCCCCACCCACGATGGCGTTGCTGCCCAGGTTGCCCGAGGTGCCGTCATAGAGGTGCATCGAGCCACCGCGACCCCGGCACCACCCCTCGTAGAGGCCCATGATCTCGGCCAGGGTGCGGTTCACCGCGTCCTGCACCGGCGCCGTGACGCCGTGCTGCAGGGGCAGATAGCCGTCCGGCGCATAGTACATCACCGCCTTGGAGACGAAATGGCCGTGGGCACGATGCGTCGAGCCCACCATGTCCGCCTTGCGCAGCGCCGCCGCCATGCCGACCGCCACCGCCTCTTGGCCGACGCTGGTGTGCGCGGGCCCGTGGATCAGGTCGGCGTCCTTCAGATCGAGCACCGCCGTCTCAAAGTCGCGCACCAGGTACAACAGAAACGTCATGCGCTCCAGTTCGGCGCGATCGATTCCCCTCAGATCGTTCTCATCGACCTCCAGCGCGTGACAGGCCGCCGGCGGCCGCTGTTCGATGCGTCTGCTCATGCCACACCCCTTCGTTGTTGTCCTTCTATCAGTGCGCGTTGCGCCCACCCCGTGGGCGGGCGCGCGGGACGGCTATGGGAACCGTAGGTAGTGAGCCCCGCGGGCCGCACAGCGTGCGGCCCCTACACCAACATCGCGTTCGGCGCGACATGTTGCTACCCCCCGGGCCGCACGACGTGCGGCCCCTACATCCGTGCGTTTCGGCGTGACGGGGCGTTGTGGCCCGCGCAGGCCGCGGCGTCAGCCCTGGGGCAGGATCTCGCGAATCTCACACACCTCGTACTCGACGCCGCGGAAATAGGCGACGAATACGCCGGGGCGGATCTCGAGCGCCTCACCCAGGAACTCGATGCCGCGATCCTTCAGGTCCTGGTACGTCGCCCAAAAGTCCTTGACGATAAAGCCGATGTGGATCAGCCCAAAGTCGCTCTGCTGGCGGTCGGGCCGTGGCTCGCGCCCCGGGGGATAGTGGTAATCGAACAGCTCCAGCACGTTGTCGTGGAACTTCATGTGCACGATGCGCACCCGCGTCCCCTCGACGCCGATGAGACGCGCCATGGGGGTATCGAACTCGCGGTCGAACACCTTTTCCATGCCCACCACGTCTTGGTAAAAGGCGACCGCCTTTTCCATGTCCTTGACGCTCATGGCGACGTGGTCCATACGCTCGAACATCGCTAGGCCTCCATGTCGACGAGAATCTTGACCGCCTCGCCGCGACGCATCATGCCAAACCCCTCCTCCCAAGAGTCCAGGGGGATGATGGCGCTCACGAGTTGCCGCAGCTTGTCGGCTTCCTCGCGCTCGGCCGCCAGCGCCTTCTCCCAGCTGCTGGGGGGCGAGCTGAAGCAGCCGGCCAGGTCGATCTCTTTGTACAGGATGGTGTTCCACGGGATGGGGATCGTCTCCGGCCCCACCAGGCCGATGAGGATGGCGCGCCCCGTCTTTTTCACCAGGTCGAGCCCCTGGGCGATGGCCGCCCCCGACCCTGAGCACTCGATCCAGGTATCGACCCCCGCGCCGTCGGTGAGCGCCATCACGGCGTCGCGCAGCGACTCGCGCTGCACGTTGACGGTGTGGCTGGCGCCCATGGCGTGAGCCAGGGGAAAACGCTTCTCTGCATCCATGTTCGTGCCCGAGACGATGATGGGGCCCGCCCCGAGGCGGCTCGACCACACGGTGGCCATCAGCCCCATGGTCGCCGCCCCCGAGATGAGCACGCTCTGCCCGGCCGTCAGGTGGCCGCGCTCCACGAGGCAGTGCGCCGTGATGGCGAACGGCTCGGTGACGCCCGCCACCTCCCAGGGGATGCCGTCGGGCAGCGGATGCGCCAGCCATGCCGGCAGGGTCAGATACTCGGCAAAGGCGCCGTTGTACTTGCTCCCCAGGGCCAGCTTCTGGTCGCAGATGTGGGGCTTGCCCGCCAGGCACAGGGCACACACACCGCAGGCGCCGGTGTGCAGTTCGCCCACCACCTTGTCGCCCACCGACCAGCGGTCGCGCACCCCCTCGCCCACGTCGACGATGATGCCGCAGTACTCGTGGCCCATCACCACCGGCGGCGCGTTGGGGAACTCGTCCGCCTCGATGTGCAGGTCGGTCCCGCAGATACCGCAGTACTTGACCTTGATGAGAATCTCGTCGGCGTCGGGCTTTCGCACGGGGACGTCGCGCACCCCCACGTTACCCTTGCCGGCCGCGTACTTGACGAGTGCCCTCATGCGCCGCACCTTTCGTGTTGCTGCTTGGTACACAGACTTTGAACGCGGATCAAACGGATTCACACGGATCAATAACGAATATCACACAGAGCAAGATGGACTATAATACTCAATAGATCAGCGCCAATCCGTCCAATCCGCGTTCATCCGCGTTCTATTAGTCCCTCATCCGGGAAAGGGCACGTTGAAGCGCTGCCCAAGCTCGGCGAGTTCCTGGTACAGCCCCGGATCGATGGGGATACCCTCCGCCCGACGCCGGGCGCGACGCTCACCCTCTACCTCGCCGGGGTAATAGACCTGGGAGAACCCCTCCACCGGCGGGACCTGGTGCAGCTCGGCGATCATCTCGCCGAGGCGTTGCTTGAAGGCGTCGAGCGGCATGAGGCGTTTCAGGTCCAGCGCCAGGATAAAGTGCCCCAGCTCGCGTCGCCCCTCCATCTCGCCGTACATCTTGTTGATGTGCGGCCCCCACGGCATCGCCGTGAGCACGCTGCAAAAGATGCCGATGACCATCGCCAGGCCGCTCCCCTTGGGGCCGGCGATGGGATGCAGCCCCGCGATGGCGTTCGGGTCGGTGGTCGGGTTCCCCTCGGCGTCGAGGCCCCAATCGGGAGGGATTTCGCGCCCCTCGCGCTTCGCCAGCTCGATCCTGCCATACGGGATCGAGGTGGTGGCCATGTCGAGGATGAGGGGGATGCCGTCGGTGGGAAAGCCGATGGCGATGGGGTTCGTGCCAAAGAACGCCTTGCGTCCGCCAAAGGGAATCAGGAAGGCGTCGGTGTCGGTCATCGCCATACCGATGTAGCCGTTGGACACCAGGCGGTTGATGTAGAACGCTGCCATGCCAAAGTGGCTGGAGTTGCGGATGCCGATGACGCCGCTGCCGCTCTCCTCCGCTAGGCGCATCGCCTCGTCGCAGGCGCGCCACGTCACCACATGCCCCAGGCCGTCGCCCCCGTCGACGATCCCCAGGGAGGGCGCGCGCTTCTCAAAGGTGATCGTTGGCCGGGCCTTGATGGTGCCGTTGTGAAGGCGCCGCACATAGTGCGCCAGGCGCACCACGCCATGGCTGTCGACGCCCGACAGGTTGGCCATGGTGAGGCAGTCCGCCACCACCGCCGCATCCTCGGGCGGCACGCCGGCGGCGCCGAGCACGCCCTGCACATAGGCCACGAGTTGCTCGTAAGGAACCAGTTGCGTCGATGCCTGTGTTGTTGTCACCAGCCTCACCCCATGTAGAGTCCGCCGTTGATGTCGAGCACGATGCCCGTTATGTACGCGGCCAGCGGCGACGCCAGGAACAGCACGGCGTTGGCCACGTCCTCCGGCTTGCCAAGGCGTTGCAGGGGAATGCCGGTGACGTACGAGTCCTCGTGTCCCGAGATCTGCTTGCGCACCGGATCCGTCTCAATGATGCCCGGGGCGATGGCGTTCGCCGTGATCCCGAACGGCCCGCCCTCCTTGGCGAGGGTGCGGGTCAGCCCGAGGAGGCCCGCCTTGGAGGCGGAATAGTGGATGCCCGCCTCGATGCCGCCAACGCGCGCCGCCAGCGACGAGGAGTTGATGATGCGGCCGCCGCGACGACGCTTCATCCCCTCCATGAGGCCCTGGCAGAGGAGGAATGGGCCGCGGAGGTTCACGTCCACCACCAGGTCCCACTCTTCCGTCGTCACCGCCCCGATCCCCTGCCGGTAGGCGATGATGCCGGCGTTGTTGAATACGATGTCCGCTCCACCATAGTCAGCCTCGATCCGGGCGCACGTCTCGGCCACGCTGGACGGGTCGGCTAGGTCGCAGCGCAGCGCGCTCGCGTCGCGCAGGTCGGCGGCCGCCGCCTCCGCGCCGGGGAGGTTGATGTCAGCGATGATGACGCGCGCGCCCGCCTCCGCGAGGAACGCGGCGGTGACCCTGCCTATCCCGCCTGCCCCGCCCGTGACGAGCGCCGTCCTGCCCGAGAGATCGATGCGCATGTTCCACTCCTTCTGAGGATGCGTGCCGCAACGATACCCGCTCTACCCGCACCATGTCAAGTGCCGAACCGGCGAAGAGCCACGGAGACACGGAGGGATGCACCGCAGAGAGCGCAGAGATCACAGAGGAGAAACCATGAGGAATTCGGGTGTGCGCAGGGAGCCGATCGGCAGGACTACCGCTGTAGCGCGTTCATGGAGCGCGAGGGCGCCTACAGGCCACTTGCTGGGCCACGATCCTGTAGATTCTCTGCGCTCTCTGCGGACTCTGCGGTAGGTCCCTCCGTGTCTCCGTGGCTCCGTGGTTGCTCTTGCCGCAACGTTGACACGACGGGCGTCGGGGGTAGAATGGCGGGCACCCGCATGCGTTGCACCAGGAGGCGCCCATTGTCCCCAGCGGACCTCACGCACGACCAGCTTCAGGCCCTGTCAGCCGGGGCCGCCTATCTGGCGGCCTTTCTCCTGACATCCATTGGCGTGTGGCTCGCGGCTCGGGGCCTGCGCTCCCGCCACACCCCCTTCTCGGTGGGCGTGCGCCATTGGCCCCACTGGCCGACCGTCGGCCGAGCCGCCAGCCTCCTCGCGTCCGTCGGGTACCCGTACATGATGGTGCTCACCGCCGCGTTCTCCGCCGGCGATGTCGGCCTGACGCCGGTGGATTGGGCCGCCTCGCTGCCTTGGGCAGTGACCCTCGTGGCGGGCGGCGCCGTATGGGTCGGCGCGCTCTGGGGCTCGCACCTGCGCCGCGCGGGCGTGGCGCGCACCCACGGGTCGTGGCTCAGCGTGGCGGTGGACATCCTCGCCAACGAAGGTACAGCCGCCATCGCCCGGGGCACCCTGATCCCCTTTGCCGGCCCGTACTGGGGCATCTGGCTCGCGCCCCTAGCCAAGATGATCGCCGCTCGCGCCAACCCGCACCTGAACGCCCGCCTGAACCGCGCCGGCGAGCGCGAATCGGTGTACCTAGGCTGGGCGCTGGATTGGCTCGCCGCCGTGGTGTTTGCTTTCGGGGCGGGTATTTGGGGCGCCCTGGCGGCCCGTCTCGTCGGGTCGGTGGCCGCCGAGGTGGCGGCGCGCGTGGCCGTGCCGCGCGCGCCGGCCGTATCGTCCGAGGAGGCCTCTCCCTCCCTGTGAGGGCGCCCGGCATCCAGAAAGCAAAGGGCGCCACCCGATAGGTGGCGCCCTTTTCGTGCGCTCGCTCGTGCCACGCGTCGCGGCCGCCGCCCTCAGCGGATGACGAGGGCCAGCACGACCAGGGTGGCAAACATCGCGGCGGCCAGCATGCCGATGCGCTTGAGATCGCCGAGCACATAGCGATACTCGCTCGCAAAGTCCGATTCCTTGCCGGCCCTTGCGCTCATCGGCTGCGCCACGGATTCCGCTTGCGCGGTCTCGGCCGCACGCGACGCACCTGTCGCTTGCGACACGGTCGCCCGCGAGGCTCTACTCTGCGCTCCGCTTCGCCGCGTCGAGGTAGATCGACGCCTTCGTTTCTTGGCCATGCCGTTCACTCTCTCCCGCAGTATCGCGCGGTCACGCTGCTCATCAGACCGCCCCATTATAACGTCGCCCGCCGAGGGGTCAAGAGCCCGATGCGGTTACCCCTTCATGACGCCCAGCGGCCGCGTCCGGGCGACCTTGCGGGCGAGGCCGGCCTCGTGCACCACCTGGACGACGCGGTCCAGGTCCTTGTACGCCGCGGGCGCCTCCTCGGCCAGGCCCGCCATGCTGCCGGCGCGCACCACGATGCCACTCGCCTCCAGCTCAGCGCGCAGCTGCTGGCCACGCACGGTGCGCTTGGCCTCACCGCGACTCATGGTGCGTCCCGCGCCGTGGCAGGTGCTGCCGAACGTCTCCGCCATGGCGCGCTCCGCGCCCACCAGGACGTAGGAGCCCGAGCCCATGTCGCCTGGGATCAACACCGGCTGCCCGAGATGGCGCCAGCGCGCCGGGACCTCCATTCGCCCCGGACCAAAGGCGCGCGTGGCGCCCTTGCGGTGCACGCACAGGCGCATGG
>Ga0123329_1002508_pt1 | contig 16037 bp, 22 predicted proteins | sample BioC12SIPDNA_FD_89703 | JGI IMG/M metagenome (GOLD analysis project Ga0123329, IMG submission 89703) | Anaerobic biogas reactor microbial communites from Washington, USA - Biogas_R1_B C12 SIP DNA | ecosystem: Engineered > Bioreactor > Anaerobic > Unclassified | place: Washington, USA | collected... | reverse complement strand
GGGACTAGTAGATGTAGACCTTGTCGCCGATCCGCAGGTCGTTGAAGAACTTCAGCGAGTCCTGGTAGTTGAGGCGGACGCAACCGTGGGACAGGATGTTGGGGTCACCGGCGTGGAACGCGTGGCCGTTGTAGGTGAAGTACACGGCGTTCGGCATGGGGGCGTTGTTGAACTCCCAGGAGATCTCGTCCTTGACCTTGCGGTTGACATAGAAGGTACCGCGCGGGGTCTCATGGCCGGCACGACCCGGGCCGTGGAAGACGTCGCCGTAGTAGACCTGGCCGTTGTTCTGCAGCCAGGTGCGGCGGCCGTCGATGTCGACGCAGGCTTTCGCGTCCTTCGGGCAGGAGCCGTAGTCGAACTGCGGGATCGGCGCCGCGGCCGGAGCGGCCGCGGGGGCCGGTGCCGGGCGGGAGGCCTGGATCTTCTCGTTGATCAGGCCCGGGAAGACACCCTCGACCACACCGTCGACCGCGCCGCGGATGGCGTTGGCGGTCTGCGGGTGCAGCACATTGGTCTGCTGGTGGATGGTGTTGCGGGTCTGCCAGGCGGAGTCACGCAGATCATCCTGGGAGGAACCGACCTGGCCGGCCATCTCCTCGACACCGGAGGACAGCTCCGGGAGGGGTGCCTGGGCGGAGGCGACGGCGGGGGCGACCAGCAGGGTGGCTGCGGTGGCGACGGACGCGAGGGCACCGGCTACCCGGCGGGGAAGAAAACGCATGAGAGGAGTATAAGACAAATATTGAGAATTCATCGAACCGGGGGAAGTAATTTCCCCCAGCTCACTTTCTGGGGGTGAGGATTCGGGGGCCCCGGTCAGTGGCCGCGACGGTGTGCTCCCAGTGCGCGGCGACGGATCCGTCGAGGGTGACCACGGTCCAGTTATCATCGAGCACGGCGCTGTCGGTCGTGCCGAGGGAGAGCATCGGCTCGATGGCCAGCACCGATCCCTCCTGGATCAACGGGCCCCGACCTCCCTTGCCCTCGTTGGCCAGGTAGGGCTCCTCGTGCATGGTCTGCCCGATGCCGTGTCCGCCGTAGCCGTCGACGATGCCCAGGTCGACGCCGAACTGCTTCTCCGCGGCGCGGGTGGCCAACTCCAGGGCGTGGGAGACGTCGGTGAGCCGGTTACCCGGGACCATGGCCTTGAGGCCCTCCATGAGCACCCATTCGGTGGCGCGGTTGAGGCGGTCCACGTCATCGGAGACCTCGCCGATGCCGAAGGACCAGGCGCTGTCCCCCACCCACCCGTCGAAGGTGGCTCCGCAGTCGATGGAGATGAGGTCGCCGTCGTGCAGGACGGTCTCCGCGTCGGGGATGCCGTGGACGATGACGTCGTTGACGGAGGCGCAGATGGATCCGGGGAACCCCTGGTAGCCCAGGAACGTCGGAACCGCGCCGGCATCGCGGATGGTGGCCTCAGCGACGGCGTCGAGCTCGAGGGTGCTGACGCCGGGGCCGGCGGCCGCCTTGACTGCCTGCAGCGCGCGGCCGACGATCTCACCGGCGGCCTGCATGGCGTCCAGCTCACCGGGGGTCTTGGCGGGGATGGTGCGGCGCTTGGAACGGAAACCCATGTGTTCACTCCTCTGGGACAAAGACGGAGGGGCCGCGCCCCGGGATGATCCCGGGAGGCGGCCCCACGTTGACTGGGCTGACGGCTACTTACCCAGGGCAGCCATGGCGCGGTCGTTGATCTCCTCGACCTCACCCTCGGCCTCGATGGTGATGATGGCGTCGCCGTAGTGGTCGATCAGCGGCGCGGTCTCGTCGCGGTAGACACCGAGACGGGTACGGATCGTCTCCTCGTTGTCGTCTGCGCGACCACGGGCGAGCATGCGCTCGACGACGACGTCCTCGGCGATGTTGAAGTTGAGCACCCCGTCGAGCTGCTGGCCGTTCTCGGACAGCAGGTCGGTGAGGATGTCCGCCTGCTCCACGGTGCGGGGGAAACCGTCGAGGAGGAAGCCGTTGGCGGCGTCGGACTCGGCGAGGCGGGACTTGACCATGCGGGCGGTGACGTCAGTGGGGACGAGCTTGCCGGCGTCGATGTAGCCCTTCGCCTCGACACCGAGCGGGGTGCCCTCACCGATGTTGGCGCGGAAGAGGTCACCGGTGGAGATGTGCGGCACACCCAGCTTCTCCGAGAGGAGAGCGGCCTGGGTGCCCTTGCCGGCACCGGGGGGTCCGAGGAGTACGAGTCTCATTTGAGCAGTCCTTCGTAGTTGCTTTGGAGAAGCTGGGATTCAATCTGCTTCACGGTGGTCAGGGCAACCGACACCATAATCAGGATGGCGGTACCGCCGAAAGCGGTCATACCGGCGCTGGCGTTGCCCACGCCCATGTCGAGCGCGATGTTCGGCAGGACAGCGATGATGCCGAGGTAGGCGGCACCGACGAAGAGAAGGCGGTTCATGACGAAACCGAGGTACTCCGCGGTCGGTCGGCCCGGGCGGATACCCGGGATGAATCCACCGTACTTCTTCATGTTCTCCGCCTGATCGTGAGGGTCGTACTGCACGGAGACGTAGAAGTAGGAGAAGAAGATGATGAGCACGAAGTACACGACGATGTACTGCCACGACGACGGGGTCATGAGGTACTGGATGACGTTGCGCTGCCACCAGTTGTCCGGCACCGTCGCGGAACCGGAGTTGACGATCTCCGTGATGAGCACCGGCATGTAGATCAGCGAGGACGCGAAGATGACCGGGATGACGCCGGCCTGGTTGACCTTGAGCGGCAGGTAGGTGGAGGTGCCACCGTACTGGCGGCGGCCGACCATGCGCTTGGCGTACTGCACCGGGATGCGGCGCTGCCCCTGCTCGACGAACACGACACCGACGACGAGGAGGATGACCGCCGCGACGACGAGGGCGAAGATGACACCCCCGGAGGTCTGCAGGATGTTCATGCCGTCGGTGGGCAGTCGGGTAGCGATACCGGCGAAGATGAGCAGCGACATGCCGTTGCCCACGCCCTTCTCCGTGATGAGCTCGCCGAGCCACATGACGAGGATCGCGCCCGAGGTCATCACCACGACCAGCATGATCAGGTCCCAGATGGTGCGGTCCGCGACGAGCACCTGAATGCCCTGGCCGAGCAGCTGCTCGCGGTCCGCGAGCGCGACGATGCCGGCGGACTGCAGAAGGGCCAGCGCCAGGGTGAGATAACGCGTGTACTGCATCATCTTCGACTGGCCGGACTGCCCTTCCTTCTTCAGTTCCTCGAAGTGCGGGATCACCACGGTGAGCAGCTGCACGATGATCGACGCCGTGATGTACGGCATGATGCCGATGGCGAAGATCGACAGCTGCAGCAGCGCACCCCCGGAGAAGAGGTTGATCAGCGAGTAGACGCTGCCCTGCTCCTGGGTGAGCTCACGCAGTCGACCACTGATCGCCGCGTAGTCCACGCCCGGGGACGGGATCTGCGCGCCGACGCGGTAGAGGATGACCATGAGCACAGTGAAGATGATCTTCTTGCGCAGATCGACATCCTTGAATGCCTGGATGATGGCGGACAACTAAGCCTCCTGGCCTTGTCTTATGGCTGCGGGCACGCCGCAGCGACAAGGGTTTGACACGATTGACTTGATCAGCCTACCAGTGCCCCCATGTCACAGCCGAGTCACGGTCCGGTGAGCGGGCCCGCCCCGGGGCCCGACATGCACCGCGCCCCCACACCGGTGACGGTGCGGGGGCGCGGTGGGTTCGACGCGGCGTCGATACGCGAGGGGTCTAGGCCTCGGTGACGGAACCGCCGGCTGCCTCGATCTTCTCGACGGCAGACTTGGAGAACTTGGTGGCGGTGACGTTCAGCTTGACGCCGAGGTCGCCGTTACCGAGCACCTTCACCGGCTGCTTCGGGCGCACGAGGCCCGCAGCGACGATGTCGGCGACGGTGACGTCGCCACCGTTCGGGAAAGCCTTCTCGAGGTCGGCGACGTTGACGACCTGGAAGACGACCTTGTTCGGGTTCTTGAAGCCCTTGAGCTTCGGCAGACGCATGTGCAGCGGCATCTGGCCACCCTCGAAAGCGGCCGAAACCTGCTTCCGGGCGCGGGTGCCCTTGGTACCACGGCCTGCGGTCTTACCCTTGGAGGCCTCGCCTCGACCCACACGGGTCTTCGGCGTGTTGGCGCCCTTCGCCGGGCGCAGATCATGAAGCTTGATGATGTCGCTCATGTGTTACTCCCCTGCCACTTCTTCGACCGTGACCAGGTGACGCACGACGAGGATCTGTCCGCGGACAGCCTCGTTGTCCTGCTTGATCACGGACTGGCGGATCTTGCGCAGGCCGAGGGCCTGCAGATTTGCACGGGTCTTCGGCTTCTCGCCGACGTAACCCTTGTTGAGGGTGATCTTCAGAGCCATGGTTTACGCCTCCTGACCTGCGCGGGCGCGCAGCATACGAGCCGGAGCGACCTCCTCGAGGGTCTTTCCGCGGCGAGCGGCGACCTCCTCGGGGCGGACCAGCTGCTTCAGGCCGGCCACGGTGGCGTGGACGACGTTGATGGCGTTGTCGGAGCCCAGGGACTTCGACAGGATGTCCTGGATGCCAGCACACTCGAGCACCGGGCGGGCGGCGCCGCCGGCGATGACACCGGTACCCGGTGCGGCCGGGCGGAGCATGACGACGCCCGCTGCGGCCTCACCCTGGACCGGGTGGGTGATGGTGCCGCCGACCATCGGGACGCGGAAGAAGTTCTTGCGAGCCTCTTCAGCACCCTTCTGGATGGCAGCCGGAACTTCCTTGGCCTTGCCGTAACCGACGCCGACCATGCCCTGGCCGTCGCCCACGATCACGAGAGCGGTGAAGCTGAAGCGACGACCACCCTTGACGACCTTGGACACGCGGTTGATGGTGACGACACGCTCGATGTACTGGTTGCGCTCGTCCTGCTGCTGATTGCGACGGTCGTCGCGGCGGCCGCCGCGACGCTCGTTGCGATCGTTCTTCTTGTTGTTGTCGTCGGCGGAGCGTCCGCCGTCACGCCGTTCACGTCCCGGCATTACGCGATCCTTCCGTTGATGTTCTTGGAGTCGGTGATCATTAGAACTTCAGACCACCTTCACGTGCGGCATCGGCCAGAGCGGCGATGCGGCCGTGGTACTTGTAGCCCGCACGGTCGAAGACGACCTTCTCGATGCCGGCAGCCTTGGCGCGCTCAGCGATGAGCTCACCGACCTTGGCACCCTTGGCCTTCTTGTCGCCCTCGACGGTGCGCACGTCCGGCTCCATGGTGGAGGCGGCGACCAGGGTGTGGCCGGCGGCATCGTCGATGACCTGCACGTGCAGGTGACGGGAGGTGCGGTGCACGACCAGACGCGGCGCCTCGGGGGTGCCACGCAGGGTCTTGCGGATACGGAAATGACGGCGTGCGCGGGCAGCGCGGCGGCGGGACGAGATGTCCTTGCCGACCGGCGTGCGCTTGGAGTTCTCTGCAGTGTTGCTCATGCTTACTTACCCGTCTTTCCGACCTTGCGGCGGACCTGCTCGCCCTCGTAGCGGATGCCCTTACCCTTGTAGGGGTCGTCCTTCCGCAGACGACGGATGTTGGCGGCGATCTGCCCGACCTGCTGCTTGTCAATACCCGTGATGGAGAACTTGGTGGTTCCGTCAACCGCGAAGGTGACGCCCTCCGGAGCCTCGATCAGGATCGGGTGGGAGTAACCGAGGGCGAACTCGAGGTTCTTGCCCTTGGCCTGGACGCGGTAACCCACGCCGAAGATCTCCATCTTGATGGTGTAGCCCTCGGTCACGCCGACAACCATGTTGTTGACGAGTGAACGGGACAGACCGTGCAGAGCACGGTTCTTGCGGTGATCGTCCGGGCGGGAGACAACGAGCTCGTTGTCCTGCTCAACGACGGAGATCGGAGCCGGAACCTCGAGAGACAGGGTGCCCTTCGGGCCCTTGACCTCGATGTTCTGGCCGTCGATCGTCGTGGTGACGCCGGACGGGATGGCAATCGGGTCCTTACCGATACGCGACATGTGTTCTCAATCCTCCCTTACCAGACGTAGGCGAGGACTTCTCCGCCTACACCCTTCTCGGTTGCCTGGCGGTCGGTCAGGAGGCCCTGGGACGTGGAGATGATGGCCACGCCCAGGCCACCGAGGACCTGCGGCAGGTTGGTGGACTTGGCATACACGCGCAGACCCGGCTTGGACACGCGACGCACACCAGCGATGGAGCGCTCACGGGACGGGCCGTACTTCAGCTCGAGGGACAGGGTCTTGCCGACCTTGGCGTCCTCGACGGTGTATTCAGCGATGTAGCCCTCCTGCTTGAGGATCTCCGCGATGTTGACCTTCAGCTTCGAGGAGGGCATCGACACGGTGTCGTGGTGCGCGTGGTTCGCGTTGCGCACGCGCGACAGCATGTCGGCGATAGGATCTGTCATGGTCATTAGTGTGACCGGCACCTTTCTCGTTGGGGTTCCCTTACCCACCGTGGTCGTGGCCGAGTGTTCCGTCGGGCCACTTCACGCTCCCCGGGCTCAGTAACCCGGGGCGCTCGCTGCCACTTTCCACTCGGTCGCCATGTTGGCGGGGGGCCTACAACAAAGTTGGGATGTTCATGTTCTAGGACGGTCCGGCGCGCCCGCGAAAAGGGCGCACGAGTCCGACGACCCACACTACTACCCCGACCTGCGGGAACAAAATCCCCCGACCGGTCGGCGTAGCGTGGGCTCATGTCCCTCAACCGTGATTCCGTCCACGCCCTTCTCGCCGACCTCGACACCACCCGCGAGCAGCGGGAAGAGCTCTACATCCACTTCCACCGGCACCCCGAACTGTCGATGCAGGAGTTCGGCACCGCCGACCGCATCCGCACCGAACTCGAGGCCGCCGGTATCGATGTCCGCGCAGTGGGCCGCACGGGCCTGGTCGCCGTCATCGCCAACGAAGACGGTCCGACCGTGGCCATGAGGGCGGACATCGACGCCCTCCCGATCACCGAGGATTCCGGCAAGCCCTATGCCGCGACCGGCGACGTCGCCCATGCCTGCGGGCATGACGTCCACATCATCTCACTGCTCAGCGCGTGCCTGGCGTTCCACCGCCACCGCGACGCGTGGTCCGGCACCTTCATCGGCGTGTTCCAGCCCGGTGAGGAGGCGGCCGCCGGGGCCCGGTCCATGGTCGAGGCGGGCATCGCCGAGATCATGCCCACCCCGGACGTCTACCTCGGCCAGCACGTCCTGGGCACCATCCCCGGCGGACACGTGGGCACCAACCCGGGGCCCACACTGTCGGCTGCCGCCTCCATCCGGGTCACCGTCCACGGCACCGGCACCCACGGTTCCATGCCGGAGAAGGGGGTGGACCCGGTCGTGCTCGCCGCTTCCATCGTCCTGCGCCTGCAGACCATCGTGGCCCGTGAGGTCTCCCCCACCGACGTCGCCGTGGTCACCGTCGGCGCCCTGCAGGCGGGCTCGAAGTCCAACATCATCCCCGCCAGCGCGGAGCTGCTCATCAACACCCGCGCGTATGACGAGGACGTGGAGAAGCACCTGCACGCCGCCATCGAGCGGATCGTGCGGGCGGAGTGCGCGGCGTCGAGAAGCCCGCGGGAACCGGAGTTCGAGTACTACGACCAGTACCCGGTCACCGACAACGACGCGGACGTCACCGCCGCGGTGCGGGGGTCCTTCGACGCGTGGTTCGGGGACCGCTCCCAGGACCTGGCACCCGTCTCCGCGTCGGAGGACTTCACCGTCATCCCCGACGCCCTCGGGGTGCCGTACACCTACTGGGGGCTGGGCGGCTTCGTCGACCAGGCCGCCGCCCCCGGCAACCACAATCCGGCGTTCGCACCCGATCTGCAGCCGACGTTGGACACGGGGCTGGCGGCGATCGTCGTCGCTGCCTCGACCTGGCTGACCCGCTGACGTCGCACGACGAGACCCCCTGCCCGGCAATCCGGTCAGGGGGTTCGGCGTGAGGTGGGGTGGGTCTAGCCGGCGGCCAGCTCCTCCGGGGTCTTGTTCTTCAGCAGGAACGGGACCAGGCCGGAGATGAGCAGCAGGACAGCCATGACGATGAACGGGACGACGTAGCCGCCGGTGATGTCGACGAGGATGCCGATGCCGGAGCCCTGGACGATGCCGCCGACGAAGGCGCCGATGTTGATGACAGCGAAGGCGGAGCCGATGATGCGGACCGGGATGGTCTGGTACGGCAGCATGAGGACGACACCGAAGGCCCACATGATGGCCATGGAGGACATCCAGAGGCAGATCGCGGAGATCCAGAAGCCGGCGGCACCGCTGACGAAGAGCGGGACCACGACCGTGGCGACGAGGAACACGGCACCGATGACGCACATCATGAACATGAACTGCTTCTCACGGCCGGAGAAGAACTTCTTGATCACGTCGGCGGCGGTCCAGGTGGCCACCAGCAGGGTGATGCCGTAGCCGACCATGACGACGGTCAGGGCGGTGGTCGACGGGTTGAAGGTCTCGACGTACATGACGTTGGACCAGTTGAGCAGGGCCACGCCGACGAGGTTGTTGAGCAGGAGGGTCACGGCGAGGACCAGGGCGTTGCGGTTGGACCACGCCTCGGTGATCTTGACGTCCTTCTTCGGTGCCGCTGCGGCGGCGGCAGCGGCCTCGGCGGCGGCCGGGTCGCTGGCCTCCGGGTTGGAGGGCACGAGGAAGATGAACATGAAGAAGCAGAGCGCGAACAGGGCGGCCATGATCCAGAAGGCGATGCGGAAGTCGTTCTGGACAATGAAGGGCTGGAACACCAGGTAGACGAGGATGGTGCCGATACCGGCGGTGGCGACGACGCGACCCTGGACGGAACCGCGGACCTCCGGGGAGAAGATGCGGGCGATGATCGGCGGGGTGCCGTTGGTGTAGCCGGCCTGACCGAAGCCGACGATCATGCGGGCGAGGATGATCATGACGGCGAAGGCGCCGCCACCGATGAGCCCGGCGACTCCGAAGAAGACCTCACCGACGACGAGGAGGAGCAGACAGATGGGGACGAAGATCTTGTAGCCGAACTTGTCCACGAACCAGCCCGCCACGAAGGTCATGACGATGAAGGTGATGTAGAAGAAGGTGGTGAGGTTACCGATCTGGGCCTTGGTGAGGGCGTCGTGGCCTCGGCGCCACCGTCTTCTCGGTGGGCACCGCCGCAGGCACACCGCTGTGGGGGTTCGTCCAGGACGCCACCGGCGACTTCGACCTCGCCTTCCGCCTGCTCCCCCTGCTCCTGGCGATCACCGTCGCCGGGCTCCTGCTGGCGATGAACCGGGGTCAGGCGTTCTACACCGGCAACTACACTGAGCCGCATGCCCGAGCGTAAGAACGAGAACCTCGACTCCGCCCACCGGTGGCTGGACACCGCCGCCACCGAGCTGGACCTGGACCCCGCCCTGGTGCGCGACCTCATGCGTGATCTGCTGGAACTCACCCGCGACGTCGCCCACGGCCCCTCCCGGCCGGCCGCCCCGGTCACCGCCTTCCTCGTCGGCCTCTCCGCCGGCCGCGCCGGCGGCGACCCCGTGCCCGAGGTCCGCGAGCGCATCGCCCGTCTCACCGCCCTGCTCGTAGGCGAGGAGCAGGCCTGATGGGGCGCCTCAACCGCAGCTTCGCCGTCACCCGGGTCACCGTCGACGGGGACCGGGTCCACACCGACACCCGCGCGGACACCGTCACCGTCGAGGAACCACTGGAGATCCGCGTCGGTGGCCCGACCCTGACCACTACCATGCGCACCCCCGGCCACGACGTCGAACTCCTCCACGGATTCCTCTACGGCGAAGGGCTGATCACCTCCGCCGCAGATGTGTCCACCGCCCGCTACTGTGCAGGAGCGACCGGAGTCGACGGCATGAACACCTACAACGTCCTGGACGTGGAGCTGGCCGCCGGAGTCGCCCCACCCGGGCCCGAGCTGTTGCGCCTCACGCCGACGTCCTCGGCCTGCGGGGTGTGCGGCACCAGCTCCATCGACCAGATCATGCGCCGTTCCGACCGGCCCCTCACGCAGATCACCCTCGATCCGGCTGTCGTGGTCACCCTCCCGGATCGCCTGCGGGAGGAGCAGAAGCAGTTCCGCCGCACCGGCGGCCTGCACGCCGCCGGGGCATTCACCCTCGACGGGGAGGCCGTCGTCGTCCGGGAAGACATCGGCCGCCACAACGCCGCCGACAAGGTCATCGGGCACCTCCTGCTGGAGGGCCGGCTGCCGGCGGACAACCTCCTCCTGGTGATGAGCTCCCGGGCGTCCTTCGAACTGGTGCAGAAGGCGGTCACCGCCGGTTTCGGCGGGCTGGTGGCCGTGTCGGCGGCCAGCTCCCTGGCGGTGGAACTGGCACGGGAGGCGGGACTGGCGTTGACCGGCTTCACCCGCGGCGACCGCTTCAACCTCTATTCCGGCGAGCTGTCCTGACCCCGGCGGGCTAGGCTCCGGGGTATGGCCCACCAGATACGTAATGACACCGCCCGCCACGCCTACGTCCTCACCGTCGACGGTCGCGAGGTGGGTCACCTCAGCTACATCCTGTTCGCGGGTGCCGTCGACCTCGAGCACACGGAGATCACCGAGGAATTCGCCGGGCAGGGGCTGTCCGGGGAGCTGGCCCGCCACGCCCTCGAGGACATCCGCACCCGGGAGCTCAAGGCGATGATCACGTGCCCGGCGGTTCGCTCCTTCGTCAACAAGAATCCGCGCTACGCGGACCTGGTCACCGAACCCTAGAAACGACGACACCCCCACCGCAGTGCGGTGGGGGTGAAGGCGCGGCGCCGGGTACGGGCCGGCGTCGATACGCTACCTACTTCTTGAAGGGGAAGCCCAGCTCGCGGAGCAGGGCACGACCCTCGTCGTTGTTGGTGGCGGTGGTGACGACGGTGATGTCCATGCCGCGCGGACGATCAACCTTGTCGACGTCGATCTCGTAGAACATGGTCTGCTCGGTGAGGCCGAAGGTGTAGTTGCCGTGGCCGTCGAACTGCTGGTCCGACAGGCCGCGGAAGTCGCGGATACGCGGGAGGGCGACGGTCAGCAGACGGTCGAGGAACTCCCACATACGGTCACCACGGAGGGTGACGCGGGCGCCGATCGGCATGCCCTCACGAAGCTTGAAGTTCGCGATGGAGGTCTTGGCGCGACGCAGCTGCGGCTTCTGACCGGTGATGAGGGTCAGATCCTCGATGGCGCCGTTGATCAGCTTGGAGTCACGGGCAGCCTCGCCGACGCCCATGTTGACGACGACCTTGGAAACGCCCGGGATCTGCATGACGTTGTCGAAGGAGAACTCGTCGTTGAGCTTGGTGCGGATTTCCTCGCGGTAGCGAGTCTTCAGACGCGGGGTGTAGTTCTCGGCCATGTTAGATGTCCTTCCCGTTACGACGCGAGACACGGACCTTCTTGCCGTTCTCGTCGAAGCGGTAACCGACGCGGGTCGGGTTGCCGTCGGAGTCCAGGACCATCACGTTGGAGACGTGGATCGGTGCCTCCTGGGTGACGATGCCACCGGACTCGGCGCCACGCTCCGGAGCGGAGTTGGCGACGTGCTTCTTGATGCGGTTGACGCCCTCGACGAGGACCTTCTCGGTCTTCGGGAAAGCCTGGATGACCTTGCCCTGGGCACCCTTGTCGGGGCCAGAGATGACGAGGACCATATCGCCCTTGTGGATCTTCAACTAGATCACCTCCGGTGCAAGCGACACGATCTTCATGAACTTCTTGTCACGAAGCTCACGAGCAACCGGGCCGAAGATACGGGTGCCGCGCGGCTCATTGTCGGCCTTGATGAGGACAGCCGCGTTCTCGTCGAAGCGGATGTAGGAGCCGTCCGGACGACGGGTCTCCTTCTTGGTACGGACGATGACGGCCTTGACGATCTCGCCGCTCTTCACGTTGCCACCCGGGGTGGCCTCCTTGACGGTGGCGACGATGGTGTCACCGATTCCGGCAAAGCGTCGGGTCGAGCCACCGAGCACGCGGATGCACAGGATTTCCCTGGCACCGGTGTTGTCGGCGACCTTCAGACGCGATTCCTGCTGAATCACTGTGGTCTCCTGACCTGGATTGATGTGCGTGAGATTTCCGGCCTGCACGCACCTGGTCTTGTATGTCCTGCCGTTGCCCCTGCTTATCGACGAACGCTTCACGCAGACGGTCGAAGGGTCTCGGCGTCGAGTCCGGAAAAGCACCCGACCCCGACCAGCACGGTCAACCCGGATAGTCAACCACGCTCACCGGGCAGAATCCAAATCACCGGCAGTTCAGGACGGGCGCTCCACCAGCTCCCGCAGCACCCGCTCCTCCTCGCTCGCGGGCGGCTCCCCGGACTCCCCGCCGATGACAGCATCATGGCGCCCGACCGACAGCCCGGTGCCGTCCGGTGCCACCTGCGCCAGCGCGGTGATGAACTGCGGTTCGATCGTCTCGTGCCGGGCCTGGATCCGGTCGATCCTCCCCTCCCGCACGTGGATCTCCGGAAGGTACATCTCACCGGCCGCCGCCCGCATCCGGTCCGCGAGGAGGAGACTGTCGTAGATCACCTCCTCGGTGAGCCCGCCCGGGTGCAGGTGCAGGGCACTGTCGGTGTGCACCGGGCTGATCCTCACGACCCCGGGATGTCTCCCCTCCTCCAGGGCCTGAGTCAGCTGCGGGGCCAGGGATGCGATCGTCCGGTACCTCTCCGGCCACACCTCGAGCACCAGGGTGTCCGGGCTGTTGACCTCCATGCGGGTGACCCCCGGGTCGATCAGTGCCTCAAGGGCCTCCTGGGTGGCGGGGCCGGGGACGGTCCGCATCTGGATCTCGGTGTCCCCCACCACGGACACGACGTTGCCGTTCAGGGTGTCGTACCCGGCTGTCCGCGCGGCCGAGAGGTTGTCCTGCAGCAGATCGACCAGCTCCGTGAAACCGGCGGGCGTGGTCTCCTCCCGCGGGCCCATCATCGTCGGCATGGTCCCCGGGGTGCCGTCGGAGGTCGCGGAGTAGCGGACCCGGTCCGACAGACCCCGCTCCCGGGCCTGCGACTCCATCGTCTCCAGCACCGGCCCGGCGTCGGGGATTCCGCATGCGGCGGTCCAGGCCACAGCCGTCGCGGCGACCAGGCCCGTGGCCAGCGTTCTCAGTGCGCGGATCATGGGACCAGTCAACCAGACACCGGGGAGCCGTTGAGGGCCACCGGCCCGTGGGACCACCGGGTGAGGACAGGGGCGAGGTCCTCGTCGACCGGCTCACGCTCCCGGTCGAGGGTGCTCACCGACAACCGGGTCCCGCGGTCGTCGACGTGGGTGAGCAGGCGCAGCCTCCCGACCTCCGGCGGGACGGCGTCCACGATGGCGATGAGGTCCGCATGTTGCTCCTCCCGGCCGTCCACGGGGTCGACGAGGGAGACATCCGCGATGCCGCACGCGTCGCGGGCCACGCGCACCCGGGGATCGCCGTCACCCGTCCAGCCGGTCTCCTCGCCGAGGGCGGCCATGAGGTCGACGGCGGCGTCCACCTCCCACGCCAGGTCGCAGTTCTGTGCCCCCGGTTCACGCCACCACACGTCGAGCTCCGGATCGCCCCGCAGACCAAATCGCAGGTGATGTCCCTCGGTGAGCGGGGAGGCGAGGACCGGGGACATCTCCTCCCATGCCGCCGCGTCATGCCCGTTGACCTCGGCGTCACGCCCGTCGACGGTTCCCCGCACCTGTAGACGGATGTCCCACCCCGAGGCGGGCGAGGCGGTGACCGTGTCTACGACACCGCCGATCTCCTCGACGGTGGTGTCCCCGAGCACGACGTCGAGGTCGACTCTGCCGCTGTCGCCGTCCGCCGCCGTGATCTCCGAGGACACGGAGGCGTCCGGGTGCAGTTGCCGGGTGCGCTCGGCGATGGTCCGCCCGCCGTCCGGGTCGAAGGTGGCGGTCGGGACAGGGCGTTCATTCGCCTCCGTGATCTCCCGGTCGAGCTGGGCGAGGTTCCACCAGGCAACGGCGATCACCGCCAGAATGCTCACCACCACCGCGCCGAGCACGAGCAGCAGCCCGATGCCCACCTCCCGCCACCTCGTCATGGTGACCAGGATACGGCGGATCGGCACCGCGCATGTGTGTTCATCTGCCACAATGATGTGGTGACTGAGATGACACTGGAGTCCGTGACCGGTCTGCGTGATGCGCTGGCCGGCACCGAATTCTCCACAGACGAATCCGCCCGGGTGGAAGCCGGGGCGCTGGTCGCCCAGATCGACGACTACATCCTGCCGCGCCTGGCCAACATCGACGCCCCGCTCCTGGCCGTCGTGGGTGGCTCGACGGGCAGTGGCAAGTCGACGCTGGTCAACGCGATCGTGGGTCAGCAGGTGACCACCTCGGGTGTGATCCGGCCGACCACCCGGCAGCCGGTGCTGGTGGCCAATCCGGCGGATTCGGCGTGGTTCAACTCCACCCGGGTGCTGCCCGGCCTGGCGCGGGAGCAGGGTGAGGCGGGGGCGAATCCCTCGGCGACGTCCCTGCGCACCGTCGCCTCCGGGGCGGTGAGCCCGGGTCTGGCGCTGCTCGACGCCCCCGACTTCGACTCCATCGACGACCGCAACCGGGCCCTGGCCTCCCAGCTGCTGGCGGCGGCGGATCTGTGGGTGTTCGTCACCACCCCGGCGCGCTACGCGGACCAGATGGTGTGGAACTTCCTCAATGACGCCGCCGGCCGGGACATCGAGGTCATCGTCGTGCTCAATCGCGTCGACGAGGACGCCCTGGCCACCGTGCCGGATGACCTGCGCCGGATGATGGCGGAGGCCGGGCTCGGCGAGGCCACCCTGTACACGGTCCCGGACGCCGGCCAGGTGGAGACCCTGCTGCCGGACAACCTCGTCCAGCCGATCCGGGATCACCTGCACTCCCTGGCCGAGGACACCGCCGCCCGCCGCGCCATGGCCGGGAAGACCGTGCTCGGCGCGCTCACCAGCCTCGGCGACCGGGTGGACCGGCTCGCGGATCTGCGCCGCCGGCAGGAGGAGTTCGGCGGCCAGCTCACCGAGGTCATCGACGCGAACTACGAGCGCGCCCGCGAGCAGGTCATCGACGCCACGAGCGACGGCAACCTGCTCCGCCAGGAGGTGCTGCAGCGCTGGCAGGACTTCGTGGGCACCTCGGACGCGTTCCGCACCATCGAGCGCTGGTACTCCCTGGCCGTCGACCGGATCGGCAGTTTCTTCACCGGCCGGCCCGCCCCGGTCCGCGAGGTGGAGACGGAGATCGAGGCCGGCCTCCACGCCGTCGTCGTCGACGCCGCCGAGACCGCCGCCACCCGCACGTGGTCCCATCTCGGATCGGCCGCCCCGGAGCTGCGCGCCCAGTCGGATCCGGCGCTGGCGTCCGCGAGTCCGCACATCGAGGAGCGCGCCGCCGAGCTGGTCCGGCAGTGGCAGGCCGGGCTCGTGGAGACGATCCAGAACACCGCCGGTGACAAGCGGATGAAGGCCCGGATCATGTCCTTCGGGCTCAACGTCATCACCGTCGCGCTCATGCTCGTCGTCTTCGCCTCCACCGCGGGGCTGACCGGCGGCGAGATCGCCATCGCGGGCGGGTCCGCCGTGGTGGGCCAGAAGTTGCTGGAGACCATCTTCGGCGAGGACGCCGTCCGTCGCATGGCCCAGCAGGCGCGCGAGGACCTCGACGTCCGCATCGCCGAGCTCATGGCCACCGAACGGGCCCGGTTCCTCCCGGTCACCGACGAGCTGCTGCGCGGCACCACCTCCGCCGAGCTCATCGCCGCCGCCGAGACCGCGGAACGTGACGTCCGCGCCCAGGCGGGTGCCTGATGTTCGGACGCAAGCATTCCCTGTCCGAGCGCCTCTTAGCGCTTGACGACGCCGCCGCCCTCGGCGCCGAGTACCTCTCCCCCGCCGAACACGCCGCGCTCACGCGCGTCGCCGACGCCGCCAGAGAACGCCGTGAACTGTCCGCCGAGCACACCGTCGTCGGTTTCTTCGGCGCCACCGGATCGGGCAAGACCTCCCTGTTCAACGCCGTCGTCGGCGAGGATCTGGGCAGG
>Ga0123329_1002501_pt1 | contig 16053 bp, 21 predicted proteins | sample BioC12SIPDNA_FD_89703 | JGI IMG/M metagenome (GOLD analysis project Ga0123329, IMG submission 89703) | Anaerobic biogas reactor microbial communites from Washington, USA - Biogas_R1_B C12 SIP DNA | ecosystem: Engineered > Bioreactor > Anaerobic > Unclassified | place: Washington, USA | collected... | reverse complement strand
GCATGCGAAGCGGGCGCGGCAGGCGGCGCCCCTACGGGCGGGACCGGCAGGCTCTCCCACGCATGCGAAGAGGGCGCGGCAAGCGGCGCCCCCACGGGCGGGACCGGCAGGCTCTCCCGCGCATGCGAAGAGGGCGCGGCAAGCGGCGCCCCTGCCAGCCCACCCCTCTGGTATGCACCCGTAGGGGCGCCGCTTGCCGCGCCCTGGAGCGAACAGATGGGCCGTCGCTTATCCGGCGGTCAGGGGGCGGCGCGTTGGTTTGCGGCGCGGACTCCGGGTAGAATGGGCCCAGGGTTGGATGGATGGCATACGAACGCAGGAGGTGCCCCATGGCGGACGGCGGAACGGTGCGGGTGTTTGGGAATGTCATCGGCGCGCGGCGCGTGCGGCAGGGGGAGCGGCTCCGGGCGCGCCTCGCGCGGCGGTTCCGCCATGAGGAGGGGCGGCAGTACCCCCTCGCAGTCGAGGACAACCCGGTCATCGGCCCCTACCTGGGGCTGAAGACCGTGGTCTCGCGCCCGGGCGGCCCCGAGCCGGACTGCGAGAACGGCGTGTTCATCGGCACCATCCGCATGGGCTACGGCCACTACCGCATCGGCCTGGCGCTGGCATCGGCGGCGGCCTCCATGGGCCTCACCCCGTACTGGTTCGACCTGCTCAACTTCGACTCGACGGGGGAGAAGGTCATCCGCGAGATGGACAGGTGGTACTCCCTCGGCTCGCGCATCAGCCAGAAGTCGCGGGCCTTCAACCGCCTCGTGTGGGACCCGCTCATGGGCAGGTGGTACCGGCGGCTGGAGAAGAACTACCCGGTCATGGAGCTGTGCGGCCTCTTCTCGGACGTCTACGGCGCCCTCCCGCCGGACACGCCCTTCCTCGCCACGCACCCCTTCACCGCCCACGCCGCCGTCAAGGCCGGGCTGCGCCGCGTGGTAAACGTGATCCCCGACAACTGCCCGCTGGGCTTCCACCTCGCCCCCGGCGCGTTCCAGACGGTGCAGACGCCCTCGGCCTATTTCGGCTTCCGCACCCTGCGCGGCATGGGCCGCCGGGGCGAAGTCCCCTGCGGGGTGCCCGCGTCGCACCTGCGCATGGCCGGGCACTATGTGGACCACGAGCTGGCGGCGAACATCGAGGCGGACTGCGGCGCGCGGCTGGCGCGGCTGGAGGCGCGCGCCCCCCGGCGCCTCCTGCTGTCCGTAGGCGGCGCGGGGGCCCAGGCCCCGCTGGTGGCGGCGGTCCTGCGCCATCTGCTGCCGCGCCTGCGCGAGAAGTCGGTTGCGCTGTTCCTGAACTTCGGCGACCACGCGAAGATCGAGGAGCGGGTGATGCGGGCGGCGCCCGGCGCGGCGGAGATTGCGGTGCGCCACACGGACTGGGACGGGACGGCGCGCTTCGCCGAGGACGCCCTGGAGGGGGAGGCGTCGGGCCTGCACACCTTCCTGCACCGGGACATCTACGCGGCGGTCTACGCCACGAACGCGCTCATGCGCGCCAGCGACGTCCTGATGACCAAGCCGAGCGAGCTGGCGTATTATCCCATCCCCACGCTGTTTCTGGAGCGGGTGGGCGGCCACGAGGCCTGGGGCGCGATCCGCGGCGCGGAGCTGGGCGCGGGGTCGCAGGAGTGCGCGGGCACGGCCGAGACTCTCCAGGCGCTCGACCTGCTCCTCGGCGGCGGCGACCTCCTCTCGCTGTGGTGCGACAGCATCCTGCGGCAGGACCGCGCCGGGGTGTACCACGGCGCGTACCGCGCCGTGGAATGGGCAACCGAATAGGGAGCCGGGCATGGACTTTCTGACAGGGCTGCACCCCGTCATGCAGGCGTTTCTCGCCGGCATGTTCACCTTCGGCATGACCGCCCTGGGCGCGCTGCCCGTCTTCTTCACCCGCGAGGTCAACCGCGACTTCCTCGACGGGTGCCTGGGCGCCGCGGCGGGCGTCATGATCGCCGCCAGCTTCTGGTCGCTCCTGGCCCCGGCCATCGAGATGAGCGAGGCCATGGGCGGCGTCCCCTGGCTGCCCGCCGTCATCGGATTCCTCGCCGGCGGCGGCGCGCTCATGCTCGTGGACAAGATACTCCCCCACCTCCACCCCGACCGCAAGAAGGGGGAGGAGGAGGGCATCCCCACCTCCTGGCGGCGGAGCACGCTGCTGGTGCTGGCCGTGACACTGCACAACATCCCCGAGGGGCTCGCCGTGGGCGTGGCCTTCGGCGCCGCCGCCAGCGGCATGGCCGGCGCCACCGTCGCGGGCGCCCTCGCCCTCGCCCTCGGCATCGGCCTCCAGAACTTCCCCGAGGGCGCCGCCGTCTCCCTGCCCATGCGCCGCGAGGGCCTCTCCGCGTGGCGCTGCGCGGCCTACGGCGCCGCCTCCGGCGCCGTCGAGCCCCTGGCCGCCGTCGCGGGCGCGGCCCTCGTCCTCCTCATGCAGCCCATCCTCCCCTACGCCCTCGCCTTCGCCGCAGGCGCCATGATCTTCGTCGTCGCCGAGGAGCTCATCCCCGAGTCCCAGCGCCGGGGCACCGATGTCCCCACCATCGGCCTCCTCGCCGGGTTTGCCCTCATGATGCTCCTCGACGTCGCCCTGGGGTGAGGTCAGACGGGTCCGACCTGTCCGACCCGCCCGAATGGTCTGTCCGGCCCCCCTTTGGTTGACACGCCCCCCGCCCGGAGCATACCATTCCTACATCTTGGTATGTTTGACCGCGCGGTAGCCTTCCGCGCGCAACCCGGGAAAGGGGCGCATGAGCACCGAGAAGCCGAAAATCCGCCGAGAACTCGCCGAGCTGGCGCTGCTGTTTGAGATCAGCCAGATTCTGGACCGCAGCATGGACCTGCGGGACGAGCTGGGGCCGGTGCTGAAGGCGATGGCGAAACACACGGGCATGCTCCGCGGAACCATCGCCCTGCTGAACCGGGATCTGGACGAGGTGGTGACCTGCGTGGCCCACGGGCTGACGGACGAGCAGCTCGCGCGCGGACGCTACAAGCCGGGCGAGGGCGTGATCGGGCGGGTGGCGCAGTCGGGGCGGCCGATGGTCATCCCGAAGACCTCGGAGGAGCCGCTGTTCCTCAACCGCACCAACGCGCGGGGCACGGTGAACCGCAAGGAGGTGTCCTACCTCTGCGTGCCCATCAAGATGGAGTCCACCGTCCTGGGCACCCTCAGCGCGGACCGGGTCTTCGGGTCCGAGGTGTCGCTGGAGGAGGACATCCGCCTGCTCCAGATCATCGCGTCCATGATCGCGGGGTCGGTGCGCCTGCGCCAGGAGACGCAGGAGGAGTACGAGCGGCTGCTGTCGGAAAACGCGCGGCTCCAGCAGGAGCTGCAGGCGCGGTTCCGCCCGGCGAACATGATCGGCCGGTCCAAGGCGATGCAGACGGTGTTTGACCTGATCCTCCAGGTGGCCCGCAGCGAGGCGACGGTGCTCATCCGGGGCGAGAGCGGCGTGGGCAAGGAGCTGGTGGCCCAGGCGATCCACTACAACAGCGACCGGGCGGCGAAGCCGTTCATCCGGGTGAACTGCGCGGCCCTGCCGGAGAACATCATCGAGAGCGAGCTCTTCGGCCACGAGAAGGGCGCGTTCACCGGCGCGGTGCGCCGGCGCGAGGGCCGCTTCGAGATGGCCCACCGGGGCACGATCTTCCTGGACGAGATCGGGGACCTGACGCCGCAGACGCAGATCCGCCTGCTGCGCGTGCTCCAGGAGAAGGAGTTCGAGCGCGTGGGCGGCGAGGAGACCGTCAAGGTCAACGTGCGCGTCATCGCCGCAACGAACCGCAACCTGGAGGAGGCGATGACGACCGGGGGCTTCCGGCAGGACCTCTACTACCGCCTGAACGTGTTCCCCATCTTCGTGCCGGCCCTGCGCGAGCGCCGCACGGACATCCTGGAACTGGCCAACTTCTTCGTCGAGAAGTACGGCAAGGAGAACAACAAGTACGTCCGGCGCGTCTCGACGCCCGCCATTGACATGCTCATGGCCTACCACTGGCCCGGCAACGTGCGCGAGCTGGAGAACTGCATCGAGCGGGCCGTGCTGCTGACGAACGACGACGTGGTCCACGGGCACCACCTGCCGCCGACGCTCCAGACCTCCGAGGCCAGCAACACGGTCATGAGCGGCACGCTGGAGGAGACGCTGGACCGGGTGGAGCGCGAGATGATCATCGAGGCGCTCAAGGACTCGCGGGGGAACAAGGCGAAGGCGGCCCGGCAGCTCGGGGTCTCGGAGCGCCTCATGGGGCTGCGGGTGGACCGCCACGGCATAGACCCGAAACGCTACCGCACGCCCTGAGGGCGGCGGAAGGCAGGGAGAGCGACATGGAAGAGCCGAAGGACCCCGGCGAATACGGCAGGGAGTACGGCGAGGAGAAGTTCTGGGACAAGGCGCGGGCGTCGTTCCAGCAGGCGGGGGAGCGGGTGCTGGAGCTGGCCCTCCAGCTCTTCTTCGCCGCCCGCGACGAGAAGACCCCCGGCTGGGCGCGCACGGTGATCTACGGCGCCCTGGGCTACTTCATCGTGCCCACCGACGCCGTGCCCGACTTTCTCCCCGTCACGGGATTCATGGACGACCTGGGCGTGCTCACCGCCGCGCTGGCCGCCGTGGCCTTCTCCGTGACGGAGGAGCACCGGGCGCGGGCGCGGGAGTTTGTGCGCAAGCTCAAGGAGCGCGCGGGCGCCTGAGCGGCCCCGGCGCAAAAGAAAGGCCGGGACGGAAACCGATGGAATCCGCCCCGGCCCCAATACAGGGTCACCAAAAAGGGAAAAGCCTACTTCTTCTCGCGGTGCACCGTCACCTTGCGCAGGGTCGGGTTGAACTTCTTGAGCTCCATGCGCTCGGGGTTGTTCCGCTTGTTCTTCTGGGTCATGTAACGGGAGGTGCCCGGCGCCTCGGTGCATTCCAGGATCACGTACTCCCTGTTGCCTTTGCTCTTCGCTGCCATCGCTTGCCGCTCCTTTTACTCTCCGGCCCCGGGGGGCCGCGTTCATTTCTTTCCGTACACCTTCTCGGGGTCGAAGGCCTTTTCCGTCTCCTCGTACACCAGGGCGTACTCCGCGCCGCCGCCGCCTGCGGGCACCGACCGGTAGAAGCAGGACCGGTAGCCCACATGGCAGCAGGCCCCGCCCACCGACTCCACCCGGAGCCACACGGCGTCCTGGTCGCAGTCCACCCGGATTTCCCGGACCTTCTGCACCAGGCCGCTCGTCGCGCCCTTGTGCCAGATTTCCTTCCGGCTCCGGCTCCAGTACACCGCCTCGCCGAGCTCGATGGTCTTTTTGAACGCCTCGGCGTTCATGTAGGCCACCATCAGCAGCTCGCCCGTCGCGTAATCCGTCGTCACCGCGGGGATCAGGCCGTCCGCGTCAAACTTCGGCGCGAGCACGGTTCCCGTCTCCACCAGTTCCCTGGAGCTGCGTTCGGCGAATTCCGGCACGTTCTGGGGTTCCTTGCGCGTTTGCGGGCGCATCCCGGCCCGGCCGACCGCGACAGGGACAGCGGTGCCCCGCAGACTACTGGAAAAACGGCGCCTAGTATACAAAATTCCCGCCGGGGAATGCCACCCCCGGGCCGCCCGCCGTGGTTTCTACCGGAAGTCGGCCCACTGGGGGTCGTTTTCGAAGATCCACCCATAGTAGTCGCGCTGGGTGAGGAGGGCGGCGGCCCCGGCGTCGCAGACCATGGTGCAGTTGGCGTGGAGCTGGAGGGCCGTGGCGGAGATCATGGAGGTGACGGGCCCCTCGACCGCCTTGGCAAAGACTTCGGCCTTGGAGTCCCCCGTGACCAGGCCGAGGACGCGGTCCGCCTCGAGGATCGTGCCCACCCCCATCGTCACCGCAAGGCGGGGCATGTCCTCCGGGCGGGGGAAGAGGGGGGCGTTCTGCGCCACCGTCTGCGGCGTGAGGGCCTTCACGCGGGTGCGCGAAAACATGGCGGACAGGGGCTCGTTGAACCCGATGTGGCCCGACTTGCCGATGCCGAGGATCTGGAGGTCTATGCCGCCGTGGTCCTTGATGAGGGCGTCATAGGCCCCGCCCGCGGCCTCGGGGTCCGCCGCCATGCCGTCGGGCAGGTGCGTGTTGCGCCCGTCAATGTTCACATGGCCGAAAAGATGGTGGTTCATGTAGTACCGGTACGAGCCGGGATTGTCCGGCGGCAGGCCCACATACTCGTCGAGGTTGAACGTGACGGCGAGGGAGAAGTCCAGCCCCTCCTCCCGGTGCATGCGGACCAGGCGGGCGTAGAGCCCCTCCATGGTGCGGCCCGTGGCCAGCCCCAGCACCGTGTTCGGCTTGCGCGCCAGCTGCCGCGCCACCACCTGCGCCGCCAGCTCGGTGGCGGCCTCCTTCGTCTCGCGGATGATCACCTGCATGATGCAGCCTTTCCTGCGCGCGCCCCGGAAGGGGGCGTCACGCGTCAACAGTCTTCCCGTCCGTCCACTGGAGAAGAATCCTCTCCGGCGTCTTGTCTCCGGAAAAGTGGCATTGCACACAGTCTCGGACTTGAAGCCGCAGTTCGTCAAGCGTCGCGGCCTCGGTGAAAAGGGAAAGCCCAACGGCTCTGGCGGTGTGCCCGCCCTCCGGCACCTCTGTCACCAGAAAGACAATCTCTTCCATCATCAATGGTTCCCGCCTGGCACGCGTTTTTTCCCAACCCGTTTCGGGGGACATTGTATCCCAGAGAGGGCGGATGAACACGAGGCGCGCACCCACGGCAGCCGCGCCACAATCCCCACACGCTTTCTGAAAAGCGTCTGTTCCATTGCCTGCGGCGGGCCGTCGGCGGCATAAAAAGGGGCGACGGGGTGCCTTCCGTACCGCAGGCGTCCTGCCTGCCTAGCCTTTTCCATGCGTGCGAATTTCGGCTGCCCCTTCAGGGCAAGTCTTTAGGGTGTAACCTCCCCAGGGCAGGCCTGGCCCTTCGGGCGGCGGCCTGCCCTGGGCTATATTCGGATGTCCCGTTGGGACAACAAAGACAAAATCACATGACCGAGGGACGTTCATGCCGCTCGCAGGCGCTTCTCGAAGGGCCGTCTCGTGCGATCGCCCTCACTCCGTCCTTGCCAGGTTTCCGGCGGCGGCGAGAAGGGTGTCGGCGAGGCCGGGGCCGTAGAAGGAGGCGGTGACCTCGTAGCCGCTTTTCGCGTACTCCCCCGCCGTGAGAATGTAGCCGATGTGGTCGTTGGTGAGGACGGCGGAGATTTCCCCGCCGAAGTCGAAAACGAGGGCCTTGGCCCACAGGGTGTCATGGACGCCTTCGGCGGGTTTTCCGGCGCGGTCGCCGTAGCCGCCGAGCTGGGTGGGCGGGTTTGCCTCGAGGGGCGTGATGCCCGCGCGGGCCGCGCCCGCCAGCAGGCCGGGGTCCGCCGCGCCCGTCATCGTCCACACGCCCGCCGCGCACAGCCAGGCCGCGATCGCCATGTTGCCGCTCCTTGGGGTTGCCGCGCGCCCGGGGCCCGGATCACCGGAACGGGGCCTCAGGCGTCCTGTTCGAGGCCGGGCACCGGGTCAATGACGTTCGCCTTGACCAGGGCGCGGTAGGTGTCGTGGCTCACCTGGTCACCGCTGTTGACCACCTTGGCCGAGTTGTCCACGATGACCACAATCTGGCGGACATCGCGGCCCCGCCGCTGGACGAGGGAGCCCTTCTTCATCATCTCGAAGGTGACCGTGAGCACGGCGCCGTCGTCCTTCGCGAAGGCGGCGGCCGAGGCGTCCAGATCATGCACGCGGAACTTCGGCTCCGACGCGATCCGGTCGCGCACGCTGGGCGGCGGCGCCTTTCTTGCCCTTCTGAACAGCACGTTCCAAATCCTTCCACCCGCCCCGAACGGGCGGGCCGCAGGGCGTATTATATACCAAAAGGGGCCGCGCGCCGCACAGAAAGCGTATAATTCGCCATCCTGTCCAGAAGGAGAACGCCATGCAGTTCATCCCGTCCCGCAAGACCACCACGGAGTATTTCGACATCCAGCGGCGCGTCGTCGCGAACAAGACGCTGGAGGGCTGGCAGGAGGCCCCCCACGTCTCGCTGCTGCTGGAGCTGGAGGTGGACCCCGTGCTGGACTGGGTCCGCGCCGCGAAGACGGACCCGGCCTTCGGGGGGGTCCGGGTCACCATGAACGCGGTCCTGCTCAAGCTGGTGGCGGAGGCCCTGCGCGCGGCGCCCGAGATGAACGCCCATGTCAGCTACGGCCGGCAGTCCGCCGTGGGCAGAGTCACCTGCTTCGAGGAGGTGAACATCGCCATCCCCTTCCGCTCCACCGACAGCCGCATGATCACCCCGGTCCTCAAGGATGTGGCGGCGCTGCCGCTGCGGGGGGTGTGCGAGGGCATGGAGGACCTGCGGGCGCGCGCGGCGAACACGGATGTGGACCTGCTCCTGCGCGAGGCGGGGGTGCGCGACACCCTGCGCCGCCTGTTCCGTCTGGACCCGCGCGTGCTCTGGCGGCTGTGGGCGAATTTCCTGGGGCCGGGCCGGCTGCCCCGGGTGTCCGCCGCCGCACGGCGGCGCTTGCGCGAGACGCCGCCGGAAAAGCGCGTCACGCCGGAAAACCTCCTGAGCGCCACCGTGCTCGTCTCCAATGTGGGCAGCACCGCGCCGCGCGGAACCTACTTCGCCGCGCCGCTGATCGTCATCATCCAGCCGCAGACCGCGGCCATCGCGCTCGGTTCCGTCGTGCGGCGGGCCGTGGTGGTCCGGGAAGGCGGGGAGGAACGGGTCGCCGCGCGCAGCATCCTGCCGCTGACCATCATGTTTGACCACCGCGTGATGGACCTGGAGCATGTCCTGCCCTTCATGGAGCGGATGAAAGACTGCTGCCTCCAGCCCGGCCCGGTGCTCGAATAGGCCCCCTTTTCGGCCTTATTCGAACGCGGCCGCCCGAAAATGGTATAGTTGCGCATCCCCGCGGGGGAAGGGGGCGCCTCCGCAATACCACAAGGATTCCCATGCAATTTGTGCCTTCCCGCAGGACCACGACAAAGCATTTCGACATCCAGCGCCGCGTGGTGGCGAACAAGACGCTGGAGGGCTGGCGGAAGGCCCCCCACGCCGCGGCGCAGCTCGACCTGGACGTGGACGCCGTGCTCGACTGGCTCCGGGCCGCGAAGAAGAACCCGGCCTACACGGGCGTCCGGCTCACGCTCAACGCCGTCATGCTGAAACTGGTCGCCGAGGCCCTGCGGTTCTCCCCGGATCTAAACGCCCACATCTCCTACAGCCCCCTGGCCTCGGTCGGATCCATCACCTGTTTTGATGAGGTGAACATCGCCGTGCCCTTCCGCTCCGCCGACGGCCGCATGATCACCCCGGTGGTGCGCGACGTGGGCGCGAAATCCCTGGCCGCCGTCTGCGCGTCCATGGAGGACCTCGCGCACAGGGCCGCAAACACGAACGTGGACCTCCTCCTGCGCAAGGCCGCCGTGGGCGACACGGTCCGCCGCCTGCTCAGGTTTGACCTGCGGGTGCTCTGGCGGATTTACGCCAACTTCGTCGGCCCCAGGCGCCTGCCCAAGGTGTCCCCGGAGGAGCAGCACCGCTGGGACGCCACCCCGCCGGAGGACCGGCTCACACCGGAAAACCTCTTCAGCGCCACCATCCTGGTGTCGAACATCGGCAGCACCACGCCGCGCGACTGCCCCATTTCCGTGCCCCTGCTGGACCTGATCGAGCCCCAGGTCACGGCCATCGGCCTGGGGTCCATCTGCCGCCAGCCCGTGGCCCGCATGGTGGACGGCGAGGAGCGCGTCGTCGTGCGCAGCATCCTCCCCATGACCATCATCGCCGACCACCGCGCCCTCGACCTGGAGCACGCGCTGCCCTACATCGAGAAAATCAACGCGTACTGCCTCGATCCCGCCCAGGCACTGGGATAGCGCGGATTCCCGGTCAGATCCCTGTCATGTCCTGAAGCTTCCGGATGAGTTCCGGAAGTTCGGCGTGTACCGTCTGCCAAACCAGCGTCATATCCACCGCGCCGTATTCGTGGATGAGAAGATTGCGCAATCCGGCCATTTCCCTCCAGGGAAGGTCGGGCTTGGCCTCTTTCGTTTGGGGAGACATTCTCCTCGCCGCCTCCCCCATGATCTCCAAGCGACGCACCACGGCGTCTTGAAGCTGCATGTTGGAGACAAACGCTTCCAGCGAAATGCCCTCCAAATACCGCACAGCCAACCGCGCCGCATCAAGAATGTCCAGCAGGTATGTCCGGTCACGGTCCATACACCAGCTCCGCAGACTTCAGAATGGATTCCCGCCGAAGGGGGTTGCCTCCGGACTCCAGTCCGCGCCGGCTCACCATGTCCACCGGTCTCCCGAGAATTCCGGCCAGCTCATCCCGCATCCGCACCAGGTCGAAAAGCGTGCGGGCCGCGCCGGGTGCGAACGACACCAGCACGTCAACGTCGCTTTCCGGACGAAAATCGTCCCGCAACACGGAGCCAAACAGGGACATCTCCTCGACATCCCATTTCCGGCAGAACGCCGCAATCCGTCCACTGTCCAGCGCGAGGTTTTTCATTGCCACGGCCTCAGGGCGGGCTGTCCGCCACCGTTCGGCGTTCATGGGCCCGCGCGTTGGTTATATACCCTGCGTGCTTCCGTTTCAAGTCGGCCGTTCCCGCGAATATTTTGACGGGTTTCCGCGTTTAGGGCTACAATCAGGAACGCGCCCGCCGGGTGCCTTGTGCCCGGCGCGGAAACCCAGGGAGTGCATCCGTCCATGGCGTTCATCGTCTGCGAGCCCTGCATCAAGTGCAAGTACACCGAGTGCGTGGTGGTCTGCCCCGTGGCCTGCTTCCACGAGGGCGCCAACATGCTCGCCATTGACCCGGCGGAGTGCATTGACTGCGGCGTCTGCGTGGACGCCTGCCCCGTCCACGCCATCTTCTCGGAGGACGAGGTGCCGGAGAAGTGGCGCGAGTACATTGACCTGAACCGCGAGCTCAGCGAACGGTGGCCCGTGATCGAGGAGCAGAAGGAGCCCCTGGAGTCGGCGGAGGAGTTTAAGGACGTGGACGACAAGCGAGCGCTCCTCTCCCCCGACCCCGCGCCGCGCGACTAGGCGCCCCGCCATGCGCTTCAAGCTGCTCTCCTGCGACGTGCTCACCCGCGAGGTGGGCTACTGCCTCTTCAAAACCCCGCACACCGTGGACCCCGTGTTCACCGAGAAGGGCGAGCACAATGCGCCGGGACGGCTCCGGGAACTGCTCCAGGGGCAGATTGACGCCGTCGCCGCCGGGGAGACCGCCTATGACGCCGTGCTCCTGGGCTACGGCCTCTGCGGCAACGCCACCCTCGGCCTGCGCGCGCGCCGCTTCCCCCTCGTGATCCCCCGCGCCCACGACTGCACCACGCTCTTCCTCGGGTCGAAGGAGGCCTTCAAGGAGCATTTCGCCGACAACCCGAGCCAGACCTGGGCGAGCACGGGCTATTCCGAGCGCGGCGCGTCGGTCTTCTCGGACAGCTCCACGCGCGAGTGGACCGGCTCCACGCCCGACCTGGCCAAGCTGGTCGAAATCTACGGCGAGGAGAACGCAAAGTACATCTACGAGACCATGAACGTCACCCACGACAGCGGGTCGGTCTGGTTCATTGACGTGCCCGAGACGCGCTGCGCCGGGGTGTATGAGCGGATCGGGGCCCTCGCCGCGGGCGAGGGCAAGGAACTGCGCCGCATCGCGGGCAGCATCCGCCTGATCGAGGGGCTCCTCTCGGGCGACTGGCCCGAAGCCGACTACCTGGTCGTGCCGCCGGACCACGAGGTCGAGGGGGTCTACGACCTCGACGAGGTCATCCGCGCCCGTCCCGTGTGACCGGTCGCCGCGCGAACGGAGGCGGTCGTGTCCGTTCCAGGGCGCGGCAAGCAGCGCCCCTACGGAAGGGCGCCCCGGTGTCTTCGCGCATGCCCACGGCATGGGCGGGGGCGCGGCAAGCGGCGCCCCTACGGGAGGAGGCACCGGTGTTTTCGTGCAGGCCCACGGCATGGGCGGGGGCGCGGCAAGCGGCGCCCCTACGGGCGGTGACACCAGTGTTTTCGCCCATGCCTGGAGTACGCGCATGTAGGGGCGCCGCTTGCTGCGCCCTCTTCTTTCGCGGCATGACAGACGCCGCCCGTCAGAACGTCTCCTCCCGCCGCGTCAGCAGCAGCCACAGGAAAAACGGCCCGCCGAGCATGGCCGTGACGATGCCCACGGGAATCTCCACCGGCGCGAGGACGCACCGCGCCACGGCGTCGCACACCGTCAGGAAGGCCCCGCCGAAGAGCAGCGTCGCGGGGAAGAGCCGCCGGTGGTCCGGCCCGACCATCAGCCGGCAGATGTGCGGGGCCATCATGCCCACGAAGCCGATGGGCCCGCACACGGCCACCACCCCGCCCACGGTGAGCGACACGGCGAAAAACAGCAGCCGCCGGAACCGGACCACGTCCATGCCGCGGCTCAGGGCGAGATCCTCGCCCGTGGCCACCAGGTTGAGCTCCTGCGTCATCAGGGCGATCACACCGGCGCCCGTGCCCGCGAAGGGCAGCACGCCCAGCACGGCGTCGTAGCCCACCATGCCCAGCCCGCCCATGAGCCACCGCAGCAGGCGGAAGGAGTCGTGCAGGTTGGCGCTGTACTGCACTGCGAGGATCATGCTGGACAGGAAGAAGCTCACGGCCACGCCCGCCAGCAGCAGCGTCGCCCCGGAGCTGCCCCCGCGCGCCCGCGCCACGCCGTACACCAGCAGGGTGGCCGCCGCCGCCCCCGCAAAGGCCGCCCCGGACGCGCCCCCCGCGCCGAGCAGCGTGCCCGCCAGCCCCAGCCGCAGGTACAGCGCCGCCCCCAGCGACGCGCCGCTGGACACGCCGAGGGTGTACGGCGTCGCCAGGGGGTTGCGGAACAGCGCCTGGAACGCCATGCCGCACACGCCCAGCCCCGCGCCCGCGAGGAAGGCGGTCAGCACGCGCGGCACGCGGATGCGCCAGAAGACCACGGCCTCCATGCCCGCGCCGAAGGGGTCCAGGGCGGCGGACAGGGGGCTGGTGGTCACGCCGAAGAACGGCGCGGCCAGCAGGCAGACCCCCGCGCCGAGGGCGATCAGCAGGATGGGCAGGACGCTCCGCTTCATGGCGCGCCCCTCACGGGGGCCACAATGACTTCGCCGGTCCGCGGGTGGCGGAGGAAGTCGAAGCCCGTGCCGTAGATGTCCTCCAGCAGCGCGGGGTCCGCGGTCAGCGCGCCGGGTTCGCCGAAGAACGCGACCCGCCCCGCCTTCAGCGCCAGCACCTTGCCGCCCGTCAGCGCGCCCTGGTTCAGGTCGTGGGTCACGGAGACCACCGTGAGTCCGTCGCGCCGGTTGAGCCCCTCCACCAGGTCGCCCAGCGCCGCCTGGTGCCGGTAGTCGAGGAAGGTGGACGGCTCGTCAAGCAGCAGCGCGCGCGGCGCCTGCGCCACGGCGGCGGCCACGAAGACCGTCTGCCGCTCGCCGCCGCTGAGGGTGTCCATGCGCCGGTCGAGGAATGCGGCCACGCCGCAGCGCTCCGCGGCGCGCGCCACCGCCTCCTCGTCCGCGCGGCCCGGCCGCCCGAAGGCGTCCAGGTGCGGGTAGCGCGCCATGAGCATGAACTCGCGCGCTGTGAAGGGGAGCGCGCGGCCCTCCGCCTGCGGCACATAGGCCACGCGCCGCGCCAATTCGCGGCGGGGGAGCCGCGCCAGGTCGTCGCCGAACACCCGGATCTCCCCGCGCGCGCCGGACAGCATCCGCAGCAGGCACCGCAGCAGGGTGGTCTTGCCCGCGCCGTTCGGCCCGATCACCGCCAGCGACTCGCCCGCCTCCAGGACAAACCCCACGCCGTCCAGGATCGGTTTCCCGTCCAGGGCGAGGGTGACGCCGTTCAGTTCGAAGGCCGGCGCGGTCATGGCGCGGCCCAGTCGAGTTGCGGGTGGACCGCCCGGGCCAGTTCCTCCAGCGCCGCGCCGACGCGCGGGCCGGGGATGGTGAGATGCGCGCCCTGAAGGACCACGATGCGGTCCTCGCGCGCCGCGCGCAGCCCTTCCAGCCCGCGCCAGGCCGCGGCCGCGTCCTCCGGCGCGATGTCCGTGTCCGACATCACCACCTCCAGAATCATGTCGGGGTCCAGCCGCAGGATCGCCTCGCCCGAGAGGGCCGGATAGTCCACCGCGCTGTCCGGAAAGGCGTTCTCCGCCCCCGCCGCGTCCAGCAGCTGCCCCAGAAAGGTCCGGTGCCCCGCGACATACACCTCCGAGAGGCGCTTGGCCGCGAGATCGCGCCCGGCGGACAGCAGCACGCGGGGGCGCGCCGCGCCCCGCACCCTGTCCCGCACGCGGGTGATCTGGCCGCGCAGCATCGCCGCTGCCCCCCGCCCCTCCGCCTCATGCCCCGTGAGCCGCCCCAGCAGCTCCAGACTCGCCGGGATGTCCTCCAGCAGCGTCTGGTCCACCACCTCCGTGCGCAGGCCGAGCCGTTCCAGCTCCGCGCGGTGGTCCCGGTGCGACGGCATCAGCACCACCAGGTCGGGCGCCAGGCCCACGATGGCCTCGAAATTGGTGTCCAGAAACGCGCCCACGCGCGGCAGCGGGCGCGCCTCCGGCGGCCAGTTGCAGTAGGTCGTCACCCCCACGACCTGCCCGCCCGCCCCCACGGCGAACAGCGACTCCGTGATGCCCGGCGACAGCGAGACGATCCGCCCCGGCGCGGCGGACCCCGCCCCCGCCGCCGTCCCGGAAGACGGCACCAGCAGGCTGCGCGCGGCAAACGATCCCGCAAAGAGGACCGCCGCCGTCGCCGCCATCAGCCAGTAGCGCATGGGCTATTCCTGTGTCGTCCGCTTTGCAACCACGCTGGCGAGGGTCTCCTCCATGATGGCGACGGTGCCGCGGAAGATGGCGATTTTCTTGCCGCGGTCGTCGGTGACGTCCACGTCGTAGGTGCCGAGGCGGCGGCCGCGCTGGATTTCAACGGCCCGCGCGGTGAGGATGCCGTCCGCCGGGGGGCGCAGGAAATTGATGCTCACCGTGGCGGCCACGGAGACCTGGCCGTGGCTGTTCGCCGCGACGGCGAAGCAGAAGTCGGCGAGGGAGAAGATCGCGCCGCCGTGGGCCTTGCCCAGGCCGTTCTGGTGCATTTTGCGGATGGGCATGGTGACGGTGGCCGTGCCCGTGCCCACCTCCGTGACGGTCATCTCCAGCGCCTTCGCCAGCTCGTCCCCGCTGAAATACGCGTCCAGCACCGCTCGGTCCATGCCGTGACTCCTTCATCGTGCGGCCCGGACTTCGCCGGGACTGGAAACCGCTCCCCGTTTCACACGGGGCGGCGGCTTATGCTACCATACGCCCGCACGGTGGCGCGTGTCGGCAGGGGGTCGGCAGGGGCGGTCACGGAAGATAGGGCCGGGGGTTCGTCGCCGTGCCGTTCCGCCGCACCTCGTAGTGCAGGTGCGTGCAGCTCGCGTTGCCCGAGCGCCCGGCCCCCCCCAGAATCTCCCCCCGCCGCACCTCCTGCCCGGGGCTTGCGTGCTGCTTGCACAGGTGCGCGTATGCCGTGGAATACCCGTCCCCGTGATCCACCACGATGATCTTCCCATAGGCCCCCTGGGTCCGCACCTCCGTCACCACCCCGTCCGCCGTCGCCCGCACCGGCGTCCCCTCCGCGCACTTGATGTCTATCCCCTTGTGACGGCGGCTGCGCCCCCGCCGCACCCCGTATTCCGACACCACCTGCCGGTCCGGAGCGTCCACCGGCCAAACCGAGGGGCGGCCGGCCGAAACCCCGGGGGTCTCTTCCGGCCGGCAGGGGTCGTGGTCCGACCACGGCGCGCGCAAATGGGCGCACCCCTGCCCAAAAGCCAGTGTCAGGACGATCAGGCCCGCGGCGCCGAGGGCGCGCAATTTTCCGGTTCGCGGCAGTCTCACTGGGAATCCGGGTCTCCTGTTGAATCAGGGCGAATCCGGAAGTTACCACAGGTCTCCGTCCCCCGTCAACCGAACATTCCCGACTGTTTGGGGGCTAACGGTATGCCTGCGGGACTGCTCAGGCGAACCGGTCCG
>Ga0123329_1002485_pt1 | contig 16106 bp, 11 predicted proteins | sample BioC12SIPDNA_FD_89703 | JGI IMG/M metagenome (GOLD analysis project Ga0123329, IMG submission 89703) | Anaerobic biogas reactor microbial communites from Washington, USA - Biogas_R1_B C12 SIP DNA | ecosystem: Engineered > Bioreactor > Anaerobic > Unclassified | place: Washington, USA | collected... | reverse complement strand
CTGGCAGAATTGGCGAATCTCGTCCGCCGTGCCCGGCTCCTGCTCACGGAACTGGTTGCAGGGGAATCCGAGCACCGCCAGCCCGCGCCGCGCGTATTTCTCGTGGAGCGCTTGGAGCTGCTCGTACTGCGGCGTCAGCCCGCACTTGCTGGCGACGTTGACCACCAGCACGACCTTTCCCAAGTAGCCGGCCAGGTTGACCTCCTTGCCGGCGAGCGACTGCATCTTGAAGTTCAGCGCCGGCGGCGTCTTCTGTTCCTTGTCCGCACCGCGGGCAAGCGACACCGGGGCAAGCACCAGCGCGGCGGCCGCCGCCATCATCACAATTCTGGTCATCGGTCAATCTCTCCTCGAAAGTCATTGGCTCCTGCAAGAGGCAATTCATTCCATCCCGCGCGGATCAACCCCGCCGGGAGCAATCTGCCGGAATTGTACGGTGACGGGGAAGGCTGCCCGGGGAAGAGAGGTGCGGGCCAGCGAATATCTTCCCTCTCACCCCGTTCCCAAGCTCCAGGTTGGAAACGCTTGCGTGAAACCCGCTTGGTGCCAAGCGGCAGCCAGAATTTCGGGGGATAGGCGGGTTCCCAAGCGGGAGGTCGGGAACCAGGAAGTCGCATCTAAGAGCTGAACTGGCTCACGTCGGGGGCACGCGACATCCGCGGATGAACTCGTCTCTTGACGCAGGATGTCGCGCGGACAAGAATTGGGACATGCGGCGGGACATTTAGTGAGACATTTTCTGCCAAACAATCGCTTAAATCCTCTGCTATCAATGAGATATGACACGCTCAAAAGGGACACCTTTGGGGTCTGGACAACGGACGTACGAGCCGACGCATCCGTGGCTCACATTCGAGATCGATCTGAATCGGCTGAGCTACCAGACGTGGATCAATCTCGGCGCCATCCAGTCAAAATGCGAACACGTCGGCAATGTCATGGTGGCTCCGGAAGTCGGCCAGAGGCTTCTCAGCCTCTACCTGGCGAAGGGGGTGGCGGCAACCACCGCGATCGAAGGCAACACGCTCTCGGAGAAGGAGGTGCTGCGCCGCATCAAGACGAGAGAGGCTTTGCCTCAGTCCAAGGAGTATCAGGGCAAGGAAATCGACAACATCGTGGACGCCTGCAACCTCGTGGCCAAGGAGATGATCGATGAGGCGCGGGATTGCACCATCACGCCCGAGCAAGTCAAGCGGTTCAACGAAATGGTCCTCAAAGGTTTGCCGGTACCCGAGGGCGATGTTCCGGGGAGAATCCGGGAGTATTCGGTTGGAGTAGCGGACTATCGCGGCGCGCCCCACGAGGATTGCGAATACCTCTTGGAGCGGCTTTGCCGGTGGATCAACAACCTGACATCCCCTCAAAACAGCGTGGCAATTGCCGTTGTGCGAGCGGTACTCGCACATCTTTACCTGGCGTGGATTCACCCGTTCGGCGACGGCAATGGCCGCACCGCCCGCCTGGTCGAATTCCAGATCTTCCTCGGTGTCGGCATGCCTACCGTGGCGTGCCACCTCTTGAGCAATCACTACAACCAAACCCGCTCGGAATACTATCGTCAACTCTCGTTGGCCAGCAAAACCGCCGATCCTTTCTGTTTCATCCGGTATGCGGTCGCGGGGCTCGTGGATCAGCTTGACGAGCAAATCAAGCGGATCAGGGAATATCAGCATGCCGTGGTCTGGAAGGATCATGTCTATGACAAGTTCCGCAATGCCAAGAGCGCTGCGGCCCACAGACAGCGGCAACTGGCGCTGGAACTGGGAAAACGGAAAAAGCCCTGTCCAATTGCGGAGATACAGAAGCTTTCCCCGCAGCTGGGTGAAGCCTATCTAGGCAAGACAAGAAAGACCACGACCAGAGACCTGAACGCCCTGCAAAAACTCGGACTGATCGTACGCCATCGCAATTTGATCGCGGCGAACAAGGCCGCCCTGAGGGCGTTTCTGCCAAGACGCCGCGACGAGTCAATGCGCCACTAGGCCCAGCGGCTGGCAGGCTCCAATTGCGGCTGGGAAGTCTCCGCCTGGCGGCTCCGCCAAAGCCGTGCGATTTCCCGTCGTGGAATGTGGAATGACGGTCCCACGGGAGCGCCGAACGGGCGGAGCGATTCCCCCGCCCGATTGCAGGCTGCCGTCGCGAACCTCGGCCTTGGTGAACAGGTTCTCACCGGGGCAGCCGAGATCGCGCCGCCAGTTCAGCGGAGCGTTGCACGGATCGCGAGACAGGCGATCGAATTCTGCCGGATCGCGCAGATAGACTGGATTGTCCCACGGCTCGCCGCCGAAATTATTCGAACCCGGCGAGACGCCGAGCCGGGCGGCCGCCTCCCGGCGATTCAGAAGCCAGGCGTGGGCAGCGGGCCGTATTCCGCCGGAGGCGGTTCGGACGTCCGAGCCCGCTGGTCGGGAGCGAAGGCTCCGGCAAGGCCGGCTGTTTTCGCGATCAGCACGGCCAGGCAGGGGATCAATGGCCCCGCCACCCTTGAAAACACGCAATTTCGCGCCGTCCTGGCTGGTTTTCCTTTCAGTTCCCGTGACTACCCGGACTCGGCTCGCTTCCAGTCCAGCGGGCCAACCGGCCGGGCTATTGCGTGAAGCGGCCGCCGGGGGTTAACATTGTCGCATCACGCGGACCGAGCCGATTTGCCGGTTTCTTGCAGTCGTTGCAGCCCTCTAACGGAGCAAAACAGCATGAGCACCAAAGAATTGCGATCCCGTCGCGAGTTTCTCAAAGACAGTTCAACAATCGCCGCCGGCGCGGCCCTGGCCAGCGGCCTGAGCCTGAGCATCGCCCGCTCGGCCCACGCCCAAGGCGGCGATACGCTGCGCGTTGCGCTGATCGGTTGCGGCGGCCGCGGCAACGGCGCCGCGGCGAACAACCTCAAGGCCTGCGAGAACACCAAGATCGTGGCTGTTGCCGACGCGTTCGAGGCCAAGGCCAAGAACGCCGCGAAGAACCTGGGGGTCTCGCCCGAGAAGACCTTCTGGGGTCTCGATTCCTACCAGAAGGCGATCGACGCCGACTGCGACATGGTGATCATCGCCACGCCGCCGGGATTCCGCCCGGTCCAATACGCGGCCGCAGTCGCGGCCGGCAAGCACGTCTTCATGGAGAAGCCCTGCTGCGTCGACGCCCCCGGCTATCGCAAGCTCGTCGAGGCGAACAAGATGGCCGACGAGAAGGGGTTGAAGGTGGGCGTCGGTCTCCAGCGCCGCCACAACGCCGGCTACGTCAACGGGATCAAGAAGATCCACGACGGCAAGTACGGCGACCTCGTTTGCCTCCAGGCCTATTGGAACGGCGGAGGCATCTGGTGGCGGAAGGGGCAGGATGACTGGACCGAGATCCAGAAGCAGGTCAACAACTGGTACCACTTCGTCTGGCTCAGCGGCGACAACATCTGCGAGCAGCACGTCCACAACATCGACGTCTGCAACTGGGCCAAGAATGCCCACCCGGTCGAGGCCAACGGCATGGGCGGCAGCGAGATGCGCCGCAAGCAGGCCGGCGGCCCGACGCAACTGTTCGACCATCACTTCGTCGAGTTCACCTATCCCGACGGCACGAAGATGTACAGCCAGTGCCGCCACGTCAGCAACGTCTTCAACCGCGTTGCCGAATACGCCTTCGGCACGAAGGGCAACGGCGGGATGACCGACAAGGGCGACGTGGCGGACGTCGGCGGAGTGCCCTTCAAGTTCGGCGACTACGATCAGGAGCACTTCGCCCTGGTCGAGGCGATCCGCAAGGGCACGCCCTATAATGAAGGCCACGTCGGCGCCACGAGCAGCTTCACCGCCGTGCTTGGCCGGATGGCCACCTACAGCGGCAAGCTCATCAAGTGGGACGAAGCGGTCGAGAAGGGTTCGGACCTCGCCCCGGGCATCGAGAACTTCACGTTCGAGAGCCCCGCGCCCGTCCAGCCCGACGAAGACGGCCAATACCCGATCGCCCAGCCAGGGCTCTACAATCCGTTTGCGTGATCCCCAGGGCCGTGATCGGCTTCAGGCGGAGGGCAATTCATGGCAACGCCCCAGGGTGCGCCGCTCAGCGGAGACCCTGGGGCGTTTGTCAAGCGGATTGCCGATGCGTTGATTTGCAGCGCGGACCCGGGCGGTCTGCGGCGGCGCTGCGGCGCGTTGCCGCGGTTCCCGGGCTGGAGCTTGGGAACCAGCAAGGTTGCCAGGCGGGGGCGGCATGCCGGCAGCCGGTCAGCGGAACGCGTCAGGCCACGTAGCGGATCGGACCACCGGGCGAGCGGAGGTCGAACAGCCCGAAGATTTCCGCCTGGGTCATCCCCAGTTTCTTGTGCCGTTGCTCGGCGCCGGAGAAGATCGTGTCGAACAGTTCGCGCTTCTCCTCGAGGACGAGATTGATCCGCTCTTCGATCGTGTCGAGCATGAGGAAGCGGGTGACGGTGACCGGTCCGGCGGCCCCGATGCGGTGGGCGCGGTTGACGGCCTGGTCTTCGATGGCGGGGTTCCACCAGCGGTCGAAGAGGAAGACATACTCGCAGAATTGCAGGTTCAAGCCCACGCCGCCGGCGCCGTAGCTGATCAGCAGCACGTGTTTGTCGGGCGAATGCCGGAACCTCTCGATGACCTCGCCGCGTTGCCCCGGCGGGATCTTGCCGTGGAACTCGAGCGGACCGAAACGCTCGAGCTGGCCGGAGAGCCGGCGCAGCGTGCTCACCCACTGGCTGAAGACGAGTGCCTTGCGGCCGCTGGCGGCCACCTCTTCGAGGTCGGCTTCGAGGCGCTCGAACTTGACGCTGGCGCCGGTCGCCGGATCGAAGTTGCAGATCTGCTTGAGCCGCAGAATCAGCTCGAATACATGCTGGATCGTCGCCTGATCGCCCATCTCGCCGATCCGAAGCACCCCTTCGTCTTCGGCCAGGCGGTAGGTCTCCTGCTGCTCCGGCAAGAGGGAAAGCTCGGCGTCGCGGAACATCTTGGGAGGCAGTTCGGTGAGGACCTTATCCTTGGTCCGCCGCAGCACGTAGTCGCTCACGCTGCGGCCCATCGTGCTCGGCTTCATCTCGGGCGAGAGGTGGCCGGGCACGAGAAACTCGAAGATGCCCACCAGGTCCTCGGCGCTGTTCTCCACCGGGGTCCCGGTCAGCGCCCAATTCCGCCGGCGGGCCACGGACCGGACGATCTGGCTGGTCGTGCTCCGCTGGTTCTTGATCCGCTGGGCTTCGTCGAGGACGGCCAGGTCGAATCTCAGCCGGCCCTCGGCCTCCGGGCCCCGGCCCTCGAACAACTCGCGATCGCGGAGCATCAGCTCGTAGTTGGCGATTTTGACCGGAACGTCGGCCAGTTGCCACTGCCAGTGGCGGCGGCGCTGATCGCCCTCGACGATCGCCACGGGGATCTCGGGCGCCCACTGATCGAACTCGCGCTTCCAGTTCGACACGAGCGGCTTGGGGCAGACCAGGAGCACGGAGCGGATCTCCCCGCACCGCAGCAGGAGCCGGATGGCCGTGATCGCCTGCATCGTCTTTCCCAGCCCCATCTCGTCGGCCAGTACGGCGGCCTGCCGCGCGTAGAGGAAGGCGATGCCCTCCATCTGATACGGGAAGGGGGCGAAGGGAAAGTCGAGCCAGCGTTCGGCAAGTAGCATCTCGAGCGAAGGTTGCAGGAGATACGCCAGCCGGTCTTCAAGCTTGATCACATCGGTCGGCGGGCGAACTCGAGTCGTGCTCCGCAGCGTTGCGCCCGGCGGCCGCGCCGCGCTCGATCCGGCGGTGGGCTGCTCGCCGCCGGCGGCCGCGAATCTGCCCGCCAGCGAGGCGGGCTCGCTGAACAGGAAGCTCCGTACCGGCACGCGCGGAGACTGGATCGGGATGCAGATTGTCTTCGGCCGCACGATGCCAAGCGGCAGCGAACGGGCCGGGACGGGCACGTCGCGCTGGATGGCGCGATTCCAGCCGGTTACGAACGGCTGGGGCGCCAACTGGAGGTCTTCGTGGTGGATCGCGGGCGGCTGATCCTTGATCCACCGCCGTCCACCCGTCGTCTCCAGACTCTCGAATCCATGATTCATGCGAGTCACTGCCCCCCGCGGCGGGCTTCGTCGATCGCCGCGCGAATCCGATCGAAGGGCTCGGCCAGGTCCCACGACGCGGCGATTCGTTGGAGGTCTTCGACCAACTGGCCGCCGAGCGGCGTCCCCCCCGCCTCGACGGCGAGGTGCCGCTGGCCGATCGTGAATGCCTCCCGATGCGGCCCGGCGGCGACGTGGCCGCTGTCGGTCCGCCAAATCGGGGTCCGCGGATCGCCCGCTTCGGGCGACGGCTCGCACACGCCGGGTTCAACCAGGGCGACCGGCGGCGGGATGAATTCGCCAACCGAGAGCATCGGCTCGCTGTCGGTCAACACGACAAGGGGAATTGTTTTTGACTGTTCAAAAAGAGTCCGGCCAATCTGCTCGCCGTACAGGTACGGACGGAGCGTCGGCCCGTAGAGAATCTCCTGCGCGCGGTTTGCCTTGACCGGCGCGGTGCAGTGGAACTCCAACGGCCGGCCCATCCCGTTCAAGACGAGATATCCGCCGAACAGGCCGTGCTTTTGATCTTCGACTACCGTCAGGAAACCAAGTGATTGTCCGGATTGAGGTGGGGGGGGCGCCATAAAATTCTCTATCTTGCCTGCTACTCGCCTGTTGCACGTCTTCTCTGGAAGATTCCCCGGCATTCAGGTCGCCTCTCCGTACTTCGGGCGTCCGGTGGCACGGACTTTAACGGGTGGAGGACGGGACACGGTTTGCGCCGGCACCGCCTGGCGGGGAAGGCGGCTTGCCGCGAACCGGCCCGGATTGTCCATAAGCCGGGTGAGACAGGTGCGGCCCGGCACGGGAGACCGGAAGGTTGCGAATTGGGGATTGGTGCGGTTTGTCGGGGTTGCGGGGCATGTTCGCCGCGCAAAATGGTCGGCTTCCGTCGCAACTTGCTGGCCGAAGACTCGACTTTGCCGCCGGCTCGTGTCTATACTGGAAGATTGAAAGGAAAAGGTGTTATGAGTGAAAAGAACGGCCCGCACCCATCATATTTCAGCCAAATTGACGTTTCTCATGGTTCCCCCACGCCCATGGTGCCATCCGGGATGGCGATGTACGCGGAGATGACTGGCCTGTTGCGAGCGCTGCTGGCCGCCCAGGACCGTCAGAATGAGCTCATCGAGGAGATGGTCAACCAACTCGGCGCCGCTCAGCGGCAGCGCGCCGTGGAATTGGGTCAGTGGAAGCAGGCCAATCCCGGCCTGGCGCGAAGCTGCCGCATGGCGGCCGAGGCCCTCAGCAGGATCCAGACGGAGTACCTGGAGACGCTGACCGAGGAGATCGGCGACAACTTCGAGACCTTGCGCGACGGCGAGTTCATGCTCAACGAGTTCGTCGACCGCTTCGGTCCGCGAATTGCCCACTTGAACGGACTGCTCCAGGTCCTCTCCCAACTGAGCGCCACGCCCGACCCGTCGAACTCGCCCAACCGGCCCTAGCCGAGCCCGTCCGCGGAAAATCGCCGCGGGGGGCATGGGGACCAGTGTTCGACCCGCCCAGGCAGCCGCTGGATTGCCGCATATGCTGGCATTGGCGATCGCGGGGCTGCCGGGAAATCAGCGGTTCTTGGTCACAGGGACGTCCCATTCCTTGCCCGGAAATACGATCGATGTCATCTGGCAGGCTGCCTCGGATTCTACCGGTTCTGTTGATTCTCCTGATCGCCGCCTCGCGCGGCTCGGCGGTCGAGGCGGACAGGCACTCCTGGCCGCTGTTTCGCGCAGGTTCCCTGGCCCTCGGGGTCGCCCCCGGGAGCCTGCCGCAGAAGCTCGACGTGTTGTGGACTTTTTCCAGCGAGGGGGGGTGGTTCGAATCGACCCCCGCGATCGTCGACGCGAGCGTCTTCATCGGTTCCACCAACGGCAACCTCCACGCATTGCAGCTCGACTCCGGCAAGCAGCGCTGGGCGTTCAAGACGGACCTCGGTTTCAACGCGTCGCCGGCGGTCCGCGAGGGGCTGGTCTACATCGGCGACGTCGACGGCCGGTTCTATTGCATCGCCGCCGACGGCGGCAAACGCTGGCAGTTCGACGCCGGGGCCGAGATCAATTCCGGCGCGAATTTCTACAAAGACAAGGTCCTTTTCGGCTCGCAGGACGGGCTGTTGTATTGCCTTGACTCGGCGACGGGCAGGCTCGCCTGGAAGTACGAGAGCGAAGACCAGATCCGCTGTTTTCCCACGATCGTCGAGAATCGCGCCTTTGTGGCCGGATGCGACGCAAGGCTCCACCTGATCGACCTCGATCGGGGCGAACAGGTGGCGAACGTCGAACTCGAGTCGCCCACCGGATCGACGCCCGCCGTACTCGCCGACTTGCTGTTCGTCGGAACCGAAGGCTCGATCTTCTACGCGATTGACTGGAAGACCCCCAAGGTCGTCTGGCAGTTCGCCGCCGAGCGCCGCCGCATGCCGTTCCGCGGCTCGGCCGCCGCGACAGCCGCAGTTGTCGTTGTCGGCTCGATGGACAAGAATCTCTACGCGCTGGAGCCGAAAACCGGCAAACTGCTCTGGACGTTCCCCACCCGCGGCAGAATCGAGGGCTCGCCGGTCGTTGTCGGTCAGCGCGTATTCATCGGCTCGGGCGACGGGCGGCTGTATGCCCTGGACTTGAAGACAGGCCGCGAACTCTGGCACTATGAGACCGGCGGCTCGCTGATCGGGTCGCCCGCCGTCGTCGAGGGACGGCTCGTGATCGGAACGGACGACGGCAAACTGTATTGCTTCGGGGGGAAAGAGTAGCCGTCAGCCGTCAGCTATCAGTGATCAGCTATCAGTGATCAGCTATCAGTGATCAGCTATCAGTGATCAGGCCGTGCTCTCCCACGGTACCGTCTTATTGGATTTGGCAATCGATTAGTGAAAACCGAAAACCGACTGCTGAAAGCTGACGGCTGATGGCTGACGGCTGATAGCTATTCCCCAGAGTCCTTGCGATGTCCAGGCCCCTGGTCTTCATGATGGGCAAGTCGCCGGCGATCCTGCCGACCGACCGCCGCTACGCCCGCAACCATATGTGGGCCAGCCCGGCCGACGGGCTCGTGCGCGTCGGGCTGTCGGCCTACGCCGTCCGCTTGTTGGGTGACGTGCAGCACCTCGAGTGGTCGGTCGAGGCTGGGGCCGACGTGGCGTCCGGCGGGCAGATCGGCTACGTGGAGGCTTCCAAGGCCACGAGCGACCTGTACTCTCCGCTCGCCGGCCGGATCGCGCGGATCAACCCGCAAGTGCTTGCCCAGCCCGACCTGGTGAACACGAATCTCTATGATCGCGGCTGGCTCCTGGCCTTTCACGCCGATGCCGCCGACCTGCTCTCGCCGGAGCAGTATCTTGCGCATCTGGAAGCCGCCTGGCCGCTCGCCCAGCGGCTGCTCAAGGGGCCGCTCGGCCGGCAGCCGCAAGACAACCTGTCGCTTCGTGGAACTGGTGATTTCCCATGCCCGAAAACATCTCCGTGATCCTTTCCGAACCGCGGCCCGACGATCCCGGCGTGGAGGCGCTGGCCGATTCGCTCGCCGAGCGGCTGGCCGGCCGCCCCGGGCTGCGTCTCGCGCGCGTCGCCAATCTCTACGATTTGGAGCCCGCCGGACCGGTCATGGAAAGCATCCGCCGGATCGAGGGCGACCTCGTCGTGCTCAGCGCTCTCTACCCCCGGGCGACATTCTGGACGCTCAAGACGGCCGGCGTCCCCGGCTGCCTGGCGGATCGCGGCGAGTCCGCCGAGCGGGCGATCTGGTGCTTGCGTCTTCACCCGGGCGCCGACGCCGGCGAGATTCTCGGCCAGATCGACCGGATCGTCGCCCGCGCGCACGGGGGGGCGACCACACCTGGGCCTGGCGGCCAGCCCGTGCGGCCATCCGCGCCAGCGCACCAGCGGTGGTACCCGGTGATCGATCGCCAGCGGTGCTCGGGGTGCCTGGAGTGCCTGAACTTCTGCCTGTTCGGCGTGTATGGCGTGGATGCGGCCGGCGGGCTCCTCATCGAGCAGCCCGACGCCTGCCGCGCGGGCTGCCCGGCGTGCAGCCGGATCTGCCCGGAAGGGGCGATCATGTTTCCACAGCATGTCGACCCGGCCATCGCCGGCGACGACAAGGCCTCGCTCGAGGGCCTGAAACTCGACCTGTCGCAACTGTTTGCCGGCGCCGATCCGTCTGTCATGGCCACGGCCGAACGCGACCGCGCGCTGGCCGCGGTGGAAACCCGCGAGGATTCACGGGGCGGCGATCAGCTCGACGACCTGGTTGACGAGATGGACGAAATGGACCTCTGACGCCGCGCCTCGGATGAATGTCGCTCCGGGGCACAGGGCGTCCGCCGCGGAGCGAGGGGCCTACTCGGCGAGTGCCTCCGCGCGACGGACGATCTCGACGAACTCCGCCCGGTAACCGTGCTTGTCCGCCCCCTTGGCCGACTCGGCGATTTCGAGCACGGCCTGGTAGCTGCCGCTCCCCTTGTGCTCCGAGCCGCGGAGCAACATGCCGAACGAGGCGACCGCCGAGGCGAACTGGAAATCGGCGCTCGCCCTGCCAAACGGCGCCTTGCCGTCGACGAGCGGGAATTCGAGCAGCTTGCTCGAGTCCTCTTCGGGCTCCTTGTAGCGTAGCTTGAGCGTCAACAGCTCGTTGCTGGCCGCTTGATTCCCGCCGGGCGCGGCCTGCGCCTGGTACTTGAGCGGATCGACCGCCGGAAGATCGACTTTCCCCCCCGCGGGTACGGTTTCATACAGCGCGGTCACCGTGTGGCCTGCGCCGATCTCGCCCGCATCCTTCTTGTCGTCGTTGAAATCCTCGGCGGCGAGCATCCGGTTCTCGTAGCCGATCAGCCGGTAGGCGGCGACTTGGGCCGGGTTGAACTCGATCTGGATCTTCACGTCCTTGGCGATCGTCACCAGGGTGCCGCCGATCTGCTCGACGAGGACCTTCTGGGCTTCGGTCACCCCGTCGATGTAGGCATAGTTGCCGTTGCCCTTGTTGGAGATCGTCTCCATCATGGCGTCGTTGAGGTTGCCGCGGCCGAAGCCGAGGACGGACAGGAAGATGCCGGATTTGGCCTTCTCTTCGACGATCCGTTCGAGCGACCCGGTGCTGGTCGTGCCGACGTTGAAGTCACCGTCGGTGCAGAGCAGGACGCGATTGACGCCCCCCTGGATGAAGTTGTCCTGCGCGATCCGGTAGGCCAATTCGATCCCCGCCCCGCCGTTGGTCGATCCGCCCGCCTGGAGCCGCTCGAGCGCGTCGATGATCTTCTGCCGCTGCTGGCCGGAGGTGCTCGGCAGCACGAGCCCCTCGGCGCTGGCGTAGACGACGATCGCCACGCAGTCGTTCTCGCCAAGCTGCTCGGCCAGCATCTTCATGCCCTGTTTGAGCAGCGGGAGCTTGTCGGGCGAGTCCATCGATCCGGAGACGTCGAGGAGGAACACCAGGTTGCTTCTCGGTCGCTGCTGGTTTTCAATCTCCCTCCCCTTGAGGCCGATGCGAACCAGGCGGTGCTCCGGCTGCCAGGGGCAACCGGCCACCTCGATGTGCGCGGCAAACGGCACGTCGTCGGTCGGGCCGGAGTAGTCGTAGTCGAAATAGTTGATCAATTCCTCGATGCGGACCGCGTCGGGCGGGGGAAGCCGGCCCTCCTGCAAGAGGAACCGCCGCACGTTGGCGTAGGAGGCCGTATCGACGTCGATCGAGAAGGTCGAAAGGGGGTTGTCCTTGACGGCACGGAAGGGGGTTTCAACCAGGCGGTCGTAGCGGTCGCCGCCCATGCCGGGCCCCCGGCCGGTGGGCGCCGCCCCGGGCGTTGAGGTTTCAGCTCCTCGGAGGGTTGGCTGACCCGGGAAATTGCCAAACGTCTGGCGCGCTTGCTCGGCCCTGCTGTACCGTTCGCCCAGCGTCAGGGCTCTTCCGTCCGCTGACGAATCCGCCGTGGCAGCCAGTTCGCCCCGTGGGTCTCTATCCAAGCCGACCGCGGGGGGTTCCGCCCACGGCGCGGCTGCCGCACCCGGCTCAGCCTCTTCCGATCTCATGGAAGACGGCCCGCGCAGCTTCGGCGAACGGCGCATCTCCGCGGCCGATTGCCGCGCGACCTGGCGGTCCTCTCGCGCGCTGCGGGTCTGTTGAAACACCGCGACGCCGACCGCGCAGACCAGGCATGCGGCAGCCGCGCTAAATGCCCAAAACCGACGACTTCGCCTCGACTTTTCCATGACAGGTTCCTTTCGCTGAGTTGAAACGGTCTCTAGTCTCTCGGCAGCGGCAAGGATCTTGTCAGACAGGTCGGGCGGAGTCTCGCCTCCGAGCACCTCGCCCAGCGCCTGTTCGAGCAGGCGCTCGCGAAGACGCGCGCGAAGTTCGTCGTTTGGCTGGCTCATCGTCCGAGTTTCCTCTCCACGCAATCTCTCAGGGCAGATCGTGCCCGGCGGAGGAGCGTCTTGACTCCTTCGGCGGCCATCTCCAACTCGGCGGCGATCTCGGCGCGGCCGAGTCGCTGGCGGTATTGAAGCTCCAGCGCACGGCGGACGCGCGGGTTGACCGCCGCCTGGAGGCATTCTTCCAGGGCCACCAGGTAGTCGCCGAGGCCGTCCGCCCCGGCCACCCGGGCCCAGACCGCCTCGGCCGCCTCCAGGTCGACCAGCGGAGGCGAGCTCCGCTGTTTTCGCCGGGCCATGAGCAGCCGATTTCGGGCCACCGCGCGGAGGTAGGAGGCGGTCTCGGCGGCGGACCGCTGCTCGAAGCCGTCGCGAATCACGGCCAGAAACGTCTCCTGCGCAAGGTCGTCGGCCTCGTCGGGGCGGCAGCCGAGGAAGCGCAGATAGCGCCACACGCCGGCCTGGTGCGCCCGCACCAGGCCGGCCAGGTCGGCCTGCCGATCTGCCATTGCCGCTTTCATAACCTGAGAGTGCAGGGAGGGGCACAAAAGGGGTCAGAAAAATCAGCCGGCAGCCGGAATCGCCGTCAAGGCGGACAATCCAACATCGGGGGATCTCATCGCGCGGATCTCCTTGCAGAGGGTGGCATGGGCCGGCTCCGCCAGGCGCCAGTGGGCGGTTCTCGGTGGCGGGCGGCAATCACAGGACGGCCTACGGCCCGGCCGCCGGCACGCCGCCGCACTCGATGAATTCGTTGTTCTCCGCCGTGGAAGCGGCCCAGAGGCCGGGCGCGTTTTCCGCCACGGCCTGGAAGCACCGCTGGAAGACGTTGGCCCGATACAGGTTGCCGCACGGCTTGCCGAAGCGGTCGGGCCACAACGCCAGCGCCGCGGCGTCCTGCTCATCGAACCCGCTGATCTGGTTGCCGACGAGGTCGAAACGGCCGCGCAGCTCGACCGCGACTTTCGCCTCCACTGCTTCGCCTCGGGCCACGATGTTGTTCTTGACCAGCGTCGTCTCGCTGCCGTACGAATCGAGCACGAGCGGCCGCCGGCAGCCGGTGATGATGTTGTCGTGAACCGTCCAGTTCACCGAGGGCGCGATGACTTCGAAGCGATCGCCCGGTTTCATCGGCCGCGGCCCGGTCAGCCGGAAACGGAGGGTCTCCGGGTCGAACGACTCGACGACGGACGGGGCGCCGCTCGGCCGGCCGCCGGCGTCCAGCCAGGCGAGACGCCACCCGCGGCACGTCTGCGGTTGAATCCACTCCAGCGGCAGACCGGAGGGCGAAGCGGAGCGCAGGAATGTCCGCTCGTCCACGACCTCGGCGACGCGCGATTCTCCCCGCGCGGTGGTCAGCCCCAGACCGCAGTTGTGAATCAGATTGTCATGCACGTTCACGTTCCGCGCCGGCTCGCGGAGCCGGATGCCGGTGACCGCCGGGTCCGCGGGGCCGCGGACGTAGACCTGGTTGTCGCTGACCAGCGTGTCGTTGGCGCTCGCGTTGATGGCCGTCCGCGCCGCCGACTTCCGGCCGACGCACGTCATGTCGAAGATGTTGCCGGCGATGGTCGTGTTGCCGGACGGGTAATGGCGCGGATCGGTGGCGCCGGACGCTTCCACGGCCGACGAGCCGAAGTTGATGAACAGGTTGTTGCGGATGATCACCTGCGTCGCGCCGGAGGCGGAACGGATCGCGCAGCCGCCGTAGGGCGTGTTCTGTTCGAAGACATTGTCGGCGATGATGTGCTGCCCCGCGCCCAGGTCGGGGTACGTCTGGTCGCGGTTCGAAGGGCCGAGATTGCCCATCGCCACCGTGCCCGAATTCCGCACGTAATTGCCGACGAACTTGACGAACCGCGACGCGCCCTCCCAGGCGCAGCCGCCCACGTCGACGATGCGGCACTGGAGGACACTCGTGTTCTCGGTGCCGCACATCACGTCGTTGAACGCGTTCCGCGCCGAATCGGTGACCGCGCAGCGCTGGTAGGTGATCCATTGCGAGTAGGATCGGCCCGGCTTTGCGCTTCCCCGGCTGGGGCCGCCGGAGACGAAGCATTCCCCCGACATCCGGCTGGCGTGGCAGTTTTCCACCAGCACCCGCTCCGTGCCGCTGATCGAGACGGCGTTGCAATGCTTCAGGCCGAACCCCCAGATGTACGTCGAGCCGCGGGTGTTGATGTAACCCGCCTTGTCGCGCTCGTCGAACCCCATGAAGCCGATCATGCGGAAGTTGCGGATCACCACTTCCGTTCCGCCCGACAGGGTGAAACACGCGCCCTCGCCGTCGCTGATGTCGAGCACCGTATCCACGGAGCTTTCGCCGGCGATCGTCAGGGCCGCGGCATTGGGCACGCGGATCGTCCGGGCCAGCCGGTAATGTCCGCGGGGGACGTAGACGCTGCGTTTTTTCTTGATCGCCTGATCCACGGCCGCTTGCAGCGCAAAGGTGTCGTTGTGCCGGACGACCGCACCCGTCACCGTCCGGTTGGCCGCATCGGCGAGCGTCAGGACGTTGCCTTCGATGCTTTCGATCCGGCTGATGAGCTGGTCGCGCGCCCCGAAGGCGATCACGTAGCCGGACTGCCAGTCGCGCTGGTTGAGCTTGACCTCGACACCGCCGCTGAGCGGCTGCCAGTCGTGGCTGATCGGAACGGCCGGCTGCCAGGTCCGGCCGAGGTCCGTGGTCCAGCGGAAGGCCGGCTTGGCCGACGGCTCGATATCGAGGATGAAGATCGCCCAACTGCCGGCGCTGCCGTCGTAGCCGCGGACCTCGACGGAACCATCCAGCGGCTTCGCGTTGCGATACGGCTCGCCCGTTCCCCAGAGCTGGATCCGCGTGTGGCGGATGTTGCATTTCGAGACCATCACGCCCTGGCCGACCTGGAAATCGCCGACGTCGGCCACCGTGATCTCGTTCGAGCCGTCGGTGGCGGCGGCCGTGGTCTCGAACGTCGAGCCCGATGCGCGAAACTCGCGGGCGTCGAGCCATTCCGCTGCGCACGCCTGCACGAAACCGAACGCGAGGGAAATCGTAATCGTACCGAGAATCGCTGGTGCTTTCATGGTTGGGCCGGCGCAGCGCCGCTCCGTTCATCGAAACCGACGAGGTGGTTGTCGAGCAGCTTGAACTGGCCGGTGACGGCCACGGGCTGCGCGGACCGGGCGCCGCCCCGCTCGATCAGGTTGCCGCGGACGAGCGACGTGTCGCTGCCGTGGGAGTTCAGCACGACCGGCCGGAGGCAGCCGGTCAGCGTGTTGTCGTGGATCAGCCAGTTGGCCGACGGCGCGAAGACCTCGAAGCGGTCGCCGATCTGCATTTCGCCCGGCTCCTGAAGCTGGAAGCGGAGCGTTTCCGGATCGAACGACTCGATCCGCGAGTGCGGCTCCGGCTTGTCGCCGCGGAACCAGGCGAGGTTCCAGCCGCGATAGCGGTGCGACAGCCTCCGCTCGAGCGGCACGCTGCCGCGTCCGGCCAGAAAAGTCCTGGCGTCCACGATCTCGCCGACAAGCGACCGGGCGGTGTCGCCGAGGAGGCCCGTGCCGCAGGCGCGCACCAGGTTGTCGTGGACGATCAGGTTCACGGCCGGCTCGGTGAGGCGGATCGCCGTGAGGTTGGCGTCTTCCGCGCCGCGGACGTAGACCTGGTTGTCGCTGATGATCACGCCGGACGAGCCGGCGTGGATCGCGGTG
>Ga0123329_1002480_pt1 | contig 16142 bp, 10 predicted proteins | sample BioC12SIPDNA_FD_89703 | JGI IMG/M metagenome (GOLD analysis project Ga0123329, IMG submission 89703) | Anaerobic biogas reactor microbial communites from Washington, USA - Biogas_R1_B C12 SIP DNA | ecosystem: Engineered > Bioreactor > Anaerobic > Unclassified | place: Washington, USA | collected... | reverse complement strand
CAGCAGGGCCGGGGAACAGGCTGATGCACTTCATCTGATATAACAATCCTGCGCGGTGGATGGTGCGGCACGATTCGGCGGTTCGCCGGATCGCGTCTTCTGCTGCGTGTTGTGACGGTGGTGGCGTGCTAAAGGGTTGATTGAAATGGGGTTAGGGGTTTCACACAGAATCTCCGACACCTCGGGGTCCTTGCTGCGGCGAGGGCGTGACGGCTGAGGGCCGACGGGGTTTAATCTGGTGGTGCAGGGCTGTCCGAGGCCGGGCGAGATCTGTTGCGGAAACTCAACCAGAGAAGGAGTCGGAATCATGAATCGTGTCGGACGAGCGGGCGCCGCTGTGGCGGCGGGGGTGTTGCTGGCGACGATGTGTGCGAACCTGGCTGGGCAGGGTGCCGTGGAGGTCCGTCCGCGGAACCTCCTGGCAGCCGCGGGTGAGGATCCCGCCGAGCGGGCCGGTGGGCCGGTGGTCATCGTGGCGGCGCGCAACGGCTCGTTCTCGGGCAAAGTGGCTGTGAGCGGGGCCACGGATCTGTCGGCCAGGGCTTCCGATCTGAAGTCCGGTGCAGCCGTGATCCCGGCCTCACACGTCCAGGTTCGCTATTGCGTGCCTCAGGGCGAGAATCTCGGCCGCCGCGGCACGCCGCGCGCCGACCTGCTGATCGAGACTCCCCCGGCCTCGGTTCCGGGCGAGATCGAGGTGTGGATCACGGTGCGCGTGCCCAAGGAGGCCAAGGCGGGCGTCTACGAGGGCTCGCTCCGCGTGGCCGGGGCCGACGTGCCGCTGGCGGTGAAGGTGCAGGACTGGACGCTGCCGGACACCTCGGACTACCGGACCTGGGTGGACATGATCCAGTCTCCCGACACCCTGGCGCTGGAGTACAAGACGCCGATGTGGAGCGAGAAGCACTGGGCACTGATCGGCAGGTCGCTGCGGCTGATGGGGCAGTCGGGCAACAAGACTCTCTACATTCCGCTGATCTGCCACACGAACTCGGGCAACGAAGCGTCGATGGTGCGATGGATCAGGAAGGCCGGCGGCAAGTACGAGTACGACTTCTCCCTGGTGGAGAAGTACCTGGACCTGGCGCTGGAGCAGATGGGGCGGCCGACGCTCGTGGTGTTCCAGGCCTGGGAGGTGTACCTGAAGGCGCCGGACGAGCCGGTGGTGGTCAAGGAGGGCGACAGCGAGTATGTGAGGATGGAGAAGGAGAAGGAGAAGGCCCGCTGGGACCTGCGCGAGAAGGGGCCGGCCGTGACGGCACTCGACGGCGGCAAGGCTGCGACCGTGTACCTGCCGAAGTACGGTGACCCGAAGTCGAAGGGCTTGTGGTCGCCGGTCTGGGAGGGGCTGCGCAAGCGGATGGCCAAGCGCGGCCTGGAAGGGACCATGGCGCTGGGCATGCTCTCGGACATCTGGCCGAGCCAGGAGGATGCGGAGTTTCTGCGCGACGTGTCGGGCGGCCTGCTGTGGGCCAGCCACGCGCACCACGGCATCACCTACGGAACCAAAGGCAGCTTCCCGTTCGGCAAGGCCGCATACGATTGCAACGTGTGGGATTTCGAGTGGGTGGCGGATCCCTCGAAGAAACGCGACTACGGCTGGAAGGAGGAGGTGATCGTCGCGGTGTACCATCGGTTCGAGTTCTGCAACAAGACGACCTGGACGGTGTTGCGGAACGACATGGAGCAGAACATCACGGGCAAGCAGCGCGGGGTCGGGCGCATCGGGGCGGACACCTGGCCGGCGCTGCTGGACAAGCGCGGGCGTCGGGCCGGGACGGTGGCCGACCGGTATCCGCAGAGCTACTGGCACAGCCTGAACGTGGGCTCGTGGATGCTGGCGCCGGGGCCGGACGGCCCGGTGAGCACGGCCCGATACGAGCATTTCAGAGAGGGCGTGCAGGAATGCGAGGCGCGCATCGCCATCGAGCAGGCCCTGACGGACGCGTCGCTCAAGAGGCGTCTGGGAAGCGATCTGGCCGGCCGGGCGCAGGCCCTGCTGGACGAGCGGCAGCGCAGTCTCTGGAAAGGTCTGGGCGTCTATGATGCGGCCATGGAGTCGCAAGGCGTGATCACCGGCATGCGCGCCTACAGCGGGCTGGCGGCGTTCAGGGATCGCAAGAAGTACCCGAGCGTGGCCGGCCACTACTGGAGCGCCGACGGGCACACGTGGTTCATCGCCTCCGGCTGGCAGGACCGGACGGAGAAGTTGTTTGCCCTGGCTGGCGAGGTGGCGAAGAAGCTGGGCCGTTGAAGGGGCGAGTGTTCCGGAGTCGGGCGTCGTTCGTTGACGATTCCTCCGCGTGGGTCCGGGGGATCCACCCTTCTACGGTTTACAGGCAGAGCCTGGCCTATGACGGCTTCGAGAGGAGTTGTTTGAGGATGATGACCAGGCGGAGGGGGTCCATGGATTCGGGGCGGAGGCGCAGGTAGACGGTGCGTTCGTTGACGACGCGGACCTTGCCGGGGGCGGCGGTGAAGAGCGGGCCGACACAGTGGAGGTTCTCGACGGTGAAGATGACGTCGTTGGCGGCGGACTTGATGCCGCTGAGTCGCCATCGGGCGGCGTGAATGCGGATTTCCTGGAGGTCGAACAGAAACTCCGCCGGCGGGGGCAGCTTGCCCAGCAGGTCCACGACGTCCTGGCGGACCTCGTTCAGGAGGTCGAGGGTCTTGGCGCGGCTGATCATGCGATAGACGGTCATCCGCTGGCGGTCGCTCGGGGCATAGTCCTTGGGCAGGTAGGCGCTGACGCCCAGCTCGACGACGGCCTCGAACTGGTCCGGGACGGCCAGCCCCTTGGCGCGGCGGATGGCGTCTTCGAGCAACTGGCAGAACAACTCGTACCCCACGGCGGCAATGTGCCCGCTCTGTTCGGCGCCGAGGATGTTGCCCGCGCCGCGAATCTCGAGGTCGCGCATGGCGATCTGGAACCCGCTGCCCAGCTCGCTGAACTCCTCGATGGCCTTGAGCCGCTTGACGGCCTCGGGCCGGATGGGGCGGTCCTTCGGCAGCAGCAGGTAACAGTAGCCGCGATGCTTGTAGCGGCCGATGCGGCCGCGAAGCTGGTGCAGCTCGGCCAGGCCGAACAGGTCGGCCATGTTGATGAACATGGTGTTGGCCGTGGGGATGTCGAGGCCGCTTTCGATGATGGTGGTGCTGACGAGGATATCGGCCCGGCGCTGGAAGAAGTCGTGCATCCGTTCTTCGAGTTCGTGCTCGGGCATCTGGCCGTGGGCCCAGACGATGCGGGCCTCGGGCACCAGGGCCGCCAGTTGCGCGGTCACTTCCTGGATGTTGTAAATGCGGTTGTGGACGAAGAAAACCTGCCCGTCGCGGTTCAGCTCGCGGACGATGGCCTGGCGCAGGAGCTGATCGTCCCAGCGGCAGACCTCGGTGCGGATGGCGCGGCGGTCCTGCGGCGGCGTCGAGAGGCTCGAGATGTCGCGGATGCCCAGCAGGCTCATGTGCAGCGTCCGCGGGATGGGCGTCGCCGTGAGCGTCAGGACGTCCACCGTGCGGCGGAACCGCTTCAGGCGTTCCTTGTGCTCGACGCCGAAGCGCTGCTCCTCGTCGATGACGACCAGCCCCAGGTCGGCGAACGTCACGTCCTGGCTCAGCAGGCGGTGGGTGCCGATGATGACGTCGACCTCGCCCTTGCGGACGCGGTCGAGCACGTCGTTCTGCTGGCCGCGGGTGAGGAAGCGGCTGAGCATGGCGACCGTGACGGGATAGTCGGCCAGACGCTCGCTGAAGGTGCGGTAGTGCTGCTCGGCGAGGATGGTGGTCGGGACGAGCACGGCGGCCTGCTTGCCGGCCTCCGCGGCCTTGAAGACGGCGCGGACGGCCAGCTCGGTCTTGCCGTAGCCCACGTCGCCGCAGATGAGCCGGTCCATGGCGCGGCCCGACTGCATGTCGCGCTTGATCTCGTCCATGGCGGCCAGCTGGTCGTCGGTCTCCTGGTAGGGAAACGACGCTTCCATCTCGCGCATCCAGAGGGTGTCCGAGGGGTACTGGAATCCGTTCTGGGCGGCACGGGCGGCCTCGGTCTCCAGCAGGTCCAGGGCCAGATCCTGGACGGCTTCGGCCACGCGCTCCTTGCGCTCGGCCCAGGCCTTGCCGCCGAGCTTCGACAGGACCACGTTGCCCTTGAACCCGCCGACGTATTTCTGGACCAGGTGGACGTGCGACGCCGGGACGTACATCTTGGCCCCGTCGCGATACTCGATGGCCAGGAAGTCCTCGGTCTTGCCGTCCTGCCGCAGGGTCTCGATGCCCAGGTACCGGCCGATGCCGTGGACCAGGTGGACCACGTAATCGTCCACCTTCAGTTCCAGGAACGAGTCGATGGGGCGCGACTCCAGCCGCTGCGACACGGGACGTCGCACCTGGTACCGCTGGAAGAGCTCACGGTTGCCGACGGCGACCGTGGCGGCATCGACCAGGCGGAATCCCTCGTTCAGGGGGCCGAGGCAGGTCTGGAGGTTGCCGCGCACGGCCTCGGGCATCTCGCGGATCAGTTCGTCCAGCCGCTGACGTTCGCCCTGGTTGTCGCAGAAGATCCAGATGCGGTTCTCGCCGGCCAGTTGGACCAGCTCGTCTCGGACGCGATCGACCTTGCCGCTGAATCGCTGGACGGACTCGACGCGGAAGGTGAACCGGGCGTGCTGCTCGCCCGCGGCGGCGAAGCTCCACAGGTCGAGCCTCGGGAAGGCCGCCCGCTGGCGCACGAGGCCGTCGTACTCGTAGATGCCGACGGGGGAGCCCAGCCGCGCGAGGAAGCTGCGGCCGATTTCGGCCACCTCGAGCGGGTCCTGCCAGACGGTCAGCGTGGTCTCGGGCAGATAGTGGAGCAGGTTGCACGTGGCCTCGGGCTTGACGGCGCCCTGCGGCAGGAACGTGATGGCCACCTCGCGCGTCTCGCCGACGCTCTTCTGGGTGGCGGTGTCGAACGTGCGGATGCTCTCGATCGAGTCGCCGAAGAACTCGATGCGGTGGGGCATGGCGGCCGCGGGGGGGTAGACGTCCAGAATGCCGCCGCGCATGCTGAACTCGCCTCGTTGGCTGATGAGGTCGGCCGGCTCGAAGCCGCGCTCGACGAGCCAGGCCCGGAGCTTCTCGGGGTCGCGTTCGTCGCCGACCCGCAGGAGCAGGGTGTTGTCGTCGAGGTGTCGCGGGCTGGGCACGGGCTGGAGCAGGGCCTGAATCGGCGCGACGACGATCAGCGGCGGGCCTTCGTGGGCCGCGCCGGTCGCGGCGCGCAGGGCCTTGAGCTGCTTGAGTAGGCGCAACCGGCCGGCCAGGATGTCGTCGCTGACGTCGGCCTCGCGCGGCAGGGTTTCCCAGGCCGGGAAGACCTCGACCGGCCAGTCGGTGAAGGCGGCCAGCTCGTCGCGCACGTCTTCGGCGTCGTTGATGTGGGCCAGACAGTAGAGGACGACGGGCGAGTGTCGCCGTTGGAGGCAGGCGGCGGCCAGGGCGCGCGCAGAGGATCCCCACAGGCCCTCGGCCGTGGCGGCCCCGGATTTCTCCAGCGTGGCCGTCAGGTCGCCGAAGGCCGCCTCTCGGGCCAACCACTGCGGCAACGCTTTCGGTCCGGCCTTCAACGACGCCATCCAAAAGAAACACGTGTCCCAGCTCGACCGGTGCCGCCGGGAATGGGGAAGATGGTACCCTGAGCCGCCGCAGGCGTCAACGGTCCGAAACCTGTCACAGAATTGTCTTGTGGGTTGAGATATGCGTGATGCATCGCGCCTTCCGGCATGATAAGCTGTGGGCTGAAGCGGCCCCGGTCTCCTGCATGGCCAGAAGGAGAATCACATGTCCATCATATCGGATGCGTTCCGCCCGCTTCGGTTCTTGCGCGCGTTTCTTGCGACGGCAGTCGTGCTGCTGGCAGTCGTGGGGATCTGGCTGGCGTACAGAGGCCAGCGGCCGGAGGATTCCTTGATGGGCGGTGCCGGTCCGCGGCCACACATCGCAGAGCCTGCCGTGACCTCGTTCTATGCCAGGACCGATGTCTTCCGCAAAGGCGGAGAGCTGAATGTGCCACAGGAGTTCCGTGACGGCACAGCCACGCTGGCTCAGGCCACGGCCTGGTCATATGCCTTGCTCGACGGGGCGGGCGACATGGAAATCCATGATGACGATCTGATTCCAGGCGGCATGGGCGGCCTGTTCATCGGCGACCGGTCTAATGTCGGCAGTGGCGGCAACTTCTACCTCGTGTTCGCTCGTGATGCCGCGGGGCTGAGGTACGTGGGCTACATTCTTAACGTCGGCCGTTGCGTTCCTCCGGATGCCATGGGCCGCCCGCGAAGGGTCACCCATTGGCGAACGGGGGGCGGCCAAGGAACGGGCACCTTGTTGGTTCTGACTGCCGAGGGATTCATGGACACAGCAAAAGTGGATGCCAGTGGGGGCGATGGGGCTTCTGAGGAGTTGAGACGCACTTACGACACCCTGTTCGCCGGCGACGGGCCCCTGACCCAGGAGGCGTTGACCGCCGTATTCGGGGAAGCCGCCGCCGTCTCAGCCCCCCACTGATCACTTCCACGGCAGCCTCTCCCGAGGAAGCTTCAGATGCCCTCGTTGGCCGGGGTGGGGGGGCAGCCGTCAGTGTCTCACCTCAATACACCCACGACGGCAAAACGTTGGCCACGCTATGTCACGGCTGAGCGGCGGCGTCCTGCGGCTGCCATGTTACCGGGTCCTCGTCGCCGCGCGGGGTCAGGTCAATCGTGACCTTCTCGGTTCTGCCGTCGGCCCAGGTGAGGGTGAACTTCATGGTGCTTCGCGAGCCGCCGTCGGGGGTCACCGTGGGCGGTTTTTCGTCGGCCGCCAGAGGCAGGAGCATGGTGATCAGTTGGGCCTGTTTCGCGGGTCGGGACATCGTGTAGGTGATCTGGTAGCCTCGCTGGGCGGGTGTTCCCTGGCCCGGGACCGTGCCTGCGACGACGGTGGTCTTGTCCATCGCCGTCTCGACAGGGACGGACGACAGGGGCAGGACGTGGAGGGCGGCCTTGCCTGCCTTGGCGGTGGCGCCTCGGCCGTCGGCCTTGAACTCGCCGTCGCTGTGGCAGATCCAGGTCAGTCGCCGCGGACGGCCGGAGGCCATGTCGTCCACGATCAGGATCCAGTTCTTCGTGGCCACGAGGGTCCGCCGCAACGACAGCGGATCGAGTTCCTGGGCGTAGGCCGGGCCCATCTCGCCGGAGGCGAAGGCGTAGGCGTCGGCCAGTCGGACCCGATCAAGGCGCACCTTGTCGAAGCGGTCCCAGGAGAAGCCGCGGTCGTTCCAGTACGACCCGTCCATGCCCTGGCCTTTGCCGTCCACGAGGAGCGTGTTGTGGTCTCGGGTCCATTTCTCGGCGGTGTGGCCGGTGTTGAAGGCCAGGGGCATGCCGCGGGCGTAGAGCCAGAAGGCCCCGATGTCGGGATGCACGTGACCGGCGTTGGGCACCCAGTCGCTCATTTCCTTGAGCTTGGCGACGGCGGCATGGCCTTCCGGCGGGCCGCAGCGGAAGAGCACGCACGTGGGGTCGTCGTTCCAGCTCGATCGCCACGAGACGAAGCCGTGGTCGGTGAAGTGATGGTAGGGCTTGATGGTGTCGATCGCGGCGGGCTGGAGCCCGGGATCGAACCAGAGGAACGCCGAAGCCGGGTAGTCCGTCGGGGGCCACCGGGTGCCCAGGAGGTTGCCGACGAGCTGGGCCTCGGGCGACTTCAGGGCGGCGGCCATGCCCCACAACATGGAACCGTTGCTCAGCGAGGTGTTGTCTCGTCGGCCTTTGGCCCATCGGTCGATGTCGCCGACGTCGAAGACGCCGGGGGCGCCGGGCACGGTCAGGTAGAGCGGAAACCGCCAGTTCTCCCGCAGGATCGGCAGGTCCATGGCATTACCGCCCGTGGCGCGGGAGATGAGCTCGGCGTACCGGACGTGCCAGTGCATGGCATAGGCCCAGTAGCCGGTTCCCTCGTAGTAGTAGCCGTCGGGGCCCATGGCGTAACGGCAGCGCTGCATGACGGCGCAGCCCAGCCTGAGCCAGTCCTTGGCCGCGGACGTCTCGTCGGCAATCGTCAGGGCCGTCGCAATCAGGCCGACCGTGGGGATGTATGTGTGGTTCTGCTCGAAGCGGAACCCGTCGTTCTTCGCTCGCAGGTCGTCATAGATGGGTTTGGCGTGCAGGACGAGGGCGTCCCGGATGGTCTTGCGGTCGGCTTCGCTGAGCTGGTCGTAGAGAATGTCGTAGGCGATGCTGATGTGGTAGAGGTACCAAGGGGCCTGGAGGTCGAGGCCGGACTTGTGCTCGTCCTTGCCCCAGAGGTCCTCCTTGCAGTAGGCGAGCATCCAGCGGACCGTGCGGTCCAGGTGGGTCTTGTCGCCGGTGACCAGCCAGGCCAGGGCGCCCGACTGGACGCGTTCGATGCGCCAGTAGTTCTCGCCGCCGCGAATCTCCTCGCGGTCCGGCGCCTGGTCGCCCAAGCGGGCGGCGGACGACAGCACCAGTTTCCACAGTGCCGGGCACGCCGCTGCCTTGCCGACCAGCGACTCGCGGTCCGCGGTCGTGAAGAGCAGACGCGGATGCCGGTCGAGGTAGCCGTCCACGAGCTTGACCTTGGTTCGGGCCAGGTCGGCCTCCAGGGTGCGCCCCGGAGCGTAAGAGCGTCCGTTGGCCGCGGCAACCGGAGCGGCCACGGCCGCGACCGATGCTGCCAGGATACACCATCTTATACTGTGCCAAGCCCGAGACTTGTTCACGGCCAGTCCTTTCGCTGAAGGCCATCGGTGTCTGCCACGGTGAACCAGCGGTTCCGTCGTTGGTGCCGACTGTGTGCCGCGGTCGTGTATAAAACGCATCTGCTGCTTGGACATTTCCGAGTATCTCACATCAAGCGTCTTGTGGCAAGCAAATCCCGTCGTGTCGGATCCCGTCGGGAGGTGGCATGCCTGCTCCGTCATGCATGCCGAATGGCTTGACCTCTGGGCGTGGCTCCTCCTCGACAGACTCGGACCCTGACGGCCCCTCGATGGTGCTCGGGGACTGCGTGAAGCAGCCATTGTACCCCGACTGCGGCTTGTTGGGGGCCGGCCGCAGTCATCGACTCTCCAAGCCCTGAAAGGGCGGCAGTCAGTAGCCGGCGGCGTGAGCCGCCGGAAACCGGCTTCTCCAGGAACACAAGCCCCGGTCAGGGGCGGCAGTGCACGTCGCAGGCAGACGGACTGCCGCCCCCGTTGGGGGCTCGCGTCGCGTCGCGGGGCAAGTTCCGGCGGCTCACGCCGCCGGCTATTGACTGGCGGCCCTTCGGGCCTCAGAGGCCGGAGTATCAGGGGCTGACCTCGAAAGCCTGAGGCCCAGAGCCGTTCACTCCCACAAACGAGCGCCACCCGTGCTCTGGCGAACGACCGCCGCACATGCCAGAATCTTCGGGCACACCCCCCTGGCGGGCCGCCATTCGTTTTTCATAGACTTGCCCCCGGGGTACAACTATAATTTGTTCTCAAGCGGTCTGGTGAAGACCGCTGTTTCGTTCCAGGGCGCGTCTATGAAGGACAGGTCATGTCCACGCTGTTGGCACTGGTGGTGCAAGACCCGGTTCCGGGTCAGGTCTTCAGCCACCTTGTCGGCCGTCTGACGGCTGACGAGGCGGCGAAGGTCTATCGCGCCGCCGTGATGGACATGTGCCAGGCCTACTCTGGGCTGAACGTTCGGACGCGGCTGCTGCTGTACGGCCCGCATGGGACGCGGAAGCAGGTGGCCCTGATGGGGTCGAAGCAGTGGCGTCTGGTGGAGCGCAAAGGGCCGGACCGGGGCGAAACGCTGATTGATCTGGCCGAGCGGGCGTTCCGGGGCGGCCACCGGCGTGTGCTGGCCCTGTGGCCCACGGCGGCGACGTTGCCGCACGAGTTCGTGGTCCGGGCGTTCGACGATCTGCTGGTGGACGACGTGGTGATCGGCCCGACCGTGGACGGGGACGTGTACGCGGTGGGTTTCTCGGTGGACATGCCGCACGTGTTCCAGGGCTTCGACTGGGACGACCGGGCGACGGTGTTCGACCGGCTGGTGTCGCGGTCGGAGCGTCTGAACCTGGTGATGGGGCTGATGCCTCACTGGTATGGGATCGACGGAGCGGGGTCGTTTGACGTGCTCGTGAGCCACCTTCGGGCGCAACTGGTGGCCGACGGTCACACGGGCACGCCGCGGCTGGCCGAGGCGGTGCACGGGATGCTCAAGAGCCGCGAGCCGGGGGCTGCGGGCGGTTGACCATCGGAACGGAGACCCAGGGGCAGGATGCCCCTGGGACGCACGGGCAAGATGCCCGTGCCACGGTGCAAAGGGCCGTCGGCACTCCGAAAGGAACCCGGGACACGATGCCCGTGCCAGGGTGCAACGGGCGGACGTTGCTGCCGGAGGCGTCGGCGGACAGGGCGGGGCGACATCGGGTCGCCCGGCCGGAAGGCATGAGGGGGCGACGGAGTGGCAGGCATGAGTCAGCCGGCGAGTCAGGACAAGCGGTCGAAGATTCTTGTGGCCGACGACAACGTGCAGAACTGCGAACTGCTCCAGGCGTATCTGGACGATCTGGCGTGCGACGTGGTGGTGGCGTACGACGGGCAGGAGACGCTGGAGAAGGTGGCCGCGGAGAACCCGGACCTGATCCTTCTGGACATCATGATGCCGAAGGTCAGTGGCTTTGAAATCTGCCGCAAACTGAAGTCCGACGAGAAGACGCAGGACATCCCGATCGTGATGGTGACGGCCCTGACGGAGACGGGGGACATTGAGCGGGCGGTGGAAGCCGGCACGGACGATTTTCTGAGCAAACCGATCAGCAAGCTGGAGTTGCTGACACGGGTGCGCAGCCTGCTTCGCGTGCGTCACCTGAAGAGCGAACTCGAGCGGACATTGGCCTACCTCAGTGAGGTCGAGGCCGGCGAACGGGACGAGTCCTGAGCCGTCCCGCCGTCGAGCCCGGCCCGTGGCGACGGGACCCCTATGGAACCCCAGGACATCATCGCACAAGTGCGCGGCCGGCGCAAAGAGATTGTGGCGTGTCTAGGCGATCTCGTCGCCGCCAGGACGGTGAATCCGCCGGGTGACGAGCGTGCCGCGGCGGCGGTTGTCGAGAAGCTCTTCCGGCGGCGCCGGATTCCCTACGAGAAACTGGAGAAGGCCCCCGGCCGCACGAACATCGTCGGCTGCGTGGGCGAAGGTCGGCCTCGGGTGGCCGTGGTGTGCCACCTGGACACGGTGCCGGCCGGCGATGGGTGGAAGACCGACCCGTTCAAGGCGACGGTGCGCAAGGGCCGCATCCACGGTCGCGGCGTCAAGGACAACAAGGGGCCTCTGGCCTCGTGCCTGGCGGCGGTCGAGTGGCTGAAGGAGCACGAGGACGAGCTGGCGGGCCAGGTGCTGCTGATCGGGGCGGCCGACGAGGAGTGCGGCAGCGAATTCGGCACGCGGTTCCTGCTCAGGCGGCCGCAGTTCCGCCGGCTCGACGCGGCGATTGTCCCTGACGCCGGGCACCGGATGGAAACCATCGACGTGGCCGAGAAGGGGATGCTGTTCCTGAAGGTGCGGTGCCACGGCCGCCAGGCGCACGGCGCTCGGCCGCACTCGGGCGCAAGCGCCATCTACCCGATGGCCGAGCTGGCCCTGTGGCTGAACAAGTGGCACATGCCGGGCGGGACGAACGAGCTGTTCATGCCGCCGGGGCCGACAAAGAACGTGGGCGTGATCGTGGGCGGCGCGGCGGTCAACATGGTTCCGGCCACGTGCGAGATGCAGGTGGATATGCGTTATCTGCCGGGGACGGATCGTGACGAGTTGCTGGCGACGGTGTGCAACGTGATCGACCGTCTGGAGCGCAAGCACCGGGGCGCCGTCTTCGAGATCGAGGTGATGACCGAGGACGTGCCGACCCAGGTGCCGACGGATTCGGATGTGTACCGGGCGCTGTCGGGGGCCGTGGAGTGCGTCACGGGCAAGCGGCCGAGCCCCTTCGGCATGGGCGGCGCGACCGTGACCAAGCAGTTTATCGAGGCGGGTATTCCGGCGATCGGCATCTGCCCCGGCGACCCGAATACCGAGCACGTCGCGAACGAATCGATCGCGGTGGACCAACTGGTGGACTTCGCGGCCGTGATGGCCATTTGTCTGTTTGCTCTTGTGGGGAACCGATGATGCGAACGCAGTGGATGCGGCTGATGACGACGACGGCCTGGCTTGCGGCCGCGCTGTGCATTGTGATGGCGGCGCCTGTGGCGGTACGGGCCGCGGGCGAGGGCCGTGACGACGACCTGGTGGCCCGCGAGGCCCAGGGCGTCCGGATCAAGCGGCTGGACAACGGGCTGACGCTGATCACGAAGGAGAACCGCGCGGCCCCGGTGGCGAGCGTGTACGTGATGGTCCGGGCCGGCGGCATCCTCGAAGGCGAGTACCTGGGCGCGGGCATCAGTCACCTGGTGGAGCACCTGGTGGCCGGCGGTTCGACCACGACGCGCAGCGAGGCCGAGATCGACCGCATCATCGCCGACATCGGCGCGACGACGAATGCCTACACCTCGAGCGACCAGACGGCGTACTTCATCCGCACGACGCCCGAGCACCTCGAGACGGCCATCGGCCTGCTGTCGGACAACATCATGAACGCGGCTATGCCGCAGGCCGAGTTCGACCGCGAGTTCGAGGTGGTGCAGCGGGAGATTCTGACCGGCGAGTCGGACGCGGACCGGCAGCTCTATTACCTGTTCAACGAGACGGCGTTTGGCGGCATGCCGCAGGGGATGCCGACGATCGGCTATTACAAGAACATCCAGAAGCTGACCCGCGACGACGTGGTGAAGTACTACACGTCGCGCTACGTGCCGTCGAATGCGGTGGCGGTGGCGGCGGGTGACATCGACGGTGCGGCGGCCATGGCCCAGTTGGAGCGGGTCTTCGCTTCGTGGGACGGGCCGCGCGTGCGTCCGGCGGTGCTGCCGGAGGCGGCGCCCCCGGTGTCGGACCTGGTGGCCGTGAAGGAAATGGACACGAAGCTGGCCCAGGTGATGATCGGGTACCCGAGCTGCCGGCTGAGCGATCCGGACCTGTACCCGCTGGACGTGCTGGCGAGCATCCTGGGCGATGGGGCGAGCAGCCGCCTGTCGGCCGACCTGAAAACGCGGCGCAGCCTGGTGTACGGCATCGACGCGTCGAACTACACGCCGCACTGGCCGGGCGGACAGTTCATCGTCTCGTTCACGTGCGACCCCGACAAGGTGGACGCGGTGCGTGCGGCGGTGGCGGAGCACCTGGCGGCCGTGTGCCGCGAGCCGCCCAGCGACGAGGAGTTGCAGAAGGTCAAGACGCAGGTGACGGCCGGGCGGCTGATGCGCAATCGCACGGCCGATGCTCAGGCGTCGAGCCTCGCATCGGACCAGCTGCACCTCCAGGACCCGTTCTTCTCGGCGTGGTACGTGCAGCAGATCCAGGCCGTGACGGCTGCCCAGGTGCAGCAGGCGGCACAGAAATACCTTCTGGGGGCGCGCAGCGTGACGGCGATCGTGCGTCCGCGGCAAGCCGCCGAGGCGTCCGAGGGCGAGGCGGTCGCGAGCATGAAGCCGACGACGGTCCGCAAAGTGCTCCAGCCGAGCGGCCTGACGCTGCTGGTCTACCGGACGCCGGGGCAGCCTGCCGTGAGCATGATCGCGGCGATGAAGGCCGGGCAGACCTTCGAGACGGCCGAGGCGGCGGGCCTGTCGTCCATGGCGGCTCGGTACCTGACGCGCGGCACGACGACGCGCAACGAGGAGCAGGTGGCGGCGTTCTTCGACGGCCTGGGCGGCCGCATCAATGCCGAGAGCGGTTGGAACGCCCTCTACGTCGAGTCGATCGTGCTGCGGTCGGATTTCGAGAAGGCCCTGGACGTGTTCGCCGACGTGGTGTTGCGGCCGGCGTTCTCGGCCGAGTTGCTGGAGTCCACGCGGCAGCGGCAACTGGCTGCGCTCCGCGGCGCCCAGGGCGATCCCGTGGGCGAGTGCATGCTCTTTTTCAACGAGACGTTCTACACCGACAGCCCGTACCGGTTCCCGGCGTCGGGCACGGAAGAGAGCATCGGGCGACTGACGGTCGAGATGCTCCGGACGTTCTACGAGAAGGCCCGTTGCGGGCGGAACATGGTTCTGTCGGTGGCCGGCGACGTGGATCCGGCGGCGGTCGAGGCGCTGGTCGCCAAGGCGTTCGCGACGCTCGAGGCGGGCGAGCCCATGACGCTGCCACAGGGCGTCGCGATGCGGCAGGCCGCCGATACGGAAGTGAACGTGCGCAGCACGGACAAGAGGGCGGCGGTGATTGTGCTCGGCCATGGCGGGCCGGCCCTTGGCGAGACGGACGACCGGATCGCAATGGACGTGTTCGACACGGTGTGCTCGGGCTATTACATGCCGCGCGGGTGGCTGCACGAAACGCTGCGCGGCCAGTCGCTGGTGTACGTGGTTCATTTCACCGGTCGCGCGGGGCTGCTGCCGGGCAGCTACATGGCGTATGCCGTGTGCCAGCCCGCGAACGCGACCAGGGTGGCACGACTGATGCAAGATCTGATCTACTCGGGTCGCGACTACGCCTACAGCGAGGATGACCTGCGTCGTGCGAAGGCGACGATTCTGAGCAGCCGTCGGATGAGCCGCCAGTTGCCCGAGCAGGTGGCGCTGACGATGGCGCTCGACGAGTTGTACGGATTGGGGTATGATTTCGAGGAGAAGTACGCGGCGCGTCTGGCCGCGGTGACGGCCGAGGACGTGCATCGCGTGGTGAACAAGTACATCGGGCGTGCAGTGATCTGCGTGACGACGCCGCAGCCGGACCAGGTGGACGTCGAGTCGCTGCGCAAGCCGTACGACGCCGAGGTGCTGAAGGCGCTGCGCGGGCCGGTGGCGGCGGAGGCGCCGGCGCAGCGGGAGCATCTGCCGACACAATGAGTCGTGAGGAGGCGGTCGTGAGCAGCTACCTGGATCGTCCGTTGAGGGAGTACCTGGATGACGCGGCGGCGGACAAGCCGACGCCGGGCGGCGGCAGTGTGGCGGCGCTGGTCGGGGCGTTGGCGACGACCATGGCGTCGATGGCGGGGAACTTCACGGCGGGCCGCGAGAAGTACCAGGACGTTGAGCCTCGCGTGCGTGCGGACTTGGCGGTGCTGGCCGAGGCCCGGACGGCGTTTGTGGACCTGATGCACAAGGACATGGCGGCCTACGGGGCCGTGATGGAGGCCTACCGGCAGCCGAAGGGCACCGACGCCGAGAAGGCGGCCCGTGCCGCGGCGATCCAGAAGGCCCTGGCCGAGTCGATGCAGGTGCCGCTGGCGGCGACGCGGTTGGCCGAGCGGACGCTCGAGGCGGCCGTCGAACTGGCTAACATCGCCAACGCGAATCTGCTGAGCGACGTGGCGGTGGCGGCCGTGCTGGCCGAGGCCGCCTTCGCCGCAAGCCGCGTCAACGTCGAGGTGAACCTCGCGGGCATCAAGGACCAGCGTCTGGCGGCCGAGACCGCCAGGGAACTGGACGAGCGGCAGGATACGGTGGCCGGACTGCGGCAGGAGTGTCTGGAGGCGATCCGGGCACGGCAGAGGTAGAGGTCGTTGTGCCGGACGGCACGAGCGATGTCGGGAGACGACGAGGACATTCTCGATCTGAGCGACGAGGCGGCGCGGATGCTCGGCGGCCGCTCGGGGCAGGGGGCGACCCCACCCGACCGGGGCCAGGAGCGGCCGTGGATCAGCGTTCATTTCGAGTGCTGCAACGTGTACGCCCGGGTGTACCGCAACGCGGCCGGGACGGCGTACGTGGGCTGGTGCCCGAAGTGCGCCGCGAAGGTGACGGTGCGGGTGGCCCCGGGCGGCACGACGACACGATTTTTCCGCGCTCGCTGAGCATCGCCGATCGCGTTTTCGGGATCAGGCAGTCAGAGGAATCATGACACAGGATTACCCCATCGAATCGGGCCGTCGCATGTGCAAGCACTGCGGCCGCGAGTTTCAGCCGCAGGAGGAGTTCATCTCTGCGCTGTACGAAGTCCAACCGTCGCCGGAGCACCCGCACGGGCTGTCGCGGCTGGACTTCTGCATGGACCACTGGCCCGGCGAGCGGATCGAGCGGTTGGCGTTCT
>Ga0123329_1002466_pt1 | contig 16210 bp, 17 predicted proteins | sample BioC12SIPDNA_FD_89703 | JGI IMG/M metagenome (GOLD analysis project Ga0123329, IMG submission 89703) | Anaerobic biogas reactor microbial communites from Washington, USA - Biogas_R1_B C12 SIP DNA | ecosystem: Engineered > Bioreactor > Anaerobic > Unclassified | place: Washington, USA | collected... | reverse complement strand
GCTGGTAGGCCCCGCGGACGTCGCGGCGGAGAGTGAACAGCAGGACGCCGGAGGTGAGCCGGTCGAGGCGGTGGGCGGGGACGAGGTCGGGGAGGTCGAGCTCGCGGCGCAGTCGGACGGTGACGGTTTCGGTGATGTGACGTCCGCGGGGCATGGTGGCCAGGTAGGGGGGTTTGTCCACGACGAGGATGTCGTCGTCGCGGTGGAGAATGTCGATGCGGTAGGGGACGGGGGTCTCCGGGGCCGGGGTGCGGTAGAAGAAGACGTCCTGTCCAGGCAGAAGGACCGTGTCGGGTGCCAGGTGGAGGCCACCGCGGAGGAGGACTTCGCCGGCGTCGAAACGCTCCTGCAGAGCCGTGGCGTCATCGTCGGGGTGGCGGTGACGTTGCGTGGCGATGAGGTGGCCGACGAACTCGGCGGCGGTCATGTCGGTGACGTCGGCGGGGACTCGCGCCCTGGTGGCGGTGAGACCGTTCTTCACCGGCAACGGTGACTTCTGCCCGCGCGGGTGTACTACTGTGTCTTTCATGAACATCGACGACATTCTCGCTCAAGCAACTGCCTTCTCCTCTGAAGGTATCGGTCAGGTCCTGCTGCAGATCGCCCAGGCCTTCTACACCATCCTGTACCCGTCCAACTCCGATGCCGCGACGCCGGTGGAGATCCCATTCTAGATCGCTGGCGTCATCGCCCGGTACGGGGTATCAACTGGTTGTAACAACCCACTGAAACCTCATACCAACAGCTACACTTGAAGGTGACACGAAAACCTTCGATCCTTAACTGAAAGGGCGATCGAGATGACCCAGGAAGACATCGTCGTCGTAGCCGTCGACGGCTCCCCCGCCTCCCACAACGCCGTGCGGTGGGCAGCTAACACCGCCAACAAGCGGGGCATCCCGCTGCGACTGGCCTCCTCGTACACCATGCCCCAGTTCCTCTACGCCGAGGGAATGGTGCCGCCGCAGGAGCTGTTCGATGATCTCCAGGCCGAGACCATGGAGAAGATCGACGAGGCCCGGGCCATCGCCCACGAGGTCGCCCCGGAGATCAAGATCGGTCACACCATCGCCGAAGGTTCCCCCATCGACATGCTGCTGGAGATGGCGAAGGAATCCACCATGATCGTCATGGGTTCCCGTGGCCTGGGCGGACTGTCCGGCATGGTCATGGGATCGGTCTCCGCCGCCGTGGTCTCCCACGCCACCTGCCCGGTCGTCGTCGTCCGTGAGGACAACGTGGTCAACGAGTCCACGAAGTACGGCCCCGTCGTCGTCGGTGTCGACGGCTCGGACGTGTCCCAGAAGGCCACCGAGATCGCTTTCGCTGAGGCGGATGCCCGGGGTGCAGAACTCGTCGCCGTGCACACCTGGATGGACATGCAGGTCCAGGCGTCCCTGGCCGGCCTGTCCGCCGCCCAGCAGCAGTGGGAGGATGTCGAGCGGGAGCAGATCGAGATGCTCACCGAGCGCCTCGCCCCGCTGACGGAGAAGTACCCGGACGTGCAGGTCCGCAAGGTGATCACCCGGGACCGCCCGGTCCGCGCCCTGGTGGAGAACTCCGAGGGTTCCCAGCTCCTGGTCGTCGGCTCCCACGGCCGCGGTGGCTTCAAGGGCATGCTGCTCGGCTCGACCTCGCGCGCCCTGCTGCAGTCGGCTCCCTGCCCGATGATGGTGGTCCGCCCGGACGACCAGTAGGCAAGACATGTGACGGGCTTCCGTCGCCGGCGGCGGAACCGTTGCCCTGTGGCCCCGTTCCCGGGAGTGTCCTGGGGACGGGGCCATGACGGGTTGATGTCGGTTCGGTTAAACTTTGTTCACTGATCGGAAACAATCCGGTGAAGTCGGACTGTCCGAGTAGGCATTGTAGACGTATCCATGAAATACTTGTCATGTGATTGTGCTGCGGTACCGGCTCGTCCGGATCCCGGCAGTCGCAGCCCCGCGCTCGTGGGGTCTATCCACCAGACTAACAAGGAGAAACGAACATGCTCGGAATGGGAATCCTCGGCTGGATCATCATCGGCGGCCTGGCTGGCTGGATCGCCTCCAAGATTAAGGGCACCGACGCTCAGCAGGGCATCCTCCTCAACGTCATCGTCGGCGTTGTCGGCGGCCTCCTCGGCGGCTTCCTCCTCGGCCTTTTCGGCGTGGACGTGGCCGGCGGCGGTCTCATCTTCAGCTTCCTGACCTGCCTCCTGGGCGCGGTCATCCTGCTGACGATCGTCAACGCCGTCCGCAAGTAACCTCTGCGAACAAGCAGGTCACACCCGCTCCTTCCTCCGGGAAGGGCGGGTGTTTCCTGTTGGCTGCGCCGGTGCCGGGGGAGGGGTCGCGGTGCCCTCCGGCGCACCCTGCCTGTTGCTGGACGTACCGGTTTGTCTATTGTGGTGGGAGACACCTCACCGCTAGACCGTCAGGAAGGACGGGTTTTCCCGTGGCCCAAGGTTCCGCCCCGAAGAAGTCCGCCGGCAGCCGCCGCCGAAACCGGCCCAGCCCCCGGCAGCGCCTGCTGGACTCGGCCACCAACCTGTTCACCACGGAGGGCATCCGGGTCATCGGCATCGACCGCATCCTGCGGGAGGCGGACGTGGCCAAGGCCTCGCTCTACTCCCTGTTCGGGTCGAAGGACGCCCTGGTCATCGCGTACCTGGAGAATCTCGACGAGCAGTACCGCCGGCGCTGGGCGGAGCGCACCGAGGCTATGACCGACGCGGAGGACAAGATCCTCGCGTTCTTCGACCTGGCCATCGCGGAGGAACCGGACAAGGACTTCCGTGGCTCGCACTTCCAGAACGCCTCCAACGAGTACCCGCGCCCGGAGACGGAGTCGGAGCTGGGCATCATCGCCGCGTGCATGGCGCACCGCACGTGGATGCACCGCACCATGACGGACCTGCTCACCGCCAAGAACGGCTATCCCTCGGCGACGCAGGCCAACCAGCTGCTCATCTTCCTCGACGGCGGCCTGGCGGGAGCGCGGTTCGTCCGGGACGTCAGTCCGTTGCAGACGGCCCGCGATCTGGCTCGTCAGATGCTGCTGGCTCCGCCGGCTGATTACTCGATCTAGCCTTCTTCTCCTGCCGCTTCCGCCGGTTGGCCTCCAGCCTCTCCTTGGTCAGCTGGCTACGGGCCTCCTTCTTCGCCCGGGCGATCTCCTTGCGGCGGGCCTTCTCCGCGGCGGTTTTCTCCCGTTGCTGCGCCCGCTCGGCCTGCAGTTCGCGGCGGATCTCGGGGATCTTCCACGGCTGCACCGCGCCCGCCGCTTGACGACGTCGCACGTCCCACTTCTGCGTGCGCCTCTCCCGCAGCTCACCGCGGACCTTCTCCCGGGTGGCACGGTGTTCGCGCCGGTAGTCGTCGTCGAGGGGCATCTTCCGGCTGACCACCACCCGGATGAGGGCGGTCTGGACGAGGGTCCACAGGTTGTTGGCGAACCAGTAGAGGACGATCGCCACCGGGATGGGCCCGAAGAAGGTGAGGCTGAGCAGCAGGAAGGGCACCAGCACAGTCATGCCGATGAGCATCTTCTGCGTGCCACGCGCGAGCGAGGACTCCCAGTCCAGCGTCTCGAGGTTCCGGTAGATCGAACCTGCGAGGTTGGCGGTGGTGAAGATGACGGCGAGGATGACGATGGGCAGGATGAACCCGCGGACCTCATCCCGCGTCGTGCCCAGCTGGGCGAGCATCTCCTGCGGCATCGACAGGTAGGCGGGCAGCGGGATGCCGCGGATCTCGGCGTTGAGGAACGCGGTGATCTCCTCGGCGTTGAGGAAGCCGATCCGCGTGTCGGGGGCGACCTCGAGGTTCTCCGACGGCCGCGCCATCTGCAGGACCGTCCGGTACAGGCCGATGAACACCGGGATCTGGATGAGCATGGGCACACAGCCCGCCGCCGGCCGGTGGTTGTACCGCCGGGACAGCTCCTTGCGTCGCCGTTCGTGCTCGGCGACGGACTCCTTGTCGGTGCGGTCGGCGTACTCGGCGTTGAGGGCGGCCAGCTCCGGCCGCATGATCACCGACGTCCGTGCCGTCCGCATCTGCATCCACGAGAACGGGGCGATGAGCCCGCGCACGGTGACCACCAGGCCGATGAGCGCGAGCACCCAGGCGGTGGAGTCGTCGAGACCGAGGACCGAGTTGAGCAGCAGGTGCCAGAGTTTCAGCACCCCCGAGACCAGGTAGATGAACGGATCCAGCACGGTGCGGTGACCATCCTTACACGAGCGGAAGATGCGGAACATTGTGGGACGGCCCAGTAGGCTGAGCTGTGCCCCGATCCTATCGTCGCCCGCGAGGAAGAAACGAATGAGCCGTCACGCCACCCCGGTCAGGTCCAGGCTGAGCGCCAGCCAGGTCCTCGGGGAACTGCTGCTCACCGTCGGTGTCCTGCTCCTGCTGTTCGCGTTCTATGAGGCCTACTGGACCAACCTGAATTCGGCACGCCTGCAGTCGCAGGCGGACGAGCAGCTGGCGGAGCGCTGGGGTGAGGATGACTCCGGCGAGCGGGTCAACCCCCGCCAGAAGCTCACCCCGGAACTGGGCGAGGCGTTCGCCCGCATGTACATCCCCTCCTTCGGCTCGGACTTCCAGTTCGCCATCGTCGAGGGCACGGAGGACGCCGACCTCATGGCTGGTCCGGGCCGCTACACCACGACGCAGATGCCCGGGGAGGCCGGAAACTTCGCTGTCGCCGGTCACCGGGTGGGCAAGGGCGCCCCGTTCAACGACCTGGACAACCTCGAGGTGTGCGACGCCATCGTCGTGGAGACCAGCACCGAGTGGGTCACCTACCGGATCCTGCCCATCGACTCGGACGGTGACGCCCGCCGGGCCGAGGCCGCCGAGTGTCTCACGCCGGAGCAGGCGGAACGGGTGACCACCGGCGACTACGCCGGGGTGCTGGGCCGCCACATCACCCTGCCCGGTCACATCGAGGTGATCTCGCCGGTCCCCGGCGGCCCGGAGGCCGCCCCCACCGACGGGCTCGAGGGTCTGATCACGCTGACCACCTGCCACCCGCAGTTCTCCAACGCGGAGCGGATGATCGTCCACGCCATGGAGGTCGAGTCGACCCCGAAGATACCGGGACAGCGCCCGGCCGTACTGGAGGAGACCTAGATGTATGCCGCTTTGTGGCGGGCCCTGCCAGGGCCGTGGCCGCTCAAGCTCGTGATCACCCTCGTTCTCGTGGCGGCGGTGTTCCTCCTGCTCATGGAGGTGGTCTTCCCCTGGGTGACCACTCTCATGCCCTACAACGACGTGGCTGTCTGACCGCAACTAACCGCCGAGGGTGTCGATGACCTCCTTGGCCACCAGCTCCGCCTTGAGGGACTGGTCCTGGTTGGTGAACACCACGACCGCCCGGTTGTCCTTCTGCACGGCGTAGAGGGCGCCGTCGTGGCCGGTGGGCAGCCCGCCGGGCACCATGCCCGCGCCGGCGCGGCCGCCGGACCAGCCCTCGGGTTCCTCGGCGGGTTCGGTGGAGTCGATGGGGGCGGCCCAGTCGACGACGGCGATGGCGGCGGCCTCGTCGGGCATGTCGCGGACGACGACGGTGAGCTGCGGGGCGTCCGGGTAGGACCAGTAGACGCAGGCGGGGGTGTCGAAACGCGGGTCGGTGCCCACGCCGAGGACGCGCTGGCCGTTGGTCTCCTCCACCCACGCGGTGTCCAGGTAGGGGCAGTCCTCCCAGGATTCCCGGCCGCCGGGGATCTCCGGCAGGGCGTCGTGCGGCAGGCCGGAGTCGGCGGGCGCGGCCTCCGTCACCTGCGGGGATGCCTCCGATGTGGAGTTCGCGGCGGTGCCGGGGGTCCCCGGGTTCTGTGCGGCGACGCCGCAGCCGCCGAGGAACAGGGACGTGCCGACGATGACTGCACCGGCGGCAGAACCCCGGTGTGGGCTGGGTAGGCTCGAACGCATGGAGACCAGCCTAGATGCCCACGCGGGTAGGTCCACCCCGGCACGCACCGTGGCGCCCGACGAGGATGTCCTCACCGACGGGGTCCACATCCTCACGGCGGTGCTCCTGGTCGTCGCGCTGCTGTCGTCCGTGCAGCTGCCGTTCGGGGAGGCGGCGCTCAACCTGCTGTTGTGCTCGGGGTTCGCGGTGCTGTACTTCTACGGTTCGGCGCAGCTGCCGGAGTGGCGGGAACCCGCCCGGATGGTGTGGCTCATGGCGCTCACGGGCCTGTGGATCATCGCGATGCTCGTCGCCCCGGTGGGTATCTACCTGGTGTTCTCCCTGTTCTTCCTCTATCTGCGGGTGATGGATGACATCCGCGGGGTGGTCTCGGTCATCTTCGCCACGGCGATCGCGGTGATCACCCAGATCCCCGGTGGGTTGACCGTCGGCGGGGTCATGGGGCCGGCGGTGTCGGCGGCGGTGGTACTGGCCATCCACTACGCGTTCCGCACGCTGTGGCGGATCAACCGGGAGCGGGAGGAACTCATCGACCAACTCATCGCCACCCGCAGCCAGCTCGCGGAGACCGAGCGCGCCGCGGGTGTCGCGGAGGAGCGGCAGCGCCTGGCCCACGAGATCCACGACACCGTCGCCCAGGGCCTGTCGAGTATCCAGATGCTGCTGCACTCCGTGGAACGGGACCTTACCGGTCTGGGTCTGGCGGAGGATCGGCTGGCGAAACCGCTGCGGATGCTGGAGCTCGCGCGGACCACGGCGGCGGACAACCTGGGGGAGACCCGGGCGATGATCGCCACGCTGCAGCCGGCGTCCCTGTCGGAGACCTCCCTCGGAGATGCCCTGGAGCGGATGGCGGCCGGGTTCGCCGCGGCCGGTGAGCTGGCGATCGTCGTCGACGTCGAGGGGGACGGCCGGCAGCTGCCCATGCGCACCGAGGCCGCCCTGCTGCGCATCGCGCAGGGGGCGGTGGGCAACGTGGCCAAGCACGCCGGGGCCACCCGGTGCCGGGTGACTGTCACCTATGAGCCTGATGAGGTGCGTCTCGACGTCGTGGACAACGGCCGCGGCTTCGACCCCGCGGAGGTGCAGACCCGCCCGGCCGGGCTCGGCCACATCGGCCTGGCCGCCATGCGGCAACGCGCCGTGGAACTCGGTGGCGTCCTCGAGGTGGAGGGCACGCCGGGCGCGGGTAGCGCGGTCTCGGTGGCGATCCCGCTCGCCGACGACGCGGCGGGCCCCACCGGTGATCAGGTCACCGGGGACCCGCCGTCTACACTGAATGCGCAATCAACCGAGGACGACACCGACGAGGGGTGGCAGGCATGATCCGGGTGCTGCTGGCAGATGATCACGAAATTGTCCGGCTGGGACTGCGGGCGGTGCTCGAGGACGCTGACGACATCGAGGTGGTCGGTGAGGTCGCCACCGCGGAGGCCGCCATCGCCGCCGCGCAGGCCGGCGGGATCGACGTTCTGCTCATGGACCTGCGCTTCGGCGCCGGCGTGGAGGGCACCCGGGTGATGAACGGCGCGGAGGCGACCGCGGAGATCCGCTCCACCATGTCAACCCCGCCGAAGGTGCTCGTCGTGACCAACTACGACACCGACGCCGACATCCTCGGCGCCATCGAGGCCGGGGCTGTGGGTTACCTGCTCAAGGACGCCCCGCCGACGGAGCTGCTCGCCGCCGTGCGTTCGGCCGCCGAGGGTGATTCGACTCTGTCGCCGATCGTCGCCGACCGGCTGATGACGCGCGTGCGCACCCCGCGCACGTCGCTGACCCCCCGGGAGCTCGAGGTGCTCAAGCTGGTGGCCGCCGGCTCCTCCAACCGGGAGATCGGGCACTCCCTCATGCTGTCGGAGGCGACGGTCAAGTCCCACCTGGTGCACATCTACGACAAGCTCGGCGTTCGTTCCCGGACCTCGGCCGTGGCCGCCGCCCGGGAACAGGGCATGCTCTGACCGCTACTTCTGGTGCGCCTCGTTGTAGGCGTCGACGATGTTGGCGGGGATGGTGCCCCGGTCGGCGACCTTGAAGCCCTCGGCCTGGGCCCACTCGCGGATGGCGCGGGAGTTGGAACGCTTGGCACCGCCGGAGGAACGGGAGCCGGAACGACGGGAGCTCGGGGCCGGGCTGGCGACCTTCACGTAGGGTGCGAGCAGTTCGCGGAACTCGGCGGCGTTCTTCTCGGAGAGATCCAGAACATAGTTCGAACCGTCAATGCTGAAACGAATGCTGTTGACTTCGTCCTCCGACAGGGGGGTGTTGTCAATGTCATCGATGAACTGGGTGATTTCGCGACGTGCCATGGGGGATACTCCTGGAGTTTCCGTAGGGGCCCTTCGTGGTTTATTCACTCAGGGTGTTCATTGTTCTGCCCCATTGTGCACTAATTTGATTCAACATGCACATCTGTTATTCGGGGATAGATTGACGGGGCTGTTTCAACTGACACAACCCCGTCAATAACGTGTGAGAAACCTACGGACGGCGAATGCGATCCTGAATCTCCTGCGTCACGGAATCAATGTCCCGGGAAATGGCGTCGTGTGCGCGGCGGCGCTGATCCGCGGTCATGAACTCGGAGTTGTCCACCGCCCGGTCCAGTTCATCGAGGCGGTCCCTGACGTCGAGGACGAAGCCGTGGGCGTGGTAGTCCTCGTCGAGGGTGCTGCGGACTCCGTCGATGCGGGCCTTGAGTTCCGCGCCGTGGCCGGAGAAGCGGGCCAGCTGGTCGGTGGTGACGCCGACCCGGCGGGCCTTCGCGCCGACCAGCTGTTCGCGGGCGACGGTGACGCCCCGGTACAGCAGCGGCAGCAGCATCGGTAGCGCGAGGCGGGCGACACCGGCGTAACGCTTGAAGTTGTTGGAGTTGATGCGGCCCTGTTTCATCTGTTCGAGGGTCTTCTCCGCCATCTTGCGTTCGTGCTTGCGCTTCGCCTTCAGGCCCTTCTTCTCTTCCTTGAGAAGATTCTTCTCGGCCTTGGCCAACAACTGTTCCCGCTTGAGTTCGAGCTTCGCGGCTTCCTTGGTCTCACTGCGTGCCCGGACTTTCGCGGCCTTGATCTCGGCCTTGGTCCTGGCGCGGCTCTTGCGGATCGTCTCGAGAATGCCCATGGTGTTCGGGACCTTACTTTCCTGAAGTTCAGTGCGGACTGGTTGTTCTGGTTCAACACTACCTGTGCCGGTGGGTTATGCTCACGCCATTGTGAGTGCACGAGGTTCCAGCCGCCGGGTCACGGCCGCCGATCTGGTCGGCTGCCGGTACCGCCTGGTGCAGCGGAGTCGGCACCCGGAGGTGCCCCGCACCCGGCCCGCCCTGATGCGTGGGGAGCGTGCGGGGCTGGCCCGCCGCGCCGTGTGGGAGCGCCTGCCCGTGGGCCCCGCCCGCGGTGACAGCCGGGCCCGGCGTTTCCTGCGTATCGACATCCCGCCCGTCCCCCTCGACGGCGACTCCTTCGGCGCCGAGCTCGCCACGCTGGAGGCCGTCGCGGCGCAGGCGACCCTCATCACCGGTGCCGTGTTCGCCACCGACAGCTGGCGGGTGGACGTGGACATCCTCGCCCGGCAACCGGACGGGACCTACCTGCCGGTGATCGTGAGCAATCACCGGGTGGCCCGCTCTGCCGAGGGTGAGGCCACCCCCGTCATCGCCACCGCCCGCCTCGGCCTCGGCGGGCCGCTCGACGCCCCCTACCGCCTGCGCCACCACGTCGCCGACGGTTACCGGCTGGCCCTGGCGGCCCGGGCGCTCGAGGACCTCGGCGTCGACGGCGGGTGGGGCGCGGCCATCGGACAGGACCGTACCCGCGCCTTCCTCACCCCGACCGCACCGCTGCAGCCTGCGCTCACCGCCGCCCTGGCCGAGATCACCCCGGAGCGGCTGCCCACCGTGCCGCGCCGGGTCAAGGAGTGCGCCAGCTGCCGGTTCTGGCCGATGTGCGAACCTGAGCTCGTCGCCATGGACGACATCAGCCTGTTCCTGCCCGGCGACCGCGCCCGGGCCTTCCGGGACCGGGGCATCACCACCGTCACCGGGCTCATCGACGCGGACCTCGGTGAACCGAGCCGCCTGGCCCGGGCGTGGCGCGACGGGGTGCCCCTGCTGCGCCGGACGGACACGGTCACCGCCCCGCGTGCCGACGTCGAGATCGACGTCGACATGGAGGCCTATCTCGACCAGGGCGCCTACCTGTGGGGAGCGTTCGACGGGGCGGAGTACCACCCCTTCGCCACGTGGACCCCGCTCGGCGGGGACGACGAGGCGGAGAACTTCGCCCGCTTCTGGGCCTGGCTGCAGGCCCGCCGGGCGCAGGCACACGACCTGGGACTGAGCTTCGCGGCCTACTGCTGGTCCAACCACGGCGAGAACCACTGGCTGACCATGAGCGCCCGGCGTTTCGGCGGTCGCCGCTACGGCGACGTGGTCGTGCCCGATGAGCAGGAGGTCGCCGAGTTCATCGCCTCCGACGAGTGGATCGACCTGTTCCGCACGGTGCGCTCCCAGCTCATCGGCCCCTTCGGCCTCGGCCTCAAGGTCGTGGCCCCGGAGGCGGGGTACACGTGGGCGGACGGTGATTTCGACGGGGAGGAATCGGTGAATGCGCGGCGGTTGGCGCGCGGCGTCGATACGCAGGCGATGGAGATGCGCGAACGCCTCCTGCGCTACAACGGTGACGACTGCCGGGCCACCGCGGCGGTGCGGGACTGGCTGCGACGCGGTGCGCCGGGCACTCCCCGGCTCTAGTCCGAGAGGATCGTGCTGCGGCGTTCGCGGCGGCCCGCGAGCAGCGCGACACCCACGAGCAGCAGCAGGACCGCCGACAGCGTGAGCACGAACCCGGTCCACGACAACCGGGCGAAGACCAGGCCCGCCGCCGCGCCGATGAGCGAGGAACCGGCGTAGTAGCTGAACAGGTACATGCTGGAGGCCTCCGCGCGGTGCGAGGTCGCCGCCAGCCCGATCCAGCTCGAGGCGATGGAGTGCATGGCGAAGAACGACGCCGTGAACACCAGCAGCCCGAACAGTGCCAGCGGCAGCCAACCGGACGCACACGCCAGCGCACCGACCAGCAACAGGACCGTGCACATCGTCATCGTGGGACCTCGGCCGTGCCGGTCGGCGATGACACCGGCGCGCGCCGCACTCCACGTGCCTGACAGGTACATGACGAACACCAGACCCACCAGCGCGGGGGAGAGCCCGAAATGGTCGATCATGCGGAAACCGAAGAAGTTGTACATGGACACGAACACACCCATGCCCAGGAACGCCGTGGCGAACAACGCCACCAGCTGCGGATTGCGCAGATGGCCGAGCATCGCCGCCAGCTCGGACCCGAACCGGATCTTCTTCGGGTGGAAACGCCGCTGGTGGGGCAGCAGCACCGCCATGACCAGTGCGATCGCCAGCGCGACGCTGGAACTGACCAGCACCGCCACCCGCCAGTCGACGAGCTCGAGCATGCCCGCCGGGATGAGACGGCCGGTGAGCCCGCCCACGGTCGTGCCCGCCACGTAGACACCCATCGCCCGCCCCAGGTCGGCGGGGTGGATCTCCTCGGACAGCCACGTCATGGCCACGGCCGGGACGCCGGCGGCGGCGATGCCCTGGAGTGCGCGCAGCGCGATGAGGGTTGCGCCGTCCGGGGCCAGCGGCAGGCCGAGGCCGATCGCGGTGGCCAGCAGCGCGGAGATGACGAGGATCCGGCCGCGACCGAAACGCTCGGACAGGATCGAGGCGGGGACGATGCAGATGGCGAGCATGCCCGTCGTCGCCGACACGGTGAGCGCCGCGCCGGTGGGGGTCATGCCGAGGTCGTCGACGAGCATGGGCAGCAGCGCCTGCGTGGCATAGAGCGCGTTGAAGGAGGCCAGGCCGGCGGCCAGCATGGCCAGGACGGCCCGCCGGTAATCGCGGTCGCCCCGTCGCAGGCCCTCATACGTCTCACTCATGCCCACCATCGTCCCCCACCTAGTCTCATGTGTAAAATGACGTTTCTCGTTGGTTTGGATACGATTTGTGCATGAGTGAGTTCACCCCCACCGACCTGCGCGGATTCATCGCCGTCGCCGAATCCGGCCACCTCACCGACACCGCGGCCACCCTCGCCGTCCCCCAACCCACGCTCACCCGCCGCATCCGGCGCATCGAACGCGCCCTCGGCGCCGACCTCTTCGACCGCGCCGGCCGCCGCATGACACTCAACACCCGCGGCCGTGCCTTCCTCCCGCACGCCCGGGCCATGGTCACCGAACTCGCCGACGGCACCGCCAAGGTCGCCCGCCTCATGGACCCCGAACGCGGCACCGTCCGCCTCGACTTCATGCACTCCCTGGGCACCTGGCTCGTCCCCGACCTCCTCCGCGACTACCGCACCCTCCACCCCGGCGTCGACTTCCGCCTCCACCAGGGCGCCTCCCTCGACCTCGTCGACCGCGTGCGTGCCGACGCCGCCGACGTCGCCCTCGTCGGCCCCCGCCCCGCCGGCGTCGGGCAGGACCTCGGCTGGCACCAGCTGCGCCTCCAGCGCCTCGCCCTCGCCGTCCCCGAGGACCACCCGCTGGCGCAGGCCGGGCCCCAACCGGTCGACCTGCGGGCCGCCGCCGGCGAGAACTTCATCGGCATGCTCCCCGGCTACGGCACCCGCCTGCTGCTCGATCGCCTCGCCGGCGACACCGGCTTCACCCCGCGCCTGGTCTTCGAGTCCATGGAGCTGACCACCGTCGCCGGCCTCGTCTCCGCCGGCCTCGGCGTGGCCCTCCTCCCCCTCGACGACCCCTACCTCGCGCCCCACGGCATCGTCCTGCGCCCCCTCGACCCGCCCGCCCACCGGGAACTGGGCCTGGTGTGGCGCGCCGGGTCCGACCCCGCCCCACCCGTGGACCAGTTCCGGGCCTTCGTCATGGGGGTTGGCTGAACGGCCGGGCACCGCCGTCCCAGGCTCGCGCACCTGGCTCTGACTGACGGCGGAATCCCGTCTTTTCGGGACAGGATGCGCGGGCCTGGGACAGCAGCGGGATAACGGGACCCGTGAATCGCAGAAACCGCCGCCCCCGGTAAGGGGAACGGCGGTCAGCGGTGGAACGGGTTACTTGGCGGCCTCGGCGAGGCGCTCGGCGACGTCGTCCCAGTTGAAGACGTTCCAGACTGCCTTGACGTAGTCAGCCTTGACGTTCTTGTACTGCAGGTAGAAGGCGTGCTCCCACATGTCGAGCATGAGCAGCGGGGTGAAGTTGATGGAGATGTTGCCCTGCTGGTCGGTCAGCTGCTCGATGATGAGGCGACCGGCGATGTGGTCGTAGCCGAGGACGGCCCAGCCGGAGCCCTGCAGGCCCATGGCGGCACCGGTGAAGTGGGCCTTGAACTTGTCGAAGGAACCGAAGTCACGGGTGATGGCGTCAGCCAGCTCACCGGTCGGCTCACCGCCACCGTTGGGGGAGAGGTTCTTCCAGAAGATGGAGTGGTTGGTGTGGCCACCCAGGTTGAACGCCAGGTTCTTGGACAGGGCGCGGATCTTGTCCGGGTTGGCCTCGCCGTTGCGCTCCTCCTCGAGAGCCTCGAGAGCTGCGTTGGCACCGGCCACGTAGGTGGCGTGGTGCTTGTCATGGTGCAGCTCCATGATCTCGGCGGAGATGTGCGGCTCAAGCGCATCAAAGGCGTAATCAAGTGCGGGAAGTTCGTAGACTGCCATGGTTTCTTCGATCCTTTCGTCGTTGTCGCACCCACCGTCTCGGCGGTGCGCTGTCCCCCATGATAGGCATTTTCGGTGATTCGGCAACGATGATGTTCCGAAAATGGGCGTGGCGGCGGAGGTGGTGGCGCACAGTGCTGGCCCGTGGTGTGCTTGGGGCATGACGTCACCGACCTCGTTCTGGTTTGAGCTGCCTCCCCGCCGTAGTCCTGAGATAGCCGATCCGCCATCGAGTCCGGTGGCCTTCCGAGTTCGGGTGGATCTGCTGGACACGAGCCCGCCGGTGTGGCGTCGCCTGGTCATCCCCGGGGCACTGACCATGGACCGGGTGCATGAGGTGCTGCAGGAGGCGATGGGCTGGTTCGATTCCCACCTGCACCAGTTCTGGACGGGCACGCAGTTCGATCGTCGGGAGCTGCTCAACAATTTCCAGGTCTCCGAGAAGGAGGAGGGCGTCTGGGAGGGTGAGGTGCGGCTGGATCAGATCATCCACGAGGTCGGCGACATCCTCCGTTATGACTATGACTTCGGGGACGGATGGGATCACCGGATCAAGGTGGAGGAGGTGTTTGTCGGTGTCGCGGACGTCCCCGAGGTCCCCCTCTGTGTCACCGGCCGGAAGGCGTGTCCCCCGGAGGACTGCGGCGGAACCGGTGGCTATGCGGAGATGGCGCGGTGGGTCCGGGCTGGCCGACCCGACACCTTTGACAGTGCGTGGTTCGATCCGGTCGAGCTGCGGGACTGGTTGGACGAGGACTGGCATCCGGACGAGTTCGACGCGGACAGGGTGAATGTGAATCTGGCTGCGCTGTTCGGGCCCCGTCCCGCCCTGGCGGCGGGGTTCCAGGGAGTCCTCGACATGTTCCGCGGACGTCCGCTGCTCGTGGAGGAGTTTCTCCGGGGACCGGAATGGACGACACCGGAAGAGCCGAACCCGAGGGCGGTGGCGGAGATCGCCGCTCCCTTCCAGTTGCTGCTGCAGATCATCGGCCAGGAAGGGGTGAAGCTCACCGCTCAGGGGTATCTCCCGCCTGCGGTCGTGCAGGCATGGGGTGAGGGAATGGGCTACCACAAGAGCTGGATCGGCAATATCAACCGGGAGTCGTTGTTCCCGCCGGCCGGTGATGTCCACGACTGGACGAAGCGGCTCGGGCTGGCACGCAGGTACAAGGGGGTGCTCAAGCCGACGAGGATCGGGTTGCGGGCTGCGGACGATCCGCTGGTGGTCTGGGATGCGCTCGTGGATTCCCTGTCCACGTTCCCGGATGAGTTCCAGGAGCACGCGGGGTGGATGACGTTGGTCGTCGTCGGATCCGAGGTGCCGGAGGGCTCCTGGGTGGCCACAGTGCGGGCGCTGCTCACCGATCTGGGCTGGGCTTCGGACGGTGGCGGTGAGGTCCCGCCGTGGAACGAGACGCTGAGGCTGCTCAACTTCCTTGACTACGGTGACCGGGACGGCGGGGCGGAGGCGGTGGCGGCGCTTGCACGCGGTGTCGTGAAGCAGTGTGAGGCGTAGAGTGGCGCCATGTCTTGGATGTTTGCGCGAACCCCGGAACTGGTCCCCGACGATGAGGCGCTCACGGGCGGCAGCGCCCCCGTGCTGCCCCACCCGGCCAACCATGCCGTGCTGGGCACTCCCATCACGGGTCCGTGGAAGGACAATCAGAAGTCGGTGCTGGTGGGCATCGGCTGTTTCTGGGGTGTGGAGCGGATGTACTGGGAGACCGAGGGCGTGGATTCCACGTCGGTCGGCTACGCCGGAGGCGCGACGAAGAATCCCACCTACCGGGAGGTGTGTTCCGGGCGGACCAACCATGCCGAGGTGGTCGAGGTGGTCTACGACCCGGAGGTGATCACGCTGGCGGAGATCGTCAAGCTGGCCCTCGAGGCGCATGATCCGACGCAGGGCATGCGCCAGGGCAATGACGTGGGTACGCAGTACCGCTCCTGCTTCTACACCGTCGGTCCGCAGGCCGAGCAGGAGCGCGATGAGATCCAGGCGATCGTCGACGCCTACGCCGAGCAGCTGTCCGGTCACGGTTTCGGCGAGTTGACCACTGAGGTGAAGACCCTGGCCGACACCACCTCGGGCACCTACTACCTCGCCGAGGATGAGCACCAGCAGTACCTGCACAAGGTGCCCGACGGGTACTGCCCGCACCACTCCACCGGGGTGGCCTGCCGCCTGCCCGGGTAGGGGTTCACTCCCAGACGATCTGTTCCAGTGACGAGACCACCGGCTCATCCCGGGGCACGTGGCGTTCGCGTGCCACGCCGTCACGGAGGAGATAGATCGCGGACATCCCGGCCCGGCGGGGACCCGCGACGTCATTGGGCCAGGAGTCGCCGATCATCACCGTCTCCCCGGCCCCGACGCCCAGGGCGCTCATCGCACCCGAATACGCCTCCGGACTGGGTTTCGGCGCTCCGAGTTCCACGGTGGCGAGCATGACCATGCCGTCGAGCCACAGGCCGGTGGCCTCGAGTTTGCGGCGCTGCATCGTCTCGGCACCGTTGGTGAGGATGCCCACGTGCAGCCCCCGGCTCAGGGCCTGCGTCAGGGAGGGGAGGGCGTCGTCAAACGCGCGCCAGCT
>Ga0123329_1002458_pt1 | contig 16269 bp, 10 predicted proteins | sample BioC12SIPDNA_FD_89703 | JGI IMG/M metagenome (GOLD analysis project Ga0123329, IMG submission 89703) | Anaerobic biogas reactor microbial communites from Washington, USA - Biogas_R1_B C12 SIP DNA | ecosystem: Engineered > Bioreactor > Anaerobic > Unclassified | place: Washington, USA | collected... | reverse complement strand
TGGAGTACCAAATTGTTATGTGAAACCCGAAAAAGCCAGGCATCTACCTGAACTCGCGCAACTTCAAAACTTACGCGTCGGGTTGGGATGCGGAAAGACACCGACGTTGGCCGCCGGACTCGCCGGAACTGGCAGCCCCCGGCGTGGGGCACCTCGTTCGCCTTGTCTCTTCTTCCTCGGCTGCTGATTCAAGCCAATTCCCACGCGAGCTACGACTTGAACAGCTGTCCGTGCCTTGGAGCAGCTGTCGTTAACGGTCTGATTTACCGCTTCGACCGTCGGCGCGACGTTCATGATTGTGACCGTCAGCTCGTCCGAATGCCCCAGGCCTCCATAGTCCGTGACGGTGACCGTCACTGTGTACACGCCATTATCCGCATACACATCGACCAACCGTTGCCACGCCCGCCGGCCCTGAGTCTTGACTCGCTCCAACAGGCTTGACGAGGTCAACGGCGATGAGCCGGTGCCTTCCCCCCTCTCGGAATCACTTCTCCGAGACATCACACGGCCGTTGGGTACGATCTGTGTGCCCCTCTGGAGATGGTAAATTTACCGCTCACTGGGACCGGTGTCAACGCACTCGATCGGGGCACGATCGGCTTCAGCCGGGATTGGCAGGATTGACCGAGAATCGGTCCCCGACCAGGCGACGATCCACCCGACGGTCCACGGCGGCTTCGTGTTCAACGCCTCGACGATCTTCTGGTCCTTCGGGCTGAGTTCTCCGCCGGGGCACATGCCGGTCTGGAGCCACAACACGCGGCCGCCCGGACCGGACGAGCGCGTCCAGCGGATGACGGACAACCTGCTGCGGCGGGCGATTGACCGGCAGCGCCCAATCGCCGCGCCGCCGGTTCGCGGCCCGCCGCGGCAGTGCTTGCGGCGGGGGGTGGGGGCGGCTACGCTAAAGCGTTGTTCGGCAACCGGAGTCTGGCCGGCGTCCGCGACGCGCTGAGATCGATTGCCGGGCGCGCCTCACCGTACGTGGGTTGATTCCTGGGACATCTTGGCACGAGAAAGGACCTGATCGATGAACCACCGCACCAACCGCCGTGAATTCCTCCGCAGAACGGCGATCACCGGGGCCGGGGTCTGCCTGGCCGCGTCGGGGATGGCCGCCGAGCAGAAGCCCGCACCGAAGCCGCGGCCGAGCGTGCCGCCGAGCGAGCGAATCAACATCGGTCTCGTTGGGTCCGGAGGGCGGGGTCGGGCGAACCTGGGCGGAGTGCTCGGCGATCCGGGCGTGAACATCGTGGCGCTCTGCGACGTGAACGAGTCGGCCTTCGGCGGGGCGATCAAAGCCGTCGAAGCCGCCTGGGAGGGGCCCTGCAAAGCGCGCTGCTACAGCGACTGGCGGAAGATGCTCGAGCAGAAGGACATCGACGCCGTGATCGTCAGCACGCCGGACCACCACCACGCGTTGGCGTCGGTGGCGGCGATGGAGCTGGGCAAGCACGTGTATTGCGAGAAGCCGGTGGCCCATTCGGTGCACGAAGCCCGCACGGTCCGGGAAACCTACAACCGGGCCAAGGTGGCCACGCAGATGGGCACGCAGATTCACGCCGGCGACACCTATCGGCGCGTCGTGGAACTGATCCGAGCGAAGGCGATCGGCGAGGTCAAGGAAGTGCACGTCTGGTGCACGCGGGTGGGCCGTCCGGAGGGGACGACGCGCCCCGCCGAGACGCCCGAGGTGCCCAAGAACCTGGATTGGGACCTCTGGTTGGGCCCGGCCCCCGAGCGCCCCTATCACCCCAGCTACCTGGGCGGCTGCACCGTCTGGGAGCAGTGGTGGGACTTCGGCAATGGCTGCCTGGGCGACATGGGGAGCCACCTGATCGACTTGCCGTTCTGGGCGCTCGATCTGCGGCAGCCCACCACGGTCGAGGCGGAGGGCGCCTATCGCAGCGACGAGACCTATCCGCAATGGCTGACGGCGCGGTGGGAGCATCCGGCCACGCCGAAGCGGCCGGGGCTGACGCTGACCTGGTACGACGGCGGAAAGTTCCCGCCCTCGCCGCCGGGCATCGACCTGACGAAGTGGGGGATCGGCGTGCTGTTCGTCGGCGAGAACGGCTACCTGGTGGCCGACTACGGCAAGCGGGTGCTGCTGCCCGAGGACAAGTTCAAGGACTTCACTCCCCCCGCCGAATCGATTCCCAAGTCGGCGGGGCACTACCGGGAATGGCTCAACGGCTGCCGGACGGGCGGCCCCACGCTCTGCAACTTCGACTACTCGGGCATGCTGGTCGAGCACAACCTGCTCGGCGCGGTGGCGTTCCGCGTGGGCAAGAAGCTCACCTGGGACGCGGAGAACATGCAGGCCGCCGGCTGCCCCGAGGCCGACCGGTACATCCGCCGCCCGTACCGCAAGGGGTGGACAATCTAAGTCCCGGGTCCGCTGCCGCGCCAGCTACGCCAGGTCCGGCTCGTCGGCCAGGGCTTGTTCGAGCGTTTTTTCCGTGCTCGAGGGGTCGACGCGGCGGCAGCTCTCGGCGAGCAGGCGGGAGATCTCCTCGAGGTCGCCGCGCCACTCGTCCTCCTCCGCGTCTGGAGGGGTGAGCGAGGCGAACTCGGCCACCAGGAGGATCATCCGCAGGAAGTGGCGGAAGAGAACGCCCTCCTGCTTCTGGAGCGATTTGCTGGTAATGTACTTGTTGAAGTCGCCGCCGAATTCGATCAGTTCGCCGGCCGCCCAGACCGGAAACGTGCGGACATCGCGGACCGCGGGAAAATCGTAGTCGAACATGCGGCGGAGCTTCTCGGCGACCGTGAGCACCCAGACGCGCTCCTCCGCGAAGCTGTGGCGGTGCTCCTCCTGCTGTTCGCGCGACTGCTCGACCAATTCCTCCGGCGTGGCCAGGCCGAGCTGTAGCAGCTGCACGTCGAGGCGGGTTGTCGCCAACGGCCCCGGCGGGAGGAACTCCTGGCGCGGGACGCGGACCGCCGGGCCGATCGACCGCGGCAATTCGAGCACGCTTTCCATCGCCTGAATCCGTTCGGCGCGATCGGCAATGCCGAGTTGGTTGATCAAGAAGACCCCATAGAGGGGATTCACGCCGCGGAACTTCGTCAACAGCCCGAGCCGCTCGGTTGGCCGGGCCCATTTCGCCTCGTAGGGCGGTGGGCCGCCGGCGTGCGGTTCATCGTCCGGCTGCCGTTCCGGTCCGGCCGTCTGGAGCGGAATGCCGAACAGCCCGGCAGGCGCGGGGGGCGGCTGCCGGGTCTCTGGCGGCCGGTTCGCCGGATCGTCGTGTTTGAGCGGCTCCGGCACGAGCTCGACGTAGCCGGCGCGCCACAAGGTCAGCAGCATCTCGTCGAGGTCGCGGTTGGCGCGTTCCAGCCGCTTGGGGTCCATCAGGCGTTTGCGGACCAGGGCGCGGACGCGTTCGACGTCCGGCGAGGCGTCGAGCATGTAGGCCAGGAGCCGCCAGGGGAGCGGCCCGCGGCTGGCCAGGCTGCCCGGCGGCGCGGCGCGGAGCTTGTCAAACTGCTCCTCGGTCCAATACTGCTCGGTCGCGCGGCGTTTGGGCATCTTCTTTTTGAGCTGCTTCTTGGCCTTGAGCAGTCCCGGGTCCTTGGTGTCCTCGGGGATCTGATCGTACTTGTCCTTCCAGCGGCCGATCTTGACATCGTCTTCGTGGGCAAGCACGAACACGTAACCTTGGGAATCGAACTGGGGCCGGCCGGCGCGGCCGAAGATCTGGTGGGCGCTGCTCGGATCGAGCAGTTTCCGTTTGCCGGAGGGGCCTTTCAGAATACTGGGGAGCACGACGGATCGCGCCGGCAGGTTGATGCCGGCGGCGAGCGTTTCCGTGCAGGTGGCGATCGAGAGCAGCTTGCGCTGGAAGAGGTCTTCGACGATCCGGCGGTACTTGGGGAGCACGCCGGCATGGTGCACGCCGACTCCGCGCAGGAGGAGCGGCCGCAGCTTGGGCCCGGCCCCCTGCGACCAATCGTATTGCTTCAACTCCTCGTCGAGGGCCTTCTGGCGGTCGGCCTCGATCAGGTGCTTTCCCTTGAGCTGTTCGGCGATCGTCCAGCACTCTTCGCGGTTGAAGCAGAAGATCAGCGCGGGCGTCGTCCGCTGCTCTTCGCCGCCGGCCGACATCCACTCGATCTGTTCGGTGAGCAGCTTGTCGGCGACCCATTGGAAGGTCAGCGGGACCTTGCGCTGGTCCGCTTGCACGAGGTCGAGCTTGCGGTCGTGGCTGCGGCGGAGCCAGGCACTGAACTCGACGGCGTTTCCGACAGTCGCCGAGAGCAGCAGGGTGCGGGCCGTCGGCGGGAGGAGCCCGAGCGAGAACTCCCAGACAATGCCCCGCTCCGTGTCGGCGAAGCTGTGGAATTCGTCCATCACGACGGCGCCGACCTGCTCGAAGTCGAAGGATTCCGGGTGGAGCAGGCGATTGAAGAGGATTTCGGCAACGACGACGAGGATTCGCGCGGCGGGGTTCTCGCGGCGGTTGCCCGTGACCAGCCCCACGTCGGTCGGCTGGAATCCCCAGCGGACGGCCGCGGCCTGCATCTCGCGGAACTTCTGCTCGGTCAGGGCGATCAGCGGGGTCGTGTAGTAGGCTGTCTTGTCGGTATGCAGGGCTTCGAAGAGGGCGGCCTCGGCGATGATCGTCTTGCCCGTGCCGGTCGGCGTGCAGACGAGGACTCCCTGCTCGGCGGAAAACCAGGCATAGAGGGCATTTTCCTGGACCGGATAGGGCTGGAAAGGAAGCTGCTCCAGGTAACGCTCGAGGAGCTCTTCGCGCGAGGGTATCGAGTCGGCCATGGAAAATGCTGACGGCTACAGGTTCAAAGCCGGCAGTATAGCAGGGGGGGCGGCGGCATGGTAGCCGGCCCGCACCTGGGGCGGGGTGTACGTCCGCTTGGCAGGAGATTGGTCGGTCTTGAAAGAGGTCACCGTTCAATCCGCGGCGGGGAGCGTGACCACGAAGCACGATCCCTGGTCGGGGGCGCTTTCGACGGCAATCTCGCCGCCGTGCCGCCGGGCGATCCGCCGGGCAATCGCCAATCCGAGTCCAAGGCCGGGGTAGACGTCGCGGGGATGGAGGCGCTGGAAGACCGTGAAGATCCGCTCGGCATGGTGGGGTTCGATGCCGATGCCGTTGTCGGCAACAACGATCCGGCAACCCGCCGCGCCGCCGCCGCAATCGGCCGCGACGCGGATTCGCGGCCGAATCGCCGGCGAGCGGAACTTGAGGGCGTTGTCAAGCAGCGCGGCGAACAGCAAGGCCATCTGGCTGGCGTCCGCTCGAACCGCGGGCAGCGGGCCGACCTCGACCTCCGCGCCGCAGGCGTCGGCCGCGTCCCGGAGGTTGTCGAGCACCCCGGCGATCGTCGTGTTCAGATCGACTTGTGTGAATGGCCCGCCGCCGGTTTCAATCCGCGAAAGAACCAGCAACCCCTCGATCATGCTTTGCCCTCGCCGGGCGGCGCCGAGCATCCGCGCAAGGTCATCGCCGGCGGCGCTGTCGAGCCGGCCGGCGAGCTTGGCAGCCAGGCGTTCGCCGAACGTGCAGACCTTGCGCAATGGTTCCTGCAAATCGTGGGAAACCGCGTAGAGGAACTGGTCCATCTCGCGGCCGGCTGTCTCGTGCTTCTTCGGTTCTGCCATGGGGTCATTCTAATCGCGATCTGGCCGCCGCGGCAGCAACGGACTGACAAGAAATCTCCGCCCCCCCCCGCAGGTAGGGTGTACCGTGGGGGGGCTAGCCGGCGGCGAGGGCCTTTTTTTCCGGGCGCAGGCCGGTTTGCGGTCGGTCTGCGAACAACGCCCGCGGACGCGGCAGATCCTCGGCGCCTCTGGCAGCGGGTGCCGAGTGGAACTATTTATATTGGAGAGATATTGACTCCTATTAGTAACGGACTGATAATAATCGCATCCTCGGGGGTGGTTGGGGGAGGTCTCGTCTTGGGTGGTTCCGGTTCGGATTCTCTAGCACAGGAGCAGACGCATGCGCAGACATGCCGCTTGCCGGGCGTTCACACTAGTTGAGCTGCTGGTTGTGATCGCCATCATTGGTATTCTGATCGCGCTGCTGTTGCCCGCGGTCCAGGCCGCCCGAGAGGCGGCACGACGAATGCAGTGCACGAACAACCTCAAACAGATTGGGTTGGCCTTGCACAACTACGAGTCGAGCCATAAGGTTCTTCCGCCTGGCTACATCACGTCGAATACCGCATCGACCCACACGCAGATCCTGCCGTACTTCGAGCAGTCGGCGGCCTACGACTTGTTCGACTTCACCGTGAACATCAACACGCACGCGAACAACCTCGCGGCTCGCGAGCAGAAGCTGACCGGGCTGCAATGCCCGTCGCACCCCGGTAGTCCTGCCTTCATTCTGGCCGGCACGCAATGCCCGAATGGTTGCGGGACGACGAATTATGTGCAGAGCTTGGGCAACAACGCCAATTATGCCACCGGCGACGGTCCCTTCGGCCGCAACATGGGAGCGAAGTTCAGCGCGCTGACGGATGGCTTGAGCAACACGGGCGTGTTTTCCGAGATTCTGCTCGGTCCATCCGACGGGACGGGCGTCACCGGCGTTGTTCCCGCGGGGGATCCCGACGACTACCATGTGGCGACGAATCTGCCGTACGCCACTTGGGACGCCAGCCCGACCGGCGACAAGATTGCGGTCCCCGAGTGCGATAATCGAGCGACCTCGGCCTACCGATACCGCGGTAAGCAGTACTACCGCGGCATCGTTGTGACGACGTTCTACTCGCACACGCTGACCCCGAACTCGAGATATCGCGACTGCATTCGCGGGACGGGCGTCGATCGAGGCCACCTGGCCGCGCGGAGCTACCATCCGGGCGGGGTGAATATCTGCCTGGGCGACGGTTCCGTCCGTTTTGCCGCCGAAACGATCGATGAGGTAATCTGGCGAGCGATCGGGAGCAAGAGCGGCGGAGAGGCGATTGGCGATTGGTAGCCCGCCGGCGCGTACCGGCATTGAAACCGCGTATCGGTTGTTCGGCCCAGGCCGGAAGCGGCTGGCGGGGCCCTTTCCACAGCCATTTTCAAGGAGCCTGCTGGTTATGTCGACTTCATTGCGCGCTGCGATTCTCTTCGCGGCATTACCCTGCCTCGGCTGCGGCGGCCGTCCCGGTCCGATTGCTGAGATCGAAGAGGTGGTTCCGGTCTCCGGGACGCTGACCTATGAGGGAAGTCCGCTGGAAGGTTTTCAGGTGACATTCTTGCCCACCGACGGGCGCCGCGCGGCCACCGGCGTGACCGATTCAAACGGCAAATTCACGATGGGGACGAACCAGGCCGGCGACGGCGCTCCGCCGGGCTTGCACAAGGTGGCGATCGTCTGGGCCGGGACCGGCGCGTCGGGCACTCCGGGAAACGAGGAGGTGATCGACAACCCGGCGGATCTGCCCAAGCCGCCCGTCGAAATCCCCAAGAAGTACCAGAATGCCGATACCTCGGGGTTAACTCAAGACGTTCCCAAGAACGGCTTGAGCGACCTGAAGATCGACCTGAAGTGACGGGATTGGCAGGTCGCCAGCGGCAAGATCCGGTATCTGAGCGGAACCAAAATGCCGGTGTTGGCGGGGCAGAGGTTCCCAAGCGGGAGCTTGGGAACCAGAAGTGAGGCTGGAGCTTGGGAACCAGGAGACAATCATCCGTGATAGCGCGAAAAAATCTCGCGCACGGGGAGTGAAAAGCCGGGCATTAGCTCCGCTTCGGGCAGCGTGTCGTCCTCGGTGAGAACAACCGGATCAGCTTTCGGGCGATGGACCGCCACGCTCCTTCGCAGCGGATCGACAATCCAGACGACGCGGCACCCCGATCCAAAGTAATCGGCCATCTTCTCGCGCATCTCGGCCGTTGTGTTGGCGGGCGAGAGGACCTCGACGGCCAGATCGGGAGCTCCTTCGAGGAACGCGTCGAGGTCCTGTTCCTTCAACCGCTCCTCGCCAAGAAACGAGACGCCGGGTTCACGCACCGTGTCTGGATTGCGCGACAAGACGTAGCCGGCGGAGCTGTCAAACACCTCGCCGAGGCCGCTGGCGTCGGCGAAATTAACGAGTGCCCATGCAATTCTTGCGCCGATCGCGGCGTGCCGTCCTTTCCCTGGGGTCATCATGATCAGCTCCCCGCGCACGAGTTCACAACGCCCCATGTCTGTTGAGGCCGCGAGCAACTCCTCGGCCGTTGTGATCGGGTGGGCTGGTGCCGACATGGCGCCCTCACGAGCTTGCGCGTCACGAGCGGGAAAGGACCCTACCCTCGGTCGACGCCTTCAATTAGATTCCATCTCGTCGCGGCCGATGAGACAACATTTGCGGCACAGCGGTTCATGGCTTGGCCGTGTCCGCGTCCGGTGCGGACGGGTCCGGGTGTTGCCAAACGGGCCGCCGCTGGGCGAGAATGGCCTCTTGGCTTTCCTGGACAAAATGCGAAAGGTAGACGGGAATAACGCATGACAGCGATTCGTATTGCGATCCACGGCGCTGGCGGCCGCATGGGGCGGCGGCTGGTTGCCTTGACGGTTGCCGACCCCGAGCTGAAGCTCGCGGCGGCGCTTGAATCGCCCGCGCATCCTGAACTGGGCGAGGACGCCGGTCAGCTTGCCGCGGTCGGCCGCCTCGGCATTCCGCTCTCCGCCACCCTCACGGCGGAGGTCGACGCGTTGATCGACTTCTCTTTGCCCGAGGCGACCGAAGCGGTCCTCCAGACCTGCCTGGACGGCCGGATTCCGCTGGTGTTCGCCACGACCGGCCTGAGCGACGAGCGGGAGGCCAAGCTGACGGCCGCCGCCGAAGTGATCCCGGTCCTCCGCTCGCCGAACATGAGCATGGCGGTCAACTTGACGATGAAACTGGCGGCGGTCGCCGCCAGGGCATTGAAAGACCAGGATGCCGACGTGGAGATTCTCGAACGGCACCACCGTTTCAAGGAGGACGCGCCGAGCGGCACGGCTTTGAAGTTCGGGCAGATCATCTCCGGCCTGATGGGGCAGGCGTCGCACCGTCACGGCCGCCAGGGGCGGATCGGCGCGCGGCCCCACGGCGAGATCGGCTACCACGCGATCCGCGCCGGCGACGACGCCGGCGGGCACACGATCGTGTTTGCGATGCTCGGCGAGGCGATCGAGCTCAGCGTCCGCGCGACGAGCCGCGACTGCTACGCGCTCGGCGCGCTGGCCGCGGCAAAATTCCTCGCCGGCAAGCAGCCGGGCCTTTACGGGATGGAGGACGTGCTGGGGATTTAGACTCTGGCAGGGCGCATGCGGCGCCGGCCAATCCGCGCCGGCTGACTCCGTAGCGATCCGTGGGTCTGCTCGTGGGCATGTACGACAATCCGCAGCAATTCATCGCCACCGTCGCCGGTTTTCTCGGCGGGTTCTACGCCTTGGCCGCGGGGCTGAATCTCGCCGCTGCCGCCAGCCGCCTGCGCGGCGGGCGAGGGGCTTGGCGCGGCGGGCTGGCCTGGGGGCTGGTGGCGGCCGGCTTTCTCGGCGGCGCGGTCCGCGCCTTCCAGGGCCGGCCCCCGCTGATGCCCGAGTGGGCCAAGCCGGCGATCGATGCTTGCCTCGGTCCGATCCCCTTCACGCTGGCGGCGTTCGCGCTGCTGGTGGCGTTTTACGTCTTCCGGCGAGTCCTCGTCCGCCCGGCAGTCGCCTGGGCGACCTGCAACGCGGCGATCCTGCTCTTGGGCCTGTCGCTGACCGATCGCCAGTTCACGGCCATCGTCTCGCGCGCGGACAACGTGCCGATTGTCGGCATGGTGTTCTTGCTTGGCCTGTTCGTGTGGCTTGGCGCTTGGAAGGCCGTGGAAAACGACCGCCGGGCGGCCGGCGGCCGCCCGCCCGCGGAGAAAGAATTCAGCCAGCGGGTCCTTGTCTGGCCCGACCTGGTCTACATCGAGCTGATCTGCATGGTGCTGCTCCTGGCGGGCCTGATCGCCTGGTCGATTCTGCTCCCCGCCCCCCTGGAGCAGCCGGCCAACCCGGTTGCGACCCCCAACCCCGCCAAGGCCCCCTGGTATTTTCTCGGCTTGCAGGAGATGCTTGTCTTCTTCGATGCCTCGATCGCCGGGGTGATTTTTCCGCTGCTGATCATCTTCGGGCTGGCGGCGATTCCCTATCTCGACCAGAATCCGCGGGGCAACGGCTACTATACGATCGCCGAGCGGCCCTTCGCCTACGCCGTTTTCCAGTTCGGATTCTTGCAGCTCTGGATTCTGCTGATCCTGATCGGCACGTTCTTCCGCGGGCCGAGCTGGGGATTTTTCGGGCTCTACGAAATCCGCGATCCGGGCCGGGTCGAGCCGCTCGGCAATGTCACGCTTGCGACCTTCTTTGGGGATGCCTGCCTGGGGGCGGGGCTGCCGCGGGCGGACCTGGATCATGGCATGTTGAAGAAGCTGGCGACCGTCTTCTGGCGCGAGGCGCCGGGGCTTGTCCTCTTGGCCGGCACCTTCCTCGGATTACCCGCCCTGCTCGGGCGGACGCGGCTTGAGCGGCAGCGCCGGGCGCTCGGCCGGGGGCGCTACTGGATCACGGCGCTGCTGCTTTTGATGATGCTCATGCTGCCGATGAAGATGTTGCTCCGCTGGACAACCGGTCTGAGTTATCTTGTCAGCATGCCCGAGTATTTTTTTAATTTCTAGGTTGTTCGCGGTGGGGCGCGCTGGCGTTTTGGCGATGATGAATTGTCTGGTCCCTGGCGACAATCGAGGGCGATCGAACCGCTTCGGGTTGGTTCGCTTGCACCACCCTACGACGGCTTGTGCCTGTTCGCGGTGGGTCTGGTCGGCGTTTTGGCGATGATGAATTGTCTGGTTCCTGGCGACAATCGAGGATAGTTGAACCGCTTCGGGTTGGTTCGCGTGCACCACTCTACGACATTTCGATGCGATCTTCCGACAAGACTTATTACAGCATAAAGCGGCTGCACTTGGTGTTCGCGGTCTCCGCGGCCGTGCTCGTCGGCACGACCGTGTGGATGATCGCCGTCGACCACAACCGTCCGTGGAAGGCGTATCAACGGACCTTCCGCGACCGGGTTGAACCGTGGTGGGCGGGCCCGCAAGCGGCGGAGCAGCCATCGGCGCTGGCGAAGTGGCTGGCCCGGCTGCCGTTTGTCGAGGCCCATGCCCGCTGGCTTGCGGTGCAGCAGATCTGGCTCCCCGAGCTGACGATCGATTACAACTTCCGCCGCGTCGCCCGGTTCGATCGCTGCACGACGTGCCACCTGGGGATCGAGCGGGGCGGCGGCTCGGTCCCCGGCTTCGGGCGAGCGGAGCGGTTGACGGTCGAGCTGGCCACGCCGCCCGGTCCGCCCGGCGGCGGGCCTACGACCGAGTCGCTGTATGGCTTCTCGCTCGCGCCGCGGGGGATTCTGGACGCGAACGTGCCCACGGTCTCGGCCGTTGGCGACGCAACGGCGGCGGCCCGCGCGGGTCTCTATCCCGGCGACGGGATTCTCCGCATCGGGGGCCAACCGGTCGCCGACCGAGACGCCGCCGCCGGGCGGCTGAGTTCGGGGCTTGTTTGGGGCGAACCGCTGAGCCTGGAGATCGAGCGGGGATTGCCGCAACCCTACAGCGGCCACCCGCGGATCGACCTGTTCGTCGGCGGCGACAGCCCGCACCCGGCGGCGGAGTTCGGCTGCACGATCTGCCACGCGGGACAGGGAAGCGCGACGCAGTTTGCCCTGGCCGCGCACAGTCCGAACGCTCCGCAACAAGCGGCTCGCTGGCGCGCCCGGCACGACTGGTCGCGCAGCGCGCACTGGGACGATCCGATGCTGCCGGCACGCTTCCTGGAAAGCAGTTGCCTGAAGTGCCATCACGACGTCGTCGATCTTGAAGCGAGTGAGCGGTTTCTCACCCCCCCGGCGCCGAAGCTGCTGGCGGGCTACGACCTCGTCCGCGAGCACGGATGTTTCGGCTGCCACGAGATCAGCGGGGTGGATGCGGCCGGCAGAAGGATTGGCCCGGAGATTGGCCCGGAGATGCGACTTGAACCGGCTGGAACGCAGCGGGGCGAGCCGCTCAAACCGGGCACGATCCGCAAAGTCGGGCCGAGCCTGCGGCACGCGGCCGAGCGGCTCAGTGCGGACGCGCTGGCCACTTGGATCGCCGACCCGAGCCGGCTGCGCAGTTCGACGCGGATGCCCCGCCTGTTCGGCCTCCACGAGCATCTCGAGGGCGAGGAGGCGGCGGTGGCGCGGCGTTTCGAGGCGGTTGAAGTTCGGGGGATTGCCGGCTATCTGCTGGCCGCGTCGCAGCCGCTCGATCCGCCGGCGGCGGCGCGCGGGGTCACCGAACCGCCGTCGGCCGCGCGGGGCCGGGAGCTGTTCGTCCGCCGCGGCTGCGCGGCCTGCCACCGCCATCAAGACGTGCCCCAAGCCGCGTCGACGGTCGGCGCGGATCTGAGCGGCCTGGCAGCGCTGTTCTCAACCGCTGCCGCCGAACAGTGGCTGGCCGGCTGGATTCGCGATCCGGCGCACTATTGGCAGCGGACGCGGATGCCCAACCCGCTCCTCGCGCCCGAACCCGCCGGCGGCGAGACGCCCGCCGGGCGGCCCCGCATGAGCGACCCGGCGGCGGACCTGGCAGCCTATCTGCTCGAGTCGCCGGGCGCGCGGCTGGCGGCTCCGCCGCCGCTCGTCACGGCCGACCTGGACGCCCTGGCGCGGAGCCACCTGGCCAGACAGTTCACGGACAAAGAGGCCGACTCGCTGCTGGCCGGCGGCGTCGCCGCTGCGCACGGCGGCGACCTCGGCGACGCCGTGGAATTGGCCGTGCCGACCGGCGTCGAGGCGAAGCTCCGCTACGTGGGGCGGCGGACGATCCGCAAACGCGGGTGTGCCGGCTGCCACGACATCCCCGGCTTTGAAGACGCCCAGTCGATCGGACCGGCGCTGGCCGATTGGGGCCGGAAGCGGGAATCGCTGCTGGGATTCGAGCAGGTGGAACGATTCCTGGAAAAACATCCGCCGCGGCGGCCATCCGACGGGTCGGCGGCGGATCGCGGTTTTTATCTGGCGGCGATCTCGGGCAGGCGCCGCGAAGGCTTCGCCTGGCAGAAACTCCGCGCCCCCCGCAGCTTCGACTACAAGGTGGCGGAGCAGAAAGCGTTCAACGAGCAGCTCACGATGGGCCAGTTCTCGTTTTCTGCCGACCAGCGCGAGGCGATTGTGACGTTCCTGCTCGGGCTGGTTGCCGACCCGCCCGCGCCGCGCTACGTGCACGCGCCGGACCGCCGCGGCAGCGCCCTGATCGAAGGCTGCAAGGTGCTCGACCGGTATGGCTGCGCCGAGTGCCACGCGTTGCGGATGGAGCATTGGAGCTTTTCCTATGACCCGTCGTCGTGGTACGGCGCGGCCGCCGCCGCGGCGGACGATTTCCTGCAGCCAACCTTCACGGAGGACGAAATCGCTCGCTCGCTGCGGCGGGATCGCCGCGGCTGGGGCCATGCGGAGGTTGTGGGCGAGGGGCGCGTCGACCGGTCGGGCGCGTTGATCGTGGACGAGGACGACGAGGGCAATCCGCTCTATATTTTCAGCCTCTGGGAGCCGGCGCTGATCAATGGGGAGGTCTGGCCGGTCAGCGGCGCCCAGGTGCCGATCTCCGCGCCGCAGATCACGGCGCGGCACGCGGGCTGGGGCGGCGCGTTTGCGCGGCTGCTCTATCCGCGCGTGGCGGCCGAGGCGGGCGCCGCCTGGATGGAGGCCTGGGGCCGGGTCCCGCCGCCCCTGGTCGGCGAGGGCCGGCGAGCCCAGCCCGGCTGGCTCTACAACTACTTGCTGTCGCCGGCGGCGATCCGGCCCTCGTTGACCATGCGGATGCCCCGCTTTCCGCTTTCGCCCGACGAGGCGGCCGCACTGGTTGACTACTTCGCGTCCGCCGGCGGGGTGGATTTCCCGTACGCCGCCGGGCCGGAGAGCCTCCCGCGGGACGGCAGCGATGCGGCGCGGATTTCTTCCTGGGAGCAGGCGATGCGGATCGTCGTTGACCGGACGACGTTCTGTGCGAAATGCCACCGCATCGGCGATTACAGTCCGGGGGGGGAGACGCAGACGATTCTCGCCCCCGACCTGACGCAAGTCGGACGCCGCATCCGGCCGGAGTATCTCCGCCGCTGGCTGGCCGATCCGCGGTCGATCTTGCCCTACACGGGGATGCCGGTGAATTTCCCGCCAAACGGCGCGCCGCTCGGCCAAGACCTGATGCCGGCCACAAGCCGCGACCAACTCGAGGCGGTGGCCGATCTGCTGCTCCATTACGACGCCTACTTGCAGAGCCGGGCGCCGATCCGAACGCTGATGGAAAAGGCCAGTCCGTAGAACGGGCCTTCAGGACCGCTGCAATCCGTGAGCCGGCCACGTCAGCGCAGACCGGCGTTGGCGCATCTGGTGCCTTCAGGCCCGTTGCAGTCTGCGAGCGGCAGGCAAAACGCGTCAAGGCCGAGCGTGACCAGCAGGAGAGGGACACGACCAACGCGCGCCGCGCCTGGGGCCAAGTGATCGATCAGGGATTGCCACGGCGCCGAGACGGCGATCGTCACGGACAGTCGGAGCGGCAATTGGATTTCTCGGCCGACCTCTCCTATACTTAACAGTCCATCCGCCGATCCCGAGACGACCGGCGGACCCGCGCGGTTGCGGCAGGGGGTCGGGGCGTTTGGGGATCGATGCACGAAAGGGTCCGATTTATGTCCAACAAGGTCCACCGCCGCCGGTTTCTATCGCAGACGGTCGCGGCCGCGGGTGTTTGGACCGCGGCGGCGAATGCGCCCTGCCGGGCCTTGGCCGCGGACGATTCCTGGGGAGACCTGACTGGCCGGCTGATCTACGATGGCGCTGCTCCGGAACGCGAGAGACTCGTGGTCGACAAGGATCTCGACTGCTGCGGCAAGTTCGACATCCGCGACGAGTCGTTGATGGTCGACGCGGACGGCGGACTGGCAAACGTCTACGTATACCTCCGCTCCAAGGTCCGGGCGATCTCGCCGGAATTGCAGAAGACCGTGGAAAAGCAGGTCTTGCTCGATAATCGCGACTGCATTTTCATTCCCCACTGCATGAAAATCTGGAACAGCCGGCAGGAGTTTTACATCAAGAACTCCGATCCGGTCGCGCAGAACGTGGCGTTCTCGCCCAACCTCGACCAGCCGGCGAACATCGTGATCCCGGTCGACGCGGATGCAACCTGGAGGTTCAACCGCCCGCAGCGCAAGCCGGTCCCGATCGCCTGCAACTACCATCCGTGGGAGAGCGCTTACATTCTTCCGGTCGACCATCCCTACGTGGCGATCACCGGCGGCGACGGTTCGTTCACAATCCGGAGACTGCCGGTGGGCGAGCTGGAATTCCAGTTCTGGCACGAGCGGACGGATTTCCTTGAGACCCGGGCCTGGCCTGGCGGGCGATTGACCGTGGCGATCCGCGCCGGCTTGAACGATCTCGGCACGATCAAGCTGCCCCCCGCACTATTTGCCAAGAAGTGATCCAGGACCGGTGTTCGGCTCATCCTCCGTGTTGTCTTCAGAATCCGCAACAGGCCCTGACGCCGCCGCTCGCCCGGCTCTCCCGCGCGCTGGGATCGCATGGGTGGTCTTTTTTTCCGCCGCGCTCGTGGTTTCCGGATGCGGCCAGTCTGAATCTCCCGGCTTCCGCATCAACCTCGACGGTTATGATCCGGCCAAAGTGTCGCAGGCGCAGCGCGAAGCGATTGGGGAGGCGATGGAGGAATTTTTCGGCACGCCGGACGTGCCCCGCGTGCCGCAAGAGCTGGGGTTGGACGCGGAACGGATCGCCGTTGCCGCCGGGCCCGTCGAAGGCCGGGCGGACGGCGCCCAACACGGGGTTTATCGCCAGCACTGCGCGGTCTGCCATGGGATCAGCGGCGACGGCGCCGGGGCGCTGGCGACGACCGTCGATCCCTACCCGCGCGACTTCCGCCTGGGCGTTTTCAAGTACACCACGACGCGCGCCGGGGCCAAGCCGCTGCGGAGCGACCTGCGGCGGATCCTGTTGCGAGGAATCCCATCGACCGGCATGCCGTCCTATGCGCAACTTGCCGACCGCGAGTTGGCCGCGCTGGTCGAGTACGTCGTTTACCTGAGCATTCGCGGAGAGACCGAGCGGTACCTGGTCCAGCGGGTCATCGACGAAGGCGAATACCTGCCCCTCGGCGCCGATGTGAAGGAGGAAGTGTTCGACGAGGCCGCGGTCTGGGCCGCCGAATCGTGGGCCGCGCCCGAGCGGGAGCCCGAGGAC